>Ga0180215_1001576_pt1 | contig 24801 bp, 18 predicted proteins | sample eDN3rd37CBELigBY_FD_128871 | JGI IMG/M metagenome (GOLD analysis project Ga0180215, IMG submission 128871) | Enriched backyard soil microbial communities from Emeryville, California, USA - eDNA 3rd pass 37_C BE-Lig BY (version 2) (version 2) | ecosystem: Environmental > Terrestrial > Soil >...
AATGAAATAGAAGCATTCATGCTCGTTCTGGTTTTTGACAAATTGCTGCAGAGCGCCGCTATAGCCCCCGATATTGAGCTCGCCGCTCGGCTTGATGCCCGATAGAAAACGTTTAGTCATCATCAACACTCCTTTAATTTTAGCTATAAAATAAAAAAACGCCTCGTCCCCATTGAAAGGGACGAAGCGTTGATAGCTCCGCGATACCACCCGAATTCGGCTAAAGCGCCGCACTCTGTCATGCGTATGAGGTCAGTCCCGGTCATACCAGCTGCCGCATTCCGCCATGCCTCCCCGAGATAACGGAGGGAGCTGCCGTCAATGCCTACTGTTCAGGCGCATCTGCTAAAGATACCGCTGAAGTTCGGATTGAAGCGAAGGGACCCATTCACAACACTGCATTGTACCGGACCTTGCACCAGACGCCGGCTCGCTAGGACAACTGCAGGAGGCTACTCTTTCCCTTCATAGCTGTTGCATATAGATTGTATAGCCATAAGCATTACATATTTCATCACCGAGAGTCAAGTGGGAGAATAACAACTGGCATAAAATGTTTTCGTCCGCTCGAACGAAAACGCCGTTTAAGTCCAATAAGATGCATAACAAGGAGGGGAGAGAGATTTGAATAAAACGGAAGCGTGCATCAAGCGGGTGCTTGCAGGCGATCAAGCGGCATTCTCGGAGCTGTACAATGAGACGATTGACGGCGTGTACCGCACCTTATATTTTTTGAGCGGGTCGGACCGCCACGCGGTCGACGATATTGTGCAAAACGTATATATGGAGCTGTACCGCGGCCTTCATCGATTCGATTGCTCGCGTTCCTTGCAGGCATGGCTGTCCGGTATTGCCCTGCGGCAGATGCAGGCATACCGCCGGGCGAATTGGCGAGAGCTGCGCCGCCGGCAGCGGCTGCGCAGCTCGCTTGAGGCAGAACGCGGCGATGCCGGTTCGCATGCGGCGCTTGAAGCGGACGATTTGGCCGATGAGCTGAGCAAGCTCTCGGAGAAGCAGAGGGAGGCGGTCGTCCTTCGCTACATCAATGATCTGACCCAAGGTGAAATTGCCGAGCTGCTGCAAATCCCTATTGGCACCGTGAAATCGAGACTGCATGATGGGTTGAACAAGCTGAGAGAGGATAAAAGGAGGCAAAAAAATGAGTAACAGAGAGAATTGGGACGATACGATCGAGGCAATCAAGGTGCAATCGAAATCGGTAAATCCGCCGGCGGAGCTTAAAAACAAAGTGATGGAGCTGTTTCTAAGCGGCGCAGAAGGCGAGAAGCTGGCGGAAATTCGAGTGGACAGCCTGCAGGCGGAAGACGATATGGATCGCATTTTGAGTGAACTAATGCCGGGCATGGGCAAGGCGATTTACATCGCCGACGGCAGCGGCGAGAAGAAGGTTAGCCAGCAGACGAATTATAAGCCTGTCGAATGGGCGGGCAGCCTGCATGAGCTGGAGACGGAGTCCCACATCCCGCTAAGAGTGCCTGATTACATCCAGCTGCACTGTATAGAAGCGGTCTACGGGTTCGATAATATAACGGAAGCTGAAATGGACGAAATGTATGAGGAAGCCGCACGCACCGGCAAAACCGTCGTCACTCGCGATTTGCGTCCTAGCGGACAAACAGTTGGCGTTGTTTTACATGGTTTATGGGCAGGGCAATCGCTTCAGCTGCACGGCTTGACGACGACCAAATCGCGCATTCATGTGCCGGATGTCGAGTCGCACTATATTGAAAGGCTGAACGTCGCCGGGCATGAAGCGATATTTCTGCAGGGCGGCGGAATGGGCCAGTTGATGTGGGTGCAGCAGTGCGGGGCTTTAGGGCAAAAGACGGCAGTTCAGTACGAGCTGCGCGCTTCTAATATGAATAAAGAATTGCTGATGAAGCTTGCCTGCGAGATCGCTGCGTTAGCAAAATAAATTTTGCCTATTGCAATTTATCTTAAAATGTATTATCTTAAATTTAAGATATTAAATTGAGGTTAAGGAGGCGAGCAAAATGGCAGAATCAACGAAGGATGAAGCGCTGGGGCTGTATATTGCTCTCTCCCGCGCCAGCCAATGGGTGAATGCGCATGCGGATCGCGATATTCGCAAGCACGGGCTTAACCGCACCGAGTTCGGCGTGCTGGAGCTGCTGTATCATAAAGGCGCTCAGCCGCTGCAGCAGATTGGCGGCAAGGTGCTGATGAGCAGCGGCAACATTACTTACGTTGTCGATAAGCTCGTAAGCAAAGGCTTCGTGCAGCGAAGAGCATCGTCGGAGGATCGCCGACTTATTTATGCGGAAATTACGGATGCAGGCTCGGCGTATATCGAAGGCGTTTTTCCGGAGCATACGGCGGTTATTCATGAAGCGGTCGCCGGGCTGACGCTGGAGGAGCAGAAGCAGGCGCAGGAGCTGCTGAAGAAGCTCGGCAAGTTCGCGCAGGCGCACTATTAGCCCGGATCCAGCTTAGATTGTCCATTATGGGCAATTGTCTGTCCAATATCTTAATTTAAAGATATTTACAGCGGCTATATTTTGAGCAAACTAAATAAAATTCCAATACATGATTTGAGGAGAGTGGAGAAAATGACTATGCAAACAGCAGGCATTCACCATATTACGGCTTTTGTAGGAGATCCGCAGGGAAACGTCGATTTTTACGCCGGCGTGCTCGGACTTCGCTTGGTTAAAAAAACGATAAACTTTGACGCGCCCGATGTGTACCATCTGTATTTTGGCGATGAGATGGGCAGCCCGGGAACGATCATTACGTTCTTCCCTTCGGAAAATTCCCGCAAAGGCAAAATCGGCGGCGGGCAGGTCGGCATTACGACTTATGTCATTCCGGCCGGAACGATGGAGTTTTGGCAGGAACGTCTTGCCAAGCTAAATATTGAAACGGCAGAATCGATCCGCTTCGGTGAAAGGTTCCTGCAATTCAGCGATCCTGACGGTCTGCGTGTCGAGCTTGTTGCCCGCGAGGAAGGAAAGCCGAGCACATGGTCGTTCGGAGGCGTCCCAGCGAGCAAGGCGATTAAAGGCTTCGGCGGCGCCTTGCTCTACACGACTTCCCCGGAGCAGACGGCGGCAGTTCTTACGGGCATCATGGGATTGCAAAAAATCGGCGAGGAGGGCGGGTTCATCCGCTTCCAAGCAACCGGCGATATCGGCAACATTATCGATATGAACGCTGCGAAGATGGAGCACGGAGTCGGAGGCGCGGGCACCGTCCATCATATTGCATGGCGGGCAAAGGATTTCGAGGAGCATGAGCAGTGGAGAGCGCATGTTGAAGGCAGCGGCATGGCGCCTACGCCAATCGTAGACCGGCAATATTTCAACGCGGTATACTTCCGCGAGCCGGGCGGCATTTTATTCGAAATTGCGACAGATCCTCCGGGCTTTGCCCGCGACGAAGAGGCTGCGAAGCTCGGCGAGAAGCTGATGCTTCCGGAATGGTATGAGCCGCATCGGGCGCAAATTCAATCATTCTTAAAGCCGTTTGAAGTAAGAGTATTGGAGGGGGATAAATAATGCAGCATATTTTCAATCAAGGATCAGATCAAAATGCGCCGGTGCTGCTTCTGCTTCACGGCACCGGAGGCACCGAACGGGATTTGCTCGGCATTGGCGAGATGATCTCGCCGGGATCATCGGTGCTCAGCGTGAGAGGCAATGTGCTTGAAAACGGCATGCCGCGGTTTTTCCGCAGGCTCGCTGAAGGCGTGTTCGATATGGAGGATTTGCAGTTCCGCACGAATGAGTTGAATGAATTTGTAGACAAAGCGGCTGCCGAATACGGCTTCGACCGAGGCAATGTTGTGGCGGTCGGCTATTCTAACGGAGCCAATATTGCGGGCAGCATGCTGTTCCATATTGCCGGCTCATTGCGCGGCGCTATTTTGCACCATCCAATGGTACCGCGCCGCGGCGTCGAGCTCCCGGATTTGTCAGGCATGAATATCTTCATTGGCGCAGGCAAGAACGATCCGATCTGCCCGCCTCAGGAGACGGACGATTTGACGGAGCTGCTGACCGGGGCGGGCGCTCAGGTAGCCGTCCATTGGGAGTATGCGGGTCATCAGCTGACGAGGACCGAGGTAGAGGCTGCTGCCGATTGGTTCCAGAAGGCTTATCAATAAAATCTATGGAGGTGGCGCCATGCTTGCGATAGACCCTAAGGAGCTTACTGCGCGGGATAACTATAAGCTTTTGATCGGCACCATCGTGCCGCGGCCGATCGCGTTCGTTACGACGCTGGGAGAGGACGGGACGCTTAACGCGGCGCCATTCAGCTTTTTCAACATTGTCGCCTCCGATCCGCCGATGATATCGGTATCTGTACAGAGAAAGCAGGGCGTGCAGAAGGATACGGCGCGCAATGCGATCGCGCAGGGCGCATTCGTCGTCCATATTGTCGATGAGGATAACGTTGAGGCGGTTAACCGGACGGCGGCAAGTCTGCCGCCCGATGAAAGCGAGGTCGCGCTTGCGGGGCTGACCGAGGCGGCGAGCAGCCGCATCGCTGTGCCTGGCGTTACGGAAGCGAAGGTGCGAATGGAGTGCGTACTGGAGAGCGCGGTTCCTCTCGGGGGCACAGGAGACACTCCGGCTTGCGATCTGCTCATTGGCAGAGTCGTTGCTTTCCATCTGGACGAAGCCATCTACAAGGGCGGCTATATTTTAGCGGATGTGCTTAAGCCTGTCAGCAGGCTGGCCGGCAACGATTACGCGAAGCTGGGCGAGCAATTTACAATCGAGCGGCCGGTATGAGCCGGCAAGAGCGCCGGTACAGGTCATCGTCGGATGACAATAATTTGCTCCGCATTGAACCCGCGTCAAAGAACCTCAGTTAAATTAATCTATCCGAGGCTGGCAACCTGATAATTGATGCATATGTACATCCTTTTTCGTGATCGACGGGCGATCTGGATGAAAAAGATACGATAATGCAGGAATATGTGCGCCAAATTCTCAACTCTTAATATTACAGTCAGAAAGCCTGCACTTATGTAGGCTTTCCTCTATTTTCGCTTGATGTGTTCGAGAAAAACTGCACTTACGCATCTTTTTTCGAAACTGCCGCTCTGTAAGTACCTATTTTTTACTCAGACCAAAAAACTTCACGATCTGCTGAATACCGCATACCCAAACAAATAACCGGCTATTACGCTATAAAGCACTTTATTATCATCATTCACTAATATTAGATTTAACGTAATATGTTGTTCCTTATATAGTTCAATATAGTAAACCGTAGACAAGATATTGCCGAGAAATATAGTGATTGAGAGGATAAGAATGAATGGATTAATTGTCTTTTTCGTAATGATCCACTTGTTATGAAAGGAATTGTAAATAAATACTCCATAAATGAAAATAAAAATACTTTTAAAAGAGAGAAACCATACTTTCGTTGCAAAATGCTCAGCTATCCTGATCTGCGTATCCAAATAATAGTTCATAAAAAATATTAGGAGAGATAGGATCGCCAGCAATGCAAATCGAAAACGAGATAATATTTTCATATCGATTAATCACCTCACTTAGAAAATGCACGGATAATTATATAACACTGAATTGATTGGGCAGGTTGCAATTGTCTGGGAACTGGCGGACGCAAAATCACAAGGACTTTAAGGATTCTATCCATTGTCAAGACAACTAATTTCCATTATACTTAGCGCACTCCGTTATGAACGATATTTGCCTATTAGGGGTGCTGCAATTGTTGAGATTGATGAGATTTCTTAAGCCTTACTGGTTTGCGGCGCTTCTGGCGCCTTTATTTATGCTGCTGGAGGTCGCGATGGACCTGTTGCAGCCGCGGCTGATGGCCAGCATTGTCGATGGCGGCATTATGGCGAAGGATTTGGACCATGTGCTGCGAACCGGCGGCGTTATGCTGGGCGTAGCGTTAGTCGGGCTTGTCGGCGGGGCTTGCTGCACCATTTATTCGACAATCGCTTCCCAGCATTTTGGGACCGATCTTCGTCAGGAGCTTTTCCATAAAATCCAGTCGCTATCCATTCAGAGCATCGACCGTGTAGGAACGGGATCGCTAATTACGAGGCTAACCAGCGATATTGCGCAAATTCAACAAATCGTTCTTATGGTGCTGCGCGTGTTCGCGCGCAACTCCTTCCAAATTATCGGCTCTGTCGTTATGGTGATGCTCATCAGCCCGCGGCTGGCCGTCATTATTTTGTTCATGATTCCGCTGCTCGTCTTGACCTTGGTTGTGACAACCCGCATGACGATTCCGCTGTTCAGTAAAGTGCAGGAGAAGCTGGACGGCGTCAATACCGTGATGGCCGAAAATTTGTCCGGCATTCGCGTCATTAAAGCTTTCGTTCGGGCGGACTATGAGGAAAAAAGGTTCGGCGGCACGAACGGCGGCCTGCTGCGTGCAAGCTTGAAGGCTGCACGCATCGCTGCGCTCAATACGCCGCTCATGTCGATCATCGTCAATTTCAGCATCGTCGGCGCGCTGTGGTACGGCGGCGTTCTTACGCGCGAGGGCTCGCTTCCGGTGGGCGACTTAGCGGCCTTTTTGACTTATATTACGCAGCTGCTTATGTCCATCGTAGGCCTTGGCAACCAGCTAATGCTCGTTTCGCGCGGCAAAGCTTCCGCTGACCGGCTGAATGAGATTATGGAGATGCCGGATGACAAGCCGGACGCGCTGACGGCGACGGCGGCAGCAGCCGTCCACAGCAGCCGTTATGCGATTCAAGCGGGACGTTTGGAATTTCAAGGGGTAAGCTTCAGCTATGACGGCGATCCTGAACATGCGGTGCTAAGAGATATTTCGTTTACGGCGGAGCCGGGCGAAACGATCGGCATCGTCGGGGTGAACGGCGCGGGCAAGTCGACGCTGGTCAGCCTAATTCCGAGATTTTACGAGCCAAGCGAAGGCGAGATCAGGCTGGATTCTCGCAATATCAGCGAGATTGATCCTGAGGAGCTGCACAGCCAGGTCGGCATGGTGCTGCAGCAGGCTATGCTGTTCAGCGGCACGATTCGCGACAATATTAGCTACGGCAAGCCGGATGCGACTGACGCCGAGATCGAGGCGGCAGCCCGTGCCGCGCAGGCGCACGAGTTCATTGCGAAGCTGCCTGACGGCTACGATACGGTTGTCGGTCAGCGGGGCGTCAATCTGTCTGGCGGTCAAAAGCAGCGGCTTTCCATTGCGCGAACGCTGCTGATGAAGCCGAAGCTGGTCATTCTCGATGACTGCACGAGCGCAGTCGATTTAACGACGGACCGCCGAATCCGGCAGTCGCTCGACCGCGTGATGAAGGATAGCACCTGCCTTATTATCGGGCAGCGGATCGCATCCGTCGAGCATGCCGACCGCATTCTCGTCATCGAAGACGGGCGAATTACGGCGGAGGGGACGCATAAGGAGCTGCTTGAGCGAAGCAGGCTGTACAACCAGATTGCCTTGTCCCAGCAAGGAGCGTGAACGTATGAAACATACATTGAAAAAGCTCGGCAGCTACGTGCTGCAGCAGCCGTACCGGCTGTTATTCATCGCTTTATCGACCGTGCTGTCGTCAGCGCTGATCTTGGCTGCGCCATACTTGATAGGCTTGGCGCTGGATGACTATATCATTCCGAAACGCTATGAAGGATTGCTGCAGCTGTGCATCCTTATGCTCGCCATGTACGTGCTGGGAAGTATAGTGAGCTGGCTGCAGCATTTTCTGCTTGCCGATGTTTCTCAGCGGACTGTATGGAGCATGCGGCGCGATCTGTTCACCCATCTCCAGAAGCTGCCGCTTTCCTTCTTCGTTACACGCAAGCATGGCGATTTAATGAGCCGCACGACCAACGATATGGATAATGTAACGACGACGCTTAACCAGAGTGTAATATCGCTTATTTCCAGCGTTATTATGCTTGTCGGCTCTTTTACCATGATGCTCGTGCTGAACGTATGGCTGACGCTCGTCGCGCTGGTCGTCATCCCGCTCATCGTATTTTGCTCGAAACGGATAGCGAAGGTGACCAAAAGCCAGTTCAAGCATCAGCAGAAGGAGCTTGGCGCTTTGAACGGCTTTATCGAGGAAACGATATCGGGGCAAAAGGTCGTATCGCTTTTTCATCAGGAAGGGCGTATGGCGGAGCAGTTCAACGCTTCGAACGAGCGGCTTCGCAAGGTAGGGACGAAGGCGCAAATTTATGCCGGCATGATGGGCCCTTTCATGAACCTGCTTGGCCATACGAGCTATTTGATCATAGCTGCGGCCGGTGCGTGGCTTGCCTTGAAGGACCTGGCCTCGGTCGGCGTTATTATAAGCTTTTTGACATACTCCAGACAGTTTAGCGGGCCGCTCAATGAGCTTGCCAACCAGTACAATTTGATACAGGCCGGTATAGCCGGCGCTGAGCGCGTGTTCGAGGTGATGGAGGCCCCTTCCGAATTCGAGGAGCGGGACGGATCGGCAGGCGGCCGGGAGATTGGGCCGATTGCAGGCAGCGTGGAGTTTTGCGATGTAGGCTTCCAGTACAATGAAGACAAAATAGCGCTGCAAGGCATTACGTTTGCCGCGAAGCCGGGGCAGACAGTCGCGCTTGTCGGGCCGACGGGAGCAGGCAAGACGACGATCATTAATCTGCTTGGCCGCTTCTTTGATCCGAGCGAGGGGCAAATACGGATCGACGGCGCCGATATTGGGACGATTGACAAAAGAAGCCTGCGCCGCCAGCTCGGCATCGTGCTTCAGGACGCGCATGTCTTCGCCGGCACGATCCGCGACAATATTCGTTACGGCAGGCTGGACGCTAGCGATGAGGAAGTCGAGGAAGCGGCGAAAAAAGCCCATGCGCATGAGTTCATTGTGAAGCTTCCGAACGGGTACGATACGGAGTTGTCGACGGAAGGCAGCAATATTAGTCATGGGCAGCGCCAACTGCTTACGATCGCGCGGGCGATTCTGTCAGAGCCTGCTATGCTCATTCTCGACGAGGCGACGAGCAGCGTCGATACGCTGGCGGAGCTGCACATCCAGGCTGCGATGGCAGAGCTGCTCGCCGGCAAAACGAGCTTCGTTATTGCGCATCGGCTCAGCACCATTCGCGGAGCCGATCTCATTCTCGTCGTCGACGACGGCCGCATCGTCGAGCAGGGCACGCATGAGGAGCTGCTCGCGCGGGAAGGGCTCTACTACGAGCTTCACGGCAATCAATTTCAAGAGGAAGAGCTTACCCGCTCATAGATTATGGACTGCCCCGGCGTTTTGCGGCCGGGGCGGTCTTTTTTTCATCGGCGTGCCTGTGTGTGCGTCTGGGGTGGCGATGGCGCTCGATAAGCGGTCGAATGCAAGCCCCGCACCGATTTCAATCTCTCCAGTAAGCCGTCGAATGCAAGCAGCGTCGATTTCAACGCTCATCAGTTTGCCGTAACTGGATTTGATCCAGTTATTTTTTGAGATATAGGCTCAATTAGGGACGCTAACTGGATTTCCTGCAGTTATTTTTGTCCATGAGGCTGATTTATGGTCTTTTCAAGGAAAATAAATGGATGTTTTCCATTTAGGCAGCCTGTTTTTGACGAATTGATGAGAATTACATACATAAAATCCAGTTAGTTTACTGAGTTGGGTGGCGAGTATTGTTAGTTTACTGAGGTGAGCGGTGAGTATTATTTGCAATGTGCGAGAGTACGATGAGAAAGGTATGTGGCGAGTGTAATATCGTTCTGAAAGTGCTTGGTTGGCGTTAGAACGAATGTATATCGAGCTCGTATAAGTGGTGGTAGTGGCGGATACGTGTGACTCAAGCGTCGAGAGGCTTCTTGGCTGGCCGCTGGCGCTGAGTCCGCTTCATCGCTTTTCTGCGGATGAGCCACTCGGCAACGAGCAGATTCGGCACCCAGCAGAGCCAGGCTATTGCAGCGTAGTAGGTATCGAAAGCTTCCTCGCCGATAATAATGATCGATAACGGCAAGTAGACGCGAAGCGTAACGGCTGCGAAAGCAAGCGCGTAGCTGCGGAGCATCCAGTTGAAATGGGCGATGTTGTTCTTACGCACTACAATTGCGTTGACGCCGGCCCCTGTCGTGTACAGCCATGCAAGGGCGAGCAAGCCGAAGCCGGCCATTCCGGCATAGCTGCCATTCGCGAAGAAGGCGAGGTACAGTCCTGTCACGCCGCCCACGGCAACGGCTGCGGCATACAGCATGCCGATAAGGCGATGCGCAGCGATGCTTTTGACGCGAATTCGCTTCACGTACTGCAGCCAGCCGACAAACAACGCGACGGAGCTGGATACGGCGTGGGTGATCAGCCAGACAAGCCAGCTGCCGCTTAGCTGCATCGCTTTCTTCTGCTCCATAAAAGGCGACTCATTTACATCGAGCACGCCATACAGAACGAGCGAATAGCCTGTAATGGCTGCGGCTAGCAGCGCAATGACAGTTAATCCAAGCCTTCGTTTTACCATCCCTTATATCCTCCTTTATTTTGGAGAGCTATAAATTGACCGCTAATTTTCATTTACATCACCCCTCTAATCAAAAAATCGCAGTAAGCAGCAGCTTCTTTTTCGATGCGCGAATAGTCATGCCCTAACGAAATATGTCTGGATACAAATCCATGAAGGCCGAGAAACAGCATGGATGCTTGTTGCTTCCCTTGCTTATTATACCGATTCAAGCATTGCTGTACCGTTTCGACAAAGTGAATATAACAGCGTTTCAGGTCAGGCTCTGCATATTTTTCCAGCTCGCAGCTCTCGGACATGAACATCACCTCATAGGATTGCGGGCGCTCAAGACCGAAGCGGATATAACCGGTCAGCACCTCCCGAAGTAAAGGTATGCCGGGCTCCTTCCGCTCGACCGTATGATCCAGCAGCTCCAGCAGCCGGTTGAAATCCTGCTCGACAACCTGAAAATAAAGCTCCGCTTTATCTTTGAAATGATAATACAGAGCGCCGTGGCTGCAGCCTAAATAGCTTGCGAGAGAACGCATTGTGACATTGCGGTAGCCATGCTCCACGAATTGGGTGCGAGCTGCCTGTAAAATATGCTCTCGGTTAAGCTCTTTTGAGCCGACGGGTCTAGGGGCCATCGTATCCCTCCTTTGCAGCTATGCAATCATAGTTATTAACCATTGTTCAATAACATTCCATTTTTTTATTCTAGCGATGAACAACATAACTTGTGTAAAATTTGATTGATAGAATATAAAAAGTTATGCTAACATATTTTTGAAAACGCTCTATTTGTTAGTGATTTGACCTCATATAACATGATTAGAATGGACGGGATTCGGTGAAAAAGATGACGGGCGCTATCGCCTTTGCTTGCGCTGGGCTTCTGATGGCGATGATGATTGCCGGCTGCAGCGGCCGGTCACTGGAATTGCCGCAAGAAAGGGTGCGAGATGTGGTTATAGGAGAAAACAATCAGCAAGACGATAGTGTGAACTCACCGGAATTTGATAGGAAGCGGCACGTCCGTTATACGGGGAGAATCGATTGGCGCGATCCCGATGGGCCTGTGCTGTCATGGGCAGGAAGCTCGATAGCTCTTCGCTTTCAAGGCAGCGCGCTGACGATGAAGCTGGTGCCGAAGGAGCGCAGCGAATCCTGGGTGAACATTAAGGTGGACGGCGGTCCGCCGCAAAAGCTGTACATCGATGCGAATACGCCTGTTGTTACGATCGCCGAAGGCTTGAATCCCGATGAGGAGCATACGGTGGAAATTTACAAGCGGACCGAGGCGATGTTCGGCACGATTCAGCTGCATGGCTTCGAGCTTCCGGACGGCGGCGAATTTTTGGCCCCTCCAGCGCGCCCTGAGCGTAAAATCGAAATTATTGGCGACTCTATTAGCGCAGGGTCAGGCAACGAGGGCAAGGACGGCGATCCTAACATTGCGGAGCACGAAAATAACTGGCTTGCCTACGGCGCGCTTGCCGCGCGTTATTTGAACGCCGAGCATCATACGACCGCGGTGTCGGGCATCGGTCTGACGGTCAATTACGGCGATGAGCGCGTTAATACGATGCTGGATCAATATGAGCGGCTCAATCCGCTGCATGAGGAGCCGAAATGGGATTTTGAGCAGTGGACGCCGGATGTCGTCGTCATTAATCTAGGCACGAACGATAATAACTACGAGATCGACAAGGATGATTTTGTAGCTAAATATGTCGGCTTCGTTGAGCGGGTCAGAAGCCGCTATCCGGAGGCGCATATTTTTATAACCTTGGGGCCTTTCCAGCTTAAGCCGGTGCAGGATTATATTTTTGATGCTTTTGGCGTCATTCGGCAGGCCGGCGACAAGCGGGTGCACTGCTTTATTTTCAGAGAAGCGAACCGCGAACGGGACGGCATGGGCGAGACCGGCCATCCGAATACGATTACGCATGCGCTGATGGCTGATCAGTTGGTCGGCGAAATTATGGAAAAAACGGGCTGGAGCAAGTAGGAGTAAGAGATGCTAACAGGCGCAAGTAAGCGCAAGTAGGTGCTAGTAAGCGCTAATAGTGCAAGTAGCGCGGATAGGTGCTAGTAAGCGCAAGTAGGCGCTAGTAGATGCAAGTAGCTCTAGTAGGTGCAAGAAATTGCTGCAAAAGTGCATGAATTATTTTGAAATCGTGCGGGCTTGTGTTAAAAGGCTACAAAAGTGCAGCGATTATTTGGAAAATTGCCTCCAAGCCGGGGCTTTGCTCTAAAAGCCTGCACTATCGCAGGTATTGGAGTGGCGGTGGGCAAATTGCAGAAAAAAGCCTGCAGTCTTGCAGGAATTGGCACAAATAATGGGTTCGTTGTCGGATAACTTGCCGGAATCGCAGTTATAGATGTTGTCAGATCATTAGCCAGAATTGCAGGAAATGAGGCATTGTCCGATTCGCCGGAATCGCGGGTATAGATGTTGTCAGATCATTCGCCAGAATGGCAGGAATGGGACATTGTCTGATATTTAGCCGGAGTCACAGGCAACAGGCATTGCTTGATACTCCACCAGAATCGCGGACAACCGGTAAATGGCCCAGCACGGCTTGCACGGGCATCTTCGGCACAAACTTTGATCGATGCAAGCTATAATCAATCCCCGCTCATACATAACTACATGCAAAAAAGCCGCTTCTCTAGGCATTCAGCTTAAGGGAGCGGCTTTTCCTATTCCGCTTTTTACCGTAATAGATCTGCTAAAGCTTTCTCCAGATCAGGGTGCGAGAAAGCAAAGCCGTTATCCAGCAGCTTGTTTGGCAGAACGGTTTGTCCCTCCAGCACGAGAACGCTCATTTCGCCAAGCAGAAGTTTGAGCATGAAGCCGGGAACGGGCAGCCAGTGCGGCCTGTGCAGTACCTTGCCGATCGTTTGGCCGAACGCTTTCATCGCAACAGGCTCCGGCGCCGTGAAATTAACCGGACCTGCGAGAGCCGGATGCTCTAAGCAAAAGATCGCCGCGCGTACAACATCCTTAATGTGTATCCACGACAGCATCTGCCGGCCGGAGCCGACCGTACCGCCGCCGAACAGCCGGTAAGGCAGCGTCATGCGGGGCAGTGCGCCCTCTTTTCCCCCTAAAACAACGCCAAACCGCATATATACCGTTCGTATGCCTGCGCCCTCCGTCTCCCGTTCCCACCGGTCAACCGTCTCGGACAAAAAGTCGGACGGCCGCCTCGCATGCGCCTCGGTGAAAGTTTCGACACGGGAAATGCCGTAATAGCCGATCGCGCTCGCATTTAGCAACACGCTTGGCTTATGCGCCAGCGCATCGATAATCCGTTTGACTTCTCTCGTTGCGGCCAATCGGCTGTCCAGTATCCTCTGCTTTCTTGCTGGGGTCCAGCGCCCGCTGTTCAACGATTCTCCCGCCAAATTAACAATTGCGTCCGTTCCTTCGAGCTGTAACTCGGGACGGTCTCCATCCCCTAGCCATCGTACATAAGTGACGCCGTCCGCTGGACGATGGTTATCCGGGTCGCGCGTCAATATGCAGAGCTGATGACCGTGCTTCAATAGCTCCTCTTGCAAAGCTTTGCCGACAAAACCGCTGCCGCCTGCTATCGCAATTTTCATAGCGACCTCCAATGTCTTCCATATGGCTTTGCTCTCATTATACTCCAAAAAGAATAGAAATAGAGTGTGGTTGGGATGCTTCCAAAGGCTAATAAATCTGATTTTTAATGAGATTTGACTGTTTTTTGCATGTTAAAGGCTGGAAAATGATAGTAGTATCTAATCGAATAAATGTCCAGCAAAACCTATACCGGCAGCTGAGAACAGACAAAGAGCTGGAACGATGAAAGGGCTTGGAGGTGAAGAGCAGACAAAAAAATAGCTTGCAGCATGAATGATCGGCTGATCGAGACACATTTATGAAAACGCTTACTCACTCATGAACTTGCACAATGAGGTATGACAACTTATATGCGAAGGCGGGGATGTATTTATATGCGACAAGGAAAAAACCGAATATTGCGGCTAATGCTCGCAGTCGCTCTTGCATGGTCGACGCTGCTTGCCGGATTGCCGCTTGGCGGCGGGCAGGGGAAGGCGAGCGCCGAGGGCCTGATGCTTCGATTTGATTTCGGCACGGCGACGAGCCCTGTAATGGAAGGGTTTATCGGTATTAGCGAATCGCTGCTGTATACGGCAGAAAAGGGCTACGGGCTTAGCACCGCGGTAGCCTCAAGAAACCGTTCCGGCGGCGATGAGATGACGAACGACTTTATATTGGGAACAAGCTACTCCTTCTATGCGGATGTGCCGAACGGCGAATACGACATAACGGCGTGGTCCGGCGATTTGCTTGCCGGGACAAGCACGACCCGCACCAATTTCGTCATTGAAGGTATAGCGGTCGGCTCCATTCAGAGCAGGCAAGCGGTAACGCAGGCTACCTTCCGGACGACGGTCCATGACGGGCAACTGACGATCGATATTACCGGCTCGGGAGTCGGCGGCTATTTGAACGGGCTTGTCATTGAGCAAGTCGTGCCTGAGCCGCCAGCCGCTCCGGCAGAGCTTGCGGTCACACGGTTAACGCCTAGCGAAGTCGGCTTGGCATGGGGCGCCGTTGCTGACGCTTCCTCCTATAAGGTATACCGTATAGAGCTGCCTGACGGCAGTGCAGCCTATATCGGACAGTCTGTTGCCGCGGAATACACCGATACGGCTGTCGTCGAGGGCGCCGGGTACAGCTATTATGTAACGGCAGTCAATGCGGCCGGACTGGAATCGGAGCCAAGCGGAGCAGTGACGGTGAACGCGATACCGGCTCTTGTTCCGCCTAATGCGCCGGCTGGCGTTAGAGTGACGGAGGTCAAGGCGGGGGCGGTCGGCTTGAGCTGGCAGGTAACGGAGGGAGCGGCCGGTTATATGGTGCTGCGGTCCGACGCGGCGGATGGGGTGTTCGCCGAAATCGGCCAGTCGGGTATCGCTTATTATACGGACTTGACCGCTGATACGTCGATACCGAACTATTATCAGATTATCGCTTATAATGCGCGCGGACAATCGCCTGCTTCGGCGGTTGCGGCAAGCGGCGTTTATGTGCCGCCGGTTTCTTTGCCGGAGGGCGATGTGCAGCGTCTTGATTTCGGCTCGGGCGCACTGGAGAACGGTTATTTGCAGGTAGGTGCGAATACGGCATATTCCCCGGAGCTGAAATACGGCTTCGCCGATCCGGCAAAGGTAACGAGCGCCGACCGGGGACTCGGCGACGCGCTCAAGACCGATTTTGTCATGCCGCAGGATACATCTTTCATCATTGACCTGCCTAACGGCGACTACACCGTATCGCTTATCGCCGGCGATAGCCAGGAGCCTACGGAAATTGGCATCAAGGCGGAATCGATGCAGAAGGTGCAGCTGACCAGCCGTGCTGCGGGCAAATATTTGGAAATGAGCTTTAACATCGCACTGGTGGACGGCCAGCTCAATTTGGAGTTTACAGGCTCTGCGCCGAAGCTCAATGCGTTAGTTATTTCCAAGCAGCAGCCGCGCCAGGCCGGCGAGCTGCCAACCGTCTATATTGCCGGGGATTCCACGGTGCAGACGTACGATCCTTACTGGGAGCCGGAAGCGGGCTGGGGGCAAATGCTGCCTAGATTTTTCAACAGCAATCTCTCGTTTGCCAATCACGCGATCGGCGGGCGCAGCTCGAAATCGTTTATTGTAGAAGGACGACTGGATGAAATATTGTTAAAAATCAAGCCGGGAGACTATTTCCTCATTCAGTTCGGGCACAACGATGCGACGATAAGCGTGCCGGAGCGCTATGCTTCTCCAGCCGATTATAAAAATTACTTAAAAGCATATATCAACGGATCGAGGCAGCGCGGCGCAGAGCCGATTCTCGTTACGCCGATGGGGCGGAGAGACTTTAACGCCGATACCGGCAAATTCAACGTAAGCTTCCCTGAGTATGTCGCGGCTATGAAGGAGGTTGCTGGGGAGCTTGGCGTGCAGCTTGTCGACCTGAGCGCCCTCAGTATTGCGTACTATGACTCCATAGGGCCTGAAGGCTCCTTGTCAGTCTTCCTGCATGTAGAGCCGGGCATTTATGGAGCATTTCCGAACGGCTCGGCGGACAATACGCATTTTCAGGAATACGGCGCTATTCAGCTTGCCAGGCTGCTGGCAGGCGGCATTCAAGAGCTGAGCTCGCCGTTGTCCGGCTATGTGACCGAAATCGAGCTGCCGGACGATGTGCCGGACCGGCCGACAGGACTTGTCGCCGGCAGCATCAGCAACGCGGGCGCGGTACTGCAATGGAACGGCGATCCGAGCGCCGATATTTACAAGGTATACCGCAAGCCCGCATCGCAGCCTGACAGCGCGTATACGATGATCGGCACGGCGACAGTGCCGACGATTACGATTGGCGGCATGGCGGAGGGGCAAAGCTACAGCGTGTATGTGACCGCGATGAACGGCCGCGGCGAATCCGAGCCATCCGCGCCGCTGGCGATTACGACGAAGGCAGCGCAGTACCGGTATGATTTTGGCCCGGTTGGGGCGCCGGTCGCCGCAGGTTATACGGAAGTAACCCGCAATACGATCTATACGCCTGAGCTAGGTTACGGCTTAACGAACAGCGACGGCATGATCGACCGCGACCGCGGCTCCGCAACGGACGATTTGAGGCGCGATTTTGTCGCGTATTTCGGCAACAGCTATGAGTTCAAAGTAGACCTGCCTAACGGCACGTATACAGTGAAATCCTATACGGGCGATTGGATCGGCTCGACGCGGACGATCGTCAACATTGAGGGCAAGGACTATGGGCAAATATCGGCAGGAACGGCGACGATAGCGGAGAAGCTGTACAACGGCGTGGCTGTTAGAGACGGGCAAATGAATTTTATTATTAGCGGGCAGACCGCGCATTTGAACGGCCTTGAAATAACGCCGCTGCTGCTCGCCCCTACAGGGCTGGCGCTGACGGATCTGGACGTGGACAGCGATCCCGTAATGGTTCAATTAAGCTGGAACGCTGTCGAGGGCGCATCGAAATACCGCTTATACCGGCAGTCATCGGCGCAAAGCAGCCAGGAGCTGCTCGGGGTAACTGCGGAAACTGCGTACACGGACACGACGGCCGATGTCGGCTTTGAATATCGTTATACGGTTACGGCTCTTGACGATACAGGCATTGAATCGGTAGCGTCTGACGCCCTTACGCTATCGACAATCGATCCGTCCGTTGAGAAGGCGGCGGTGCCATCCAATCTCGTCGTGCAATCGATTAACAAAAATGACGCGACGATCGCATGGGATGCAGTCCCTCATGCCCGCATGTACAATGTATACCGATCTAAGACAGTTGACGGCGTATACGAGCTGATTGGCAAAGCGACGGCAGCTTCTTATACCGATATGGCGATTTTGACGACGATCCCTTACTACTACAAGGTTGCGTCTGTTAATGCCGGCGGCATATCGGAGTTATCGGCAAGCGTTGAGGTGCCTGCTGTAACAACGTTATACCGCGACATGGAATATTTGACGCGAGCGCCTGTCGCAGTAAAGAAGGATGGCGGTATCTATGTCGGCTGGAAGCTGCTTGGGCTTGATCCGGACAGCATTGTCTTCAACCTGTACCGGGATGGCGTTAAGGTGAACGGGGCGCCGATTGCGGATAGTACGAACCTTTTCGATGCGGAGGGCACGGCGGACGCCGTATATACCTTGACTTCGATTTTGAATGGGGTTGAGAAGCCGGCGGCCGAGCCGTTCGGCGTATGGGAAAAAGAATATTTATCGATACCGCTGCAAAAGCCTGCCGACGCTTATACGAAGGACGGGCAGCCGTATACCTATAGCGCAGGCGATGCCAGCGTAGGCGATCTGGACGGCGACGGCGAGTACGAGATCGTGATGCTCTGGTCGCCATCGAACAGCAAGGACAATTCGCAAGCGGGCTATACGGGCATTGTGTACATGGACGCGTATAAGCTGGACGGTACGCGGCTATGGCGCATTAATCTGGGCCCTAACATTCGGGCGGGAGCCCATTATACGCAGTTTATGGTATATGATCTTGACGGAGACGGACGCGCCGAGGTGACGTTCAAAACGGCGGACGGCACAATCGACGGGCAAGGTCAGGTTATCGGCAATGCGAGCGCCGATCACCGCAACAGCAGCGGTTATGTGCTGCTGGGCAATGAGTATTTGACCGTGTTCGACGGATTGACGGGAGCGGCGCTGGATACGGTGCCTTATGATCCGCCGCGGGGCGATGTGAGCGCATGGGGAGACGCATACGGCAACCGCGTGGATCGCTTCCTTGCAGCTGTCGCTTATCTTGACGGCGAGCGTCCTAGCGTTGTGTTCAGCCGCGGCTACTATACGAGAACGGTGCTTGCGGCTTATAACTTCCGCGACGGCAAGCTGACCAAAGTATGGCGCTTCGACTCAGTTGATGATGGGTACGGCTCTTATGCCGGCCAAGGCAACCATAATTTGTCCGTTGGCGATGTCGACGGGGACGGCAAGGATGAAATCACGTTCGGCGCGATGGCAATCGACGACGACGGCACGCCGTTGTATAACACAGAGCTTGGCCATGGCGACGCGATGCATTTGAGCGATCTTGACCCGACGCGTCCGGGCCTTGAGGTGTTTGGCGTTCATGAAAATGTGAATTCGCCATACGGAATGGAAATGCGCGATGCGGCAACAGGCGAAATTTTATGGGGCGTATATACCGGCAAGGATACGGGACGAGGCATGGCGGCCGATATCGATCCGAATTATGCCGGAGCGGAAGTATGGTCCGCAACGATTACGAACGAACAGCATATTCCGATTACCGGATTGTACAGCGCCAAGGGAGAACTGATTACAACCAACATACCTTCTTCAACGAATTTCGGCGTATGGTGGGACGGGGATTTGCTTCGCGAGTTGATGGACGGCAATCGCGTCGACAAATGGGACTATGTCAACCATACAACCTATAATCTTCTTACAGCGCAGGGCTCATCGTCGAATAACGGCACGAAGGCGAATCCAAGCCTGCAGGCGGATCTGTTCGGGGATTGGCGCGAGGAAATGATGTGGCGCTCCTCAGACAGCACAGAGCTGCGCATATATACGACAACGGATGTGACCGAGCACCGGATTCGGACATTAATGCATGATCCAATCTACAGAATGGGCGTTGCCTGGCAGAACGTCGCTTACAATCAGCCGCCGCACACGGGCTTCTATTTGGGAGCCGGCATGAGCGAGCCTGCCGCACCGCTTATCAAATATACGGGTGCGCCTGCCGAGCCGACGGATTCGACCCCTCCTGTCATTACTGGCATGCCTGCCGTTCAATGGAGCGAGTCGGATACGATCACAGTGCAGGTTGCAGCAAGCGATCCAGAGTCAGGCATCCGCAGCTTGGAGCTTCTGTTCGATGGCCAGCCTGTTGCCAATGGTGCGCAAATCCCGTTAGCGGGGAAATCCGGCATTCATACGTTTACGGCTACAGCAATTAATCATCTCGGCCTGCAAACGACGGAGTCGGTTGCGATTATCGTAACGGGCGCGGAAAAAGCATCGGCCGCTCCAGGCAAGCCTGTCTTGTCCAACAATAACGGGCATGATACGGGGCTATTGGACGGCAGCTACACGGTTACAATAAATATGTGGTGGGGCAATAACGGCGCAATCTATAAGCTGTATGAAAATGGCGTCCTCATTGATACGAAGGTGCTGACCGACAATAGCCCTTCGGCCCAAACGGCGTCAACCCCGATTACCGGCAAAGCCAACGGCACCTATATTTATACGTGCGAGCTGATCAATTCTTACGGCACGGCGTCATGCGAACCGCACACGGTGACCGTTAAGGATGCGGCTCCGGGCAAGCCGGTGCTGTCCAATGACAATTGGGACGGCGACGGCAGCTACAAGGTGACGATGAATATGTGGTGGGGCACGAACGCCATAACCTATCGGCTTTACGAGAACGGCATCCTAATCGATACGCAGGCGCTGACAGCGAATACGCCTTCAGCGCAGTCTGCCTTCACAAGCATTAGCGGCCGGGCGAAGGGCACCTATGAATATCGCGTAGAGCTGGAGAATGAAAGCGGAACGACCGACAGCAGCATAATGACTGTAAAGGTCACAAAATAATAAGAGCCAAATGAAAAAGAGTCCAGTGCAGCGCCGTTTTCGGCGTTCGCGCCGGACTCTTTCTTTGGTCGTAACCGTGCCGGCTGCGTCATAGTATAATAGCGGGCCGTTGCTTTCGAAGCGGGCCAGGCTGTTGAACAAGATCATGTAGTATGGGACGGGACTCAGCTTAGTTCTGCGGAGGATTGGTTTCGCGAGCACTAACTGGAAAACCTCCATCTATTTGAGTGCGAAATGCTCAGATTTGAGGTATGAAGTGGATTTTATGCAGTTATTTTTTCAGGATCCTCACATTTTTCTGAAATCACTTGGAAATACCTGTAGTTTTTTCATTTAATCATGCTGTATCAACTGCCCAGGCAGAAAATAACGGCATGAAATCCATTTAACGGTCAGAGTAAGAGAGGCCGTGACGTAAGCAAAACTTTAAAGGAGATGATCGCCATGCTGCTGGATTGTGCAATTATCGGGGGCGGTCCCGCAGGGCTGAACGCAGCTCTTGTACTGGGGCGCGCCCGCAGAACGGTGATGCTGTTCGACGACAATAAGCCGCGCAATGCGGTTACGCAGCAATCGCACGGTTTCATTACGCGCGACGGCATACGCCCTAAGGAATTTCGCGCAATGGCGCATGAGGATATTAGACAGTATCCCTCTGTTGAGATCAAGCCGAGCAAAATTGTCGGCGTCAAAACAGAGCGGGGCGTCTTTACGCTTGTAGCTGCAGCAGGAGACGTGCACCACGCGCGTACGCTTCTTATTGCGACGGGATTGAAGGAGAAGCTGCCTGCTATTAAGGGACTCAAGGAATGCTACGGCAGAAGCTTGTTCAGCTGTCCGTATTGCGATGGCTGGGAGCTCCGCGATAAGCCGTTGGCCGTCTTGAACGAGTCGTCGAATGCGGATCATACGGCAAAGCTGGTACATAATTGGAGCCGGGACGTCATTGTGTGCACGAATGGGGCCAATCGGCTGGCGCCGGAACAAATCAGATCGCTTGAAATGAAGGGGATACGTCTATACGACGGAAAAATTGACAGAATCGTATCAAACAAAGGGATGCTGAAGGAAATCGTGTTCGCAGACGGCACTTCGGTGACAAGGCAGGGAGGCTTTATTTCGCCGACATGGACGCATGCGGCTAACTTTAGCGAGGTGCTGGGCTGCAAATTGAATATAAACGGCGGGATTGCAACGGACGGCTTTGGGCGCACGTCAGTCAAAGGCGTATACGCTGCAGGGGACACATCGATTATAGCGCCGTCGCAGCTAATTGTAGCGGCGGGCGAGGGAAGTAAAGCAGCAATCGGCATCAACACGGACCTGACCTTCGATTTTTGATGCATACATGCCGTTCCGAAGTCGTTCAGGCTCGATCGGGCTGATATCCGATTGCGCTTGGCTCTTTAAAGCTAGTTCGTCTCTTCGCGGTAATCTTGTACGATAAGCTCCAGCTCGCCTGTCGTAGGGTCCATCACGAAGCCGTGAACAGGAATGGCATGCGGCATGAGCGGATGCTTGCGAATCATTTTCACGCTATGCATGACGCCTTCCTCCGCGCTGTTGAAGCCGCGCAAAAAGCGGTCCATCCGAATGCCGGAGTTTTCCAGCGTTTGCAGCACCAATTCGTCAATGCCATGTTCCGTAAATTTCTTTACCATGCCTTGCGTATCGAGCTTCGTCATGCCGCAGCCGTGATGCCCGATGACGAGCACCTCTTTTGCGCCCATTTCATAAACTGCAATTAGAATGCTTCGCATGGCGCTGCCGAAAGGCTGCGTCAAAATCGCACCGGCATTTTTGATCAGCTTCGCGTCGCCATTGCGCAAATTGAGCGCTTTAGGCAAAAGCTCTACCAATCGCGTATCCATACAAGTTAAGATAGCAACCTTCTTGTCTGGAAATTTATCGGTTATATACGATTCGTACTCCCTTTCCTCTACGAATTTCTTGTTGAATTCTAATAGACCTGGAATGATGGACATAAATAAAACCTCCTATTCTCTTTTATTATTCATGGAATAGGAGGTGTCGTCAATTTGAATATATAGCCTGCTAAAGCCGGCTTTATGTTTGGACGAGCTCGGCCAGCAGCTCATAGGACCGAAGCCGCGCCTGATGATCGTGAATTTGGCTGGCGACAATCAATTCATTCGCTTGCGTCATGCCGACGAATTGCTCCAGCTTTTCCTTAAGCGATTCCTTGGTTCCCGTAAAAGCATATTTCAATGTCGCCCTCACATAAGCCTTTTCCTGCTCGTTCCACAGGCCGTCCATGCTGTCGACAGGCGGGCGGAGCAAGCCTCTTGTACCGCGTACGATATTAAGGAACTGCTGCTGCTGCGAGGTGGCGAGACGCTGGGCCTCTTCCTCGGTATCGGCTGCAACGACGTTCAGGCCCACCATCGCATAAGGCTCCTTAAGCGCTTCGGACGGGCGGAAGCTGCTGTGGTACAGCTGCAGCGCCGGAAGCAAGTAATCGGGCGCGAAGTGGCTCGCGAATGCGAACGGCAGACCCAGCTGGCCGGCCAGCTGCGCGCTGAAACCGCTGGAGCCGAGCAGCCAGATCGGAATGTCTAGTCCGGCGCCAGGATAAGCACGGACTTCGGATGAGTCGCCCGCGGACGCTGGCTGGAGATACTCCCTAAGCTCTTGCAGCAGCTCTGGGAAGTTTTGTCCGCCCATCTCCAAGCCTCGTCTAACGGCTCTTGACGTCAAGTTATCGGAGCCGGGAGCGCGTCCCAGTCCAAGATCAATCCGGCCGGGGTATAGCGACTCCAGCGTGCCGAACTGCTCGGCGATCAGGAGCGGGGCATGATTGGGCAGCATGATGCCGCCCGAGCCTACGCGAATACGGCTAGTACCGGCTGCGATATGCCCGATGACGACGGAGGTCGCCGAGCTGGCGATGCCCGGCATATTGTGGTGCTCGGCCAGCCAGTAGCGCTTATAGCCCCATTGCTCAGCATGCTGGGCAAGCTGAAGCGAGTTGCGGAAAGAATCGGCGGCAGTGCCCCCTTCGACTACGGGAGCTAAATCGAGTATGGAAAGAGAAACGTCGCTAAGCTTCATCGTGTGTGGCTCCTTTCATTAGACCGCAGTAGGGAGAGATCGAAGGCAGGCACAAGCCCTTCAACGGCAGCTCTGCCAAGCAGTGACTCTACTGCGGCAAAGCCGTCCTCACCCAAATTGGCTGTAAATTCATTGACGTACAATTCAATATGCGATTTTGCGACATCCGGCGACATCTCCTGAGCGTGCTCAAGCACATAAGCCGCCGACGCTTCCGGGTTGTCCCACGCGTAGGCGACAGAGCTTCGAATCCAACTGCTTATCGCTTCCGCATCCATGCCGCGTCTTGCGATGATCGCGCCAAGCGGAATCGGCAGGCCGGTATCGTCCTCCCACCAGGCGCCAAGGTCGACAAGCTTGGCTAATCCATAGCTCGGATAAGTGAAGCGGGCTTCATGGATGACAAGGCCTGCGTCGATAGCTCCATCACGCACGGCGGGCATAATTTCATGGAAAGGCATGACGACAATATCGCTTACGCCGCCAGGCACATGCTTAGCAGCCCATAGCCGGAACAGTAAATAGGCCGTTGACCGTTCGCTTGGCACAGCGACGCGGCGGCCTGTTAGAGCAGCGCCGTCGAATGCGGAGAATGCCGCCTCGGAGCCGGGTTCGACCCCTTTCATAAGCACGAGCGGGCCGCAGGCCCTGCCGAGCGCGCCTCCGCATGGCAGAAGCTCATAGTCGGATAGCACCCAAGGCAAGGCGGCATACGATATTTTCATCACTTCCGGCCCCTGCAGGCTTGCCGCCCAATTGTTAGTAATATCGATATCCGCGTACGTCACCCCAAGCTCGGGCGCGCCCGGTATGAGACCGTGCGCCCAAGCGTGAAATACAAAAGTGTCATTTGGACATGGAGAATATGCTATTTTCATCATGGATCGCCTCCCGTAAAATCGAACATGCGGCAGTCAATGCTTCCAAAGCGTCACCGATTCTCCAAGCGCTGCGGTCGCGCGGGCCGACTTTGTTGGAGATAGCGCGAATTTCTGCAGCTGCGGCGCCAAAAGCTTGCGCAGCGACAGCGGCGCCGTAGCCCTCCATCGCTTCGGCGGCGGCGCCCGGCACGCGCTTGGCATGCGCAGCGGCTGATTCGGCTCTTCCTGTGGCT
>Ga0180215_1001579_pt1 | contig 24787 bp, 10 predicted proteins | sample eDN3rd37CBELigBY_FD_128871 | JGI IMG/M metagenome (GOLD analysis project Ga0180215, IMG submission 128871) | Enriched backyard soil microbial communities from Emeryville, California, USA - eDNA 3rd pass 37_C BE-Lig BY (version 2) (version 2) | ecosystem: Environmental > Terrestrial > Soil >...
CATCGCCAGCCTGAGCGCGAGCGGCAACCTGGATGTGAGCGCGGGCGTGAGCCTGGCGCTGACCCTCGGCATCAATCTCGGCGACAACTCCCATGCCGCCGCGCTGAACGAGTCGCTGGCCGCGCTGAACGGGCGAAACGGGCTGCGCACCGGCACGGCCGGCAAGCCCGACCTGCAGTTTACCCTGGGCAGCGGCCGCGCCTTCACCGTGAGTGTCGGCGCGCTCGGCGCCAATGCCACGGTGCAGGACCTGCTCAACGCCATCAACACCGCCGCCGGCCAGACCGACTTCGCCAGCTATGACGAGGCGACCGGCGCCATCGTCTTCCACGACAGCAGCACCAGCCCGGCCAACGGCCTTTCCGACCTCGGTTTCCAGGACGGCCAGACCAGCGTCGATGCCGGCTCCACCTCCACCATCACCGCCGCCGCCGCGGTGACGGACCCGAGCCAGGCCTACAGCTTCGCCATCTCCATCGGCACCGATGTGACGGTCGAGGTCTCGGTAGCGGCCGATGCGGGCCGCACCACCCTTGCCGGGCTGGTGAGCGCGATCCGCTCCGCCCTCGCGACCACCCTGGTCTCCGCCGCCGACCTGCTGCACGAGAATGTCCGCCTGCCCGGCAGCGGCGGCACGATGGAGGGCGATTTCGACGTCGCGCTCGGCCAGATCATCTCGGTCACCAGCAAGGCCGGCAAGCTGGTCTTCAGCGCGAAGGATTCCGTGCTCGGCACGGATGCCGACGGCAACCTGCTGAACACCTTCCGCCTCTCCGAGGCGCAGCCGAAGCTGACCCTGACCGTCGAGTCCATCAACGGCTCCCACATCGCAGAGGATCTCGGCCTCGGCGGCAAGCTGGTCAGCCAGCGCACGACGGTGGACGGCGTGCGCATCCTTACCGGCCATCTGGCCGCGCCCAACTCGACCAGCGAACGCTTCTTCATCGAGACCGGCGAGGACCCGGACACCCACGAGCTGCTGACGGGCATCCGCGCGACCCTCGGCATCGAGGCCACCAATCTCAGCTTCACCGCCGCGCTCGGTCCGGTGAGTGCCACGATCGTCGCCGGCCATGCCGTGCTCGGCGCCGACATCGGCCTGGTGGCAGCCGGGGAGGAAGGCTTCGCGGTCGGCGACATTTCCGTCGCGCCGGCGACCTTCCTCGTCACGCTCAACGATGGCTTCGGCGGCTCGACCGCCGGCGACGGCATCCTCACCTTCGCAGATCTCGCGAAGCTCGGCTCGGCCGGCAATGGCCTCGCCGACCTGATCCATTTCTCGGCCAATGCCGCGCTGGAGGTCTCCCTCCCCGTGGTGATGCTGGGCCAGCAGCTCGGTCCGGTCGAGCTGCAGATCGGCAACCTGTTCGACACCACGGGCGTGGACGGGCTACCGGAGCGCAGCGTCCACACCGCCTTCCCAAGCCTGGACGGCGTCTCGGTCGGCAGCATCCTGAACGACCCGCAGACGGTGATCGACGGGCTGGACGCCTTCCTGTCGAACATCGCCTATGGCAGCTTCGCGCAGGCGCTCTACGGCCTTGACCTGCCGCTGATCGGGCCGGCCCTGCAGGGCATCGGCAACTTCTTCGCGACGCTGCATGACAGCGTGGTCGGCACGCTGCAGTCGCTGCTGGACGACTTCAAGACCGCCCATCCCGGCCAGCCCGCCACCACGCAGAACATCATCACCCAGGGCCTGGAATACGTCCTCACCGACCTGCTGCACCTGCCGGGCGACGTCTATTCCTACATCGACAGCATCGACTCCCCGACGGAGATCTCCTTCGTCTGGCACTTCGACGTCACGCTGCTCAACACCATGGTCAATCTCAGCGCAGACCTGGGCATTCCCGGGCTCGGGCTGCAGATCGAGAACGGCATGGTGAACCTGCTGGCCCAGCTCGATTTCACGATCGGCTTCGGCTACCTCAAGGACAAGGGCTTCTTCGTCTACGACATGGGCGTGCCGGGCGCGCTGGAGCACTTCGCCTCCAACAACGACCCGAACGACGTCTTCGAGGCCGATTTCCGCCAGCTGCACGCGGTGGAGCTGCTGGTCGCGGTCTTCATGCCGACCGACCCGGCCTTCAGCGCGACGCTGAACCTCGGTTTCCTGCGGATGACGGCGACCAACGGCTCGACGCTGTCCTCCACACTGGGGGGGCGCGAGTATCTCGGCACCAGCCTCACCGGCAGCATCTACGTTGATATCGGCCCGGCCGACCACACCGGCCGCCTGCTGTTCAGCAACTTCGCCAAGGGTCCGATCATCCGTTCCGGCATGGAGATGACGCTCAACGTCGATCTCCTGCTCGACTCCGGCTTCGGCATCGGCAGCACCTCGACGGCGCTGCCCTCGGTCGCCACCGAGCTGCTGTTCTCCTATTCCTTCAACAAGGTCTTCACCGGCGCGATCGGCGACGAGCCGGAGAGCGGCATCGTCACGCCGCTGACCTTCCTCGACGTCACGCTCGATGTCGGCAGCTTCCTGAACACCATCCTGAAGCCCATCCTCGACACGGTGGGCGACGTGATCGAGCCGATCCAGCCGATCCTCGACTTCCTGACCGCGCCCATTCCCGGCATCTCGCAGATCATCGGCTCCACCTCGGTGCTGGACCTGGCGCAGCAGTTCGGCGGGCCGAAGGTGCAGGAGGCCGTGCGCTTCATCCAGATCCTGGACGATGTCGCCGGCCTCGTGCGCTCGCTGCAGTCCATGCAGGACTCCGGCGGCATCAAGGTCAATTTCGGCACCTTCGTCTTCGGCCAGACCGACGACCCGAATGCCCATTCGCTGAGCAGCAGCAACCTCGATCCCTTCGCGAGCAAGGTCGCGAAGGCCGATGTCAGCGCCGCGGCCAGCTACTTCCAGAACAGCTCCGCCGGCTCGGCGGCGGCCGATGCCGCGCTCGCTCGTCTCTCGGCGCAGAGCCACAGCAATATCGGCGGGCAGCTGCAGTCGCTGGAGAACGCGAAGGGGGCCGGCGGCAAGGCGGTCTTCGACTTCCCGATCCTTCACGACCCCATGTCGATCGTGAAGCTCCTGATGGGCCAGGTGAACCCGGTCGATCTGGTGCATATCACCCTGCCGACCTTCGACTTCAACTTCAGCAAGGAGCTGCCGTTCCGCTTCCTGGTCGGCCCCGTGCCGGTGACGGTCACCTTCTATGCCTCGGTCGGCGTCGAGATCAATCTCGCCTTCGGCTACGACACGACCGGCATCATCAAGTTCATGTCGAACAACAATCCGCTCATGCTGATGGACGGGTTCTACGTCGACAACACGATCGGCCCGCAGCTCGACTTCTACGCGACCTTCGGCGTCACCGCGGCGGTGAACCTCGCCCTGGTGGCGGCCGGCGTCGGCGGCGAGATCAGCGGCCATGTGACCTTCCAGCTGCACGACAACAGCGGTGACGGCAAGCTGCACGCCTCCGAGCTGCTGACCGCGCTGCTCGACAACCCGTTGCACCTGTTCGACATCGCCGGCGAGCTGGACGCGCTGATCTATGCCTTCGTCTGGGTCGGCATCGACCTGCCGATCGTGGGCAAGATCACGCTGTTCGAGGCCAGCTTCGACATCATCGACATCACGCTGCTCTCCTTCAGCTACAGCTACTCCGAGGTTCACTCCACGCCGGCGCTGGCCCACCAGGAGGCCGACGGCACGCTGACCCTCAACATGGGCAGGAACGCCGATCGCCAGGAAGTCGGCTCCAACCTCACCAACCCGAGCCAGACCTACGAGATCGCCCATGTCGGCGGCACCGCGGGGAACGAGGACATCGCGATCACGGCCAACGGCGTGACCACGGTGTATCGCGGCGTGAAGGTGGTGGTCGCCGATGTCGGCGAGGGCGACAACGTCATCCGCTTTGGCCAGGGCTACCTCGGCAACGTCACCGTCACCGGCGGCAACGGCAACAACATCATCGATCTCGGCGGCGTGGACGGCGATCCGCTGATCCAGCTGGGCAACGGCAACAACGTCGTCTTCGGCGCCAGCATCGACACCACCATCGTCGCCGGCAACGGCAACAACACGATCTTCGGCGGCAATGCCCGCAACACGATCGCCGTCGGCAACGGCCGCAACACCATCGTCGGCGGCTCGGCGCAGGACACGATCACCGCCGGTACGGGCAACAACATCATCTACGGCGGCGCCGGGGACGACGTGATCGTCGCGGGAAGCGGCAACAACACGATCTTTGGTGGCGAGGGCGCGAACGTCATCTCCATCTCCGGCGGCGCAGGTGAGAACATCATCTTCGGCCATGGCGCCAACTCGCTGGATGACGTGACCAGCACGACCGTCACCGCCACCCTGGTCTCCGCCAACTCCGCCAGCGCGAACGACGTCAGCAGCACCATCTTCGCCGGCAGCGGCCGCGACATCATCTTCGGCGGCGGCGGCGACAACACCATCAGCACGGGCGCGGGCGCCGACATCGTCTTCGGCGGCCTCGGCAGCGTCGTCCGCACCGTGCAGGGCCAGCTCATCCAGGCCTCCGACACCAGCGGCGTGGGCGGGCACAACGTCATTACCGGCGGCGCGGGCGACAAGATCCTGTTCGGCGGCGGCGGCGACAACACCATCGCCGGCGGCGGCGGCAACGACATCATCCTGGCCGGCGGCGGCACGGTGGATGGCGCGGCGGGCGGCACCGGCGGCCGCTTCACGGTCTCCGGCCTGGCCTTCGGCAACCACAGCGTGATCGATGGCGGCCTGGGCAACGACCTGATCCTCGGCTCGGGCGGCAGCAACGTCATCAACGGCGGCGGCGGCGACGACATCATCGGCGGCCACGCCGCCATCGTGGTGCGCGACGCCGCGACCGGCCGCTTCGCCCACCTGATCAGCGTGCAGACCAGCCTCGAGGGCCTCGGCGGCAACAACGTCATCTCCGGCGGTGCCGGCAACGACATCATCCTGGGCGGCGCCGGCAGCCACACCATCGATGCCGGCACCGGCAGCGATGTGGTGATCGGCCATTACGGCCAGGTGACCGCGACCAATGGGGGCCAGAACCTCACGGTCGAGGGCTGGCACGGCGCGGCAGCCGGCAATGGGGACAACGTCATCACGGCCTACCATAGCGCCGTGATCATGGGTGGTGGCGGCAACAACACCATCACCACCTATGACGCCACCGCTCCGGCCGACCCGGCCAACAACCTGCCCGCCATCACCGCGGCGGACCGTCAGATACTGGTCTTCGGCGCCAACGGCATCGCCAAGGTGGACCTGCTGCTGGCCGGCGGCATCAAGATCCACCAGGCCTATACCGCGGCGGGCGAGGAGAATGCGGGCGGCAACAACCGCATCACCGTGGGTGACGGCAATGACATCGTCTTCGGCGGCGCCGGCACCAACACCATCACCGCCGGCAATGGCAACGACATCATCCTCGGCCATACCGGCTTCGTGGACCTCGACCGCCTCGCCAATCCGGACACCACCGGCCGCTCGCCGGACGTGATCGGCTACGTGCTCGGCCAGGACGGCACGGTGCTGCACGGCACCGGCTCGACCATCAGCACGGGCACCGGCAACAACGTCATTCTCGGCGGCACCGGCAACAACACGATCACCACCACGGGCGCCGGCAACAACGTCATCTTCGGCGCGGCCGGCGCGGTGACGCGGAACGGCGCCGCCGGCAACGCCCTGCTCTACGCCGAGACGCTGGAGGAGAGCCTGGCCGGCGACAACACCATCACGGCGGGGCTGGGCTTCCAGGGCACCAACGTCGTGTTCGGCGGCATCGGCAACAACCGGATCACCGTGGGCGACGGCAACAACGTGGTGCTCGGCCACCTCGGCGTCGTCAACAACGTGGTGTTCTCGGCCTTCACGGATGCCATGCGCGCCGACGGCGCCCGCCCCGACGTGCTGGCCCGCACGGTGCCGGAGCGCGGCACGCTCGGCCACAGCGCGCTCTGGCCGAACGCGACGCTCGACCATGCGGTCGCCTCCACCAGCGCCGTCATCACCGCCGGCCAGGGCAACAACGTCATCCTCGGCGGCGCGGGCGACAACACCATCACGGCGGGGGACGGCAACAACACCGTCTTCGGCGCTTCCGGCGCGGTCACCCGCTACGCGGTCAGCAAGCAGGTCGCCTTCGCCACCACGGTGGAGGAGAGCCTGGGCGGCGACCACGTCATCACCCTGGGCGACGGCGTCAACCTCGTCTTCGGCGGGGCCGGCTACAACCAGATCACCGTCGGCAACCGCGACAATGTCGTCTTCGGTCATCTCGGCCAGGTGAACTATTCGGTGCTGACCGACTTCAGCACAGCGCAGCGGGCCACCGGCAACTATCCGGACCTGATCGGCCGCGTGCTGCCGGCCATCGGCAACAGCCAGCCCTATTCCACGGCGCCCTTCGGCGGGCTCGACCAGCCGATGGCCGAGGCGGGCTCGGTGATCCATGCCGGCAATGGCAGCAACATCATCTTCGGCGGCGCGGGCGACAACACCATCGTCGCCGGCACGGGCTCCAACACCATCTTCGGCGCCGGCGGCGCGGTCACGCGGGATACCTATGCCCGCGCCATCCTCTTCGCCGAGACGCTGGAGGAGACCCAGGGCGGCAACAACACCATCTATGCCGGCGACCGCTCGACGGCGACGCAGGTCGTCTTCGGCGGCCCGGGCTTCAACACCATCCGCGTGGGCGATGGCGCCAATGTGGTGCTGGGCCATCTCGGCTATGTCGATTTCGGCGCTATGCTCTACTACGCCTCGGCGCAGCGCGCTGACGGCTCGCATCCGGACGTGGTCGGCCGCATCGTGCCGGAACGCGGCAACCTGGCGCCGGTCACGCCGAATGGCAGCCTCGGGCTGGATCAGTCGCCGCTCGCCGGCGGCAGCGACATCCGTGTGGGCAGCGGCAACAACGTCGTCATCGGCGGCGCCGGCAACAACCACATCTACACGGGCTACGGGAACAACGTCGTCTTCGGCGCCGCCGGCGCGGTGACGCGCGATGCCCGCTCCCTCAGCCTGCTGCACGCCACCACGGTGGAGGAGACCCAGGGCGGCTCCAACTTCCTGGAGTTGAGCGTCGGCGGCACCGGCAGCGCCATCGCCTTCGGCGGTCCGGGCAACAACACCATCGTCACCGGCTACGGCAACGACATCGTCCTCGGCCATCTCGGCACCGTCTCGGCGAGCGTGCGCTCGACCGGCGCCGGGCCGCAGGACATGGTGATCGGCGAGCGGATCACGGTGACCGGCCGCACCGTGCCGGTCATCGGCAACCTCCAGCCCGCCACCACCGCGCCCTTCGCCGGGCTCGGCCAGCCCCTGCCCACCAGCGGCGCGGTGATCGATGCGGGCGAGGGCGACAACCTGGTCATGGGCGGCGCCGGGGCGAACACCATCCTGGCCGGCGACGGCAACAACACGGTGTTCGGCGCCTCCGGCACGGTGCAGCGCGACCGCAGCGGCGCCCTGCTCTCCGCCCAGGTGCTGGAGGCGGCGCGGGCCGAGCGGGCCGAGCTGATCCTCGGCGGCGGCGTGAACACCGTCTTCAACGTCGCGCCGGCGCCGAGCTTCGCGCCGACGATGCAGGCGGCGGTCGCGCCGGCTGGCGGCGTCTTCCTCGTCGCGGGCAACGAGACGCTCTCGAGCGGCTCCAGCCTCGCCGACCTCGCCGCGGCTGCGCAGCTTCAGCGCGGCCAGCCGGCGGAAAGCATGGTGGCGGAGGCGTCTGCCCCTGCCTCCGTGGCCATGGCGGCCGGCGCCGAATCTTCCTCCATCCCCACCGGCTACGTGCTCGACGAGGCGACCGGCACCTGGGTGGCGGATGACGGCGCCGACCCGATGCTGCTCCTGCTGCTCACCGGTGGTGCGGCGCCGGAGCTGACGGTGCAGGGGGCTTCCACCACCGGCACGACGCGTCCGCGCCTCGCCGCCTGATTTGGGCGGGGCGTCATCCTTTCAACGCCTACCAGGGCTGCAAAAGTGGCCCTCCTTCACTGGGACTAAAAACTATGTCCGATGACCGTAGCGGCCTGAAGACCACGATCTCCGGCCAGACCAAGATCAAGTGGGACGACAGCAAGCTCCGCACGACCTACGCGAATGTCTGCAACGTGGCGACGACGCGGGAAGAGGTGATGGTGCTGTTCGGCACCAGCCAGGCCTGGATGGGCTCGACCGAGGAAGTAACCGTCGCCCTCACCGACCGCGTCCTGCTGAACCCGCACGCGGCGAAGCGCCTCGCGGCGATGCTGAACAAGACGATCGAGGAGTTCGAGAAGGCCTACGGCAGCCTCGGCTGAGCCCCGCGGCACCACGACCGGGCAAGTAAAGTACCATGGCCGAGCCTCTCGTCTCTTCCGATGCTCCCTCTTCCGCCGGTCCGTCGAACGGTCAGGCATCCTGGCGCCAGCTGCTTGGCGCCGGCGATGCGGGGCTGGCGGCGCAGGCCTGGCTTGAGCTGGCCGTCGCCCTCGTCACCCAGGCGGCGCCGGATGGCCCCGCCCCGGTGCAGGGCGCCTTTGTGGCCCTGCGGCAGGACGGCGCGCGCTATGCCCGCGCCGCCAGTTTCGGGGAGGGAGCGGTCAGCTTCCTCCTGGCCAAGGCGGCGGAACGCTGCCTTCAGCTCCAGCGCAGCGTCGTGCAGAACGACGAGGCGGCCGGCGGCACCTGCCAGCTCGCCCTGCCCATCATGGCGGGGGAGAAGCTTGAGGGCGTCGTCGCCTTCGAACTCGCCCGCAGCATCCTGCCGCAGCTCGACCGCGTGACGCGGCTGGTGCAGTGGGGCCTCGGCTGGTTCGGCCGGGCGGGGGCGGCCAACGCCATGCCGGCGCCCCCACAGGCGGCGGAATGGCTCGGCCTGGTCGCCGCAGGCGGCGATACGGATACGGCGATCGAGGCCCTGTGCAGCATGCTCGCGGGTCAGTGGGCGCTCACCCGGGTCAGCCTCGGCCTGGGTGGCGCCGGGAAGATGCGGCTGCGCGCCACCTCGCGCGGCCGCCTCTCCACGCTGCAGACGGATTTCGTCATCGCCCTCAAGGCGGCGATGGAAGAGGCGGTGGAGGCCGGCACCGCGCTGGCCGTACCGCCGCCGGAAGGCCAGCTCGCGGCCATCGGCGCGCATCAGCGCCTCTGCCGCGCGCATGAAGTGGCGTGGTCGGCCACGCTGCCGGTGCGCCTGCCCGGCCGCGCCGGCTGGATGGCCATGACTCTGGAAGGCGACGGCACGGCGCCGCAGCCCGAGCAGATCGCCGGCTGGCAGGCGGTCGCGGCGCAGGTCGCGCCGCTGCTGGCACTGCGCCTGCGGGCCGATCGTGGCCTGCTCGGCCATGCCGGCGCGCTTGTGAAGGAGGCGGGTGCCGGGCGCGCCGCCTGGAAGCCGGTCGCCGCCCTCGCCGCCGCGGCGGCGCTGGTGGGCATCGCCCTGTTGCCCGTGCCCTTCCGCGTGAATGCCCGCGCGACCCTGGAAGGCGCCGTGAAGCGCAGCATCGCCGCGCCCTTCGACGGCTATCTGGTCGAGGCCGCGGTGCGGCCGGGCGACCGGGTCGCCGCCGGCACCGTGCTGGCGCGCATGGACGACCGCGAGCTGCGCCTGCAGAAGTTCGACTACGAGGGCCGTATCGCCGAGAGCCGCCGCCAGGCGGACGAGGCGATCGGCCGGCGCGACATGGCCGCCGCCGGCATCGCCACCGCCCGCCGCATGCAGGCTGAGGCCGAGCTGCGGCTGATCGACGCGCATCTGGGGCGCACCAGCTTCGTCGCGCCTTTCGACGGCATCGTCATCTCCGGCGACCCCAGCCAGTCCATCGGCGCGCCGCTGCGCCGGGGCGAGGTGGTCTACGAACTCTCCCCGCTCGACGGCTATCGCGTGGCGCTGGAGGTGGAGGAGAACGACTTCGCCGCCATCAAGCCGGGGCAGGAGGGGCACATGGTCCTCGCCTCCCTCCCCTACGCCTCCTGGCCGGTCCAGGTCACCGGCGTGACGCCACTCGCCACCGCCAAGGATGGCCGCAACGCCTTCCGCGTCGAGGCGCGGCTGGAGCAGCCGGACGCGGCGCTGCGCCCGGGCATGCAGGGCATCGGCAAGATCGAGGCCGGCACCGCGCCGCTCGCCTGGGTCTGGGTGCGCGGTGCCGTCGCCTGGGCACGGCTGAAGCTCTGGGCCTGGATGCCATGAGCGCTGCCACCGGTACGGCGGAAACCGCGCTGGGCCAGATGGCCCATCTGCGCCCCCGCCTGAAGCCGCATGTGGAGGCCTTCCGCCACCTCTACCGGGGCCTGCCGTGGTACGTGTTCCACGACCGCGCGGCCCATCGCTTCTACCGCGTCTCCCGCAGCGGCGCCGAGATCGTGGGCGCCATGGACGGGCGCCGCACGCTCGGCGAGATCTGCGAGGGCCTGGACGAGGCTGGCCGCCAGCCGGTCGATCCGCAGGCCGCCGCCGGCTTCGTCATGCAGCTCGGCGCGCTCGGCCTGCTGCAGCGCGACAGCACGCCGGACCCCGCGGCGATGGCCGAGCGCAAGGCGCGCGAGCGCCGCCGCCTGCTGGCGGCCCAGCTCCGCACCCCGCTCGCCTTCAAGCTGCCGCTGTTCGACCCGACGCGGCTGGTGGACGCCATCCTGCCCTGGTGCGGCTGGATGTTCGGCCCGGTCGGCGTCGGGCTCTGGATCGCCATGGTGCTGCTGGGCGCGGTGCTCGGCGTCATGCACTGGGGCGAGCTGACCGCCGACTTCACCGACCGGATGTTCTCCGCGCAGAACCTGCTGCTGGCCTGGCTGGTCTATCCGGTCGTCAAGGCGATGCACGAGATGATGCACGCCATCACCTTGCGCCGCGCCGGCGTGGAGGTGCGGCAGGTCGGGCTGCTCTTCGCCGCCTTCATCCCCGTGCCCTATGTGGATGCCACCGCCTCGGCGACGCTGGAGCGGAAGTGGGACCGCATCCTGATCGACGCCGCCGGCATCCTGGTGGAGCTCTTCCTCGGCGCCGTCGCGCTGCTGCTCTGGAGCAGCTCCGAGCCCGGCCTGCTGCGGGCGATCTGCTACAACGTCATCATGATCAGCGGCTTCTCGACGCTGCTGTTCAACGGCAATCCGCTGCAGCGCTACGACGGCTACTACATCCTGGCCGACTTCATCGAGATCCCCGGCCTCGGCACCCGCGCCGCCGCCTATCTCGGCTATCTCTTCCAGCGCTACGTGCTCGGACGCGCCGAGGCGCGCGCGCCGACGGCGACGCCGGGCGAGAAGGCGTGGTTCGTGCTCTACGGTCCGCTCTCCTTCATCTACCGCTTCGGCCTGATGCTGGTGATCGCGCTGCACGTGGCCGAGCGTTACCAGGCGCTCGGCATCCTGCTCGGTGTCTGGTCGGTGGTCGGCTATGCCTGGCCGATGCTGGCAGGAGCGGTGAAGGGCATCGGCGGCGAGCAGCCGCGCGCGCGCCGCTTCCGCGCCCTGGGCGGCCTCGGAGCGCTCGGCGCACTGATTCTGGTGGTGCTCTTCCTGTTGCCGGCGCCGAACCGCCTGGTCGTGGAAGGCTTCGTCACCGTGCCGGAGGAGAGCATCGCCCGCTCCGGCGTGGGCGCGATGGTCGGCCGCCTGCTGGTGGAGGACGGCGCCACGGTCACGGCCGGACAGCCCCTCGCCCAGCTCGCCGATCCCGCCGTCTCGGCCAAGGTGGAGCGCCAGATGGCCCGCCAGGCCGAGCTGGAGGCCCGCTACACGCGAGAGCTGAGCAATGACCGCGTGCGCGCCGCCATCGCCGCGGAGGAGCTGGCCCAGGCGAAGCGCGAGCTGGCCGATGCGCGGCGGGACGAGGCGGCGCTGCTGCTGCGCAGCCCGGCGGCGGGCCAGATTGTGCTCGCCACCGCCGCCGCAGACCTGCCGGGCCGCTTCCTGGTCAAGGGCGAGCAGTTCGCCCTGGTCTACCGGCCCGAGGCCGCCCTGGTGCGCGCCCTGGTGCCGATGAGCGCGATCGACGCGCTGCGCCACCGGCTGCAGGGCATCAGCCTGCGGCCCGCCTATGACACCGGCGCGGAAACCCCGGCCACGCTGCTCCGCATCGTGCCGGCCGCGACCGACATCCTGCCCAGCCCGGTGCTGTCGCTCGACGGCGGCGGCCCCTTCGCCGTCACGCGTGACGGCGGCAACCAGCTCCGGATGGAGGAGCCGGCCTACGAGGTCCAGCTCCGCCCCGATCATCCTCTCCCCGTCACTTACCTGAACGGCCGGGTCTATCTCCGCTTCGACCTGGGGACCGAGCCGTTGGCCTGGCAGCTCTGGCGCGAGCTGCGGCTGGTCTTCCTGAGGCATTTGCATGCGTAAGCGTTATCTTCCCGCGGTGGTCCTGGGCTGGCTCGCCGGCACCACTCTCGCGTCCGCGCAGGACGCCGCCTCGCGTCCCGAGTTCCCCTGCCAGGTCTTCGCCGCGCAGCGCGTCGAGCTGGCAAGCCCCGTCCCGGGCGTGCTGGCCGAGGTGAAGGTGGAGCGCGGCGACCGCGTCACCGCCGGCCAGGTGGTCGCGCAGCTCCGCACCGAGACGGAGCAGGCGCAGCTCACCCTGGCCGAGGTGCGGGCGGGCGCCGATGCGCAGCTCCGCCTCCGGCGCGCCCGCCTCTCGCTGGCCGACCGCACCCTGCGGCGCAACCAGGGCCTGCAGGAAGCGCGGATGATCTCGCCGCAGGACCTGGACCAGATCAAGACCGACCGCGAGGTCGCGGCGCTCGAGGTGGCGACCGCCGCGGAGAACGTCGCGATCGCCCGGGCGGAACTGGAGCAGGCCCGCGCGGCGCTCGCCATCCGCACGCTGCGCAGCCCGATCGCCGGCATCGTCACCGAGCGCAACCTCCAGGTGGGCGAGCAGGTCCGCGACAAGCCGGTCATGGTGATCGAGAACGTCGACAGCCTGCATGTCGAGGTGGCGCTGCCGGCCTCGCTCTTCGGCCAGGTGCGCCAGGGCGCGCGCGGGCGGCTGAGCTTTCCCGGCACCGGCCTGGCCTCGCTGGTCACGCCCATCTCACTGATCGACAGCGTGGTGGACCCGCGCAGCGACATGTTCGGCGTGCGCTTCGAGCTCGACAACCGGCAGCTCCGCATCCCCGCGGGGCTGAAGTGCCGCGCCGAACTGGAGCTGACGCCATGACCCTGCGCCAGCTTCTCTGCGCCAGTGCGGTGCTGCTCTCCGCCATCGGGCCGGCGGCGGCCCAGTCGTCCTCCGGCGGCTGGCAGACCCAGCTCGCGGCACCGCCCGCCGGCCGCGTCATGGCCCAGGCCATGACCGGCCGCACGGAGGTGCCGGCCAGCCGCAGCCCGCGCGACGCCGGGCCCGTGGCCGGCCTCGCCGAACTGGCGGACCGCGCCGATTCCGCGCATCCGCAGGTCCGGCAGGCCGAGGCCGGGAAGGATGCCGCGCGCTACAGCCTGCGCGACGCCTATATCGGCTTCGCGCCGCGCGCCAACATCATCTTCGACAAGGGCAAGGAGCGGCTGAACGTCATCCGTTCCGACAATTTCCTCTACCAGCTCGGCGTCAACAACTTCCGCAACCAGGGCTACACGCTGGAAGTGGTGCAGCCGATCTTCGACCCGCGGCTCTTTGCCCAGCTGCACGGCGCCTATGCTTCGCTGCGCCGCGCGCGGGACGAGCTGACCGCGGCCCGCCAGCGCACCCTCTTCGACCTGATGCAGGGCTACCTCACCACCCTCGCCGCCTATGACGGCTATCAGGTGGCGCGGGCAGAGGAGGAGACGCTCGCGCGCCAGATGGCGGAGGCGCAGACGCGCCAGCGCCTCGGCCTGGTGAGCGAGGGCGATGCCGACGAGGTGGAGGCGAGGCTGCGCGCCGCCGAGGCGCAGCGCATGGCGGCCGCCGCCTCGCTGAACGAGAACTTCGCCTCGCTGGAACGGCGCGCCGGCTTCCGCGTGGGGCCACTGGCACCGCTCGCCGCCCGCATCCCGATGGCGCCGCCCAATCCGGCGCGCGCCGATGACTGGGTGCGCGAGGCGCAGGCGCACAATGTCGACCTTCGTGCGCTGGAGAGCGCCACCACCGAGGCGCGCGCCCAGGCCGAGACGCAGGCGGCGGCGCTGCTGCCGCGGCTGGACCTGCGGCTGACGCAGGACCGTTCCGACAATGGCGGCACCGTCTATGGCGGCGGCTCGACGATCAACGACCGGACGCTGCTCTTCCGCCTCACCGTGCCGCTCTTCAACCCGGACGGGGCGGGCTATCCGGTCTTCGCCGCCCGCGCGCGCTACCGGGCCTCGACCTACCGGCTGGAGGACCAGCGCCTTGAAGTCGAGGAGAAGGTGCGCACCGCCTTCGAGGAGGTCGTCGCCAATACGCGCCGCGACCGCACCCTGGTGAAGGCGCTGGAGGCGCAGACGCGCATCGTGAACGGCAAGCGGGCGCGCTACGCCGCCGGCACCCTGCCGATCAAGGATGTGCTGGACAGCGAGCGGGATCTCTACCAGGCGCAGCGCAACCTGCTGGCGGCCCGGTACAACTACCTGCTCAACCTGATGATGCTGAAGCGGTTGGCTGGCGACTTCACGGAAGCCGACCTCCTCTACATCGATTCCGCGCTCGATCGTCACGCGACGCCGGTCCGCCGGCTCGTGGGGGATGGGCGGGATGACTGATCTGACCGCGCGCCTGCCGGGGGGCACGTGCGCAACCGAACTGACGAAGCGGCGCGGGACGCCAGGGAACATGCGAGACATGACGATGCTGGGGAGTGAGATGGGTGTGGGCCAGCAGCGCGAGAAGCGGTCGCGCCCGGCAGCAGGCCGTGGGCGTCGCCTGGCACAGTGGCTGGTGCTGTTCACCGCCCTGACGCCGGTTGGGCATCTCGCGGCCGCACCGCTGCCGACCGGCACCTATGTGGTGACCCAGGCCGCCGATTCCGGCAACGCCGGCGCCGCGGGCACGCTGAGCTGGGCCATCGCCCAGGCGAATGCCAATCCCGGCTCCACCATCGCCTTCGCCTCGTCGCTGGCGAACCAGACGGTCACGCTGTCGGCGCCGCTGCCGGTCATCAGCAGCAGCGTCACCATCGACGGCAGCGGCGCCTCCGGCCTGACGATCAGCGGCAACAACCAGAACCGCGTGTTCTTCGTGAACGGCGGCACGGTGGCGGTTGCGAACCTCACCATCGCCAATGGCAGCGCCCAGGGTGGCGCCGGCGCCTCGGGCGGCGGCGGCGGCATGGGCGCGGGCGGCGCGATCTTCGTCAATTCGGGCGCGGTCGCGGTCTCCAACGTCAACTTCGCCAACAACACGGCGACCGGCGGCACGGGCGGTGACGTCACACGCGGCGCGGGAACCACGGGCGGCGGCGGCGGCGGCCTCGGCGGCGCAGGCGGGCGCCCGATGGACGGCGCTGGCGGCGGCGGCGGCTTCAATGGCGGCGGCGGCGGCGCGGGCGTCTATGATACGAGCGGCGCCACCACCACTGGCGCGGCCGGCGGCGCGGGCAATGGCGGCGCCGGCGGCGCCGGCGGCGGCGCGGGCCTCGCCGGCAGCGCCGGCGTGAACGGCGCGCCCGGTGGCATCGGCGCTCACGCGGACTCCGGAGGCGGCGGCGGCGGCGGCGGCGCCAATGCCGGCCAGGGCGGCGCGGCCTATAACGGCGCCGCCTGGGGCGGCGGCGGCGGCGGCGGCGGCAATGGCTTCCCGGCCGGTGCGGCCGGCGCCGGCGGCAACGCCTTCACCGCGGGCGGCAACGCGAGCGGCTATGGCGGCGGCGGCGGTGCCGGCCATGCGGGCACCCGCGGCGGCAACGGCGCCGATTTCGGCGGCGGCGGCGGCGGCGCCAATGGCGTGGGCGGCGCGGGCGGCTTCGGCGGCGGCGGCGGCGGCGGTTCGCAGTCCTCGGCCGTGCTGGCCTTTGATGGCGGCGCGGGCGGCTTCGGCGGCGGCGGCGGCAACCGCGCCTCGGGCGGCACCGGCGCCGGCGCCGGCGGCGCGGACGGCTCCGGCGGCGGCGGCGCGGCCTTCGGCGGCGCGGTCTTCGTGCGCGACGGCGCCTCGCTGATCATCGGCGCGGGCGACTTCTCCGGCGGCGCGGTCACCGGCGGCGCGGCCGGCTCCAGCGGCGTCATCGCCGGCACGGCGGGCGGCGCGGCGGGCTCCGACCTCTTCCTGATGAGCGGCTCGACCGCCCGCTTCGCGCCGGGGGCCGGCAACACGGTCACGGTCAGCGGCACGATCGCCGATGACAGCGCCGCCAGCATCGCGGCCGGCCAGGGCTACACAGCCGGGACGGCGGCGGGCGCCGCCGTGTCCGTGCAAAGCGGCCTCGTGGTCTTCCAGAGCGCCAACACCTATGCCGGCGGCACCACCATCGCCGGCGGCACGCTGCAGATCGGCAACGTCTCCTCCCTCGGCACCGGCCGGCTCGTGATGAGCGGCGGCACGCTGCAGGTGAACGTGGACGGCTATGACCGCAGCGGCGCGGTCCTGCTCGGCCCCAGCGGCGGCACCATCGACACCTTCGGCCATGATGCGACGGTCTCGACCGCGATGGTCGGCCCCGGCGGCCTGGAGAAGACCGGCGCGGGGACCCTCACCCTCAACCAGGCGCAGGCCTATACCGGCGCGACCACCATCTCGGGCGGCACGCTGAACCTCACCGGCGCGGCCGACATCGCGGGCTCCGCGGGCCTGGCGCTCACCGCGCCGGGCGCGGCGCTGAACATCGCCACCGCCTCCGGCGACCGCAGCGTCCGGACCCTGGACGGCGTGGCGGGCAGCAGCGTGGCGCTCGGCGCGCATACGCTGACCGTGACGAATGGCGGCGACTTCGCGGGCACCATCGGCGGCAATGGCGGCCTCACCATCGCCGGCGAGACCATGACGCTGGCGGGCACCAACACCTATGCCGGCGCGACGCTGGTGAATGCCGGCACCCTGGCCCTACGCGGCGCGGGCGACATCGCCGCCTCCTCGGGCGTGACGCTGGCGGCGCCCGGCACGCAGCTCGACATCGCCGCCGCCTCCGGCACGCCTTCCATCCAGACGCTGAACGGCGTGGCCGGCAGCAGGGTGGCGCTGGGCGGCAACACCCTGGCCGTCACGGGCGGCGGCAATCTCGCTGGCAGCATCACCGGCAGCGGCGGCCTCACGGTCGCGGGCGGCGTGATGACGCTGACGGGCACCAACGCCTATACCGGCACGACCACCGTCACCGGCGGCACGCTGGCGCTGGACGGTGCGGGCGACATCGTCACCTCCTCGGGCGTGACGCTGGCCGGCGCGGGCGCGGCGCTGGACATCGCCACCGCCTCCGGCGGCCGCAGCCTGCAAGGCCTGAACGGCGTGGCGGGCAGCGGAGTAATGTTGGGCGCAAACACCCTGGCGGTGACGAACGGCGGCAACTTCGCCGGCGCCATCATGGGCACGGGCGACCTCACCGTCGCGGGCGGCACGCTCACCCTCGCGGGCGACAACGCCTATACCGGCGCGACGCGAGTGGAGGCCGGCACGCTGGCCATCGCCGGCGCCGGCTCGGTGGTCGCCTCCTCCGGGCTCGTCCTGGCGAATGCCGGCGCGGGGCTGGACATCAGCGGCGCCACACAGGCGGTCGCGCTGAACAGGCTGAACGGCGTGGCGGACAGCACCATCGCCCTCGGCGCGCAGCAGCTCCGGGTGCTCAACGGCGGCAGCTTCGACGGCACCGCCAGCGGCACCGGCGGGCTGGAGATCGCCGGCGGCACCTTCACCCTCAACGGCACCAACACCTATACCGGCGTGACCTCCGTCACCGGCGGCATGCTGGTGCTGGGTGACGCCGCGCATCCCACCGCCCGGACCGGCGGCGATGTCGGCGTCGCCCCCGGCGCGGCTCTCACCGGTAGCGGCACGGTTGGCGGCGGGCTGGTCAATGCCGGCGTCGTGGCGCCGGGCGTGGCCGGGGCGCCGGGCGCCCTGGCGGTCGGCGGCAACTACATCCAGACCTCCAGCGGCACCCTGCAGGTGGCGCTGACGCCGAGCGCCGCCTCCACCCTGACGGTGGCCGGCACGGCCTCGCTGGATGGCGGGCTGAACATCATCCCGGCCAGCGGCACCTATGCGCCGGACAGCCTCTACACCCTGATCACCGCCGCAGGCGGCGTGACCGGCAGCTTCGCCAGCCAGGCCGGCAGCATCGACGGCATGCAGTTGATCACCCTCTACAGGCCGAACGAGGTGGACCTGCTGCTCGCCTCGCTGCTGGTGGACCAGACGAAGCCGATCTTCACGCAGGACGATCCCGCGGCCCAGGCCCCGGCCATCGTCTTCGCCGGCGGCACGCTGCAGCCCACCGCCGACGTCACCTTCACGCAGCCGGTGGTGGTCAACAGCACCAACGGCACGGTGGACACCACGGGCGGCAACGTCACCTTCGCCGGCGCGATCAACGGCGAGGGCGGGCTGACCACGGTGGGCAGCGGTGGGGTGAACCTGACGGGGGGCGCCAATCTCGCCGGCCCGCTGGTCATCACCGACGGCACCTTCTACGCCAACAGCCTGATCCAGGCCGCCTCGCTCGACGTGCAGTCCCCGGCGACGCTGCGCGGCACCGGCACCATCGCGGCGCCCACCACGATCGAGGGCAGGCTGGCCCCGGGCAACAGCCCAGGCACGCTGAGCTTCACCGCGCCGGTGACGATGGCGGCGGGCGCCACCCTCGCGCTCGACATCGACGGCACTGGCACGGGCAATGGGGCCGGTAACTACAGCCGCGTTGTCGTGCAGGGCGCGCCCTTCACCGCGGCCGGCACCATCGCGCCAGTCCTGCGCGGCATCAACGGCGCGGCCACGAACACCTACACCCCATCGGTCGGCACCGGCTTCACGGTGGTGCAGGCGAGCGCGGTCGAGGGCTCCTTCAGCGGCCTGATCCAGCCCGAGGGGCTGGCCGCCGGCACGCGGATGGATGCCGTCTACCTGCCGGGCAGCCTCACCCTCTACGCGACGCCGGCCTCCTACACCCAGCTCTCCCTGCTGGGGGTGCGGCAGACGCCGAACCAGCTCTCGGTCGGCCGGGCGCTGGACGCGCTGCGGCCGGAGCCGGGCGTGCGGGCGGGCGCTGATGTCGAGGAAGGGCTGGCGGCCCTCTTCCCGCTGAACACCGCGCAGGTGCAGGACGCCACCATCCGCCTCGGCGGCGCCATCTACGGCGACGCGCTGATGGCGGGCGTGGACAGCAACCGCCTCTTCGCCGGCGCGATCAGCGAGCAGCAGGCGGCCCGCCGGGCCGACGGCGCGGTGACCAGCCGGGCGATGACCGCCCAGCAGGGCCGCTTCACCGCCTGGATCAGCGGCCTCGGCCAGACCTTCCACACCGGCGCCGAGGACGGCACCACCGGCTATCACGCGTCCAGCGGCGGCGTGGCGGTCGGCCTGGAGACCGGGCTGGGCAAAGGCTTCAGCCTCGGCGTCGCGGCAGGCTACACGGGCGGCAGCGTCACCTCCTCCGCCACCGGCGGCGATGCGGACACCAGCACCGGTCACCTGGCGGCCTATGGCAGCTACACCGACCCGCTCTTCTTCGCGGATGCGCAGGTCAACGGCAGCTTCGGCCAGCTCGACATCGACCGGGACCTGGGCGCGCTGGGCATGACGGCGCATGCCTCGCCCTCCACCTCCAGCTTCGGCGGGGGCGTGGATGCGGGGGTGCACTACAGGCTGGGCGGCTGGACGCTGCAGCCGGGCATCGGCTTCCGGGCCGACTCGGTGAACCGCGACGGTGCCACCGAAAGCGGCGCCGGCGTGCTAGGCCTGACCGTCGGCAGCGAGAGCGTGACGGCCAGCCGCAGCACGGTCGGCCTGCGCGCCAGCACCAGCCTGCCGCTGTCCTCCGGCATGGTGCTGACCCCGGCGGTGCGCCTGCAGTGGGCGCATGAGTTCGGCGATGTCGCGACCAGCACCGATGCCACGCTGATCGGCGTCTCCTCCGTGCCGGTGCAGACCGCCACGGCGGCCACCGGGCGGGACCGCCTGCTCGGCGGCCTCGGCGCCAGCCTGACGATCAGCCAGCAGGCCTCGCTGTACCTCAACTACAGCGTGGACCTGCGGACCAACTACACCGGCCAGGCCGTCAGCGGCGGTCTGCGCTGGTCCTGGTGAGCCACGGGCCGGGGCGCCGCAGGGTGCCCCGGCCACTCCTCTCCTGGGGCGCCGTCGCGACGCTCCCCGGGAGGGTCCTGCTGGACAAGGCAGGGCTGCGGCGCCAGATGGCGCCGCGTGGTGACGCAACGGTTGAGCCCGCTGCGGTCTTCACATCCGCCGGCATTGCCGGATTATCTTTCTTCTCTTTCTTGAAGCGCCCGCCGTCCACGCGGTTCGCGCCAGGAGTGCCGCCCCATGGCTGATGCCTCCCCCACTCCCGCCAATCCGGCCCCGCAGCCCGCGCCGGGCATGCCGCCCCTGTTCGGGCGGGTCGAGCCGCTGGACCCCGCCCGCCATGGCGAGCTGCGCCTGGACCGTTCCGCCGGCCTCGGCTTCGCCGCGCGCGCCAACGCCGTGCCGCTCAGCATCGTCGAACTGCCCTTCGCGGCCCGGCACTTCCCGATCGTCTTCGCCAGCGGTCCGCTGCCCATGCCGCTGGCGGTGCTGGGCTATCGCACCGGGGAGAACCTGTTCGTGGACGACCAGGGCGGCTGGCGCGCCGGCACCTACCTGCCCGCCTATCTGCGCGCCTATCCCTTCATCTTCCTGCAGCCGGAGGGGAGCAGCCAGCTTCATCTCGGCATCGAGCCCGACGCCCCGGCCCTGCACACCGGCTCGGGCGACCTGCTCTTCGAGGAGGGCAAGCCGAGCGCCTTCCTGCAGGAGATGCTGCGCTTCTGCTCCGACTACCGCGCCAGCCTGGAGGAGACCCAGCGCTTCGCCGAGGCCCTGAAGGCCACCGAGGTGCTGGAGCAGCAGGAGGCGCGGGTGGAGTTCCGCAGCGGCGACAGCGCGCGGCTGAACGGCTTCCTGATGATGAACCCCAAGCGGTTCGAGGAGCTGCCGGACGAGACCATCCTGCAATGGCGCAAGCGCCACTGGCTCAGCGCCGCCTATGCCATCATGCATGCGGGCAACTCCTGGAGCAGCGTGCTCGACCTGGCCGAAGCCAGGCAGGCCTGAGCCGAAGACTGGCAGGAGCGAGGATGCCCCCGATGACCCAGGCGCCCCTCACCCGGATGCTCGCCGCCGCGCTGGTTCCGGCCCTCCTGGCCGCCCCGGCGGCCGCGCAGTCCTCCCGCCAGGCTCCGGCCCGCGCCGCGGCACCGGCAGCCACCCCCGCGGCGCCGGCGCCGGAGCGCACCTCCTCCAGCTATGGCGACTGGGTGGTGCGCTGCGAGAACCGCGCGGCGGAGGGCAGCGCGCCGGCCGGCCGGATCTGCGAGATGGCGCAGGGCGTGCAGAACCAGCAGCAGCAGCCGATCGCGCAGATCGCCGTCGGCCGACTGCTGCGCAGCCAGCCCTGGCGCCTGATCGTCGCCGTGCCCGTGAACGTCTTCGCGCCGGGCGCGGCGCGGCTGCTGCCGGAGGAAGGCGGGCAGGCGGTGCCGTTGCAGCTCCGCCTCTGCACCCCGGTGAGCTGCACGCTGGAAACCGAGATGACCGAGGCGCTGCAACGCCGCCTGCGGGGCCGCGAGGGTGGCATGGGCCGCATCGAGTACAAGCTGGCGAACGAGAGCGACATGTCGCTCCCCGTTTCCTTCCGCGGCTTCGGCACCGCCTTCGACGCGCTGCAGCGCGAGCCGGGCTGAGCCCGGCGGCCATGGGAGGGGCCGTTCAGGCCCCTTCCAGCAGAACGCAATGCTGCGGGTCGGCCGAGAGGAAGGCCGGTTGGCCCTCGCCGACATCGGCCCGGCCGCTGCAGCGGACCACCAGCTCCCGCGGCCCCCAGCCGACATGCAGCTCGGTCAGGTCGCCCAGGAAGACCGAGCGCCGCACCGTCACGGGCCAGACATTGGCCGCGCCCGGCGGCGCCTCCGCCGCGAGCCGCAGATGCACGGTACGCACCGAGAGCACCGGCTCCCCATCGGCCGGGCGGCCATGCGCGACGCCGTGCACGACGTGGCCGCCCTCCGTCTCCAGCGCGATCAATCCATCCCGCGTCAGGTCGGGCCTGAGCCGGCCGCGGATCAGGTTGGAGGAGCCGACGAAATCCGCGACGAACTCGGTGCGCGGGTAGTTGTAGATCTCGTCCGGCGGCCCGCTCTGCTCGATCCTGCCGCCGCGCATCACCACGATGCGGTCGGACATGGCCAGCGCCTCCTCCAGGTCGTGCGTGACGTAGAGGGAGGTGACGCCGAGCCGGTGCTGCAGCTCGCGCAGCTCGATGCGCATGTCGCCGCGCAGCTTGGCGTCGAGGTTGGAGAGCGGCTCGTCGAAGAGCAGCACGCTGGGCGAGAAGGCGCAGGCGCGGGCCAGCGCCACGCGCTGCTGCTGGCCGCCGGAGAGCTGGGAGGCGTGGCGGTCGGCATACTGGCCCATCTGCACGAGGTCGAGCGCCTTGCGCACCTTCTCCTCGACCTCGGCGCGGCTCTTGCGCCGCACCTTGAGGCCATAGGCGACGTTCTCGAACACGGTCATGTGCGGCCAGATGGCGTAGGACTGGAACACCATCGAGAGGCCGCGCCGCTCGGCCGGCAGGTTGATGCCCTCGGCCGAGGAATACATGGTCTGCCCGCCGATGCGGATGACGCCGCTGCTCGGCCGCTCCAGCCCGGCGACGGCGCGCAGCGTGGTGGTCTTGCCGCAGCCCGAGGGGCCGAGCAGGGTGAGCTGCTGGCCGGGCTGGACGGAAAAGCTCACCGGGCCCACGGCGGCGACCGGCCCGTAATGGATCTCGAGGTTCTCGACCTCGATATGGGCCGCAGGCGCGTTGCTCGGCATCGGCCGTCACCCTCCCTGGCGCGCCATGCGGCGCGTCACGATCATGAAGAACAGCATGGCCAGGCCGACCACGAAGGTCTGGATCAGCGCCATGGCGGCCGTGCGCTCGGAGCTGTTGGTGAACCAGGCCTCGACGATGGCCGGCGTCAGCACCTGCGAGTTCGGTCCCATCAGCAGGATCGAGGCGCCGAGCTCGCGCACGCTGGCGATGAACAGCAGCATCCAGGCCGCCAGCAGGCCGGGGCGCAGCAGCGGCATGGTGATGGTGCGCATGCGGTAGCCCCAGGAGGCGCCGCAGACCTCGCCGCATTCCTCCAGGCTCTTGTCCACCTGCATCAGCACGCTGGAGATGGTGCGCACGCCGAGTGGCAGGAACACGGTGACATAGGCGATCAGCAGCACCCAGATCGTGCCGTAGACCGGCAGGGGAAAGACCAGCCAGGCCCACATCATGCCGAAGGCAAAGACAAGGCGTGGCACCGCCTGCGGGAACATCGCCGCGTATTCCAGGAGGCCGCGGCCGGGGATGCGGCTGCGGTGCACCAGCCAGGAAATCAGCCCGGTGAGCGCGACGCCGATGGTCGCCGTCGTCACGCCCAGCAGCAGGCTGTTGGTGATGGCGTGGCGGATGGCGTTCTGCGACAGCACGCTGCGGAAATTGTCCAGCGTGAAGTTGGCGGCGCTCGGGACGATGGCGGTGAGATGCTGCAGCGAGACATAGACCAGCGTCAGCATCGGCAGCACGACGGAGAGCAGCACATAGGCGGCGCAGATCGCGAAGAGCACCCAGCGCAGCCGCCCGACATCGGCGAGGCGCGGCCGGAAGGCCTTGCCCGTCACGGTGACGTAGCTGCGGTGCGCGACGATGCGGCGGTAGATGAACAGCATCACGAACATCACCGCGAAGAGCGAGACGCCCATGGCGGCGGCGAGTGGGATGCGTGGCGGGTACTGCGCGACAAGCTGGTAGATCGCCGTGGTGATCACGTAGAAGCGGCTCGGCGTGCCCAGCACCAGCGCGGCCGAGAAGGAGCCGAGCATCTCGGCGAAGACGAAGATCGCGGCGCCGAGCACACCGGGCGTGACCAGCGGCAGGGTGATCCGCAGCATGGTGCGCAGCCGCCCGCCGCCGATGACCTGGCTCGCCTCCTCCAGCGCGGGGTCCATCGACTTCATCACCGCGCCGATCATGACGAAGGCGACGGAGCCCTCGAACAGCGCCATGACCCAGGCGATGCCGAGGGGGGTCGCGATGTTGATGATGGCGCCTTCCCCGCCCAGGGCGCGCCAGAGCTGGTTGATCAGTCCGCTCTGCGGCGCGCCGAGCAGGCTCCAGGCCAGCGCGCCGAGCAGCGGCGTGACGTAGTAGGGCACCGCCATCGCCTGCTCCAGCGTGCGCCGGAACGGCACCTCCGTGCGGTTCAGGATCCAGGCGGTGACGAAGCCGAAGACCAATGCCATCACCGTCGCCGCGAAGGAGACATAGAGGGTGTTGAGCATGATCTGCGAGTAGCGCGGCAGGCTCGCATAGTTGTCGAGGCCGTAGGCGGTCGGCGGCCGGACTTCCGGCTCGCCGACGTCCAGCGACGCCTGCAGGAGGTAGTAGATCGGGTAGGCGACCAGGGCCGCCGTCACCAGGATGGCGATGATCCCGGCGACCGTCTGCCCGGACGGCACCCAGGACCGGGACAGGCCCGCGCTCTCCGGCGCGCCGGCCTGCACCTGCACCTCGCCCGACATGCTCAGAGCAGGCCGAGCATGTTGTTCCACTGCGAATTGAACTGCTTGCGACTGGCCAGGTAGGCGTCCATGTCCTCCGGCACCAGCAGCTTGAAGTCGGCGAGCTTCAGCCCGCCCGGCATGGGCGGCGCGTTCTTCCGCACCGAGCCATAGAGCAGGTACTCATTGTCCTGGTA
>Ga0180215_1001580_pt1 | contig 24783 bp, 23 predicted proteins | sample eDN3rd37CBELigBY_FD_128871 | JGI IMG/M metagenome (GOLD analysis project Ga0180215, IMG submission 128871) | Enriched backyard soil microbial communities from Emeryville, California, USA - eDNA 3rd pass 37_C BE-Lig BY (version 2) (version 2) | ecosystem: Environmental > Terrestrial > Soil >...
AGAGGCTCCAAGTCAAGTCCTTAACCACTATTTCTATGTTTACATATAAACAATGATAAAAGGTGCAACAGATAAATGTTATGAAACTGATACTGTATATAACAACTTCGATAGTTGAACAATTATTATTTAATCCGCTTACATTTTCTTCCTCAAAAATTCGTCAACTGACCAAAATATAAGTGAGGCTATTAATGTTACTCCGACAAGTAATAAACCCTCAAAAAAGAAAGAAATCACTAATCCAGCTAGTAAACCAGAGATAATATGAATAAAAAATGCCTTTGTATATCTTTGTTTGTCTTTTAAATTTCTTGTTAAGTAATCAGATAAGAAAGACACAGGTACCCCGATTAAAAGTACAAATGGAAAAGTACTCGCAAGTAGAACACCAAGAGCTAAAAATAACTTAATACCATCTGTTATCGCAAAAAGAAAGGTAAGAAATAATCCAGTTAACAGAGTGGTTAAAACAAAACCTAAAAATTTTCTTAGAATCATCAAACCCTCCCCTTATAATAATCAATTCAATATGCCTTGTTGCACAATCCTGCTCCTTCGTTGAACAAGAAATATTGTTTATATTGTGAATCTAGATAACCTTATTGTATCAAACGTTTCCATATTTTGTACTAAATTCCCTTTAATCAACATGTCATTTTAGTAACAGTATTCCTTGATGTTGAATGGATTCTAACATTTGAAACCAAGCTAGGTAATTGTTCAATATTTAGTTGCAACCCCATTAAAACCTTTTATCGAGGAAGATGCAGTAAGAGCATTTATTAAATACTCTCGTAGTCGGTGTTTTTCTGCTGGATTTAATTTTTGAATGGCTCTAAGAATATCCATTGCTACTTTATTTATTGCGCTGTACACGATTCAAAACGAAGAGAATAAGCAATCGAGCCACAAATTTGAAAATTTGAAATCCACATGCTGCAATTTTTTCTTAGCGGAGACAGAGCCCACGTTAGGGACACAGTGCCAGTGTCCCGTTTGTCGATACGTTACCGATTCGCACTACGATAAGTGGACAAAAAGATAATAAAAAAGAAAGAAAAACAACAAATACAACTTCCTCCCTGATAATAGAGTTAGATCTAGAAGATGAGTATCCAATCAATTCTGATATCGATACGATATCACTCATTTACAATCCCCAGAAGAAAACGACAGCCCTTTGTAAGGAAATCAAAAATCACCTACCTGTGGGACAGAGTGCCTGTCCCTGTGTCCCCACCTGTGTCCCCAGTGTGTTGTCCAAAAATGTTCACAATTTCCTCTTACTGCTTAACCCTTTTTTATTATTCATCCATATAACTATTTTGAGAGTAAGAAAGTAGCGAAAGGAAAGTGGTAAGGATGGCAAAGTTTAGAATGGTTCGCACTGATTTTTGGAAGAATCCGATGGTATCGGAAGAGATGACATTAGAGGAGAAATATTTCTTTCTGTATCTACTAACAAATCCCCATACAACTCAAATTGGAATTTATAAAATCACGAAAAAAACGATGGCTTTTGATACGGGATTTTCAATAGATTGCATAGATTCTTTGATGGATAAAATGATAAACCATTATCAAATGATTCGCTATAATTCACAAACGAGAGAAATCGCGTTAAAAAACTGGGGGAAATATAACCTGTATAAAGGCGGAAAACCAGTGATGGATTGTATTATTTCCGAATTAAAGGAGGTCGAGGATACCACATTGATCACATATGTGGCTAATAACATTAATAAAGATGAGATCATCGCGATTTTCATGTCTTATTGTGAAAAAGAAAAGCCGTATGATGAAGAAATCATGGAAGTTGACGAAGAAGAAATGGATAGTTCTCAACTAAATGATCCTTCCGCTGAGGTTTCTGAAACAGAAGAGTATATTGAGGATACTTTATCAAAACAGAAAAAGGACACTAAACAACCACAACCTTCTTCCACTATAGAGAATAGCATAGAAGCTGATATTTCAATACATAGTGAACAGAAAAGAGATGCTGTAAAAGCAATTGTTACATTTTGGGACCAAAATGGATTTGGTTTATCTAACGTGAATGCTAAGGAGCAGTTACTTTGTTGGTTAGATGATTCAAGATTCATGAATCCAAAGGAAATTATTCTTAAGGCGATGCAGATTGCCTGTTCGAATAATAAGAGAAGCTTGAATTATGTTGTTGGTATTTTAAAAAATTGGCAAAATCAAGCATTACTGACCGCAGACGAAATTGATTTATATACATCGAACAAAAGGTACGTGTTGAAGGAAGAAAAATCTAGCGAAACAAGAACAAAAGAATCAGAAACACTTACCGAATTTAAACTTGATTTAACGGCGGGTGAGAATTGGTGAGTTTCGTAGAAAAGTCGTACCTAGGGAGCTTAATGAAAGCTGGTTATTTAATCAAGGATACGGTGATTCAGCCAGAGCAGTTAGAAGATACCACCCATAAAGAATTGATGAGAAGAATGCTAGATTTAAGCAGAGCAGGTAAGAATATTGATTTGATTACTTTGACAACCATCCCTGATTTAGAAGCGTTTGGTGGGATGTCCTACTTATCTGAGTTATTATCGTTTGCGGACATTGAGAAATTTGAGGCCATTGAAGAAACCATTATGAATTCGTGGAAAGAACGGGAAAAGAAAAACATTTTGACCATTGCAGCATATCGTGATTGGGAGATTGCGAAAGTCATAGCGGAATTGGATAAAATCAACAAGGTGAAAATCAATGATCATACGTCCATAAGCCATGCACTTGCTGATATGTATGAAGCACCGTGGGAAGAACAAGAAACAGTGAAAAGTGCTCCATCTGGAATCAAAGAGCTTGATGAAATGACCGGAGGATTCCAAGACGGGGAAGTGACAATCTTAGCAGCAAGACCATCGATGGGAAAAACCGATGTCATGCTCCATCTTGCTAAAGCGGCGGGATGGGCAAACTATCTGCCAATCATATTTTCATTGGAAATGCCAGAAAGACTATTAACCACTCGGTTAATTGCTTCGACAGGGGGATACAATCGTGCAAAAATGCGCGATCCAAAAAACTTGTTAAATCAAAGCCAAAAGGATAAATGGCCAGATGTCATTGGGTATCTCACTGAAACGAATCTGCAAATATTCGATCGTGCTGGACAGAAAGTTGCGGAAATGAGAGCAAAAGTTCGAAAGCTAATGCATCAATATCCAAACAAGAAACCTATCATTTTGATTGACTATTTATCGCTTATCCAATCAAGTCAATTTTATGGCGGAAATGCCCACTTACAAGTAACCGAAATATCGAGAAACCTAAAAACAATGGCGAAGGATTTTTCCTGTCCTGTCATTTGTTTAGCACAATTAAATCGTTCTGTTGAATCAAGAGCCAATAAACGCCCGATGATGTCTGATATTCGCGAATCGGGAAGTGTGGAACAAGATGCAGATGTTATCTTGTTCTTGTATCGTGAAAAATATTATGACAAGGAATCCAACAACCATTCCCTTGAAATCATTGTCTCAAAAAATCGAAATGGTCCTGTTGGGACAATCACTGTGAAATACAATGAGTTTACGGGGAGAATTGATAACACTATAGAAGAATAGAAGGATACATATTTAACTTAAAGATTTGTAGGTAAGGATCCGAACGTGCGTTCTAGTCGTTTTGTTAGATTAATAAACTCTAAAGAGGTGTTTTCACATGTTGGTCAAAGAATATTACCTGGAATGTTTACTAACAGAAGATTCAACCCTAGCACATTGTATTTATCATTTATTATCAGAGCAAAAAGTATCATTGCAAGATGAGTTCTCTCAATCGGACTTACATAAAGCAGACTTCAAAGTGGTAACAGAAATGATTGAAAACAATGTGTTAGGCATTCGGAGACTCAATATTTATTCATTAAAAATGAACCAACAAGACTTTGTCTTTATCTTTGCACGCAGTCGACAAGAAGCGATTCAGTTTTGTGCCAAAACCTACCAACAAACGCCAATCAATTGTCATGAGTATCTACTAGATTTTGAGATTGTTAGAGGAAATGAAACGATCACATTCAGAGATATGAAAAAGGAATTTGAAGAATTTCCTGCAGTTGTTGGAGTTTATAGTAGGGACGCAGGTCCCTTGTCCCAGAGGGGCAGGGACAAAGGGACAGGCACCTTGTCCCAGCACTAACCTGATTAAGTGAATAAATTAAGTTTCTAAAAAGCACCTTCCTAATGGGAGGTGCTTTTATATTCAAGAATAATATTGACAAGGTCCTATCCTGTGATTCAATACTGTCCCTAAGAAAACAAGGTATTTGATTCTACCTTTGTTATCTAATGCAGGAGTTTAGATAAACTTAACAATCTTCAAAAAATCTTATAATATAACTTTTTTTCCTGTTTTTGCACTTTCAACAGCACCGAAAACCATTTCCATACTTTTTATATTATCGCTACAGTCTGTTTCCGCTAATCGATTTTCCTCAAGAGAGGCAAACATTTCATCAAGGCATCCCCAATGTCCTTCACGACCATTCCAACCAATAGAAACCTCACTGGATTTTATTTTACTAATAAATTGAACTGGTTGAGTGGAATCAACCACTTCATAGATAGGTAGATTTGTTCCATCCCAGCGTCCACTTCCTTTGCTTCCAGTTACTCTCCAATCAGATTCCCATGAAGTGTTCAATCCTTCTGCACACCATGATCCCCGATATGTGAATACGGATCCATCAGTCATTTCATAAATAATAATGGCTGATGCGTTACCTTTGTACCATGAACCAGCAGGGTTGAACTCGTGACAATAAACCGAAACTGCGTCAGCACCTGATATAAAACGCGCCTGATCAAAAGTATGGATGGCCATGTCAACAATAAGAGGGTTATCCATTTCGTCACGGAATCCTCCAAAATGTGGACCAAGAAAAAAATCAGCATGGATTGAACCAACCGTTCCGATCGCTTCGCTAGACAAAAGGTCTCGAAATGCACGGATTTGTTTATTAAATCTACGGTTTTGCATTACAGTATAGTTCTTATTCGTCTCTTGTGCGACTTTTAACACATCTTTCGCATCTTGTAATGATTCTGCCATTGGCTTTTCACCAAATACATTGCACCCTGCTTTTAAAGCGGTTGTAACAATTTGTTTATGAGCTGCCGGGATAGTTACGTCAAAGACAAGGTTTGCATCCGTTTCACTAAGAGCTTGTGATAAATCAGAAAAGACGGGTACCTGTAAGTTTCTTCGTTCAGCCATTGCTTTTGCTGCATCGATATATACATCAACTAAGCCAACAATTTCTGCATTTTCACGTTGAGCTGCGTAATCTAACCAAGTATTTGACATGCCACCACATCCAGCAACAACTATTTTGTGCTGAGTCATACTATCAAACTCCTTTTTCTACAGTGGATTTTCAACAAAGTTACCGCCACGGCAAGATTTCAAGTAATTTAATCCATGTACTTGCCCTGTCATTTCCCATTTATCACGATAAACTGGATCATGAAAGCCTTCGATATCAATACTGCCCTTATAATGGTTTTGTCGAAGAATAGAGATAATATCAGTCCAATTTGAATCGCCAAAACCAGGTGTGCGATGCCATACAAATTCTTTCGGTCCATGTATACCATATTCCTTAACAATATCCCAAGCAATTGTTGCGTCTTTACCGTGAACATTAAAAATCTTTCCTACCCACTTACGAAGTTGGGGAATAGGGTCAATCAAGCTAACCATTTGATGACAAGGCTCCCATTGCAAACCAATGTTATCGGAAGGTATAGCATTAAACATCATTTCCCATGCAGTAGGATTATGAGCAATATTCCACTCTCCGTCTCTCCAAGTCCCACCCATATCGCAATTTTCAAACGCAATCCTTACACCAAGGTCGTCTGCTCGCTTTGAAAGCTCACCAAAAACCTCAGCATAGCGAGGGATAGATTGATCAATCGATCCAGGCATGCGGCCAGTAAACCCAGTTACTAAATCTGTACCAAATTCATGGGCATGGTCAATCAGCCTTTCCCAGCTTGCAAGAGTATCTGCATTATTGCCTGATCCAGTTAATGGATTCCCAAATATGCCAAGACTAGAAATAACAATATCTTTTTCTGCTAATATCTCTTTTGTTTGTTTTGCTAGTTCAGATAAATCGGTGTTGTTCGTTGATTGCCAAAAGGTTAAAGCAAAAGATTCGAAACCGTGCGGCATAATCTGAGGTAAGACACGGGTAGCATCTAATCCATTAACAAGTGTTCCAATACGTATTTGTTCCAAGATAATGTTCCTCCCTTAAATATTGAATATGTAATATGAATCGTTACAATGGATAACAATACATTATCTCTCTTGTACACTTTCTATATATGCTAAAGAAAAATACGCTTTTTTTCTATGCTCTATATTACGAGATAATCAAACAATCTTACGCATTTTCCAAAAATGATAGCGTTGACATTTTATCCTTCGCCTGATAATTTAATAGAAAAGCATGGCTATAACTGGAAGTAGTATAATGTTGGACTTTGTGCCAAAATAATGTGCTGTTCTTTATTTTTTTTGAGCTTTAAATAGTACTAGTCAATTTTGAGGATACTATTTCTCGAAATTCTTCTAGAAAGAGCTCTTATTATTTTATAAGGGGAGATAAAATGACAAAAAAAGAGTTAAAAGAAAGAACATACATTCCAGATAAGACATTTCCAATTAATATTTTTTTTACAACTGATATTCCTCTACATTGGCATGATCATATGGAGTGGATATTTATCAAGGAAGGAAAGGCACGCATTCAAATTGATGATAAGTTCACATACTTACAAAAAGGAGAAATTGCGTTCATTAATTCACAACAGCTTCATGCTGCATGGTTAATCGACGAAAATACGGAAATTATCGCAATTGTCTTTAATTCAGCCATTATTCGAAACAGTGGGTTAGATAATACTGAAAACCTATATTTTTCTCCTTATTTAAGTCAACAATTAAAACTACCAAATTTTATCAGAAAAGACGAGATACATACAAAACTTATTATTAACTCCATTTCAAATTTAGTAAATGAATTTGTACAAAAGAAAACGGGGTATGAATTATTTATTAAATCTGAGTTGTTCCGAATTTTCGGATTGGTTTTTCGATATTATTGTCAATTAGAACAACAGTCTTATAATCGCTGCCAAAAGAATTATAATCTTACACTAGTTTTAGACTATTTACGTGAGCATTATGATAAAGAAATTAGTGTGAATGAGGCTGCGAAAATGGTGAATTTAAGTCCAAATCATTTTTGTAAAGTGTTTAAAAAAGTTACAGGAAAGACATTGATAGAGTACCTTCAACTTCTTAGAATTAACGAAGCAGAAAAAATGTTAACAAAAACTGATTTACCAGTTACAGAGATTGCGAGTAGAGTGGGGTTTGGCAGCGTTACCTATTTTGGTAGAGTGTATAAAAAACTTAAAAGTATGTCACCCTCAGCAAGTAGGGGAAGATATATCAATCAAAGTCTATAATTTTATTACAATATAATCAATAGGAAAATGAAACTTGCACGATTTCACCCTCATACCCTAATTTTTTACGATTACTTCTACCAAAATTACGATTATAGTTAATTTTCACGTAGATAATGATAATATTGTACGAAAAGAGGATAATTTTATATATAGAATATTCTATAAAGTATAAATATAATGATAATTAAATAGTTTACTCACAATAATAAATCCTTTCAAACAACCCATTTTATTTCTAATCATCGCTCCTAAATTAACTTCAAAGACCTATTGTAGAGTTTTGCGTTTTGTGTACAAGCTTTACCTATTTACCACACAATTTTTTCAACAACCGTAGGCAAAGAAGAAAGATTAAGTTCGACATTATTAACTATACAACTAATTTTTTACTAGTGTAGCCCATTGTTATCCTGCTAGGTTATTTAGTAGCGAATCAACCTAATTAGTTATTGGTAACGCTTTCATTTGTGTTTGGTTTTTTTTTACATAAATTTATCAATTGAAAGGAGTGATATAAGTTTATTTAATCTTAAATGAAAGCTGTAAAAAGGAACGATTATTCATTTATAAAAAGGAGGAGTCAATGAATGAAACGAGTAAAAGGACTTGCATTAATTATTGCTTTGATTTTGCTTATATCTATCGTAGGTTGTAGCAATAAAGAGTCATCATCTCAATCTGGAGGTGATGGTGAAATTGAAATCAGTTTTATGGGATGGGGGAATGAACAAGAGCGTAAATTATACGACGCTATGTTCAAAAAGTTTGAAGAGAAGAATCCTGGTGTTAAGGTTAACTATATTTTTGTCCCTCAAGACTATGATACAAAATTGAAAACCATGATTACCGGTAATACTGTCCCTGATGTTTTTTATGTTGGAGAAAATGTAGTTACAGAGTACTCAAAAACTGGAAAACTATTAGAACTTGATCCATATATCGAAGCTTATCCTGAATTAGTAGAGAATTTTGTTCCTGGATTATTAGAGTATGGGAAAGTTGATGGAAAGCAATACTCCATTCCAAAGGATTGGGAACCGTACGTAATGTACATCAATAAAGATTTATTTGAAGAAGCTGGCGTGGATATTCCTACTTCAGATTGGACGATGGAGGATTATATCGATATCGCGAAAAAATTAACAAAAACCGAGGGTGATAAGGTTACCCAATATGGAGCTGCATTAGAGACTTGGTGGGGTCCTTGGAATGTTTTTGTACAAAACAATGGAGGGGTTTGGTTTAAGGATGGAAAAGCAAATTTCAATAATCCAGAAGTAATTAAAGGATTAACGGTCATGTATGATTTATTCCAAACACATAATGTTGCTCCTTCACCTGCAGCAACAGAGCAAGCAGGAATGGGACAATCACAAATGTTTGAAACTGGAAAAGTTGCCATGTTCCCAACCGGACAGTGGATGGTTCCAACATATAATCAGTCGTTAAACTTTGATTGGACTGCAGTCGAAATGCCAAAAGGTGTTACTCGTGTGAACCCAATTTTCTCTGGTACGCTAGCTGTTAGTGCTGACAGTAAACATAAAGACGAAGCAATCGAACTGCTTAAATACACATTAAGTAAAGAAGGGCTTTCAGATATTATTGGACTAGGGTTAGGCATGCCTACAAATACTGAGTTCTTCGAAGATCCTGAAATGCTAAAAGCTCTTCCATTAACTGAGCCATTCAAAGCGACAGCGGAGTATCTTGATATGAATGTTCAATTAGAGGCTGCAAGATCTGGCCATTTTTCAGAACTTATGGATAAATATGTAACACCTGAACTTGATGCTGCTTTTAATGGGAAGCAAACGATTGAAGAGGCTGTAAAAAAGATTGACGAGAAAGCAAACAGTGAATTATTCAATTAATTTAACTTTGGGGGAATACTTTTATTCCCCCTTTGAAAATGGAGGTGTATCGAGTGAATCAAGTAACACAAGTGAGTACTGATGTTCCATTACCAAAAAAATTAAAATCAAGAAAAAGAAGAAGAGATAATATTGAAGGTTATCTATTTATTGCTCCTGCCTTATTTGGATTTTTAGCATTTACACTAATCCCTGTTATTTCCGTGTTTGCGATTGGAAGTCTAGAATGGGATATACTAACGCCTCCTAAATGGGCAGGATTGGACAATTATATCAATCTATTTAAGGATGAAGTCTTTTTAATTAGTTTAAAAAATACCTTGCTATGGGTACTTTACTATGTACCAGCTTCAATTGCTCTTTCTTTAGCATTAGCTTTAGCAATGAATCTACCACTAAAGGGCATATCGGTCTATCGAACACTTCTTTATATTCCTGTTATTAGCCCTTTAATTGCGGTCTCACTTTTGTTCGTGTGGTTATACAATCCGGACTTTGGATTAATAAATTTCTTGTTATCTAAACTAGGAATTGATCCAATTGGGTGGTTAACCAGTGAAACACTGGCATTACCGAGTATTGCACTAATGGCCATTTGGAAAAGTGCCGGATACAACATGCTTATATTTTTAGCAGCATTACAAGGAATTCCAAAGCATCTATACGAAGCTGCTGATTTAGATGGTGCAACTAAATTACAAAAGTTTTGGAAGATTACCTTCCCATTGTTAACGCCTGCTACTTTTTTTATTGCCATCATGTCAGTAATTGGTGCGTTTCAAGTATTTGGAGAAATCTATGTTATGACCAGTGGTGGACCAGGATACTCTACCCACACACTAACATATTATTTATGGTCTAATGCATTTAAATATAACAAAATGGGCTACGCATGTGCGATTGCAGTCATCATGTTCATATTAATTTTAATTGCGACCTTGATTCAAAATAAATTACTTGGGCGAAAAGTCCAATATGACATGTAGGAGGTGAGCGAGGTTGGAGAAAAAAAGTAAAATAGGAAAACTTATCGCATATATACTCCTTACGTTAATGTCGATTGTATGTATCGCACCATTCTTATGGATGCTATCGACCTCTCTTAAAGAGCCAAATGAGATATTTGTGATGCCTCCCGTTTGGATTCCTGAGGCCTTTGATTGGAAAAATTATGTTGAGGCTTGGAACGCAGGTGGACTTAATTTCGGATTGATGTTTTACAATACGCTTCTCATTGTTCTGCCTGTCACGATTTTTACAGTATTAGCTTCTTCACTAGCTTCTTATTCATTTGCAAGAATTAAGTTTGCTGGAAGAGAGTTTATCTTTGTTATGCTACTAGCGTCATTAATGATACCAGGGACAGTCACGCTCCTGCCACAATTTATCGTTTTTAGTAAAATAGGATGGCTGGATAGCTTTGCACCATTAATCGTTCCCGGACTCTTTGGCAATGCGTTCGCAATCTTTTTACTTAGACAATTTTTCCTCACTCTACCTGCTGATTTAGAAGAGGCAGCGATGATTGATGGATGTAGTCGATTTAGAATATGGTGGCAAATTTTCCTACCACTTTCTAAACCAGCAATCGCAACGTTAACCGTTTTTACATTTCAAGGAGTATACAACGATTTTATGGGTCCGCTTATCTATATAAATAGTTCTGATAACTTTACAGTGCAACTGGGTCTAGCTTCTTTTAATGGTATGTATTCAACTAGCTATGACTTATTAATGTCTGCATCTGTGTTTACTTTAGTCCCTATTATTGTCATCTTCCTACTAGCTCAAAGATATTTTATCGAAGGAATTACTCTTACTGGTGTAAAAGGATAGAAGAATGAGTACGTAAAATCAACGAAACTATTAAAAAAGGAGAGGTTATTTATGAAACTTGGAGTGTTTGCCGTTTTATTTTCAAAAAAATCGTTAGAAGAAGCGTTGGATTACATAAAGGAAAACGGGTTGGATACAGTAGAGATTGGGACTGGTGGATACGTGGGCAATGCCCATTGTAATCCTTCAGAACTGCTTGCAGATGAAGGGAAATTAACACGATTTAAAGATGCTTTTGATTCAAGAAATATTAAGATTAGTGCGTTAAGTTGTCATGGAAACCCTTTACACCCAAATAAAAATATCGCATTGGACCATCACCAAGTGTTTCAAGATACTGTTCGTCTAGCTTCGAAGTTAGGTGTTGAAAATGTCGTCACATTTTCTGGTTGTCCAGGTGAATCAGACTATTCCCTGCATCCAGTATGGATTACTTGCCCATGGCCTAATGACTTTTCAGAGGTTGTAAATTGGCAATGGGAAGAAAAAGTAATTCCACACTGGAGAGAACAAAATGCATTTTTAAAAGAGCAGGGAGTTAGAGTTGCAATCGAGCCACATCCAGGTTTTGTTGTATATAATACGGAAACATTGCTGCGCTTAAGAGAGCAGTGTGGAGAACAAATTGGAGCAAACTTTGACCCGAGTCATTATTTTTGGCAAGGAATGGATCCTGTTGCATGTATTAAATCATTAGGTAAGGAAAATGCTTTATTCCATTTTCATGCGAAGGATACGAGAATTGATAATCAAAATAATCCATTAAATGGTGTACTAGACACAAAATCATATAGTGATATTGGAAACCGTTCTTGGGTGTTCAGAACAGTTGGATATGGACATGGTGAGGACACCTGGAAAGAAATCATCAGTGCGCTTCAAATGATTGGATATCAAGGAGCAGTAAGTATTGAACATGAAGATGGTTTAATGAGTGTTGAAGAAGGATTTACGAAAGCAGTTTCATTCCTAAAAGATAAAGTGATTAAAGATGGTGTTATTGAAATGTGGTGGGTGTAAAAAAATTCCAAATAGTCGCTCGTCTGGAGAGTCAGATCAACTAAAACAACCACATTTTTTAGATTAAAACGACTAAAATTTAATACTGGAAAAAGCTCGCAAATCGTTGACCAATGAACGTTTGCGAGCTTTTTATGTTTTTAAGGAATTCAATAGAAATAGTACTTACTTTGAATTGTTCCATTTAGATATTTCGCTTTTCTGATAAATACATACACATGTCAGGACACCTTAATCAAGAAAAAATTTATTTAAATGAATAGATAGTTTCATAGTCTTCTCATTGAGTAAAATCATTTAGGAATTTTTGAACTGCATGACCCTTTTTCTACAATTCTCCCTATAACTAGGGTGAAGGGAGGTGAGAGACATGGCTGAAGCATTAATCACAGGTAGTCAATTACGAATTGTGTTTGCAGCAGGGGTGGATGAATTTGGAAAACCACAATACAAGACGAAAAATTACAACAATATTAAACCATCAGCAACAGCTGAACAACTTCTTCAGGCAGCTAACGCAATTATCGGTCTACAAACCTTGCAATTAGACAAGCTAGAACGAAATAATTCACATTTGATTATTGAGTCTTAATTGATTGGTAGCATTTAAGAAAATAATGAGGAAAGGAGGGGTTCTAAATGGCAAAAACACTAGAAATGACGTTCTCAAATACCGACGGGAAACCGGCGAAGGTATCTATTGAAAATCCAATTGAACCGGTAGATCAAGTGGCAGTGGCACAAGCAATGGATCTGATTATCGCTTCTGACGTGTTTTTCACAGCTGGTGGTGACCTTGTTGAAAAACGGGGAGCTCGAGTTGTAGAACGTAATGTAGAAGAAGTAACTTTAGATTAATTTTTGGGAAGGACAAGTTCTCTAATGAGGGCTGGTCCTACTTTCTAATTAGTGAAAAAGGAGGGGAGATGTAGTCGAAGAATGTTATCCTTCTGTCCAAGAAGTAGGTTTTCCAATGACATTTTACATGCTTCATCGAATTGAAACAAAGCTTGATCATGTCGTGGCATCGATTCAATCACTACCAAAAATGTTGAAGGATGAACCGTATCAAGCAAAGAAAACTGTGTAGAGTGGTGAGGCTGTTCCTTTTTAGGTAGGAAAGGTTTTTTTAGTGTCCATATAAAGTGCTAATAAATACTATACTTTTTTCAAAGATAAATTCCCCTGAATATCTTGGTAATTTATTTTAGAAGAATGAGGGTATCTGATTTGCCAATGCGAATTTATTAATCTATATTAATTATTTGACCAATCAGTCAAAAGTGCTAATATTTAGTTTTAGAAAATGAAGTATACTTGAAGTAAAGACCAAAAAATATCGTGGATGAAAAACTACATACTGCGCACCGAAGGTCTTTTAGTTTTATGTGACTGTGTAACTATGTGAATAAAATTTACGTAAACGCCCCTTTAGCCAAGACTTAATTGTTAAGCAAGTAAATTTTATTGAACATAACATTGATCCTGGCAATACATAACCAATAAGAGAAAATTACCTGAATGATAATCGTCTCTTTCTTAATCTAAAAGGATAAAATCTGTAGAAATAAAAAACTCCCCATACTCACTTGGTAATTAGGTTATATGAAAGGGCAATCTTCGTTTATCAATCAAAACTAAGGGGAGTTGAATAAGTTAATAATAATTCAAAAATAAAACTCTACTTGTGACCAAATGGGATAATTTCTTTATAAACCTATTACAGAGTAAAAAAGAAACTTATCATTTGTTTACCAAATTATGATTTTTGTTTTGCCATAACCTTTCTTCTTACCAAAAGAAAAGTGGAAACAAATAGAAAGATGATAAGAATCAATACATAGAGTAAAAGTCCAAAGATTAGAAAGGTAGGGAGAATTCCTGCTTTTTGTAAAGTATGTAAATCTAACATATCTAAGGCCACCTACATTTAATTATTCATTTCCCCTTTTCACTCGATTGAATCCAAATAATAAGCCCTAAAAGGCTTGGAATAATGATTTGAAAACCACTGCTAATGTAAGGATTAAAAACGTTAAAACCGACCCAGCGGTGGAACAACGTGCTTTCAAAATAAAAAATACTAAAGAAATATAAACATAATCCATTGAACATTATAATCCATGGTAGTCTAATCTTTTTAAACAATGATTGAATTAGTAATACCGAGGCATATAGATGAAGCGTAATCTTAAAAAAGCCTCCGATAAAAATCGCTATAACTACTAGAGCATCAATCATTTTTATATTACTTGTAACATTTAAGAGGGGGAATGTTGCCATTGGAACACGATTAATTCCTAATCCAGAAATAATTACAATGATTGAAATACATAACATGATTCCAGAAATTGAAACACCAATAATAGAAGTTTTAAGTATTTTTTGCTTATTATTCATATATTTCCAATAAACAAGGAAGACAACCATTTCTCCATAGGGAACATTAATAACTTCATAAGCGCCTTGAAGAACGGGTATGATACCGTTTTCTAAAACAGGTTTCATTTGATTTAAATCAATATTACCTAATGTGAAAATAAGGAAAAAAACCAATAGTAAAAAAAATAAAAAATAAGGAATCAACAAAAGTCCTGCTCTTGCGATTACTTCAATTCCTAAAAAAATAGCATATAATACGATGACTAAATTAATGATAAGAATTATTTCTAGTGGGGTTCCCCTTAAAATGCTACTTACCATTAAATCGCCAAATTCCCAAAAATTAAAGGACGAAACGTAAAAGAAATAAATTGCATAGAGAAGCGCTAACGGACGGCCAATCCATTTTCCACAAACCGTTACGATAATCATTCCTAAATCTTTGTCTGGATATGTTAACTGAATTCGAGTATAACCCCAAAGAATCCCCCATCCTAGTACCAACGCAATTAAAATAGAAATCCATGCATCTTGTTTTGCATGGTTAAACCCTAAGGCAAATAAGGTAGTGCTTCCAATCTCAAATAAAATAGTTAATGTTAAAAGTTCAAATTTATCTATTTTAAACATATGTCATGGTTATCCTTCTTTTGAAATATAAAATATGCTCCCATTAACGGATTTTTATGTGGTAAGTAATGTTAGTTTGTGTAGTTATAGTTTGTTTAATTATTTTTTTAAAAATAATTCGTTGAATTTCATTTTTAAATTCGATTTTCATTAATATAACAAAACAACGCCATCATGTTGGAGAAAATTACATCTGTCCAATTCTATAAGCAAATTATTTTATATTCTCTAGTAAAATATTGTTTACTCATACCTCTTGCTTAAACTTGTCACATCTATTTAAGGGTTTTAGTGTCGTGTAGTAACCTCACTATACCAAAAAATTCAGTGGGGCAAGTTTTTCCGATTTTAAGCTTTTTAAATCAAGGTATTATTAGCTTTTTATTATATAAGTTTTGACAATACGTTTTTTGTTGGGGGGTATTAATGGTATGGAATAAAAGATTTTGATAAACTGGGGCCTCAATGCGGGAAAACTTTAACGCTTAGGGGACTGATCCCAATTTCCCATATTGCGTAAAATGTCGGTCCATTTAGAAATCCAGCTATTAAATATATTGGAAATTACTATTGTGTAGAAATCAAATTGTTGAAGAGATCTTTCAGCGTTCACTATGACACAAAACACCTCGGCATACGACGAATTTCCAGGCGTCACTGTGACAAGGAATAAGATTTGGAAAAATGATACCTGCCCCCGATGTACTAAAGTTTTAAATTAACCTTGCAATTAGACAAGGTAGAACGAAATAATTCACATTTGATTATTGAGTCTTAATTGATTGTCAGCATTCAAGAAAATAATGAGGAAAGGAGGGGTTCTAAATGGCAAAAACACTAGAAATGACGTTCTTAAATACCGACGGGAAACCTACGAAGGTATCTATTGAAAATCCAACTGAGCCAGTAGATCAAGTGGCAGTGGCACAAGCAATGGATCAGATTATCGCTTCTGACGTGTTTTTCACAGCTGGTGGTGACCTTGTTGAAAAACGGGGAGCTCGAGTTGTAGAACGTAATGTAGAAGAAGTAACATTAGGTTAAATTTCAGTAAGGACCAGCTCTCTAGTGAGGGCTGGTCCTATGTTTTAATATGAGAGAAAGAAGAGAAGATGTAGTGTAAGAATGGTACCCTTTTGTCCAAGATGTAGGTTCTCCAACCCTTGTGACATTTTACTTGCTTCATCGTATTAAAAACGAAGCATGATCATATCGTGGAATCGATTAAATCACTACCTAAGATGATGAAGGATGAACCGTATCAAGCAAAAAAACAGTGTAGGGTGACTGAGGCTGTTCCTATTAAGGTAGGAATGGTTTTGTTAGTGCCCATACAAAGTGCTAATAATTGCCCCTTTAAATCGGTCCCACAGTTATTGAAAGTAAAGTAACGTAAAGGAGGGGTAGTTCACATGTTTAGAGAATATATAACATAAGCGGATTTAAAATTTAGTAACTTAAATTAACACTCTAATAGGTTATTTCTTTAACTCTATTGATCTCTGCAGTTAGGCACTTTAAATGCACGTGATTGGAATTGTGACATCTTATCATTAGTTTTAGATAGAGAACAGTACACATTTAACATATCAACGAATCGGGGGACTGATCAATTTTCCCGATTTCCAATAGAGGGGAGACAACGATTTATGGAGAAATTTAAAGTGTTGGGATTCGGGCATGTAGGATTATGTGTAAAAGATGTTGAAAAATCCTACAGATTTTATGAAGAAATGCTAGGTTTTCAGGTAGTATGGTAACACTATAATAAAAATGGAAGTCGTGGACTACTGTTTATTGGGAATGGGTCTTGCGTAATCGAATTACTTGATGCAAAGGCAGAGGGGGTAGATGGTCCTAATGGTCCCATTAACCATTTATCTATTCTTGTAAACAATGTAGAGGCTGCGGTGGCAGAACTTAAGAGTAAGGGTATTGTATTTGAATTAGAAATAACTCTCGATCCAAACCTATATCCAAATGGAGAAAAATTCGCTATTTTTCGTGGTCCCGATGGAGAGCGCATCCAACTAGAGCAAATTTTGTAGAAAGACATGTTGAACAAGGACTTAGACTTTCTACCTTCAATGGAGTCTGACCCTCAATGCAGTAAACCTTTAAACGCATCGGGGGGCCCCGCGGGCGGCAGTCATAGGAGGAACACCCGCCCCACGTCACCTTTTTCTAAGGACTAATCGTCTATAAACCTTTAAATCTCCACGTTTCTTCGTTAAACTTATACACTTTCCGATATAGATTGCAAGAGCAATAAATAGACCAAGAATCGTAGCGCGTTTTACATAGGCTTGTTTTTTTTTGCCCTAGAGGCAAAAACCATCGCTGACTCTACTCCAATAAAGGCCCAAATAGTATTGACTGCTACATGTCTATGGAAAATGGAAAATGGATTAGAATGTCCTTAAAATACAACTTTCTTAAAATCTATTTCGAAGGAGTATACAGCACATTTACTTTCTTTACCTCAAGCTGTGCGCCTTGACCAAATATTCGATTGGTCTCTAGACTTTTGTTATCTACAAATTCTAAAGGAGTTGACTCATCTTGTAATGGATCAAAATAGAAATCCTCTTCAGTTGACAGTTTTACTAAGCCTTTCCCATTCTCGTATGCGTCCATCAATGTAAACAATCCTAATCCAGCGACCAATTGTGTAGGTTTAACAAGTTCTTCTTCTCCTCCATGATCTAATATCATATATTTTCGATCAATGTGATAACCAATTTTGTCAACTTGAAAGACTTTACTGTTATTTACAAACCAACTAATTGTTCCTTTGTCTGGATCATAGGAGATTTTTAGGCGATGGACATCTTCAGGATTTCGCTTCATTACTGGGATTTTGTAAGAAAATGCTGCGTAGTTACCCAATGTATCCCTTCCGAGTGGAAGTCGCTCATAAAAGGCATAAATTTGATTATTGGTAATGAAAAAGTCAAAGACCATAAATGATTCCATATCCATCGTATTAAAAGCAAAGCTTGCTAACCGAATGTCATTCGGGTCCTCAATAGCATCTCCAAAAGGGTGGTTTTGAGTACCAAATGTTCTTCCAGACATCCATGTTTCGAAAGAGAGCACTTTTCCGGATACCGCATCGAAGCCAGGAACTCCCTTTGATGAGGTATGGTTCATATAGGCTAACCATTTTACATGGTCGATTGCCCCAGGAAGACCTCCATTTACATCTTCTTGTGCTAATGTTTTTGTAAATGCTGGCTCGCCAGTAGTGGGATTAGTCCCACTTGAAACTACTTTTAGTCCCTTATTGGAAGTAGTAACAATTCCATCATCGCCAACATAAAAACCTGCCTCAAAATTAAACCATTTGTCTTGAGTGAAACCTTGGGAGAAGTCATCCCACTTAATTTGCATGGTACCTGGTTTGGTTGGTGCTACTGTAGTTGAAGCAGCACTAACAATTGACATTGCACTGAAAGATAACATAAGAGTTAAAACCACAATCATAACCATTTTCAATCTCTTACTACCCATGCTAAAACCTCCTCAATCCATTATGTACAGCAAACATATAACGAACAATTAATTCTTTAAAAGAAACGCATTCTGTAAAGTATATTATCAATAAGTAAAATACTGTTACAAAATTAAACGACAAATTCTTGCTTTAATTAAAGGGACTGATCTTCAGTATGCAAGTGGGCCTTGAATACCTACTACACTAACAACATTTAAGGAAAGTTTATTGATCCAAGTCCTATTCAAAATCATCTAATTAGGGCTTAAGGAAAATTTCAGAAACTCCACCTGAGTAGGGAAAAACAATAACTACTGTATTCCTTCCAAAAGGTTGTTAACTAGATCGTTCATTGCCTTATAATAAAAAGAAAAACCAATTTATAATTCGAGTAAGGTTTGATCTCCTAAAGTCCAATATGTAGAAATTCACACGGTCATTATGACCATCTTGATTTTCCAACATTAATAAAACTAAAAGGAAATCCGCACTACTTTGTTCCCATTGGGATGAAGTCTCTTTTTATTAAAAAAGGGTATCAGAATGTAAGTGAAATGAGCTGGTGGGAATCGTTAGAATATGAAGGAATTCACATTCACTTTGTCCCTGCTCAGCATTGGACAAGAAGGTCGCTTAACGATATGAATACATCCCATTGGGGTGGGTGGATCTTTCAAACTAGCAGTGAAACGTTTTATTTTGTCGGGGATACAGGCTATTTCTCCGAATTTAAGGAAATGGCTGTACGTTTTATGATTGATGTCGTATTTATGCCAATTGGTGCGTATGAACCGGAATGGTTTATGGCAGACTCGCATATTTCTCCTGAAGATAGTGTGATTGCATTTATCGAACTAAAGGCGAAGCAGTTTGTTCCCATGCATTATGGTGCTTATCGATTGGCAGATGACACAGGTCCTGAAGCCTTAGAGCGTTTACTACGAGAATGGGAAAAACGACAACTGCCAAAGGAACAATTAAACGTTTTATTAATAGGGGAAACTGTAATGTAATTCTAGATTGCTTATATAAGTTGAATCCAGTAGACTAGGAGATAAAATATACCAATTTATCAAAAATGGTTGCGGTCATGGTAGAGGCAATTCGAAATTTGCCATTAATCTTACTTAACTGTGTCACTTATTTTGGTTTACTGGAATTAAAATGAGTGTAATAGCCGCAGCTATCGGTGAACTAACGGAGTTTTAATCAGTAACCATTTCAGAAATTATAAGAAGTGGGTTACATTTCATTGATAAGGGCCAAATTGAGGCGGCACGGGCGGAAAACGACTAAATTAGAACAAAACTGTTCCGGGGACCATATCCTATTAGAATTTAAATTCAAAAAGTATTAAGGAGTCATTTGTTAAAAGAGTCGAAGTAGAACTAGAACAAATAAGAGGAAAATAATTCTTAGATTTTATTTCACATCAAATTTGATATACAATAATGAAGTGTTTTAACATTATTGAGGAGGATCATTATTTTTATGTCAATTGAAATAGGAAGCAAGGTACAAGGTAAAGTAACAGGCATCACAAATTTTGGAGCATTCGTAGAATTACCAGAAGGCACAACTGGTCTTGTGCATATAAGTGAGGTAGCGGATAGTTATGTAAAAGACGTTAATGACCACCTCAAAGTAGGCGACCAAGTTGAAGTAAAGGTGCTTAGTGAGAAGGACGGCAAAATCGCCTTGTCTATTAAAAAAGCGATAGAAAGACCCGAAGGACAAACCTCATCTTATTCCCAACGCCCACAACACAAGGGAAGAGTTGATAACAGGAACAAAGACTCTCGGTCAAAAGGCAATTTTAAACCAAAGGAAAATTTCGAAGATAAAATGGCTCGCTTTTTAAAGACAAGTGAAGAGAATTTATCTTCCCTCAAACGTACTACTGAATCAAAACGGGGCGGAAGAGGAGGAAGACGCGGATAACCTGCTGCTTTTTTAAAACTTATCCTATAGATAAAGGCAAACCAGTGAATAAACTAGTTTGCCTTCTTTCAATTAGTAAAGGTTACAAAAAAATTGCTTAGATCAGTTAATTTGCAGAGTAGCCAGGGACCAACCTGCCTACGCTAGTTTCAATGATTCATATCGTGCTGTTGCGCAGTTTTCAAGGGAGCATTGGGGGAGTGACCATCATATGCTATGCCTCACTGAAATTTCTTCATGTTAAAATCAACGATACCGCTCTTCTTTAAATGGATTCGCCGTCATAGAATAGCCCAACTCCTCCCAAAATCCAGCTTCATCTTCCTTCATGAATTGAATGCCAGTTGCCCATTTTGATCCTTTCCATAGGTAAAAGGAGGCAGGGGGGATAAATCTTAATGGATAGCCATGCTTAGGAGTGATCTCCGACCATTGTTCCTGATTACCATCCTTATAGCGATATACGAACAACGCATCATTCCCCATAATTTCCTTCAACGGTAAATTTGCTGAGTAACCAAATGGATCCCCATTATAGTAACCGAATATTTTCACATAGTGGACGTCTGAGTTAAGCTTTACTTTGTTTACTAACTCACGCAAGGCAATCCCTTCAAACGCCGTTCCGAATTTAGACCATGTCGTCACACAATGCATGTCAATGGTAGAAATGGTTTTTGGTAACTCCATTACTTCTCCATATGTGAATGTTTTCTCTTCTTCCACTTCGCCAAATAGTTTAAATCTCCATGTTTCTTCGTTAAACTTATACACTTCACCTTGGTGTAAAACAGGCCATTTGTCTGTTTCGAATTGTCCAGGAGGTAATTTTGTCATGATTTTTGTCCTTTCTATGTAAAAATTTGTATTTACATACTTATCTTAGTAAGAATCATACCGATATCAGGATTTTTTCGCAACTAACTGACATGCTAATAGTGTGGTAGATAATAGGGAAGAATTCTGAACCAAAACAACAGTATTCATTCGGTAGTCTTTAAATCGAGTACCGAAGGATGTATTCAATAAAGTAGGCAGCGTTTTTTAAGTGATTTCATTTTAAATTGCAGTCACCTCTTGTTATGATAAAAACAAATTGTGCTATTTTTTGTAAGGAATCTCATAACCGAAGACTCTCTTAATCAACCTCCAATAATAAATGAAAGAAAGAAGTGGATAATCCTTGTCAATAACTAGACCAACAAAGTTGATAAACGAAATACCTTTTTCCGTCCTTGACCTTGCACCCATCGTGCAAGGGGGGACTCCTAGCCAGTCCTTCCAACATTCAGTAGAGTTAGCCCAGTTAACGGAAAAACTAGGCTTTAACCGGTACTGGTTAGCGGAGCATCATAATATGCCTGGCATAGCAAGCTCTGCAACATCCGTTGTCATAGGCCATGTAGCGGCACATACTTCTACTATTCGTGTAGGATCAGGTGGAATCATGCTTCCTAACCATTCGCCACTAATTATCGCAGAGCAATTCGGAACCCTCGAAGCTATGTTCCCAGGCCGAATTGATTTAGGATTAGGGCGTGCACCAGGAACGGATCAAATTACAGCCCATGCCCTTCGTGGAGCTAATTATACTAATGGCATTGATTTCCCTGAACAATTAGACCAACTGCAAGCCTATTTCCAAGGTTCAGAGGCGGTACGAGCCATCCCTGGTGAAGGAGCAAATATTCCTATTTGGTTGTTAGGTTCTAGCGGGTTTAGTGCGCGATTATCAGCACAGCTTGGAACGCCATTTGCTTTCGCCAGTCATTTTTCACCTGAAAACACATTACCAGCCCTGAAATTGTATTACGAAAACTTCCAGCCATCGGAGGATTATAAAGAGCCTTACGCAATGGTAGCAGTTAACGTCATCGCGGCAGATAGTGATGAGGAAGCAGAATTGCTTGCTACATCCATCAAACAAAGTTTCCTTAACATGATGAGGAACACACCGTCGCAGTTACAACCACCAGTAAAGAATTTGGATGAGCTTATGAGTCCATATGAAAAGGCAGTATTAGAAAAACAATTAGCCTCCACGATCATTGGAAGTCCTACCACTGTAAAGAAGAAGCTGCAATCCTTCTTAAGTGAGACCAGGGCTGATGAGATCATGGTGAGCACAATGGTCTATGACCACAAAGCCAGATTATACTCCCACCAACTTGTTGCAGAAATAATTGGGTTATAGGAAAAAGCCTCTGAAAAGAAGCACCGTTTTTCTAAAACTCTCCCATACGAAGCTTTTGTAGTAAGTTTGACAATAGATGTGTACGAAGATATGATTTTGTATATTATGGAGGGGGATTAGAATCATGTTAAATGAATTTAAGAAATTTGCACTAAAAGGGAATGTATTAGATTTGGCCGTTGGTGTTATAATCGGCGGTGCTTTTGGTAAAATCGTAAGCTCTTTAGTAGACGATATTATTATGCCAATCATTGGGCTATTAATTGGTGGAGTTAATTTTGCTACGCTTGAATTTGTCCTTAGTTCAAAAGGTGAAGAACCAGTAGTATTAAAATATGGACAGTTTATCCAAACCACAATTGATTTTATTATCATTGCTTTTTCGATCTTTATCTTTATTAAAGCCATAAATTCCTTTAAGAAAAAAGAGGAGATCAAACCTCCTGCTCCTTCAAAAGAGGAAGTATTGCTTACTGAAATAAGAGATATTTTAAAAAAGAAATAAATAATAATTGATCTTAGCGGCTTTAGCTCTTTATTTTATTGAGCTAAAGCCGTTATTTGTATTTGAACAAGGGGACAGGTCACACTAATTTTTTACAAATTGGTAGATTATAAGCAAATGTGGATCGATCAATCATATGTATATAGAAGCTATCTTTTTCCCATATCACTTCTTGTTTAGAAGAGAGATAAGTCAGGGTAAAACAGACATGAGAAAAGGAATCAATGGCCACGCAACACTAATTCAAGATTCTTTAAAACTTGACCCTTATGGCGATTCCATTTTCTTATTTTCGGGATGGAGTAAAGATCGCTACAAATGTTTATATTTTGACGGTGAAATTGTACCTTTTCTTTTTTATAAAACCATGCTGCGTGGTGGTGCCCTGTTATATTAAGGTCAGATCACGTAAACGCTTCTTCAATCATCTCTTAGAAACCGAGGAGACGTATACCGCTCATATCGTGGAAAAGAAGGCAGAATCGCTTCTAATATTTTAGAAAGTGACTTCCAAGCTACCAAGCCTAATGAAAAGTTGTTAACGGATGTAACAGAATTCCACCTACACGGTGAAAAGCTATACTTATCACCAATTCTCGACCTATATAACGGAGAAATAATTGCTTATATTATTGAAAAACGACCTGTTTATTCACTTGTTTCAAAGATGTTAGATAAGGCCTTTAAACGATTACAACTCCCACTATAAATTAATGTTTTCTCTTATTTACTCCTGTTTTCTCAAGATTTCATTTTTGACACATGAGAGGAAACGGAGGAATCAATTCTGAACACGAATTTTCACTTGATTTTGGCTGTTGGTTACTTTTTCTCTGAGATTCATCAGAACTCGAAGGTCTGCGAATATCTCAGTTGGCAGCTTAGGCTCTGTATAATCACCATTTTTAATGAGATTAGCAATGACTTTTGCATCTTTTAGATCGTTTTTGGTCTGGGAATTATCCTCTAACTCTTTACTCTTATTGACATGGTGTGGGTTTACAAGAACCACTTTAATGCCGTTTTTCCGTAAAAACTCAGCCAATGGAAACCAATAGTGTCCGGTTGGTTCAATTCCAAATAATACGTTGGACTTTTGATGAACCTTTTGGAGCTCCTTCATCCACAAAACTAGTTTTAATAAACCTTGGCGATCATTTTCAAAGATACAACGTGCTCCAAGCTCAATCCCACGAAAATCAACTGATCGTGCGTAATGAGTCTTCTTGGCAATATCAGCCCCTACAATAAGGGTCTGTTCAGTAATCTGTTGGATACGTTGATTCTTTTTGTCTTTTTGCTTATAATTCATAGTAAGCGTCCTCCTCTTAATTAGGGAATGATTGATGTCCGTCATCATTACCCAGCATACAGGAGGC
>Ga0180215_1001581_pt1 | contig 24776 bp, 23 predicted proteins | sample eDN3rd37CBELigBY_FD_128871 | JGI IMG/M metagenome (GOLD analysis project Ga0180215, IMG submission 128871) | Enriched backyard soil microbial communities from Emeryville, California, USA - eDNA 3rd pass 37_C BE-Lig BY (version 2) (version 2) | ecosystem: Environmental > Terrestrial > Soil >...
CCTTCTACTATGCCGCTTATAAAAGCCGAATGGCTGCACCCTGGCCTTCACATTACTGCTATGGGCTCTGATGCAGAACACAAACAGGAGCTTGAAGCGAAAATTTTCCGTGAAGTAGATTTAATTGTCTGTGATGTGAAATCTCAAGTGTTCCGATTAGGGGAACTGCATCATGCAAAAGAGCAAAATATCATTCGAAATGAATCGGATATTTTAGAGATTGGCGAAATCACGGCAGGGTTAAAAAATGGAAGAGAAAACGACCGGCAGATTACAGTTTGCGATCTTACAGGTACAGGTGTTCAAGATACCATGATTGCACGTTTTGCCTATCAACAATTAATGACTGGTAATAAAGAGTTTCAAATTTAAATTGGAGGGATTCAAATGACAGAAAATATTAACGTGGGAACAAAGGCAGTTTGGGCAGGGGAAAAAGAAGTTTTAGTGCATGGGGCAACTCAAGTCCCTGTTGTAGTGAGTGTTGCGTACAACTATGATGACATGGATGAGTGGCTAGATGTGGCAGTTGGAAAAAAACAAGGACATATTTATGGCCGTAATACAAATCCAACAGTTCAGGCGTTTGAAGATAAAGTGAAAATTCTCGAAGGTGCAGAAGCTGCAACAAGCTTTTCCACTGGAATGGCTGCAATCAGCAACACACTCTATACTTTCTTAAAACCAGGTGATCGCATCGTTTCAATTAAAGATACGTATGGAGGCACGAATAAAATATTTACTGAGTTTTTACCCAAAATGAATATCGAAGTTGCTCTATGTGAGACAGGAGATCATGAAGCGATTGAGAAAGAACTCGAAAAGGGCTGTACAATCCTTTATTTAGAAACACCTACAAACCCTACGGTGAAAATTACGGATATTGAAAGAATGGCGAAAAAAGGGAAAGAAGCAGGAGCAATTGTAGTTGTTGACAATACTTTTGCTACTCCTATTAATCAAAACCCGCTTGCACTTGGAGCAGATCTTGTGCTGCACAGTGCAACAAAATTCTTAGGGGGCCATGCAGATGCGCTTGGTGGAGTTGTTTGTGGGGCGAAGGAATTAATCGAACCAATTTACCATTACCGTGAAATTAATGGAGCAACTTTAGATCCATGGGCTGCATACCTATTATTGAGAGGTATGAAAACATTAAAACTGCGTGTTGCACAACAAGAGAAAAATGCATTGGCGATTGCACAATACCTTCAGCAACAAGAACTTGTAGAGGATGTTTATTATCCAGGTCTTGAAACACATACAAACCATGACATCGCAAAAAAACAAATGAAAGGTTTTGGCGGTATGCTTAGCTTCTCCTTAAAGGGTGGCATGGACGCAGTAAGAATCCTATTGCCGGCTCTAAAATATGCAAACCGTGCTGCGAATTTAGGGGCAGTAGAAACAACTTATGGTCCTGCAAGAACAACAAGCCATGTTGAATGCACACCTGAAGAAAGAGCAGCAGTAGGCATTGCAGAAGGTCTGGTAAGAATTTCAGCAGGGATTGAAGATACTGAAGACTTAATTCAAGATCTTGAACAAGCATTTGCGCTATTAAAAGAGAACACAGTAACAGTATAAAGTAAGAAGGTGAAGACATTGGAAATGAATACCCTTTTATATGTTCATAAATTAACAGATGAAATCGTTCGTTTACGGAGGCATATTCACGAGAATCCCGAGTTAAGCTTCGAAGAATATGAAACTTCGAAATTGGTTTATAACAAGCTATCGAACGTTGAAGGGATGCTAGTTGAAAAGGGAGTAGGGGTTGAGACAGCTGTAATAGGTACTTTATCAAGAGGAAAAGGACCGACAGTAGCCATACGAGCTGATATGGATGCTCTGCCGATATATGAAACTACGAGTCATTCATTTCCTTCTAAAAACCGAGGCGTCATGCATGCATGTGGACATGACGCCCACACTGCTATTGCATTATCAGTTGCAGCAATAATCGGTGAAATTTGGAAAAATACCGACATTCAAGGAACAGTAAAATTCATCTTTCAACCGGCAGAAGAAAATACAGATGCACTTGGAAAAACAGGCTCGCCTTATTTAATTGAGGCAGGGGCACTAAAAGATGTAGATTGTATTATCGCACTACATATGGATCCCGAACACGAAGTCGGAACCGTTCGTATCCATGATGGATATAGTATGGCAAATGTCGATGTATTTCAGGCGAAAATCATTGGAACAGGTGGTCATGGGGCATATCCTCATTTGGGAACGGATCCGATTTGGATGCTAGGTCCTGTGTTACAGGCGCTGCATGGCATTGTCGCAAGAAATATATCTCCCTTAGATGCAGCTGTAATCAGCATTGGTGAAATTAAAGCCGGTTCAGCAAGCAATATTATTCCGACTGAGGTGTATTTACAGGGGACCCTTCGAAGTTATACTCCTGAGGTTCGGCTTGAATTGGAAGAACGTTTAGATAAAGCATTTTCAATCGTTGAGGCATTTGGTGGTTCTTATGAATTGGAAGTAACCCATGGAGAGCCTGCTTTATTTAATAATCCTCTTGTTAATGCCGGGTTAAAGGATGCCATTTCAGAGCTCTATCCAACCATGAATATCATTGATATCCCATTTGGATTAGGGGGAGAGGATTTTTCTCATATGACGAATGCGGTGCCTGGTTCAATGATTTTCTTGGGTTGCTCAATTCCAGATGGGGTGAAGCGGGATCTTCACACACCGATTTTTGATATTGATGAAAGATGTCTGCCAATTGGTACAGCCATATTAACTCAAACAATATTGAATTATTTGCTGGGAATAGCAAAACTACCGCAAAATTTTGTGAATAGTGAAAATGAAGCGATGTAATTGGAAGGAGGAAGATAAGATTGAAACATCGTATTGCAATATTAGGATTTGGTGTAGTTGGCCAAGGATTTGCCGAGATTATTCAAAACAAGCAGCAGCAACTAGAAGAACAGTTTGGTCTTGAGGCAACAATCGTTGCGGTAAGTGACATGATGAAGGGTTCATTATATCATCCAGAAGGACTTTCGATTGAAGCTTTATTAAAAGTGGTGAAAGAAACTGGAAAACTTGAGGCCTATCCAGAACAACAAGGGTTAATTCGAGGGTTAAACAGTTTTGAAACGATTAAAAATTCGAATGCCGACACAATTGTTGAAGTTACATTTACTGATGTAAAAACAGGACAACCGGCAATCGACCATTGTAAATGTGCTTTTGAGCATGGAAGAAATGTCATCATGAGCAATAAAGGACCTGTTGCCTTAGCATATCCAGAGCTCTCGGCATTAGCAGAGAAGCATCATGTTCAATGGGGTTATGAGGGTTCTGTGATGAGCGGAACTCCGGCACTTAGGATGCCGATTACTTCTTTGGCAGGTAATGATATTACGGAAATCCAAGGAATTTTAAATGGAACGACTAATTATATGCTGACGCGTATGGAGGAAGGTTCTTCCTATGAAGAAGCTTTAAAAGAAGCGCAAAGTCTGGGCTATGCTGAGGCAGACCCGACAAGTGATGTAGAAGGTTTTGATGCACTCTATAAAATCGTCATCTTATCCAATGTCGTTCTAAATCATCCGCTGAAGATTACTGATGTCAAACGTAAAGGAATCTCTCATTTAACGAAAGAGCATATTGATCAGGCAAAACTTGAAGGGAAAACTTGGAAGCTAATTGCAAAATTAAGAAAAATAGATGGAAAAATAATCGCTTCTGTACAACCGGAAATGATTTCTTTAGACCATCCCTTAGCTAATATATCAGGTGCTACAAATGCCATTACTTACACTTGCGATCTTGCTGGCCCGATTACACTAATTGGAGCAGGAGCAGGTAAGGTAGAGACCGGTTTTTCAATTTTGATAGATTTGATCAATATCCATCGTACACGAAAATCAGTGGAGGAGGGAGCATATGGAAAAGACGTTGCTGCAGAGGAGAATGTTGTTAGCAGGTGAATGGGTGACAAGCAGCCAATTGATTGAGGTGGAAAATCCGCAAGATGGTGAAATCATTGCACAAGTACCTGCTGCAACAAAAGAAGATGCCCTTTTTGCAATCGAAGAAGGGATAAAAGGAGCGGAGATTGCTAGCCGATTATCTACCTTTGAAAGAATGAGCATATTGACTAACGCGGCAAAATGGATTGAGGATAGACAACCGCTATTTGCTGAAACCATTGCAACTGAAGGCAGTAAAACAATTCGAGAAGCTAGAAAAGAAGTAAGACGCTGTATCGAAACAATTCGTATCAGTGCAGAAGAAGCAAGACGAATTCATGGTGAAACGATTCCTTTCGACCAAATGGAAGGAAATCAGAATCGTTTGGGTTATTTCCAGAGATTTCCGATTGGGTTAATTGTTGCAATTACACCATTCAATGATCCACTAAATTTAGTGGCGCATAAATTGGGTCCGGCGATTGCAGCTGGTAACGCAATTATTATAAAGCCTTCTACTGTTACGCCACTAAGTGCATTATTGCTTGCTGAAGCTTTTGAACAGGCTGGGTTACCCAAAAAGGTTTTATCTGTCATAACTGGTCATTCGCGTGAAATTGGAGACATTCTTGTCACACATCCAGCAGTTCGTATGATTTCCTTTACTGGCGGTTATGAGGCGGGTAAAACAATTGCGTCCAAAGCGGGCATTAAAAAGCTGGGAATGGAGCTCGGTTCAAATTCACCAGCTATTGTACTTCGTGATGCAGACATACCTGAAGCAATCGAATCAATTGTATCAGGCGCCTTTTGGGCTGCAGGTCAAAACTGCTTAGGGGTTCAAAGAGTATATATCGAAGAAGAAATTTATTCAATTTTCGAGGAGTTATTAGTACAGCGTACGAGTCAGCTTCGAACAGGGGATAAATTAAACGATAAAACAGATATGGGACCACTTATTACTGTAAAAGAAGCCATTCGGATCGAGAACTTAGTACAAGAAGCGGTACAAAAAGGTGCAATCCTTCTTTGTGGCGGTAAGAGAGAAGGTGCTTACTATACGCCAACTGTACTGACAAATGTAGAATCAGAAAGCAAAATCGCTCAAGAAGAGATATTTGGCCCGGTCGTCATTCTTGACCGTGTTAAAGATTTATCTGAAGCAATCCAAAAATCAAATAATGTTAGATACGGTCTCCAGGCTGGACTTTTTACGCAAAATCTTGATAACGCCTTTAGAGCCATTCGTGATTTGGAATTCGGTGGAGTCATGGTAAACGATAGCAGTGATTTCCGAATTGACTCAATGCCCTTTGGCGGGATGAAACAATCGGGAATCGGAAGAGAAGGCGTAGCGTTTTCCATTCAGGAGATGACAGAACTCAAGGTTGTGTGTTTCAAGGTAAATCATAGTTAGTAATCTAGTAGAAGGTTCCTATTTGATAATAGAAAATAGCAGGAGGTCTGATTCGGATGAAAAAAATTACACTAACAATTTTAGCAGCATTAGTCATGCTAGTCTTAGCAGCTTGTGGTGGAGAAGGGGAAGCATCTGAGAAATCTGCAGATAGTGAAGGTTCGAAACTAGAACAATTACAAGAAACAGGAAAAGTGAAAATTGGTTTTGCAAATGAAGTACCTTATGCCTATGAAGAAAACGGAGAATTAAAGGGTGCGAATGTAGAAATTGCAAAAGCAGTATTTAAAGAACTTGGAGTTGACGAAGTAGATGCACAGTTATCCGATTTTAGCCAATTGATTCCTGGTATTCAAGCAGGTCAATTTGATGTCATTACAGCTGGGATGGCCATCAAGGCGGATCGTTGTGAAAGAGTATTATTTAGTGAACCGGAGATGAAATATGGGGAAGGGTTGATTGTAGCTTCCGGGAACCCTGAAGATATTCAAAGCTATAAAGATATTGCTGCAAATCCTGATTTAAAAGTAGTAGTTATGGAAGGTACTACGGAAATTGAGTTTTTACAAAAAGAAGGAGTAAGTCCTGATCAAATTATTACTGCACCAGATATTCCAGCAACTTTCTCTGCGGTTCAAGCTGGTCGCGCCAATGCAACAACTGGTACGGAAATGACAGTTAAGATGGCATTGGAATCAGCAGGTACCGACAAATTAGAATTTGTTGAAACATTTGAGCAACCGGCAGTAGACGGTGTCCCAAGCTATGGTGCAGCAGCATTCAACTTAGAAAACGAGGAGCTGCGTAATGCTTATAATGAGAAATTACAGGAGCTAAAAGAAAATGGAACAATTGCTAAGATCTTAGAAGAAAATGGCTTTAGTGAAATTAGCAACATGGTTGAAGTAGGTTCAATTACAACTGAGCAAATTTGCGGTGGAGAAAGCTAATTTAGAATAGAAAAATCAAAAAAATTGGTTTGTTAATAGGGGCAAGCTTCCAGGTGATGTCCCTATTTTTTCATAACCAATTCGATTTTTTAAATATTCAAACAGAAAGGAATGATCAATTTGAATGCCTTCATTGAAATAATTCCACAACTGCTGCGAGGACTACAAATTACGGTTACAGTATTACTAGCTTCAGCAATCATTGCTTACATAGCAGCTTTTATTGCAGGACTTGCCAGAACATCAAAAAATATTATTCTAAATAAAATAGCCGGTATCTATGTTGAAGTTTTTCGTGGTACATCATTAATCGTACAATTATTTTGGCTCTATTACGCTATTCCAATGCTATTTGGCATTCAGTTAGGATCGAATTGGTGGACAGGGGTTATTGCAATCGGGCTTAACTATGGTGCCTATTTATCTGAAGTTGTACGAGGCTCTATCTTAGCTGTAGATAAGGGGCAAACAGAAGCTTCAATTGCTTTAAACATGTCAAGTTTTCAACGAATGCGTCTCATCATTTTGCCTCAAGCGGTAAGAATGATGCTTCCAGAGGTTGGCAACTACACCATCCAAATGATGAAAGCTACCTCTCTTGTGTCTCTTATTGGTATGCGTGACATTTTGTACTATGGCGATATTATGCGCAGTACAAATCTATCTCAAGCTCCATTAGTATACGTAGTTGTTTTATTCATGTATTTTATTCTTGCACTACCGTTCATTTGGTTAACAAGAAAAGGAGAAACACTATCGAAGAAAGGGGTGGCTAGCTAATGAACACAAACTTTAGATGGGAAACATTCCTTGAAGCATTTCCAATCGTCTTAAAAGGTTTAGGTATGACAGTGGGGTTGACGTTTGCCTGCTTCGGATTTGCATTAATCTTCGGCTTCTTATGGATTTTTTTACGACGTATTCCGAATAAACCATTAGTTTGGCTTGTAACATGGATGATGGAATTTATTAGGTCAACACCACCTCTGGTTCAATTATTTTTTATTTATTATGCTTGGCCAATGGTACCGGGAGTGGGTGTCACATTAGAACCCTTTACCTGTGCAGTATTAGGAATAGGGATACATTACAGCACATATATTGGGGAAATTTATCGATCGGGGATAGATAGTGTGGATAAAGGGCAATGGGAGGCATCTACAGCGCTGAATTTCTCAACCGCAGATAAGTGGAAAAAGATTATTTTGCCTCAAGCCATACCGCCAACAATCCCAATGCTAGGAAACTATTTCATTATTATGTTTAAAGAAGTTCCATTAGCATCAACGATTGGTGTGGGAGGAATTCTCTTTATGGCAAATTCCTATGGTGCTCTAAACTTTGCTTATCTAGAGCCGTTAACAATCGTTGGAATAATTTTCTTAGCATTAAGTTATCCATCATCCATTTTAATAAAAAAACTAGAAGTAAAAGTGAATACTCGTTTTGACAAAAATGCAGTTTTATCGAAATCAAAAAAGAAGAATTCGATTCAAGAGATTAACCTTGAGGGGAGCGATCATATTGTCTAAAATATTAGTGAAAAATAAAGAGAATGATATTCTATTAAATTCAGAGCCAATAGTGAAATATAGAAACGTTACGAAGTCATTTGGAGATACACATGTATTAAAGGGAATTAATCTTGACATACATCCAGGTGAAAAAATTGCGGTAATCGGACCAAGTGGTTCTGGTAAGACAACGATCATACGAATGTTAATGACATTGGAAGAACCAACCTCAGGTGACATATTGGTTAATGGAACAAATCTATGGAAGATGGACAAGAACGGTTCACAAGTTCGTGCAAATGAAAAACATTTAAGAGATGTGCGCGGAGAAATTGGCATGGTCTTTCAGCATTTTAACTTGTTTCCGCATATGACGATTTTAGAAAATTGTATGTCGGCTCCCGTCCATGTAAAAAAAGAAAGCAAAGAAGAAGTTCGAGAACGATCCATCAAGATGTTGGAGAGGGTAGGCTTAGGCGACAAATTGCACTTCTATCCATCACAACTTTCAGGTGGACAGAAGCAGCGTGTGGCAATGGCGCGAGCATTAGTTATGCGGCCAAAAATAATGTTATTTGACGAAGTTACTTCAGCACTCGACCCGGAGTTGGTAGGAGAGGTGCTTGAAGTAATTCGAGATATTGCCCGAAATGACGAGATGGCTATGGTATTAGTAACACATGAGATGGACTTTGCACTAGATGTTGCAGATAAGGTGCTGTTCCTAGATCAAGGTGTCATTGCAGAGCAAGGAACAGCAAGTGATGTTCTCGAGCATTCCAATAACGAGCGTGTTCAATCCTTCTTAAAACGATTTAGAAGAGTGTAGGTGTAACCTTTGTTTAAGCATTACTGTATAAATAATATGGCAAAAACTAAAAACGAGTAGAATTTCATTTTAGCTGAAATTCTACTCGATTTATTTATTGGTTCTTATTAGTACACTTTATCTCCATTAAAGATAGAGTTTTTAACGACAACATAGTCAACAGTGCGGATTGAGTCTAATTTGTTTCCGCCAGCATAAGAGATAGATGATTGTAAATCCTGTTCCATTTCTACTAAAGTATCCATTAAAGAACCTTTATGTTCCACGTACATTTTTTTACCTTCAACATTTTTCTTTTCGCCTTTTTGGAACTCAGAAGCAGAACCAAAGTATTCTTTAAACATTTTGCCATCTTTTACAACTGTTTGACCTGGAGATTCCTCGTGGCCAGCAAATAGTGAACCGATCATCACCATAGAAGCACCAAAGCGAACTGATTTTGCGATATCCCCATTTGTACGGATACCACCATCCGCAATAATTGGTTTTGTGGCAGCTTTTGAACACCAGCGAAGTGCTGCTAATTGCCAGCCGCCAGTACCGAACCCGGTTTTAATCTTCGTAATGCAAACTTTACCTGGTCCAATTCCAACTTTCGTTGCATCAGCTCCAGCGTTTTCAAGCTCACGAACTGCTTCTGGAGTACCTACATTGCCTGCGATAACAAAGCTTTGAGGTAAATGATATTTAATATGTTTGATCATATTGATAACGGCATTAGAATGACCGTGTGCAATATCGATTGTAATAAACTCAGGAATTAATTCTTCCACTGCTAATTGTTCAATGAAAGCATACTCTTCATCTTTAACGCCAACAGAAATAGAAGCAATTAATTTGCGGGAATGCATGTTTTTAATAAATTCTGCACGTGTTTCAGGATTGAAACGGTGCATGATATAAAAATAACCATTTTCAGCTAAAGTAATCGCTATCGATTCATCGATAATTGTCTGCATATTAGCAGGTACCACTGGCAATTTAAATTTATGGCCGCCAAACATTATTGAAGTATCGCATTCTGAACGGCTGTTTACGATACATTTATTTGGAATTAATTGAATATCTTCATAGTCAAATACGTTATCCATTTAAGAACACCTCTAAATCACGAATATTTTTTAAATAATGGGCATTAATTGTTCGCCCTTTGGTAATTTACCTTATTTTTGAGACTATGTCAAAGTATTTCTAATAAATTTTCTGAAGTTTTAGCTTTTCCTAATTAAAAGGAAATATTATAAAATCTATGAAGTGGCAATGTAAGATTAAATGACATTTAAAGCTGTTTTATGAATAAACATAGGGCATTATACTCATATTAATCCGGGAAGGAGTTGAAATGATGCCAAGAAATTCAGAAAATCAACATGTAGAATCGACACCGCATTTTGATGGCGAAGAAACCTTAAATAACCCGCCAGGAACAGCACATGAAAAGTTAACTTTTGAATCTCAGACGTCTACAGTAGAGGAATTTGCGATGGAGAAAAATCCATACAAGTTTACGCCGAAAGTAGACCCGGTGATGCAGAGATTCGAAAAGCTAATGAGAGGTACAAAAAGAAACTAATAAATACGTCTCGTTCATTTGTGTGAACGGGATTATTTTATTTTGAAACGAATCCGGAAATCGCTTTTGAAAATGAAATTTTACATATAAGACAATCGCACAATAGGCTTTCATCTCTTCTCATAAAATAGAGGAAGGAGGGAGCTAATCGATGCTTGATAAAATCAAACTTCTCATTGGTCAGCCGATTGGCGTTGCGTTTAAAAATGGACTAAGCGTCTCGGGTGTATTATGTGATGCAGATGATGATGAAATATGTTTATTGGAATACTTATATCAACAAAAATTTGTCCAGAAATATTATGATTACGACCTGATCCAAGGCATTTATATATTCCCTAGTTGTGATAATGATTTATTAAATTAAAATAAGGGCATATAAATGGGATATCTTAAGATAAGAGGTATCCTATTTCTATGATTCCCAATAAAGAAGCCAAAAATAAAAAACGCGGACATGTCATTTTGACAATGCCCGCGGAAGGTTACTCTTTCAGTTTTCTCCATAATGTAGCCCTGTTAATGCCTAGACGTTCAGCTGTTCTGGATTGGTTGAAATTTTCCTCCTTTAATACCAGTTCAATAATTTCTTTTTCGATTTCTTTTAATGTTCCCTTGAAGGACAAGGCTTTTAAAGTAAGCTTTTCTACATTTAAAACTTTTTCTATGGTTTCGTGTTTTATCACGATTGAATTTTCATTTAATGCAATTTGTTTGATAATATATCGCAAATCATCAAGATTGAAAGGATATATAGTTTCTTTTAGCAGCGATAATGACTCTTCTTTAATCTTCACAGCGATTGTTCCATATTTTTCATGGAATGTAGATAAAAAATATTGAACAAAGGCAGAGATTTCCTCTTTTCGTTCATTGAGGCCAGGAAGTTCAACGATATTGGAATCTTTACATGTAAACGGTTCAAATTGAATATCATTTTCTAATAGTATGAACACATGGATTTTTAAATTAATGCACCTGTTTATATATGCAGATAATTTGTCGTGATTCTCCTTGACCAGCGCTAAATTCTGAAACTTGATTGTACGCACATTCTTTAAAGGTATTTCTTCTAGTTTATCGATGTCATATTTTTCGACATCGATGGTTAATAGCAAGCCCTCTTCGTATTCGTGATGAATATAGGTAGAAATAAAGTTTTTGCCTGTACCTTTTTCACCTATCAATAGAATAGGCTCATTTCTTTGATATAGAGTTGTTATTTGCTGTAAGATAAATTGCATTTGATCTGATTCAGCAATTAATGGCTCATATAAATTTTCGGTATGGACTTTTAAACCGTCTTGGTTTAATAACTGTTCATGCTTATTAAATTTAAATAATTTATATGAAAAATCAGACAAATAATAACCATCGATTTCGACTATGTTTTCATCTTCTACATATTTTTTAGATGCTTTCTTTTTATATAAGTCAATATCCGTATTTAATATATATAATTGATTCTTTAAATCAGTAGTAAACTGCAAGGTTGAAAAATGCTCATAGACGATATTATTCTGATTATCAAGAAGAACCATGTTTTTATAATTTCTTTGGGCCAATATTTCAAAAATCTTGCTGGGAATATTTATTCTATTTATGTATTGATATAATTCTCTTGCTTGTTCAAGTACTTTTATAATTGTGACTTTACTTGCATGAATTAAAAAACCTTTAAGGCCATAATCTTCACTAATTTTAACAGTGATTGTATCCCCAATAATTTGTTTATATCCTTTATTTTTTAAATCTACTATTAAAGGGGCAATCTCATCGCTATGTTCTATTGTAAAAACAGAAATGGGCAGCTCCATCAAATCAATGGTTGATACTGCGAACGTTGTAATATCCGGGAAACTAATCAGTGCGGACTTATTGCTTAAATTAGCTGCCGATGAAAGGGAGCGCATCATATCGTATCCAGTGATATTCATATCAATAACAGGGGTTTTCACTGCCTCTTTTATAAGTTTGGCTGTGGTGCCTCTACTGATGAATATATCAGTTTCAAATTCGTTTGACAGTGCGATATCTACACCAGCTTGCAATTCGCCAACTGACACACAGATCTTCATTTCGGGAAAAAGTGGTGTACATTCTTTTATAATCGGTAGCATTGCTTCATAGGGTGCAATAATATGTACATGTAACTTCACTTTTTATGCCGCCTTTCTTTTATAAAGCCAAACTTGCATGATTTATATTGCTTTTAAATTAAATTTATATTTGATTGTAACATGAAGTGGAAGAAGTAGTAATGGATTAAGGAAAAAACGAGCGAAACTTGCTTTATTTTATGACTGTTTTAAAAGCTGAAAATGCTTTTAAAACAGTTATTTTTTTGTCCGGAAGGTGCGAGAAATTGAAGGAAATGTGAAAAAAAGGAATAATATCAAAATATTTCATTTATTACAAATATTACATTTTATTTCTATTTTTATATCAATATGTATATTTCTGTAAGTCCGTGGAGAGTACTTATTTCGTAATTCAATTACAAATTTCGAGATTAATTGTCAGGAGGACGAAGAAATGAAAACTAAATTAACAATAATGATGTTATTTATCGTATTTTCGATATCAACTACAAATGTATATGGGATGGAAATCGATCGATCAGCAATGCATACAGGTGAAAACGACGAAAGTTTAATCATTCCGGATGGATGGGATGGAGAATTTTTTGATGATGCCTTAGATCGAAGTGTTGTTTTTTATAAAATGCTGCAACCGGAAGTATACGAGGTAAAAGAAGGGGATAATCTTTTCCGAATTGCTATAAATAACAATGTAGACCTTGAAGACTTGATGGAGTGGAACGATCTTTCGGATTATACGATACATCCCGGATCAGAATTGATTCTTTATGATGATGGAAGTGAAAAAGAAGATTCAATAGCTGTAGCGAATGCTAGTGCTCGAGAGCAAAATGTGGCAAAGAAAACTGTCGGCAAACAATCAAGCAAGTCAGAATCTAGTCAACTAAAAGTAGCGCAAAGTGCAGCGAATGAACCTGCTTCAGGAAGAGAATTGATGGTAACGGCTACTGCCTATACAGCCTATTGTGCGGGCTGCTCAGGAACAACTGCAATTGGAATTGATTTGCGTTCAAATCCCGATCAAAAAGTAATCGCCGTTGACCCGAATGTCATTCCTTTAGGCTCGAGAGTATGGGTAGAAGGCTATGGTGAAGCAATTGCAGGAGATACGGGTGGTGCAATTAAAGGAAATAAAATAGATGTTTTCATACCAACGCAAAACGAGGCTCTTAAATGGGGCAGAAAACAAGTAAAATTAAAAATTCTTAACTAAAATCCTATTATTTAATGTACAAGCTCTGGAGATTCAGATTCTCTGGGGCTTTTATGATGTTAGAAGAAACCGAAATTTAAAAATCGTATAGGATTCATATTTATACATGAATTCATTGATCGTTGTGAAGAAATATTACATACCGGTACTTATCTGCTATAGAATTTGACATTATATTAATCAGCACTTTTTGCCCACTATTAAGAATGTAAATTCGTATGCTGCGTGAGGAAATATCACTGGTTTTTATGAAATCGCATACATGAACGGCCGCCAACAATGCTTGTTTAACTGCAAATTACCTATTCATTGGCCATCCGTCTTCTTATGTTAACTTTTCTCACATTAATGAAAACAATTTATGAAAATTGTATTGACATAAGGAGAATATAATGTAAAATAAAGTTAAATAAAACATGTTACATTTCCTTACATCATAGAATAATATAACGTAACATGATGGATCTTTTTCTAAGAAGGGAGAATGAATTTTATGGAAGCTGTTCAAGTACTGATGGATAACTTGTGGGTAGCGATTGGTGCAATTTTAGTATTCTTTATGTTAGGTGGATTTATTTTACTCGAAGCAGGTTCAACAAGAATGAAAAATGCTGGTCACGTAGCCGGTAAAACAATTTTTACAGCAGGTCTGGGGACTTTAGTATTTTGGGCTGTAGGTTATGGATTTATTTACGGTGATGGAAATGCGTTCATCGGTTTGTCAAATTTCTTCTATGGTGATACAACAACTGCAGCAGAAGCTGGAGGATTGACTCCGGCGGTCGACTTCTCATTCCAAGCAATGTTCGCAATCGTAGCACTTACAATTGCATTTGGCGGTTTTGCTGAACGTGCAAAATTATCAGTCTATGTAATCTTTGCTATTCTTTTCTCTGCTTTAGTTTACCCGGTGGTTGCTCACTGGATCTGGGGCGGCGGCTGGCTGGCCGAACACGGCAAACAAGACTTTGCTGGTTCTACAGTAGTTCATTTAACAGGTGCTATGGCCGCTTTAGCTGCTACTATGATCTTAAAACCTCGTATTGGAAAATATAACAGAGATGGTTCATCTAATGTTCTTGCAGGTCATAACCAAGTATATACTACTTTAGGTGTTTTAATTCTTTGGGTAGGCTGGTTCGGCTTCAATGGTGCTAGTACATTCGGTGTAGCTGATGGCTTCCTGGGATATGTCATCTTGAATACACAATTAGCCGCTGCAGCTGGAGCTGTTGCTGCAATGTTTACAGCTTGGGTTAAAACGGGCAAAGCAGATGTGCCAACAACTTTAAATGGTGCACTGGCTGGATTGGTTGCAATCACTGCATCTTGTGGATTCGTAGCTCCTTGGGCTGCTGTTATTATCGGATTAGTCGGTGGTGTGATGGTTGTATTCAGTATGCAGCTATTTGAAAAACAAAAAATTGATGATCCGATCGCTGCACTATCAGTTCATGGTACTGTGGGGATCTGGGGTACACTTTCTAACGGATTATTCGCATTGCCGGCATTATCAACTGACATCGGCTGGGGTCAAGCTGGTTTGTTCTACGGAGGCGGCTTTGAACAATTAGGAGTTCAAGCTCTAGGTGTAGTTGCTTCTGGTGCTTATGCATTTGTAGTTGCATTCATTTTACTTAAAATTATGGATAAAGTAATGGGCGGTCTTCGAGTTACGGAAGAAGAGGAAATCATGGGCCTGGATATTTCGGAGCATGGAAGCTATGGTTACCCGGAACAAATGGCATTAGAAGAAGCAAAATTAACTACTGCTGCAACTAAAGAAAAATTCTCTTAAACTGTTAATTGAAAAACTTTATACTTAAACAAAAAAGCCTCTGAATTTCAGAGGCTTTTTCTATAAAGGAAGTGTCATCTTTGGAAACGTATGAGTCTATAAAAGAGTGGAAGAATTCAAATTTATCTTCTTTCTTAATAAATAACGTTTCACTCAATACATTCCATGATCAAGTAATGCAAAAGGTTTTGGAAGTGGCAAAAGGAAATATGAAGCAAAAACGTTCACCTTGTAAATTTACTTGGTTTATTACGGGTAGTGGCGGCCGCTTTGAGCAAGCTTTGATTAGTGATCAGGATCATGGGATTATATATGAGCAATCCAGTAAGGAGAATGATTTGTATTTCAAGCAGCTAGGGGAAGAGCTTTCCTATGGGATGGATACTGTGGGGTATCCGTATTGTAATGGGAATATTATGAGCTCGAATCCGATTTGGTGTAAATCGGTAACAGATTGGGAACTGCAGTTAAGAAAGTGGATGGGGGAAGAAAGCTGGGAATCCATTCGATACTTGCAAATTTTTTATGATGCAAGAGCCTTATATGGATCGGAAGATTATATTAAACAATTAAAAGCTGCGATCTATCATTATCAAAATGATAACCCGACACTACTAATGCGTTTTATGGAAAATGTAAAACATCTAAAAAATGCTATTGGTCCAATGGGGCAGCTTCTAGCTGAGCAACATGGAAGTTATCAAGGGCATATAAATTTAAAATACACTGCATTTTTGCCATATGTAAATTCTATTCGGCTTCTTTCCATTAAGGAAGGGATATGTGCAACCTCTACATTAGAAAGAATTATAGAACTGCAGGAAAAAGAAGAATATAAAGAATTAATGAAATACAGCTATGAGAATTTTATGACATTAATGAATTACCGATTATCTTTATTTAAAGTTAAAGAGTACGATGATACCCACTATTTAAATGTAAAGACCTTAACGAAAGAACAGCGAAAAGAGTTAAAACGGATTTTAAAGTACGGAAAAAAACTGCATGATGAAGTAATTGAATTGGTCAGTTGATAGAGTGCATAAGAAAAGGGTGTTAATATGGCATTTGAACCATTTATGCAATTATTAAGAGGGATACAGGGGAAACGTGTACATGGTGGCATTGGCGGCATTCAAAATTCTCATCAAATGGCATATTTAAGGCATTTGCAAAAAGAAATCAACAAAGATGATGCCATGAATATACCGCTGGATAAATTAAAGGTGGTCGTATTTGATATTGAGACAACGGGATTTTCTCCAGAAAAAGGGGATAGCATTTTATCGATCGGGGCTGTCAAAATGTGCGGCCAAACGATTATGGAGGAAGAGCAATTTTATTCTTTAATCTATTACGATCAGGAAATTCCAAAAGAAATCGTTCAGTTGACAGGAATTACGACTGAAGATGTCCGGCAAGCACCTCTGCTAGCGGATGTTTTAATGAGCTTTTTTCAATTTATTCAGGATGCTACACTTGTTGCCCATCATGCTACTCATGAAAGGAACTTCATGCAGTATGTAAGTTCTAAGTACTTTAAAACACCTTTTAAGCATCGAATTGTGGATACGTCATTTTTGTACAAATTAATTGATCGCGATTTTCATAATGTTTCATTGGATAAACTTTGTGAGCAGAATGATATTCGGATTATCGACCGGCATCACGCGTTAGGTGATGCCAAAATGACAGCACAAATTTGGCGCATCTATGTAGAGAAAGTAATGGCCTTAGGGTGTGAATCGTTAAATGATGTGTATAATCATTTTGCAAGAATATAGTGGTATACAAAAATTTTGAATGAGAGTGTAAACAAAGTTCTTCTTTGTCTGCACTTTTTTTGCTTCCTTGTGTGGTTGCACTGCCTTTGCTTTCATCTTCCACATAAGCTATATTTATAGTAAAAGGCTGAAAACATATTAAAATAGTAAGAATTAAGAATTGACCTTATCAACTTATTATACTAAACTAAGTTACGAAAAGTAACTTGAATATGAAAATAATTCCTTACTATAAAAAATAGATAGGTGAGATAGAGATGAAAAACATTTCAAATGCAAATGAGGTTTTAAAAGATAAAATGAAAATTGTTCCCTTCAATGATAAGGACAATTTATGTCTAGTTGGCCCTGTTAAATTACCAGTAAAACAAGGGGATTTTGAGGCAACATTCCAATGGTATACGTGGGTAGCTGCTGAAAAGCAACTGGATACGAAAGAAACGATTCTTCACTCAATCGTAAATGCCGAGCTGGCATCAAAACAACAATCATCTGTTCTAGTCTATGGAGATTTCACAAATGCGGATGATGCTATAATCCGTATGCATAGTATTTGCCATACCGGTGATATTTTTGGAAGTCAACGTTGTGACTGTGGCTACCAGCTTCATGAATCGATGAAGATGATAGTAGAACATGGCTGCGGGGCTATCTTTTATTTAGCGAACCATGAAGGGCGCGGGATTGGTTTGTTCTCTAAGTCATTAGCATATATTTTACAAGAAGAGGGCTTTGATACAGTGGAAGCAAATCTCGCGCTAGGATTTGAAGATGATACACGCAATTATGAAGAAGCCATTCGTGTCCTGGAAGCGCTAAGAACAAAACCAGTTACTTTGATTACGAATAATCCCAAAAAACTAGCTGCATTAAAATCTCATGGTCTATTAGCGCATGATCATATTCCGCTATGGGGCGGTTTAACCGAAACGAACCGTCATTATCTTGAAACGAAGGTAAAAAAATCTGGTCATATTCAAGAAAAGCAATTTATTGTTTAAGGAGTGTGTTTGTGTAGATGAAGACTGACCGTGATTATATGGAATTAGCATTGCAATTGGCTGCTTCGGCAAAGGGAAATACAAATCCAAATCCTTGTGTTGGGGCGGTTTTGGTTAAAGATGGTGTGATCGTTGGGACGGGCTTGCATCGAAAAGCAGGGGAACCCCATGCGGAAGTTCATGCCTTTAATATGGCAGGGGATCACGCGAAGGGTGCGACTTTATATGTTACATTGGAACCGTGTTCTCATTTTGGGAAAACTCCACCCTGTGCTAAATTGGTAAAAGAATCGGGAGTTAGCCGAGTAGTAGTCGCGACTATGGACCCGAATCCCTCTGTTGCAGGACGAGGCATCAATTTATTAAAAGAAGCTGGGATTGAAGTTGAAGTAGGCTTACTTGAACAAGAGGCGCGTAAGCTGAATGAACGCTTCATTCACAATATGCTAACGAACAAACCATTTGTTATCTCAAAATTTGCGATGACAATGGATGGGAAAATTGCAACTCATAATGGCCATTCTAAATGGATCACGAGTGAAGAATCTCGATTGCAAGTACACAAACTACGCCATGAAATCGATGCAATATTAGTGGGTGTCGGAACGGTATTAGCAGACAATCCTTTGCTAACTACCCGGCTTCCCCATCGAGAAGGCAAAAATCCAATTCGAATCATTTTGGATAGTGATTTGAAAACGCCACTGCATGCCAATGCAGTTAACACAGCCGAAGCGCAAACAATTGTTGTTTGTGGTAAAAATGCAGATGCAAAAAAAGTAAAGCAACTATCTGATAAAGGTGTGCAAATTCTTTCTGTTACAAAAACCGAAGAGGGATTAAATTTAATTGAAATGCTGGATGAACTTTATAAATTTGGGATTACCGATTTATTGGTAGAAGGCGGCGCAGAAATTAATGCATCATTCTTAAGAGCAGGTTTACTTAATAAAGTACTTGTATATATCGCGCCAAAACTATTAGGCGGTCGTCATTCGAAAACCCCGTTTGCGGGTATGGATATCAACAGTATCGATGATGCCCTTCAGCTTGAATTTGATTCCATTGAACAGGTCGGGCCAGATTTATGTATTACTGCCTATCCAACAGGGGAAACAAAATAGGTAACATGCTGCACCATTTTATTTTTAGTGTATATTTAATTTTTGAAAGAAATAGAAAGTAGGAGCTTTTTGTGAGATTTGGATTTGATATTGATGATACACTCATTAATCTAAGAGAACATGCTTTTCATATATATAACCACAAACTCAATCAAGATGTCGGAATTGAAATATTTCGCGAGTTAAAGACGGTAGAAATACATGAAGCGTTTGGATTGGATAACATTGCTGGCGGCCAAATGTGGAACAGCTTATTAGAGGATATTTATTTTACTGATTGCCCTGAATTTGAGGGGGCAGTAGAGCTGTTAAATAAATTGGAACGGGAAGGGCACGAAATCTTTTACATTACTTCGCGTCCCAAACAGTATTGCCAAAGAACGCGAGATTGGGTGAGAGCAAAGGGATTCCCGGTACAAGATGATCGATTTTTTTGCGGTATGCAAGATCAAGAGAAAATCGATATTATTAAACAATTGAACTTGGATTTTTATTTTGACGATAAACCTGCAGTTCTAGATACTTTAAAGGATATACCAACAAAAGTTTACGTAAAAGATCAATCGTATAACCAAAATGTGGACATTTCTCGAGTGAAAGAATGGGTGCATTTTTCTTATTAAACTATAAACGAGCTCATTCATATCGAATAGCTCGTTTTTTGAAGTGATTATATAATTATGCAAGTTGTCTCAATAGTTGAGCGCTTTCTAAACGATTGCGTACAACTGCCCCAAGCCAAGCTGCAGCGACCGCTTTTATGATTCCAACAACAATGAATGGATAAACACCGCCCATAAACGCAGCTGTCCAAGATAAATCTCCAACGACTTTTAACCAAGTAGTCCCGAATGCTAGTGTAATTACCATACCGATTAAATTTGCAATAATTGACTGTGTATAATTAACCCCGAATTTCTCCATGTATACACCCATCACATATGCCTGTACTAAAAAACCGATAATATAGCCGCCTGTTGGTCCTGCCAATACAGCCAATCCACCAGAGAATCCTGTAAAGACGGGAAGACCGATCGCTCCCAGTAAAATATATAATAAAACGGCTAATGTACCGTTCTTCTTTCCTAAGATTGTTGCAATCAGTCCGACAGCTAAAGTTTGACCGGTAATCGGAACAAGTGGCAACGGAATCGTAATCTGAGCAAGTACAGCAATAATAGCTGCACCAAACGCAGTAACTACATATGAATAAGTTTTAGACTTCATAATTCTACCCCCTTGCGTTAACCATATTTTTATTTAGTTTACACAAAAAGATTAGTATATATTGTAAAATTTGTCAATCAGGAATTTTATAAAGAATCAGAAAATATACAGTGCAACAATTTCGATTCATATGAATAAGAATTCAGACGTATGTATGATGGTGTTCTTAATATTTTTATGATATATTTAAGTCCTGATATTTACGAAATGAAAGTTTCTTTGCATTTTACGACAGTGTGATATATAATTATATCCGCTGTTTTTATTTGGTTTTTTCATTTAAGAAAAACCGAAAAAGACAAAAGATATACTATCAAATATATCTTGCAAATATACATGATAGGTGGAATATAGATGGATTACAGAGTATTGCTTTATTATCATTATACAACGATTGAAGACCCTGCTGCTTTTTCGGCTGAGCATTTAAAAGCTTGTAAAGAGTTGAATTTAAAAGGCCGTATTTTAGTAGCAAATGAAGGAATCAACGGTACTGTATCAGGAACGATTGAAGATACTAATGCCTATATGGAAATGATGAAGAATCATCCATTATTTGAAGGGATTGTATTTAAAATTGACGAAGCCGACAAACATGCTTTCAAAAAAATGCATGTACGTCCACGTCCTGAGTTAGTTAACTTAAGCTTGGAAGATGATGTCAATCCGCATGAAATTACAGGTCGATATCTTTCACCTGAACAATTTTTAGAAGAAATGCAAGACGAGAATACAGTTGTATTGGACGTTCGCAATACTTATGAATTTGATGTAGGTCACTTCCGTGGAGCGATTCGCCCAGAGGTAGAAACATTCCGTGATACGCCTCAATGGGTTCGTGACAATCGCGAATTATTCGAGGGGAAACGAGTGCTAACTTATTGCACAGGCGGTATCCGCTGCGAAAAATTCTCCGGATGGTTAAAACGTGAAGGAATAGGCGAAAATGTTGGTCAATTACACGGTGGTGTTGCCACTTATGGTAAAGACCCTGTGGCAAAAGGTCAACTTTGGGACGGACAAATGTATGTTTTTGACGAACGCTTAACTGTGCCAATCAACCAAGTAGAGCATGTTATTGTTGGTAAAGACCACTTTGATGGGACACCATGTGAGCGTTACATTAACTGTGCAAACCCAGAATGCAACAAACAAATCATTAGTTCAGAAGAAAATGAATTAAAACATTTAGGCGGATGTACAATCGAATGTTCGAAACACGAACGCAATCGCTACATCGTAACACACAACCTATCTGAAGAATTCGTTCAACAACAAATCAAATGGCTGGAAGAGCAAGAAGTTAATGCATAAAGCCTAATATATCAATTGGTGAGGAGAAATTTAATTTTCCCTCACCAATTTTTGTTTTGGGAAGCTATCGGTGTATGAAAGAAAGATTTTGCAGAAGCACCGTACATAACGAGGAGCTAACGTACTTTTAAGTAGGTGATTTAGCTTTAAATGTCCTTCATATGTGGAATGAAGCACTTTTGAGTTCGAGGTTGGTTCGGAAAAGTGCATCATAAGCGGAATGAAGCACTATTGAGCTCGAACTTGGCATAGGAAAGTGTATCATAAGCATCCATGAAGCATTATTCGGCCTAAGCTTGGCAAAGAGAAGCACATCGTAAGTGGGTAAAGAAACCAAATCGCACGAAAGTCCAGAAAAAGTCAGAATTAAACTACTGAAACCGGCTCGTAAATCAATATAAACCGCTCCATATCGACTCCCAAAATGCAAGTGCATATAGAGTATGATAATATTTAAAGTAACACTTAAGATAGGGAGGTGAGGACATGGCTAAGGCTCGCATTATTTTTCACGTTGATATGAATAGTTTTTATGCATCTGTTGAGCAAGCGCATAATCCTGAATTGAAGGGGAAGGCGATAGCAATTGCTGGAAATCCTAAGGAACGACGGGGGATTATTGTTACAAGTTCATATGAAGCGCGGCATAAAGGGATTTATACAACGATGAATGTTGGCGAGGCACTTCGGAAATGTCCTGACCTAATTTTATTGCCTCCAGATTTTCCAAAATATCGAGCAGCTTCTAAGGCGATGTTTACAATATTAAGGAGCTACACACAATTAATAGAACCTGTGTCCATTGATGAAGGTTATATCGATATTACAGAAATCGCATCCCAAAGGCATCCCATAGAAATTGCGAAAGAAATTCAAATGAGAATTTTTCATGAACTGGATTTACCCTGTTCGATAGGGATAGCCCCCAATAAATTTTTAGCTAAAACTGCTTCTGATATGAAAAAGCCTATGGGGATAACGATTTTGAGGAAAAGAGATGTTCCGGAAAAACTATGGCCCTTACCTGTAATCGAGATGCACGGGATTGGGGAAAGTACTGCTAATAAGCTAGCTTCTCTCAATATCAATACTATTGGTGACCTCGCAACCGTTGATGAATATAGCGTTCGGCAAGCATTAGGGAAAAATGGGGTACGATTAAGAATACGTGCCAATGGTGAGGATAATCGAGAAGTGGATCCAAATTCGATTTATGATACGAAAAGCGTTGGAAATTCCACAACACTCCCAATAGATGAAACGGATATAGAAGAATTAGAAAAGACTTTTCAAAAATTGGCAGATAAAGTGGCAGAGCGTTTGGATGCGAAAAAATTATGCGGTTCGACAATCAGTGTTCAAATTCGTGATGCAGATTGGCATAACCATTCCAAAAGTAAAACATTTCAAAACCCTATCTATAATAAAGATGTAATCTATGAAGAAGCCATCGAATTATTCCATAAATCATGGAATGGAGCACCGATTCGACTATTAGGCATAACGGTTTCAAATGTAATAGACCGAAAGCAATCTGTGGAACAATTATCAATCTTTAATTTTGAACAATTTGCAAAACAAGAACCCATTTATGAACTAATCGAGGAGATTGAAAAAAAATTTGGCAAAGGGGTCATTCAAAAGGGGATTGAAATTGAAAAATCAAGTTATGCTTCGAAAACGAGTTTTAGCAAAGATTTCTTGGAAGATTTAAAGGACCATTAGGAAAAGTACTATCATGGTCATATAAGATAATTCACAGAAAGAAAAGCTTATGAACGGGAGAGTATAAATGCAGCTACATTTTCTAGGAACGGGTGCGGGCATGCCCTCGAAAGAAAGAAATACAAGTGCCCTTGTTTTGAAATTATTGGAAGAGCGCGGCACGGTTTGGCTTTTTGATTGTGGGGAAGCAACACAACATCAAATTTTACATACAAATATACGTCCGCGAAAAGTGGAGAAAATTTTTATCACCCATTTACATGGGGATCATATTTTTGGATTGCCTGGCTTCTTGAGTTCCAGGTCCTTTTTAGGCGGGGAAGATACATTGACGCTTTATGGTCCTAAAGGATTGAAGGAGTGGATCACGGCAAGTTTAAATCTATCAAAAACCCATTTAACCTATTCGATTGAATTTGTCGAAGTTGTTGAAGGTGTAATATTTGAAGATGGGCAATTTATTGTTAAAGCCCAGTTGCTTCAACACGTAATTCCTTGCTTCGGCTATCGAATTGAACAGAAACCGCTGCAAGGTGAATTATTAATCGATAAGGCAAGAGAACTTGGTGTGCCGAAAGGACCTTTACTAGGGAAACTGAAAAATGGAGAAGATATAACCTTGGAGGATGGCGGCATTGTGATGAGTAAGGATGTAACTGCCCCACCTAAACCTGGATTTACCATTGCCATATTAGGGGATACAAAATACTGTGATACAGCAAAATCTTTAAGTGAAAATGCAGATATTGTCGTACATGAAGCGACCTTTGATCATAAAACGGAACATTTAGCAGCGAGTTATGGGCATTCAACAAATGTTGAGGCAGCAAGGATAGCGAGCGAATCGAATGCCAAAAATCTAATTTTAAACCATATTAGTTCTCGCTTTCTGCCTCATGATATCGAAAATTTGCTTAATGAAGCGAAAGAAATTTTTCCCAAAAGCTTCATTGCCAATGATTTTTCTCAATATGATTGGAAAAATGGCCAATTAATAGAAGATTAATATTAAACTTAAAGTGAGCATTTTAATCTCGCTTTTGGTTTTATTTTATTATTAAAATTTGACGATTTTAAGAAAATAATAGATTCTTCGAGAATTATTTTATATGATAGTGCATGGGGAGGGGTTAGGTGAATCAATCAAAAATAAATCCCGCAGTATTACGCCTGCTTGTAATTTTTCCAAATGTACTAAGTTATCTTTTACTAATTGGGGTGTTAGTTTATATCTCTACAAATTTTGCCGACTTAAAAG
>Ga0180215_1001582_pt1 | contig 24765 bp, 23 predicted proteins | sample eDN3rd37CBELigBY_FD_128871 | JGI IMG/M metagenome (GOLD analysis project Ga0180215, IMG submission 128871) | Enriched backyard soil microbial communities from Emeryville, California, USA - eDNA 3rd pass 37_C BE-Lig BY (version 2) (version 2) | ecosystem: Environmental > Terrestrial > Soil >...
AGGGATTGCATACTTGGATGACGGTACAATGATTGTCGTAGAAGAGGGAAGAAATTACATTGGAAAAACAATTAATGTACTCGTAACCAGTGTATTGCAAACTTCAGCAGGTCGAATGATTTTTGCTAAACCTAAACTATTAGAAAAAGCGTTATAAACGAAAAAGGGAGATCAAAAGGTTTGTAAAGTGATCTTCCCTTTTTTAATATTAAAGTATAGTAGAGGATAATTATGTGTAAGCTCAGGAGATTGAAAAATGGAATATATGGTTGTCATTCCAGCAGCAGGTGTTGGAAAAAGAATGGGAGTTGGCAAAAATAAATTATTGATCGATGTTAAGGAAGTTCCAATTATTGTATATACCATTAATGTTTTTGAAAATGATGATTGGTGTAAGGGAATCGTGCTTGTTATCAATGAAAATGACAGAAGTGAAATGGAATGGCTAATAAAGCGGTACCAATTTAAAAAAATACAAGCCATTACAACTGGGGGCCTTGAGCGTCAATATAGTGTGTTTGAAGGTTTAAAATGTATGAATTGGGATTCCATTGTTTTAATTCATGATGGGGCACGGCCATTTGTGAAAGTAAAACATATTCATCAACTAGTTAATGCAGTAAGTATCTATGGTGCAGCTATTATTGCAGTACCAGTAACAGATACGATAAAAAAAGTAAATGATCATGTCGTATTAGAGACAGTAGATCGAACGAATCTTTGGGCGGTACAGACTCCACAAGGGTTTCAATTTTCTCTTATAAAAGAAGCACATGAACGTGCCATTCAAGAGAATTTTGTTGGCACAGATGATGCAAGTTTAGTAGAAAGAATGGGAAAAGATGTATTTATTGTCAAAGGTGATTTTGACAATATTAAAATCACGACAGTAGAGGATTTATATTTTGCTCAAACGATCCTTCAACATAAACGGTTATAGAAAGAGACATGGGAAGGGAGATATTGGTATGTTCCGGATTGGACAAGGGTTTGATGTCCATCAATTACTGGAGGGACGTCCGTTAATCATCGGTGGGATCGAAATTCCTTATGAAAAAGGATTACTCGGTCATTCTGATGCAGACGTACTTCTACATGCGATAACAGATGCTATTTTAGGAGCGGTTGGATTAGGAGATATTGGAACACATTATCCGGACACTGACCCAGCTTATAAAGGTGCTGATTCAAAGGCATTATTAAAGAATTCATGGAATCTTGTAAAAGAGAAAGGTTATAAAGTAGGGAATTTGGATTGTACAATCATTGCCCAAAAACCAAAAATGGCTCCTTACATAGACGACATGAAACAATGTATAGCTAGAATTTTAGAGGCAAATGTAGAAAAGATAAATATAAAAGCAACGACTACCGAAAGGCTTGGTTTTACTGGAAGAGAAGAAGGAATCGCATCTCTTGCGGTTATTCTATTGGAAAAAGTAAAAAATAATCTAGATTAAATTTACAAATACATATTTTGAGGTAAAATAAGGAAGTACATCGAATCGTAGATATTAATTGGAGGGAAATATAATGAGCGACATCCGAGTCCGCTATGCCCCAAGTCCAACTGGGCACTTGCATATTGGAAATGCTAGAACAGCTCTTTTTAATTATTTATTTGCACGAAGCCAAAAAGGAACTTTTATTATCCGTATTGAAGATACTGACCAGAAGAGAAATATTGCTGGCGGAGAAGAAAGCCAATTAAAGTATTTAAAATGGTTAGGTATGGATTGGGATGAAAGTATTGATGTTGGCGGAGAATATGGACCTTATCGTCAATCTGAAAGACTTGATATATATAAAGAACTTTATGAAGAATTATTAGAAAAAGGTTTAGCTTATAAATGCTATTGCACGGAAGAAGAATTAGAACAAGCAAGAGAAGAACAAATTGCTCGTGGAGAAATGCCAAGATATTCTGGTAAATGTAGACATTTAACAAAAGAAGAGCAACAACAATTAGAAGCTGAAGGTAGACAACCAAGCATTCGTTTTGCAGTACCAAAAGGAAAGGTATATACCTTTAATGATATTGTTAAAGACGAAGTATCATTTGAATCAGATGGTATTGGTGACTTTGTCATCGTGAAAAAGGATGGCATGCCAACTTATAACTTCGCTGTTGCAGTTGATGACCATTTAATGAAAATTACGCATGTCCTTCGTGGAGATGACCATATTTCTAATACACCAAAGCAATTAATGATCTATGAAGCATTCGGTTGGGAGCCACCAATTTTTGGTCATATGACATTAATTGTAAATGAAAGTCGTAAAAAATTAAGTAAACGAGATGAATCAATTATACAGTTTATTGAGCAATATGAAGAACTAGGTTATTTACCAGAAGCTCTGTTCAATTTTATTGCATTATTAGGTTGGTCTCCTTCTGGAGAAGAAGAAATCTTCTCGAAAGAAGAGTTTATTAAAATCTTTGATCCTGCTCGTTTATCTAAATCTCCAGCTCTTTTTGATAAACAAAAGCTTACATGGACAAACAACCAATACATGAAAAAGTTAGATGTAGAAAGAGTAATGGAACTCGCTTTACCACATTTAATAAAATCTGGTCGTATTAGTGAAAATCCAGATGAATCAGAGCTAACATTTGCACGCAAGTTAGTGGAATTATATAAAGACCAAATGAGCTATGGGGCAGAGATTGTTGAACTAAGTGAATTGTTCTTTAAAGATGATATTGTTTATGATGAAGAAGGTCTTGAAATTTTAAAAGAAGAACAAGTTCCTGAAGTATTAAGCAGTTTCAAGAGTGAACTAGAAAGTTTAGAAACATTTGATGCAGCAAGCATTAAAGCGGCAATTAAAGCTGTTCAAAAACAAACAGGCCAAAAAGGTAAAAAACTCTTTATGCCAATTCGTGTAGCTGTTACAGGTGAGACACATGGACCAGAATTACCGAATACAATTGAATTAATCGGTAAAGAAAAAGTTTTAAGTCGAATTGACGCCCTTTTGAGTTAACAATAATAAAAAAATGTAATATATTATGTTTAAGATTAGTAAGATAAAGCGTTGATGAGGAGAAGTAAATAAGGTGTCTATTTTAGAGAGGGTTATCATGGCTGAAAGTAACCTATAGATCACTTTATTGAAATGCACCTCTGAGCCCTTTTTTGAACGACTATGTCTAGTAAAAAAAGGCGGACCCTCCCGTTACGAGGCAGAGTGGGGACTAGTAATTAGCCCAAACAGAGTGGAACCGCGCAAAATGCGTCTCTGTCTTTAGGACAGAGGCGCTTTTTTTATACCGTAAGAATATAACCTTTATTAATAAAAGGGGGAGCCTAATGTTTGAACGAATAAAGGAGGACATTCAAGTTGTTTTTGAGCAAGACCCGGCAGCAAGAACTAAGCTTGAAGTTTTTTTAACCTATTCTGGTTTGCATGCGATTTGGGCGTATCGAATTGCTCATTGGTTTTATCAGAAAAAAATGTTCTTTATTGCCCGGTTAATATCTCAAATTAGTCGGTTCTTTACGGGCATAGAAATCCATCCAGGAGCGAAAATTGGAAGAAGATTTTTTATCGATCATGGTATGGGTGTAGTTATTGGGGAAACATGTGAAATTGGTAATAATGTTACGATTTATCAAGGTGTTACATTAGGGGGAACTGGGAAAGAAAAAGGAAAAAGGCATCCTACATTAAAAGATAATGTGCTTGTCGCAGCAGGAGCAAAAGTTTTAGGGTCAATTACAATTGGAGAAAATTCTAAAATTGGAGCGGGTTCAGTTGTTTTAAAAGATGTTCCTGCTAATGCAACAGTTGTTGGAATCCCAGGAAAAGTTGTTATTCAAGATGGAAAGCGAGTAAATAAAGACTTTAATCATGGTGATCTTCCAGATCCGATTACAGATATTTGCAAGTCGATGCAAAAACAAATCGATGAATTAAGGAAAGAGATTGAGTTGTTACGTAAAGAAAGGAGCGAAAGTCAGAGTGATTCAAATTTATAATACATTAACTCAGAAAAAGGAAGTATTTCAACCGATAACAAGTGGAAAAGTCAAAATGTATGTTTGCGGACCAACCGTATATAACTATATCCATATCGGAAATGCAAGGCCAGCTATCGTTTTTGATACGGTTAGACGTTATTTTGAGTATAGAGGGTATGAAGTCCATTATATTTCGAACTTTACAGATGTTGATGATAAATTAATTAAAGCGGCTAATGAATTAGGTGAGGATGTCCCTACGATTGCCGACCGATTTATTAAAGCATATTTCGAGGATGTAACTGCCTTAGGATGCAAACATGCAACGGTTCATCCAAGAGTTACTCAAAATATGGACATTATTATTGAATTTATTGAAGAGCTTATTAAAAAAGGTTATGCCTACGAATCTCAAGGTGATGTATATTTTCGTACAAAGAAATTTGAGCACTATGGAAAATTATCTCATCAATCCATTGACGAATTAAGGATAGGATCTCGTATTGAAATTGGAGAGAAGAAAGATGATCCACTAGATTTTGCGCTATGGAAGGCTGCGAAACCAGGTGAAATTTATTGGGAAAGCCCTTGGGGTAAAGGTCGACCAGGTTGGCATATTGAATGCTCTGCTATGGCTAGAAAATACTTAGGTGATACGATTGATATTCATGCTGGCGGACAAGATTTAGCCTTCCCTCATCATGAAAATGAAATTGCCCAATCCGAAAGCTTAACGGGAAAAAATTTCGCTAATTATTGGATGCATAATGGTTATATCAACATTAATAACGAAAAAATGTCCAAATCACTTAATAACTTTATTCTTGTTCATGAAATCATTAAACGCCATGATCCTAAAGTTCTACGCTTTTTCATGCTTTCTGTTCATTATCGTCATCCAATTAACTATAGTGAAGAACTAATGAATCAAGCGAAAGCATCATTAGACCGAATGATGACAGCGTATCAAAATCTTAAACATCGCCGTGAATCAAGTACTAATATTACAACAGATAATGAAAAATGGATTTCTGAAATAAAAGGGTTTAAAGAACAATTTATTAGAGAAATGAATGATGACTTCAATACAGCGAATGCGATATCTGTCTTATTTGAACTATCTAAAAGCGCAAATCTTTACTTGATGGAAAAAACAACTGCAGTTGAAGTGATTGATTTATATTTACAAACATATGAAGAGTTATTAGGTGTTCTTGGAATTACGGTGGAGGAAGAATCATTATTAGATGAAGAAGTGGAGAAATTAATAGAAGAGCGAATTTTAGCAAGAAAGAATCGTGATTTTAAAAGAGCTGATGAAATTCGAGATCTATTAAAGGAAAAGAATATTATTCTTGAGGACACACCACAAGGAACGAGATGGAAAAGAGGATAATATCAATGAAACTTCTTGAAACAGCAGTGAATCCTAAAGGCTTAAATAGTTTAGCATTAGCATATTTTGGGGATGCCGTCTATGAGTTATATGTAAGACGGCACCTCTTACTAAAAGGGCAAGTAAAACCGAATAAGCTACAAAAAGAATCGGTAAAATACGTGTCAGCAAAAGCCCAAAGTTATTGTGTCCACGAAATGATTAATGAGAGTTTTTTACTCGAGGAAGAGCTTGATGTTGTTAAGCGAGGTAGGAACGCTAAAAGTAATACAACACCGAAAAATACAGATGTACAAACTTATCGTTATAGTACAGCGTTTGAATCCTTAATTGGCTATCTTTACTTAAACGGCAATTTTTCTCGCCTAGAAGAGCTAATCGAAAAATCATTTACCTTGATAGAAGATAGAAAGGAGGATGGGAAAAATGGAAAATAGCAGTTATGTTATTGGAAAAAATGCGGTGCTAGAGGCTCTTAAATCTGAACGGGATATTAATAAAATTTGGATTGGTGAAGGGTCTCAAAAAGGTGCCATGCAGCAAATTTTCCAACTTGCAAAAGATAAACAAGTTATTGTTCAAATTGTCCCGAAGAAAAAATTAGATGAAATGGTAGAAGGAAATCATCAAGGAGTTGTAGCCCAAGTGGCGGCTTATCAATACTATGACCTTGATGAATTATTTAAACGAGCGGAAGAAAGAAATGAGGCCCCATTCTTCTTAATTTTAGATGAGCTCGAAGACCCACATAATTTAGGGTCAATTATGAGAACGGCTGATGCAACTGGTGTCCACGGAATTATTATTCCAAAAAGACGTTCTGTAGGTCTTACAGCAACGGTAGCAAAAGCTTCAACTGGAGCGATTGAACATATCCCTGTCGCAAGAGTCACGAACCTCGCTAGAACAATAGATGAGTTAAAGGATAAAGGCGTTTGGATTGTTGGAACAGATGCCAAAGGAACTCAAGACTATAGGCAAATGGATGGAGAAATTCCTGTTGGGCTTGTAATCGGTAGTGAAGGAAAAGGAATAGGTAGGTTAATTAAGGAAAAGTGTGATTTCCTAGTTCGCCTACCAATGAAAGGTCATGTCACCTCATTGAATGCATCAGTAGCTGCAGCATTACTCATGTATGAGATTTATCGAAAACGTTCTCCGCTAGGTAGTTAGCATGGACTTGTTAATTGTCGATGGTTATAACATGATTGGGGCATGGCCAGAACTAATCGAGCTTAAAAAGAAAGATTTAGAAGCGGCTCGGGACCGACTAGTTGAACTATTGGCCGAATATCGGGGATTTACCGGAACGGAAGTAATTGTCGTATTTGACGCTTACTATGTAAAAGGGAGAGGAAAAAAGTATAGAAATTATAAGCTGGAGATTATTTACACAAAGGAAAATGAAACAGCTGATGAAAGAATTGAAAAACTGGCAAAACAAAGAGTTAGTCGAAGAACGAAAGTATATGTTGCCACTTCTGATTTTACAGAACAGTGGGCGATTTTCGGACAAGGTGCATACCGCAAATCAGCAAGGGAATTATACAATGATATTATGGAAATAAAAAAAGGCATACAAAGTAATGTAAAAAAGATTCAAGAGAACCGACCAACCTCCAAAATTCCTCTATCAGATGAGGTTCTTGATTATTTCGAAAAATTAAGAAGAGGCAAATAATTTGTTTGACTATTAAAAATTACCTAACATATAATAGATTTATCAACTGATAGAGTGTACTGGGGTGAAAAGTTTTGCGGGGAATGATTGACTCAAGTAAATACTTAAACATGGAAGATGAGGAAATCGTAGAGCTTGTCCATCAAGGTGAAAGCGAAGCGTTGGATTTCATAGTGCATAAATATCGCCAATTTGTAAGAGCTAAAGCTAGATCATATTTTCTAATTGGAGCAGATCGAGAAGATATTGTCCAAGAAGGTATGATAGGTCTATTTAAAGCTGTTCGAGATTATAAAGATGATAAGTTAACTTCCTTTCGAGCATTTGCTGAGCTCTGTATTACGAGACAAATCATCACTGCAATTAAGACTGCCACTAGGCAAAAACATATTCCCCTTAATTCCTATGTATCATTGGACAGGCCTGTCTATGATGAAGAGTCTGACCGTACGCTCTTAGATATGATTTCCGAATCAAAAGCGGATCCACAAGAATTGATCATTAGCCAAGAGGAAATCGACCATATTGAAGTGAAAATGCGAGAATTGCTCAGTGATTTAGAGAGAAAAGTATTAACCTTATATTTGGATGGACAGTCTTATCAAGAAATCTCTGAGGAACTTAATCGACATGTAAAATCGATTGATAATGCTCTTCAACGAGTAAAACGGAAATTAGAAAAGTATTTAGAATCAAGAGAAATGGCATTTAATGATCGTTAAATAATGAATAGTTAATGGTTTTCTATCTATTTTCAGAAAAGAATTGACATATTTATTGCACTCATGATAAAGTTTGAACGATAGAGTGATATTTTCATTTAAAAATGCCACAAGTTAATAGAAAAGGCGTGACCCGTGGTGTCCAAGAAAATTGTACTAGCTTGTGAAAAGTGTGGTTCAAGAAATTATAAAACATCTGGCTCTAGTGAAACTCCTGTCAGATTTGAAATAAAGAAATATTGTCCTGTTTGTCGGATTCATACAATTCATAGACAAGCATAGCTATTCAAAAAGATTTCCTTTATGTGGAGGTTTGTCATGCAAAAGATTACTGGTTTCTTTCACGGTGTAGCAGAAGAAATGAGAAAAGTACGTTGGCCAAAACCAAAAGAGCTAACAAGATATACTGTTATCGTATTTGGTACGGTTATTTTCTTTACCATTTTCTTTACTCTACTTGACTTAGGTATTTCCCAGCTTATTGAATTAATTCTATAAAATATGAATAACATCATTATCGTTTGTTATAATGGTAATGAATAGTAAAAAAACCCGGATTAACGGGTTTTTTAATTACTCAAAATTTTTAAGATTCATCTCATGAATTTCTTAATCAGGGAGGGAAGGACGAGAAGTCCTAATTAATGGAAAAAAATTGGTATGTCGTTCATACGTATTCAGGATATGAAAATAAAGTAAAAGCTAATTTAGAAAAACGTGTAGAAACAATGGGAATGCAAGATAAAATCTTCCGTGTCGTTGTGCCAGAAGAGGAAGAAACAGATGTAAAAAATGGCAAAACTAAAGTTGTGAAGAAAAAAGTATTTCCAGGATATGTTTTAGTAGAATTGATTATGACTGATGATTCTTGGTATGTTGTTCGTAATACACCAGGAGTAACAGGTTTCGTTGGTTCCGCAGGATCAGGTTCAAAACCAACTCCACTATTACCTGAAGAAGTAGCTTCATTGTTAAAACGCATGGGTATCGAAGAAAAGAGAAAAGTAGATATCGATGTTGAAATTGGTGAAACGGTTCAAGTAAATGAAGGACCTTTCCAAAACTTTACAGGGTCTGTCGAAGCGATCGATAAAGACAAAGGAAAAGTGAAAGTACTTGTAAATATGTTTGGTAGAGAAACTCCTGTAGAGCTTGAATTTTCACAAATAAGTAAGATATAAAAAATATATCTTGATTTCACCGTGGCATTCTGTTAAAATTTTAAAGTCAGTATGTCTCACAGAGATTGACATTCATATATATTTATATTATTTTGATATATGTATTGAGTGGGAGGGTATTAACCCATTTACCACATCACGGACTTTAAGGAGGTGTGTCTCGTGGCTAAAAAAGTCATCAAAGTTGTTAAATTGCAAATCCCTGCGGGTAAAGCGAACCCTGCGCCACCAGTTGGTCCTGCATTAGGTCAAGCCGGTGTTAATATCATGGGTTTCTGTAAAGAGTTCAACGCACGTACAGCTGATCAAGCTGGATTGATTATCCCAGTAGAAATCACGGTTTTTGAAGACCGTTCATTTACGTTTATTACTAAAACTCCACCAGCTGCAGTATTACTTAAAGTTGCTGCAGGTATTCAATCTGGTTCTGGAGAGCCAAACAAGAAAAAAGTTGCTACAGTTAAACGTGATAAAGTACGCGAGATTGCTGAAACTAAGATGCCAGACTTAAACGCTGCTAGCATTGAAGCTGCTATGGCAATGGTTGAAGGTACTGCTCGTAGTATGGGTATCACTATCGTTGACTAAAATTTGTTAGGCTGTGAATGGGAGGTTGCGGAACATAGTTCATAACGCAACCTCTATTCGTGGGAGGTCCCAACCGTTAAAACCACAATCAAGGAGGATAAATATGGCTAAAAGAGGAAAAAAATTCGTTGAAGCGCTCAAACTTATTGATCGCTCTAAAGCATATGAAGCTAATGAAGCTCTTGAGTTAGTGAAAAAAACTAGCTATGTAAAATTTGATGCATCTGTTGAAGTTGCATTCCGTTTAGGGGTTGACCCTCGTAAAAACGACCAACAAATCCGTGGTGCAGTAGTGCTTCCACATGGTACAGGTAAAACTCAAACTGTCCTAGTTTTCGCTAAAGGTGAAAAAGCAAAAGAAGCAGAAGCTGCTGGCGCAGATTATGTTGGAGATTCTGATTACATCAACAAAATTCAACAAGGTTGGTTTGACTTTGATGTAGTTGTAGCAACTCCAGATATGATGGGTGAAGTTGGTAAATTAGGTCGTGTATTAGGACCTAAAGGATTAATGCCAAACCCTAAAACTGGTACAGTAACATTTGATGTTGCTCGTGCGGTTAAAGAAATTAAAGCTGGTAAAGTGGAATACCGTGTAGATAAAGCTGGTAACGTCCATGTACCTATCGGTAAAGTTTCTTTTGAAACTGAAAAATTAACTGATAACTTAAAAACTATTTACGAAACAATCGTAAAAGCAAAACCAGCTGCTGCTAAAGGAACTTACATTAAAAACTTAACTGTAAGCTCTACAATGGGACCTGGCGTTAAAGTTGATCCAGCATCTCTATAATAGATAATAGGATTACTTGACAAATAAATTACAGCATGATAATATAATTATCGTTGATTTAAAAATGAACATTTATACCGTAGACAGTAGGTGCATTAAAGCTTAATTTCCTACCGAGGTTAAGGGACATAGATGATTTAATACAATTATTAAATCTCATTCAATTGCTATGCATACCTCCATGTCTACTCGTTAGCTTGGAGGTTTTATTATGCCCGGTATAGATGTAGAAATTTCTATAGGAGGTGTATGTATGAGTAACGCTATCGAACAAAAGAAACTTATCGTTGACGAAATCACTGATAAATTCAAAAACAGCGTGTCAACAGTTATCGTTGACTATCGCGGATTGAATGTTTCTGAAGTTACAGAACTTCGTAAACAACTTCGCGAAGCTGGTGTTGAATTTAAAGTATACAAAAACACTTTAACACGCCGTGCGGTTGCGGCTGCTGAACTAACTGGTTTAGATGAAGTTTTAACTGGACCAAGTGCGATTGCATTCAGTACATCTGATGTTGTCGCTCCAGCAAAAATTCTTAACGACTTTGCAAAAACACATGATGCGTTGCAAATTAAAGCTGGTGTAATTGAAGGTAACGTATCTACAGCTGAAGAAGTTAAAGCACTTGCTGAACTTCCATCAAGAGAAGGATTACTTTCTATGTTACTTTCTGTTCTACAAGCTCCAATCCGCAACTTCGCTCTTGCTGCTAAAGCTGTTGCAGATCAAAAAGAAGAACAAGGTGCGTAAATCGCCGTTACTATTAAACTAAAATAAATTTCTAATAGGAGGAACTAATAATGACTAAAGAACAAATCATTGAAGCTGTTAAAAATATGACAGTTTTAGAATTAAACGACTTAGTAAAAGCAATTGAAGAAGAATTTGGTGTAACTGCTGCTGCTCCTGTAGCTGTTGTTGCAGGTGGTGGTGCAGCTGCTGCTGAAGAAAAAACTGAATTTGATGTAATCTTAGCTAGCGCTGGAGATCAAAAAATTAAAGTTATCAAAGTTGTTCGTGAAATCACAGGTCTTGGTCTTAAAGAAGCTAAAGATCTTGTTGACAACACTCCAAAACCAATTAAAGAAGCTGTTTCTAAAGAAGAAGCTGAAGAAATTAAAGCTAAACTTGAAGAAGTTGGAGCTAGCGTAGAAGTTAAATAATTTTAACGCTACGATTATTTCTAATCTTTATACAAAAATAAAGCTCGCTTTTATTAAGCGGGCTTTTTTTCAAATAGAAAATTCTTTGCATCGAAAGTCAAAAACCGCAATATCAATGCTTAATTTTGAAGGTGATTTGATTGACAGATCATTATTATTCCCACAACCCGAATGCCGCAAGTAACCCGAATAAACTAGATTTTCATTTACGAGGTTTTCCCTTTACATTTAAAACCGATAGTGGCGTATTTTCTAAGAGTGAAGTAGATTACGGATCTAGAGTCTTAATTGAAACATTCGAAGAGCCAAATGTAGATGGTCCAATTCTTGATGTAGGCTGTGGTTATGGTCCGATTGGTTTATCCATAGCAAAATCATACCCGACTAGAACTATACATATGATTGACGTTAACGAAAGAGCACTACGTTTAGCAAAGGAAAATGCCGAGTTAAACAATGTTGATAATGTTGTCATTTATGAAAGTGATCGCCTACTTAATGTTCAAGAAACTGAATTCGCAGCGATTTTAACTAATCCACCGATTCGAGCAGGAAAGAAAGTAGTGTTCGATATTTTAACGCAAAGTTTTGAACACTTAAAAACAAAAGGCGAACTATGGGTTGTGATTCAAAAGAAACAAGGGGCACCATCTGCAAAGGAAAAAATGAAAGAAATGTTTGATGAAGTTGAGGTTGTAAAGAAAGATAAAGGATATTATGTAATCAAAGGAAAAAAACTTTGACTAAAATTTTCCTTTGTGTTATTATATTTTAATGCCAACATGTATTTGTTTTTGTCTCCTATTTTAAAAAATAGGTGTATATATTCACCTTGAATAGGGGAAAATAATATAAATACTGTATTCGTTTTATAACGGTTTTCTTTGGAAACCTTTTTCTTTTTTGTAGCCTAAGGTGTTTCATAAGAAATACCTTGCATTTAATAGAAGCATTCCAATAACGCATGATTTGAGGGGTGAATCAGTTGACAGGTCAACTTGTTCAGTATGGACGACACCGCCAGCGCAGAAGCTATGCAAGAATTAAAGAAGTTTTAGAATTGCCAAACCTTATTGAAATTCAAACTTCATCCTATCAATGGTTTCTGGACGAAGGTTTAAGAGAAATGTTCCAGGACATTTCTCCTATTGAGGATTTTACTGGCAATCTCTCTCTAGAGTTTATCGACTATAGCTTAGGAGAACCGAAGTATTCTGTTGAAGATTCTAAAGAGCGCGATGTAACTTATGCTGCTCCACTTCGGGTAAAGGTTCGTCTTGTTAATAAGGAAACAGGCGAAGTAAAAGATCAAGATGTATTTATGGGAGATTTCCCACTTATGACAGACACAGGAACGTTTGTCATTAATGGTGCAGAACGGGTAATTGTATCTCAGTTAGTTCGTTCTCCTAGTGTCTATTATAATGCTAAAGTAGACAAAAATGGAAGACGTGGATTATCTGCAACTGTCATTCCAAACCGTGGTGCATGGTTAGAATATGAAACAGACGCAAAAGATGTTGTTTATGTGCGTATTGACCGTACTCGTAAACTTCCGATTACTGTATTATTACGTGCGTTAGGTTTTAGTTCTGACCAAGAAATTATTGAATTACTAGGTGATAACGAGTATTTAAGAAATACTCTTGAAAAAGATAATACAGATAACACAGAAAAAGCTTTAATTGAAATTTATGAACGGTTACGCCCAGGCGAACCACCAACAGTTGAAAATGCGAAAAGTTTATTAATCTCTCGCTTTTTCGATCCAAAACGATATGATTTAGCGAATGTTGGTCGTTATAAAATCAACAAGAAGCTACATATCTCTAACCGTCTATTTGGTCAAACATTAGCAGAAACTCTTGTTGATCCTGAAACAGGAGAGATTATCGCTGAAACAGGAACTCAATTAGATCGCCGCACATTAGATCGTATTATGCCATATCTTCAAAAAGGTATCGGAGTTAAGAGATTTAAACCAATCGGTGGCGTATTAGAAGATGAAATTGAAGTTCAATCTATTAAAGTCTACTCACCAGTAGATGATAATGAAAAAGAAATTAATATTATCAGCAACTTAGAAATAAGTGAAAAAATTAAGCATATTACACCTGCTGATATTATTTCTTCTATTAGCTATTTCTTTAATTTACTTCATAATGTTGGTAGAACGGATGATATTGACCATTTAGGTAATCGTCGTCTTCGTTCTGTCGGTGAATTATTACAAAACCAATTCCGTATTGGTTTATCTCGGATGGAGCGCGTAGTTCGCGAGAGAATGTCCATTCAAGATACAGCTACCATTACTCCGCAACAATTGATTAATATTCGACCAGTTATTGCGGCTATTAAAGAGTTCTTTGGTAGTTCACAGTTATCTCAGTTCATGGATCAAACCAATCCATTAGCAGAATTAACACATAAACGTCGTCTTTCTGCATTAGGACCTGGTGGTTTAACTCGTGAACGCGCAGGATTTGAAGTACGTGACGTTCACTACTCTCACTATGGACGTATGTGTCCAATTGAGACACCTGAAGGTCCGAACATCGGATTAATTAACTCTTTATCTACTTATGCTAAGGTAAATCGTTTCGGTTTCATCGAATCACCTTATCGTAAAGTGGATCCTGAAACAGGTCGTGTAACAAACGAAATTCATTATATGACTGCTGATGAAGAGGATAACTATGTTATTGCTCAGGCAAACGCTAAAATTGATGATGAAGGAAACTTCGTTGAAAAAGAAGTGTTTGCTAGATTCCGTGGTGAAAACTTAGTAGTTAGTGTAGACCGTGTTGATTACATGGACGTATCTCCTAAACAAGTAGTATCTGCGGCGACAGCATGTATTCCATTCTTAGAAAATGACGACTCAAACCGTGCTTTGATGGGAGCGAACATGCAACGTCAAGCGGTACCTCTGTTAGTGCCAGAAGCTCCAATCGTTGGAACAGGTCTTGAGCATGTATCTGCTCGTGATTCTGGTGCTGCGGTTATTTGTAAACATGATGGAATTGTTGAATATGTTGAAGGTCGCGAAATTCGTGTGCGTCGCATTTCTGTTGTAGACGGTCAAGAAGTTCGCGGAGATATTGATAAATATAGAATTGCGAAATTTGTTCGTTCCAATAATGGAATGTCCTTTAACCAACGTCCAATTGTTAAAGTTGGAGACTTTGTGAAAAAAGGCGAAATTTTAGCAGATGGACCATCTATGGAAAAAGGTGAACTTGCCCTTGGTCGTAACGTGCTTGTTGCGTTCATGACATGGGAAGGTTACAACTATGAAGATGCGATTATCATGAGTGAACGTCTTGTAAAAGATGATGTATATACCTCTATTCATATTGAAGAATATGAATCAGAGTCTCGTGATACAAAACTTGGACCTGAAGAGATTACTAGAGATATTCCAAACGTTGGTGAAGATGCTCTTCGTAATTTAGATGATCGAGGAATTATTCGTATCGGAGCCGAAGTTAAAGATGGAGATCTTCTAGTGGGTAAAGTAACACCTAAAGGGGTAACTGAGCTAACTGCGGAAGAACGCTTGCTTCATGCGATTTTTGGAGAAAAAGCTCGTGAAGTTCGTGATACATCTCTTCGTGTTCCACATGGTGGTGGAGGTATTGTTCACGATGTAAAAGTGTTTAACCGTGAAGATGGTGATGAATTACCTCCAGGTGTAAACCAACTAGTTCGTGTATATATTGTTCAAAAACGTAAAATTCACCAAGGCGATAAAATGGCTGGTCGACATGGTAATAAAGGGGTTATTTCCCGTATTCTACCTGAAGAAGATATGCCATTTTTACCAGATGGAACACCAGTTGATATCATGTTAAATCCATTAGGGGTTCCTTCTCGTATGAATATCGGTCAGGTGCTTGAATTGCATTTAGGTATGGCTGCTAAAAAATTAGGCATATATGTTGCAACACCAGTCTTTGATGGTGCTACAGAAGAAGATGTTTGGAATACTCTAGAAGAAGCTGGTATGGCTCGTGATGGTAAAACGATTCTTTATGATGGAAGAACCGGTGAACCATTTGACAATAGAGTATCTGTTGGAATAATGTACATGATTAAATTGGCGCACATGGTTGATGATAAGCTGCACGCTCGTTCAACTGGACCATACTCTCTCGTTACACAACAACCACTTGGTGGTAAAGCACAGTTTGGTGGTCAACGTTTCGGAGAGATGGAAGTTTGGGCTCTTGAAGCATATGGTGCTGCTTATACATTACAAGAAATTTTAACGGTTAAATCAGATGATACGGTTGGTCGTGTAAAAACTTACGAAGCTATTGTTAAAGGTGAAAATGTACCTGAACCAGGTGTACCTGAATCCTTTAAAGTATTATTGAAAGAATTACAAAGTTTAGGATTAGACGTTAAAATCTTATCTGGAAACTATCAAGAAATTGATATGAAAGATTTAGAAGATGACGATTATCAACAAGTTGATACGCTAACAATCCAAACAGATCATGAACCAAAAGAATCTGAAACTGTAGGCGCCCTTGAATAAGAAAGAGATCCTGGAAAACCTGAATTCATTCTTGAATAAGGGTTTTCCATCCCCTTTTATAAGCATAATGGGAATACCTATAGTGAATAGGAGGTCGGCCCCTTGCTAGATGTCAATAATTTTGAATATATGAAGATCGGTCTTGCTTCACCTGATAAAATTCGATCTTGGTCATATGGTGAAGTGAAAAAACCAGAAACAATTAACTATCGTACTTTAAAACCTGAGAAAGACGGTTTATTCTGTGAACGCATTTTTGGTCCAACAAAGGATTGGGAATGTCATTGCGGAAAATATAAACGCGTACGTTATAAAGGCGTAGTTTGTGACCGTTGTGGAGTAGAAGTTACTCGTCAAAAAGTACGTCGTGAAAGAATGGGACATATTGAACTTGCTGCCCCTGTATCTCACATTTGGTATTTTAAAGGAATTCCAAGCCGTATGGGTCTAGTGCTTGACATGTCTCCAAGAGCGCTAGAAGAAGTCATTTATTTTGCTTCTTATGTAGTTACTGAACCAGGTAATACATCGTTAGAGAAGAAACAATTACTTTCTGAAAAAGAATATCGTTCATACCGTGAAAAATACGGAAATAAATTCCAAGCAGGTATGGGTGCCGAAGCAATTAAAAAATTGCTTCAAGATATCGATCTTGAAAAAGAAAGTGCACAATTGAAAGAAGAATTAAAAACTGCACAAGGACAAAGAAGAACTCGTGCAATTAAACGTTTAGAAGTTATCGAAGCGTTCCGTACTTCTGGTAACGACCCATCTTGGATGATTTTAGACGTACTACCAGTTATTCCACCAGAGTTACGTCCAATGGTGCAACTTGACGGTGGACGTTTTGCTACTTCTGATTTAAACGATTTATACCGTCGTGTAATTAACCGTAACAATCGCTTAAAACGTCTACTAGATCTTGGAGCTCCTAGCATTATCGTTCAAAACGAGAAAAGAATGCTTCAAGAAGCTGTGGATGCTCTAATCGATAATGGTAGAAGAGGACGTCCGGTTACTGGTCCTGGAAATCGTCCATTAAAATCTCTATCTCATATGCTAAAAGGTAAACAAGGTCGTTTCCGTCAAAACTTACTTGGTAAACGTGTTGACTATTCTGGACGTTCGGTTATCGTTGTAGGTCCAAACTTGAAAATGTATCAATGCGGTTTACCGAAAGAAATGGCAATTGAATTATTTAAGCCATTTGTTATGAAGGAATTAGTAGCAAAAGGCTTAGCACATAACATTAAATCTGCAAAACGCAAAATCGAAAGATTACATCCAGAAATTTGGGATGTCTTAGAAGAAGTAATTAAAGAACATCCAGTTCTATTAAACCGTGCACCGACACTTCACCGTCTTGGTATCCAAGCGTTTGAACCAACATTAGTAGAAGGTCGTGCAATTCGTCTGCATCCACTTGTATGTACAGCTTATAACGCAGACTTTGACGGAGACCAAATGGCGGTTCACGTTCCGTTATCTGCTGAAGCACAAGCTGAAGCAAGACTATTAATGCTTGCTGCGCAAAACATCTTGAACCCTAAAGATGGTAAACCAGTTGTTACACCTTCTCAGGACATGGTATTAGGTAACTACTACTTAACTCTTGAGCGCCCAGGTGCAATTGGTGAAGGTATGATCTTTAAAGATCGTGAAGAAGCATTAATCGCTTACCAAAACGGGTATGTCCATTTGCATACACGTTGTGCTGTTTATGCGGGTTCATTAAAGAATCCTACATTTACAGAAGAACAAAACAAAAAATTATTGCTTACAACTGTAGGTAAATTAATATTTAATGAGATTTTACCTGAATCATTCCCATATATTAACGAACCTACAAAAACAAATCTTGAAGATAAAACACCTGAGAAATACTTCATTTCACCAAGTGAAAATGTGAAAGAAGTAATTGCATCTCGGGAAGTTGTACCACCTTTCAAGAAAGGTTATTTAGGTAAAATTATTGCTGAAGTCTTCAAGAAATTTAAAATTACTGAAACATCTAAGATGCTTGACCGCATGAAAGATCTTGGATTCAAATATTCTACAAAAGCTGGTATTACAATCAGTATTTCTGACATCATCGTATTACCTCAGAAAAATGTGATTTTAGAAGAAGCACAAAAGAAAGTAGATAATGTTCATAAACAATTCAGAAGAGGTTTAATCACTGAAGAAGAACGTTATGACCGTGTCATTTCAATTTGGAGTGCTGCTAAAGATGACATTCAAGGTAAATTGATGGCATCGTTAGAAAAAACAAACCCAATCTTTATGATGAGTGATTCCGGTGCCCGTGGTAATGCTTCTAACTTTACTCAGTTAGCAGGTATGCGCGGTCTGATGGCAAACCCAGCTGGACGGATTATCGAATTACCGATTAAATCTAGTTTCCGTGAAGGTTTAACCGTACAAGAGTACTTCATCTCAACTCACGGTGCTCGTAAAGGTCTTGCTGATACAGCGTTAAAAACAGCAGACTCTGGTTACTTAACAAGACGTCTGGTCGATGTTGCGCAAGACGTTATTGTTCGTGAAGAAGATTGTGGAACAGATCGAGGTATTTTAGTGTCCGCGATTACGGAAGGCACTGAAATAATTGAACCATTAGATGAACGTCTAATTGGCAGATATGCAAGAAAGAATGTTAAACATCCTGAAACAGGAAAAGTTATCGTTGCTGCAAATGAGCTTATTACAGAAGATCTAGCAAAAGAAATTATTGATGCGGGAATCACAGAAGTATGGATCCGTTCTGCCTTCACATGTAACACAAGACATGGTGTTTGTGAAAAATGTTATGGTCGCAACTTAGCAACTGGACAGGAAGTAGAGGTAGGGGAGGCAGTAGGTATTATCGCTGCTCAATCTATCGGTGAGCCTGGAACACAGTTAACAATGCGTACATTCCATACAGGTGGGGTTGCTGGAGACGACATCACTCAAGGTTTACCGCGTGTACAAGAGTTGTTCGAAGCTAGAAATCCAAAAGGGCAAGCTGTTATTTCAGAAATTGATGGTGAAGTTACTGCAATTAATGAAGGTAAAGACCGTCAACATGAAATTACAATTGTTGGAAGTGTTGAAACAAGAACATATACAGCTCCATATACAGCTCGCTTAAAAGTAACTGTTGGCGACCGTGTCGAAAGAGGTCAAGAACTTACTGAAGGTTCTATTGATCCGAAAGAGTTACTAAAAGTTAAAGATGTTGAATCTGTTCAAAAATATCTCCTTCACGAAGTACAACGCGTATATCGTATGCAAGGGGTAGAAATTGGTGATAAACATATCGAAGTAATGGTAAGACAAATGTTAAGAAAGGTTCGAGTAATCGATTCTGGAGATACAGATGTTTTACCAGGTACACTACTCGATATTCACCAATTTACAGATGCCAACGAAAAAGCTTTATTAGAAGGCAAAACTCCTGCTACAGGACGTCCAGTTTTACTAGGTATTACAAAAGCATCTCTTGAAACAGATTCATTCTTATCTGCAGCATCATTCCAAGAAACAACTAGAGTATTAACAGATGCTGCAATTAAAGGAAAACAAGATGAATTGCTAGGACTTAAAGAAAATGTAATTATTGGTAAATTAGTTCCAGCAGGAACTGGTATGCAAATGTACAGAAAAGCTAAGTTCAAAAAAGCAAATGAATCAAAAGAAACTGTTTCAGTAGAGTAAAGAATGTTCGGCCGTCTGAAAATCAAATGTTAAACAGACGGCCGAATTAAATAATTAATAAATATAGCATCTTATATCCAAGAAAAATTTTTTAAGTTTAGTTGACTTTCTTGATTCGAGATGATATTATTTTTTAGGTGCTCCATAAAACGTGTTTAATAGATGAATATTAAACATCGTAATAAATGGAATTAACAATCGTACAGCAGCATATGCTGTGATCATTCAATAAAACAGTTTTTGTAGGTGTAGCTTACAAAAGCTTTGTTTTTGCAAAAAAATGAACCACCTGGCTATGTGGGCTTGAAAATAATTCGAAGGGAGGAAAAAGTAAATGCCTACAATTAATCAGTTAGTACGTAAACCTCGTCAAGCTGTTATTGAAAAATCTAAATCTCCAGCCTTAAATAAAGGTTATAACAGCTTCAAAAAGGTTCAAACTAATTTATCATCTCCTCAAAAACGTGGTGTTTGTACACGTGTTGGTACAATGACACCTAAAAAACCGAACTCTGCATTACGTAAATATGCCCGTGTTCGTTTGTCAAACGGTATTGAGGTTACAGCTTATATTCCTGGTATTGGACACAATCTACAAGAGCACAGTGTTGTGTTAATTCGTGGAGGACGTGTTAAAGACTTACCAGGGGTACGTTACCATATCATTCGTGGTGCGTTAGATACAGCTGGTGTTGATAACCGTAAACAAGGCCGTTCTAAATACGGTACTAAGAAACCAAAAGTTAAAAAATAAACGACTTAAATATGACTAACATTATATCTGAAAGGAGGATTTTACATGCCACGTAAAGGTCCTGTGTCAAAAAGAGATGTATTACCAGATCCAATTTATAATTCTAAACTTGTAACTCGTTTAGTTAATAAAATGATGATCGATGGTAAAAGAGGTAAAGCTCAAGCGATTCTTTACAAATCTTTTGATATTGTAAGAGAACGTACTGGTAAAGATCCAATGGAAGTATTCGAACAAGCTTTAAAAAACATCATGCCTGTTCTAGAAGTTCGCGCACGTCGTGTTGGTGGTGCAAACTACCAAGTGCCTGTTGAGGTGCGTCCTGATCGTCGTACTACATTAGGTCTTCGTTGGTTAGTTAACTATTCTCGTCTTCGCGGTGAAAAAACAATGGAAGAACGCTTAGCGAACGAAATCTTAGATGCAGCTAATAATACAGGTGCTTCTGTTAAGAAACGTGAAGATACACATAAAATGGCTGAAGCAAACAAAGCGTTTGCTCATTACCGCTGGTAAGAAATTTTTGCATCAACTTCATGTTGGTGCAATTTATTAAAATAAAAATCTGACTAATCAAACTAAATAGGAAGGAGAAAAAGGGATGCCAAGAGAGTTCTCCTTAGAAAAAACTCGTAATATTGGAATCATGGCTCATATCGATGCAGGTAAAACAACAACTACCGAACGCATCCTATACTATACTGGTAAAATCCACAAAATTGGTGAAACACATGAAGGTGCTTCACAAATGGACTGGATGGAACAAGAACAAGAGCGTGGTATTACAATTACATCTGCTGCAACAACAGCACAATGGAAAAACCACCGCGTAAACATTATCGACACACCAGGACACGTAGACTTCACAGTTGAGGTTGAACGTTCTTTACGTGTACTTGACGGTGCGGTAACAGTTCTTGATGCTCAATCTGGTGTAGAACCACAAACTGAGACAGTTTGGCGCCAAGCTACAACATACGGAGTTCCACGTATCGTATTCGTTAACAAAATGGATAAAATCGGTGCGGACTTCTTATACTCTGTAAAAACTTTACATGATCGTTTAGGTGCAAATGCACACCCAATTCAATTACCAATCGGTGCAGAAGATGAATTCAGAGGAATTATCGACTTAGTAGAAATGAAAGCCTACTTCTATGCAAATGATTTAGGTACTGAAATTACTGTAGATGATATTCCAGCTGAATACATGGATCAAGTTGAAGAATACCGTGGAAAATTAATTGAAGCTGTTGCTGATATGGATGAAGAATTAATGATGAAATACCTTGAAGGTGAAGAAATCACTAATGAGGAATTAAAATCTGCTATTCGTAAAGCGACAGTTAGTGTAGGTTTCTTCCCAGTACTTTGCGGTTCTGCATTCAAAAATAAAGGGGTACAGTTAATGCTAGATGCAGTTATTGATTACTTGCCAGCACCAACTGATATTCCTGATATTAAAGGTGTGAACCCAGAAACTGAAGAGGAAATTACACGTCCTTCTTCTGACGATGCACCATTCTCAGCGTTAGCATTTAAAGTTATGACTGACCCTTATGTTGGTAAATTAACATTCTTCCGTGTATATTCAGGTGTTTTGAATTCCGGATCTTATGTAATTAACTCAACAAAAGGTAAACGTGAACGTGTAGGTCGTATCTTACAGATGCACGCGAACCATCGTAATGAAATTTCAACTGTTTATGCTGGTGATATCGCTGCAGCAGTTGGATTAAAAGATACAACTACAGGTGATACACTCTGTGATGAGAAAGCTCCTGTAATTTTAGAATCAATGGAATTCCCTGAGCCAGTTATTCAGTTATCTGTTGAGCCTAAATCTAAGGCTGACCAAGATAAAATGTCTACTGCTCTTCAAAAACTTCAAGAAGAAGACCCAACATTCCGTGCCCACACTGATCCAGAAACTGGACAAACTATCATCGCGGGTATGGGTGAGCTTCACTTAGATATCATCGTTGACCGTATGCGTCGCGAATTTAAAGTAGAAGCTAATGTTGGTGCGCCACAAGTTGCATACCGTGAAACTTTCCGTGCTTCCGCACAAGTTGAAGGTAAATTCGTTCGCCAATCTGGTGGTCGTGGTCAATTCGGTCACGTTTGGATTGAATTCTCTCCAAATGAACCAGGTAAAGGTTTCGAATTTGAAAATGCAATTGTCGGTGGGGTAGTTCCACGTGAATATATACCTGCTGTTCAAGCTGGTCTAGAAGACGCTATGCAAAATGGTGTATTAGCTGGATATCCAATTGTTGATATTAAAGCTAAATTATTCGATGGTTCTTACCACGATGTTGACTCCTCTGAAATGGCGTTCAAGATCGCAGCATCTCTTGCATTGAAAAATGCAGCGAAAAAATGTGATCCTGTCATTTTAGAACCAGTTATGAAAGTTGAAGTAGTTATCCCTGAAGAATATTTAGGTGATATTATGGGCGACATCACTTCACGCCGCGGACGCGTTGAAGGTATGGAAGCTCGTGGAAATGCACAAGTTGTTCGTGCTATGGTTCCACTTTCAGAAATGTTTGGTTATGCAACTTCACTTCGTTCAAATACACAAGGTCGTGGAGTGTTCACGATGGTATTTGACCACTATGAAGAAGTTCCAAAATCTATTTCTGAACAAATCATCAAAAAAAATGTTGGTGAATAATTGATTTTACCAAATGAATCTTGTATAACTATCTTTGTAAGCATATAGGTATTTGCGAAAACGAGTAAATCGTTTTCGCAATTACATAAAATATTTTCTAACACTATATATAATTTAAAGGAGGATTATTCCTAATGGCAAAAGCTAAATTTGACCGTTCTAAACCACACGTTAACATTGGTACAATCGGACACGTTGACCATGGTAAAACTACATTAACTGCTGCAATCACTACTGTACTAGCTAAAGCTGGTGGTGCTGAAGCACGCGGTTACGACCAAATCGATAACGCTCCAGAAGAAAGAGAGCGCGGTATCACAATCAACACTTCTCACGTAGAATATCAAACTGAAAATCGTCACTATGCACACGTTGACTGCCCAGGACACGCTGACTATGTTAAAAACATGATCACTGGTGCTGCTCAAATGGACGGAGCTATCTTAGTAGTTTCTGCTGCTGACGGTCCAATGCCACAAACTCGTGAGCACATCTTATTATCTCGTCAAGTAGGTGTACCTTACATCGTAGTATTCTTAAACAAATGCGATATGGTAGACGACGAAGAATTATTAGAATTAGTTGAAATGGAAGTTCGCGACTTATTAAGCGAATATGAATTCCCTGGTGATGATGTACCTGTAATCAAAGGTTCTGCTTTAAAAGCTCTTGAAGGAGAAGCTGAATGGGAAGCAAAAATCATTGAATTAATGAACGCAGTTGACGAATATATCCCAACTCCAACTCGTGATACTGACAAACCATTCATGATGCCAGTTGAAGACGTATTCTCTATCACTGGTCGTGGTACAGTTGCTACAGGTCGTGTAGAACGTGGAGTTCTTAAAGTTGGGGACGTTGTAGAAATCGTTGGTTTAACTGAAGAACCAAAATCTACTACTGTAACTGGTGTAGAAATGTTCCGTAAATTATTAGACTTCGCTGAAGCTGGAGATAACATTGGTGCATTACTTCGTGGTGTATCCCGTGATGAAGTAGAACGTGGTCAAGTACTTGCAAAACCAGGTTCTATCACTCCACACACTAAATTCAAAGCGGAAGTTTACGTATTATCAAAAGAAGAAGGTGGACGTCATACTCCATTCTTCTCTAACTACCGTCCACAATTCTATTTCCGTACTACTGACGTAACTGGTGTTATCAACTTACCAGAAGGCGTAGAAATGGTTATGCCTGGAGATAACGTAACAATGGACGTTGAATTAATCGCTCCAATCGCTATCGAAGAAGGAACTAAATTCTCTATTCGTGAAGGTGGCCGTACAGTAGGCGCTGGAGTAGTAGCTTCTATCGAAAAATAATAATTGATACTATTAAAAGGATGGATCTCGTATCCATCCTTTTTTATTGCTTTTTTCATAAAAAAACTCAATATTAAAGTGTAACTATTTTCCATTCATATATTCATCATGATTTAGTTGAAAAACATAAACAAGGAATGTATAATAATTTAGGTCTTCGCATGGATAATTTAAATAAAAAAGTTGCAACAAACCCAGAAATTATGTATAATATACAATGTTGTGGCTTTATATGCGATGAAGTGGAAGGTTGCTGACACACCCGGCCGCTTTG
>Ga0180215_1001583_pt1 | contig 24762 bp, 26 predicted proteins | sample eDN3rd37CBELigBY_FD_128871 | JGI IMG/M metagenome (GOLD analysis project Ga0180215, IMG submission 128871) | Enriched backyard soil microbial communities from Emeryville, California, USA - eDNA 3rd pass 37_C BE-Lig BY (version 2) (version 2) | ecosystem: Environmental > Terrestrial > Soil >...
CAGGCGAGCGCCGCCGTCATCCTATCCGATTGAGATGATCCACATGATGCGCAAACGACAGGCGAGATATGCCTACAATCCCAGGTCGTCGATCGCCGCACCGTTCGAAATCCTCGCCGCCTGAACGCCCAAGTCTGCGCAGAGCGCATCTCTCGACTGGGTTTGCGACAGAACCCAGCAGAAAACCGGTCGTCCCGTTCAGTTCGAGATCACCAGCGACGTGAGAGCCAGCCTTCTGGTTTGGCTTGAACGACGTGGAGGCTCAATCGAGGACTATGCATTCCCGAGCAGGGTCGATCGAACCCGTCATATGAGCACGAGGCAATACGCACGTCTGGTCGACGAATGGGTGACCGCGATTGGACTGCGTCCGGAGGACTATGGCACCCACTCGCTCCGACGCACGAAGGCTTCGATGATTTACAGGGCGACGGGCAACATCCGCGCCATCCAGATCTTGCTCGGTCACTCCAAGATCGAGAACACGGTGCGCTATCTTGGCGTCGACGTGGAGGACGCGCTACTCTTGGCTGAGCGAACCGAAATCTGAAGTTTGAGCGGCCATCCAACGTAGAGTGGATGGCCGCTTTTGACTCGCGGCACAACGGGTTGCTCCGACGAACATGGGGTGGCAAGTGGACTGGCAGGTTCCGGATAGGCAGGCGGCAAACCGACCGTCAATCTGAACCCTAGGAGGCCCCAAACCTCGACATCGTGGACACCACGTTAGGAAGCGCGCATGAATTGCGACCACCTAGTCAAGACAATCCGCGCGGAACTCATACGCCAAGCCGGAGACCAAGCCAGCTTCTGCTCGGAGGTTCTGGATTGGCATAGTCTCGACGAAAAGGGCAATCCGGCATCATCGCCAGACGCGGTCACCTATGAAGGTGAGATAAATCTTAGAGAGCTTGCACAAGCTATCCTCCGCCGGATCACCGAAGCGGCAGAATAGAACGGGCCGCAGAGGCGCCGACAGAGACACCCGGCTCAGGCGCCTGACTTGCAGTTCGTATCAGAGTGTTGCAATACCCTACCGGGTGCTAGCGCTTCGTGTGCGAGGGCAGGTGATAGCGTTGGTCGGGCCGCCAGCGCTGAACCGTTTCGAGGTGCTCTGTGGCCCACAATCCGCACGTCCGTTCGTCTGCGTTTCGCCGTTTTCTCGACAGCGAAGCGTCGGGCGGGATCGTTCTCATGGCAGCGGCTGCCCTTGCCCTGATCGTTGCCAATTCTCCCCTGGCAGACACCTATTTTGTCGCCCTGCACGTCTATGTCGGTCCGCTGAGCGTCAGCCACTGGATCAACGACGCCCTGATGGCGGTGTTCTTCCTGTTCGTGGGGCTGGAGATCAAGCGCGAGTTCATCGACGGACAACTGTCGACCTGGCCGCGGCGCATTTTGCCGGGCATCTGCGCAGCCGGAGGCATGGCCGTCCCGGCCCTGATCTTCACGACGCTCAACTGGAACAACGACGAGGTGATCCGCGGCTGGGCCATTCCGACCGCGACCGACATTGCCTTTGCGCTCGGCGTGCTCTCGCTTCTCGGCAACCGCGTTCCGGTTTCGATGAAGGTGTTCCTGACCGCGCTTGCCATCATCGACGATCTTGGCGCGGTCATCATCATCGCGATCTTCTACACCGGCGATCTGCAGCTCTGGGCGCTGGGCGGCGCGGCTGCCGTGTTGGCAGCCCTGTTCGCCCTGAACCGGACCGGGGTGAGGATGCTTTTGCCCTACCTGGTGCTGGGCGCTCTGCTCTGGCTCTTTGTCCTGCTCTCGGGTGTGCATGCGACCGTTGCGGGTGTGGCTTTGGCCCTGACGATACCGATCGTCCATCCGAAAGGCGGACCGGACGAAAGTGCCTCGCCACTCCATCGGCTTGAGCACGCGCTTGCCAGGGTCGTGCCGTTTGTCATTGTCCCGATCTTCGGCTTCGCCAATGCCGGGGTCTCGCTTGCAGGCGTCAATGCTTCGGTGCTCAACAACACCCTTACGCTGGGCGTCGCCGTGGGGCTGGTGGTCGGAAAGGTCGTCGGCGTCTATGGGACCGCCCTCGCCACCGTGAAGCTAGGCTGGGCAGACGCGCCAGCCAATGCCGCGCCGCTTCATGTTCTAGGCGTATCACTGCTTTGTGGCATCGGCTTCACCATGAGTCTGTTCATTGGGCTCCTTGCGTTTCCGGGCGATCCATCGCTTCAGGACGGCGTGAAAATCGGCATCCTGCTCGGCTCGGCGATTGCGACGCTGCTCGGTGCGATCGTGCTCTTGCTCGGCCCGAAGCCCGGCGGTGCGGAGGCGCGTGCTTTCTAAGGACTGCACCCTGGGTCGCGCCGCTGTGCCTCCCGGGCGGGGTGAAACCCTTTTGATCCCGCGCCAACAGCCGCCGGCCGGTCGCGGCATCGGTGCTGCCATTCTGGCAACGGAAGAGGGGCAAGTTCCGTCCTCAGTCAGGCGTCGCCCCACCCCGCCTCGGCCATCGACAGCCACCCGTATGAACGGCAGGTTTCGGGAAGCGATCGAGGGATCCGGGATGACGGATATGGCGTCGTGAGCAGACAAGGCAAACTTTGCCCATATCGCCGACAGGGAACGGCAGCTCACCGCCGAGCTATTCCCAGAACCGGACCAGCCGCTTTCGGCCCCAAAACGGACCAGGCAAACTTTGCCCGATGACTGGAGTGCGCCTTGGAGTGGACACTCATCAGGCTGCTGCTTGCCAGTTGCCGGATGTGCTGATCCTCGAACTGCTGCGGGCTCAGATAGCCGAGCGCCGATTGGAGCCTGCGCCTGTTGCAGACCTGCTCGATGAAGTGGGGAAGGTGTTCGGCGATGAACTCCCGCGCGACCTGACGTTCGAACTTGATGCCGTGACTGCGGTATTTGCCGTGGTTCTCACTTCGAAACTCCGGCAAGGCGGGTCAATTCTTCAAGCCAATCTGGCCTCAGGGGCGCACTCCAGGCACACGCGCAGCCTTTCGCCATTCAGGTGCCAATTCGTCTGCCACACAATGAATCGACTTGCCGGAATTCAGAATCGCCTGTCCGGCAAACGGCGTTTCAGCGAGTAATGGGGAGAGAACGATCAAGTTATCAGCAAACGCAGTTTGCCGCGCTGTCTCAAGTCCGTATTCCGGCAGCTTGATGGCAACCTGTGAGCGGCCTGGTCCTTCCGAGGTTCGGGACTGCCAGGCCCGCAACTCGGAGCAATTCGCCATCTGCCCGACAAGCTGTGACACCGTCGGGGCGACCATCCGATCCCGCGACGGGTCAGCGATCCCTTCGAACACGGCGTCAGCAGTCGCGAGGAAGTCGCGTGAGTCGCTCGCCTCAACCTCCACCGACCCGCCGCCCGCAAACGTGTGGCGTCGCCTCGCGATCCTGTTGGGACCCTGCAGTCGGGCTGATCCGATCACCATCACCACGCGGCGTGTCTGTCCGCAATCAGTCCGAGCGTCTCCCCAGCCTCTCGTCCTGCAACGTCTGTCCGGGCTTTGGAATCGAACGCCCGTCAATCTGAATCGTTGGCCCAGACTTTTGAATCGCCTGCCATGGGTCTTGAATCGCAATAGCGTAAATTGTCTCGATTTTTTATGACGTGCCCGCACGTCAACTCGAAATATGGTGGCCGCGTCCGGCCTCGGATTGCAAACACCGTGCGCGATGTAACGCCTGTCCAGAACCTTGAATCGCAATACCGTAAATTATCCTGAGCTGCGGGCACGTCGCCTCGGCCTGCCGACACGTCGAGACAGTTCAAATCGGTGTATCGACGGCCTGCAGCGCGAGGTTGGTGCGCGGCACCTCTGTGCTCGGCCCTTCCTCAGAACGCGGTAATCCCCGTTCGAACCCTGGCAACCAGTGCTACCAGGTCCGGCCCCTCGATCGTCCCTCGTGCTTCCAGTTCGTCGGCGACCATGTTGAGCTGGGCGCGGTGTCGGCGGACGAGCCTTCGCGCGGAGGCCTCGGCTTGGCGGAGCCTGCGATGGGCACGCCTGGCCAGGGCCTCGTCATGGCGGATGAGGTCCTGCCAGTCGCCGGGATCGCGGTAGATGAGCGGCAGGCGCCGGCCGAAGCCGAGCGCGGCTTCCATTGCGACGGCAAGCTGCGTCGCCTTGGCGAGATCACTGTTAAGCGCGCCGCCGGATCCGGCGTCTGTGGAACGATAGACGAGCTGCTCGGCCGCACGTCCAGCCATCGTCACCACGAGGTAGCGCTGGCAGCGTTCTTCGGTGTCGAAGGTATTGTCCTCGCCAGTCGCCTCGGTGAAGCCACCTGTAGCTGTGTCGATGGTGACAGCGGTGAGGTCTCCGACGCCGAGCAGGATGCGCCCGAGGACGTGGCCCGCCTCATGGACTGCCATGCCTCGCCGCTTCGCGGGCGAGATTGTTGGGCGCGATGCGGAGAGCAGGCCATCGAGATCGGCGAAGGTCAGGGAGCGCTGTTCGCGCCGCGCCTTCTGCCGGGCCTCGCGGACCAGCCGTTCGATGTCGGCGCCAGTGTAGCCGATGGCACGGCGTGCAAGCTGGCGCAGCACGGCGTCGGTATCTGGCGCTCCCTCCGGTTCTGTGCAAGCTGAAGGACCTCCGGCAGGCATGCCAACTCTTGCAGGCTCTCCTCGATACGGCTGTGCCGACAGTTGACTCGCGGGCATGCCCACTCTGGCGGGCTCCACAGGACGCGCTTGTGCCGACTGGACGCCTCGGCGACGCCTTCCGGGCCAGAGGCGCACAAGCCATTGCCGCCATCTGCCGAAGAAGCCTGATGCCGTATCTACGGCCTTGCCGGGCGGCTGCGCTTCCAGGTGCAGCTTCGCGAGATCCGGCTGGGTAGCCCCAGTCCCAGTCGCAATTCGGCCATTCACTGCCATGTCGGTGTCTCTCCATGAGCGGTAGCCGACGCAGCAAGAGGATCGCCCAGGCGATACCAGCGCGACAGCGTCCGCGCCCAGGCGCCGTCCGCCGAGATGAGGCAGAGATCGGAGGTGGTCACCAGCCTGCCGGCTCCGGGCAGAAGCGGGTGGCCAGTCGCGTGCCCGACCAGGCAGGCTGCCGGACGATTGCCAAACGCCCAACGGTCGAGCACGGGTGCTTCTCCGGCAAGCTCCTCGACGGACATTTGCTTGCGGATCCGGTCCATGTCCTCGAGAAGGTCCCGGTATCTCCGGAACCGCTCCTCGAAGGCTCGACCCTGGCTGGAGCGGCGTGGGTCAAACATCACCATGAACGGCGGTCCTCCTTCGTGTGAGCGTTGGATGGACAGGCCTCGTCCGGCTCCATGCCGTGTTGGCTGGCGCCGGCAAACGCTTCGGCGATAAGGGCGGTTGTCATTAGTGACCCGGTGGGCGCGTTCTTAACCGGCGGCCCGGTAAGCGCGCTCTCAATCGGCGGCCAGGTGGGCGTGCTCTGGACGACCGCATCGAGATCGTGGCCCAAGTGATGGCGCAAGATTGCGACCAGTGCGTCGACGTCTGGCAACGGGATGTCGATGCGGGTCTCGAGCCGTCCCGAGCGCAGCAATGCCTTGTCGATCACGTCCGGATGATTGGTGGCGCCGACGACGATCACGCCCTCGACCTTGACTGCACCATCCATGAGTTCGAGCGCACGGTTGACCACGGCGTTCCAGTAGTCGTCATGGTGCCGGCCGCCATTGCCCCGGCGGCCGATGCCGTCGATCTCGTCGATGAAGAGAATGCAGGGCGCATGCGCCTGCGCTTCCGCGAAGGCGGCAGCCATCCGCGCCAGCACGTCACCCAGATGACCTGGCTCGAGCCAGGTTGCGACCGAGGTGGCGAGCAGCCTGAGCTGCAGGGAGTTGGCCAGGGCTCGCGCGAATGTTGTCTTGCCGGTCCCGGGTGACCCGGCAAGGAGCAGCCTTGTGCTCATGTCTGACCAATCAAGGCGCCCGCTCTTCCAGAGGTCGAGATCGGCCTTGAGGGCGAGTGCCCAATCCCGGGCCTTGCCATAGCCTGCGAGCGTCTCCACCCGCAGCGGGTTCTTGCTTGAGGGAACGCGTCCATCGCCCCCCGAACCTTCCGCGCCGATCGGCTCCGGCTCGATGATGGTGCTGCCCGAGCCGATCCGTGCGCGGCGGCCATGGAAGACGCTGGACGAGGAACGGTCACTGCCAGTCGAGGCTGACGCCGCAGCGCTTGCAGTCGCTTTGCTGCGTGCGCGACCGATCAGGACACGCAGCAGTTCGACGCCACGTCCAGCGGACATGCCCGGCCGGATGGCGAGGCCGAGGTCGGCAAGCGACAGCAGCTCGCAACCGTCGAGCTGCAGCACACCATCCTGGACATCAGCAGAGAGGGGAACGGCCTCACCGAGCACCACCCGCATCACCTCAGCGATCAGGCCTGGCGTGATCGGCTGGCAGGCGAGGTTGAGGTCGGCGGCAGCAACCAGTGCCTCCGGCAGCTGCCCGGGATCGTCGGCGATCGCCAGGATGGCATAGTCGTTCTGGACCGCGAGGCTGACCTGTTGTGCGACCAGTCCGTCATCCTCGGGGTTCTCATTGCCACGGAAGAGGACGAGACGGCGTGCCGTCACATCATTGCGGCGATGCTCGTTGATCGAACGCAGGTCGTAGCCGCTGAGGAAGCTGGAACTGCCGGGCAGGACGAGACCGCATCTGAGGAGTTCGAGGAACGCGGCTTCGAAGCCTGGAACGGTGCCGGTGATCGCGACGACGGGTTTTGGACGGCGCAGGATCGACAGCACGTTTGCCAGGGGATGGCCGGAGCGCGCGACGGCATCGGCGAGCAACAGCAGGGTCGCAACCTGCGTGGCGGCGGGCGGTGTCGCCTGGCCGCGCACCAGGCGCAGGACAGAGATGCGGTCGAGCCGCTGCTGCCGTCGGCGCCGGGCCCTGATCTTCTGCCCACCCGCGTCAGAAGTCGAATCAACATCGCGCGTCGCGACAGCTTCCGCGGAGCTGGCCGATCCCGCATCAGCGGCACTCGCCGCCGCCTGCCTTTGCTTCCGGGGAGAACGGAGTCGGGCCGACTTGCCTGCCTCGTCATCTGCATCGTGGTCCGGCGCCAGCCAGTCCGCGCTGTCGAGAGATACCTCCTCATCCTCGCAGAGCACCCTCGCATCGCGCGCCGCCGCCGATCCCTCATCACCGACTGCCGGCGAGCTCGGGGAGCGCGAACCGAAGACTTGCAAGACCAGCAGCCGCACACGCGCGCGTGTCCACCCAGCGATCCTGGTGCCAACGCGGAAGAGCGAGGCGCCATTCGTCTGGTGGACGCGTTCCAGCAGGCCGCGTTCGACGGCGCGCTCGATCGCATCCACCGCGCGATCGCGTACAAGCCGCGCCACGAAGTGACGGGCAAGCCGCCTGTAGATGGGCGATGACGACATCGGTGCCTCGTTCGCCGTCAGGTCCGTTTGCTCACGAGGCGAAGCCGCGGGCGCAGGTCGCTGCTCGTGGGCATCTGCCCGCGCCGCACCAGCCACTGCCAGACGAGCACTGCAGCGGCATTGCCTGCGTCCACATGTGCAATGAGGTCTGCGATGATGCCGTGCGGCATCGGCACCCGTCGTGTGGCTGCCATGCGGGCAAAACGGATCGCCCAGCCAACGGCCTTCGCCGCGTCATCGCGTTCTTCAGGCTTGGCATCGCAGGTGCAGGTCATGCTCTGGCCGGAACGCAGGCGCATGATGCAGGCGCGACTGTGTCCGGCGGAACCCAGCACGATCGACAGCGGACCATCGGCAAGCATGCGGCCGGCTGGCACCCGGCGGGGAGGCACGCCAGTGTCATCGGCTGCCGTAAGCCCGACGCCGGACGTGGCGCCATCCATGTGTCGAGGGCTCTGTCTTGGGAACTGGGGCGGCTGTGACGGCTGGGGGCGCCGGTTCGGGAAGGGAATGATCTTGTCGCTCAAGGCAAGGGTCTCCTGTGGCGCGACGCTGGCGCGCAGTCGATTGGGTCAAGGGACGGTATGGAAGCCGGACAGCCTCTCAGGGCACGCCGCTGCGGGCGAAGCCGACGATGCTCGGCCTGCGGTTCTCCGTCGCTGCCCGAGCAGGGGCTCGGTAAACCAGACCCGCTCTAGCAGTGTCGTCGTGACCGCCGTGGCCTGCCTCGTTGTCTTCGAGAAGGTCGTGCTCGCCATCGTCGAAGACGGCGCTGCCACCAGCGTCGTCGTCCTCCACGACCTCATCGAGGTCGGAAGGGTCGCCCACGGCAGCTTGCGCTCCAGCCGGGCCATCGTCTCCGCCAATCGCGCGCAGGCAGGCAGCACGGATCTCGGCCTGGATGCGCGAGGCAAACTTTGCCCGAAGCCCGATCATCGCCTCTCCGGCGTCGGGGATGCCGATCAGGTGACCGATCTCCTCGAGCGCAAAGATGCCGCTCTTGGGATCATGTCGCTCGCTGGAGCCATCGATGATGGCGACGCGGACCTCGCTCACGCCTGCGACCTTGCCTTCGACGTGCAGCCAGTCGGCGGCGATCAATGCCGACGCCATCATGCGGGTGCGGAGCGCCTTGAGCCGGCGTTCGGGGTAGGAGCCGAGCGAGCGCTTGACGTCGATGATCAGGGCGCTGTGCCTGGCGTGGTCGACGATGAAGAGGTCCGGCGTATATCGCGCTTTGTGATGGACCTCCGAGCTCAGCCGGATGCCCTCCAATGTTGGCCCGTCATTGCGCTTCAGGATCTCGAGCGCGGCAGGCACGATCGGCAGTTCCGTCTCCGGCGGCATCAGCGACAAAGAAGGGTTCTCCGAGGCCAGAACCGCCATGCCGTCCTCGAGAAGGCAGCCTTCATGGTAGGTGACGGCGCGAACCAGCGAGTTCAGCGCGGCATAGGGACCAAAGACCGGATCGACGCGAGAGCCACCTTCGCAGATGGCGACGACAGCGCGATCGATGATGCGGTCGAAGGCAGCGTCGCGCGCGGCAAGGCGGTCGTGACCGCCACCGCCGTCGCAGGCATCCGACGCAGCATGGACGTTGGCACCGCTGTCGCGGGAAGGTGTGCCTGCGGCTGTGGCGAAGGCCCGCGCGTCCGAGGCACGACGACGCGGCTCGTGGGCAGAATCACTGGTGCCAGCAGTTCCATCGTGCAGGTGGACCGACGCGCGGGTGTGAGTGCTGCCACCGCGCAAGGCGGCGACAGCTGGATTGCGGACGTCAAGGATCGGCCGCCTGCCGGCGGCACGGATGATCGGCATGGGTTCTCTCCTGGGAAGCTGGGTAAGTTCGGCGGCGACGACGGCAGTCAGGCCGCGATCTTCATTCCGACAGCATCGCAAGCCTCGGCAACGAAGGCGGATGCCGCTTCGCTGGGCCCGCCTTCTGCCAGTTCGGCAGCACAGCAGATGCAGTGGCGCACATGCTCGGCGAGCTTGTGCTCGGCAGCGCGTGCCCGCGCCACTGCCGCGTCGAGCGATAGCATCAGGGCAGCGACCGCGGAGAGCTGGCCGACCGTCAGGTCGGCGAGTTCGAGCGTGATGTCGCCACCATGTGCGGCAAACGCATCGGCTGCAGCAAGCTGGGGGCTCGCGGTGCCGGCCACTTCATTGCGGAGAGAGTTCAGAGTAACGGTAGTCATAGCCCAAGACCTCCTCGATAGGTTGCGGGTCAGGCCTTCGTCGGTGTTACGAGCACCGGCGGAGGCCGTCTTCGGCGCGGGAACCGCCCCAACGCCAAAAACACCATCGCAGGATCCGGACGAGATCTGAGCCCTCAAAATTAAAGACCTCGGATCTAGGCGATCGATTGGTTAACGGCAGGCCGGGACGACCGCGTCAGTCCTGCGGCGTCTCGGCCTCGTCCACGTCGTCTTCGAAAGGCTGGGACCAGATGCGCCTGTTGTCGGCGCCAAGAAGCCCTTCGGCTTCCATCTCGGCCGCCGTGCGGCGCTGGCGAAGCATCGTCCAGCCGCCTCGGTAGCGCTTCAGCAGTTCGACCCAGACCTCGTTCGTGCGGCCCTCGTGGAAGCCCACCTCCTTCAGGCGGCTTGCGACGCGACGCTGGATTCCCTGCAGGCGCTTGTGCAGCTCCTTCCGGTCATAAGCGACCAGCGTGATGTCGAGCAGTGCGCGCGCCAGGTCCTCGTAGGAAGGTTTCTGTTCCAGCTTCTTGCGGGCGCGGTGCGCGCGCTGCCTTAATCGCTGCTTCTCCCTCCGGATATCTGCACTTTCTCGTACCATTGCCGTGCTCCCTGTGGCTTGCCTCAGCCCATGATCCGTCGCGCCGCTGCAAGGAAGCAGCAGGTACCCACATGGCCAGATTGTCTTGATTGGTCGGAAGAGCGATGTCCGGGCGTCACCGCCCGGACATCCCTGGTCGCTCAGGCACTAGGCTTCAGCAGACGGCGCCGTTCCGGCATCGTCGTTGCCCACCGCCTGCTCGCCCTTCGTGGCGGCGAGCTTTGCCACGGCCTTTGCCTCGCGGTCGGCGCGCCGCTCGGCCTTCAGCTTGTCGAGCTTCGCCTTCTCGCGAGCCTTCTTCGCTTCAGCCTTCGCACGTGCCTTCGCTTCCTCGGCCTTGAGCCGCTCGGCCTCGGCAGCTGCCGCCATCTTGTCGACGACGGCGAACGCCTTCCTGGCGCGGTCGCCCAGCAACCAGGCGAGCTGCGGCACCACCGTGTCGGCCAGCCACGAGCCAACCTGTGCCGCAGGCGGCCAGCCCTCGTAGTCGCCGAGCTCGGCGAGCGTCGCGTGGAGTTCCGCATAGCGGTCTCCCTCGACGATCGGCTGGTGGTGGATGGCTCGTTCCGCGAAGCCTACCGGAGCAGGCACAGCAATCCACGTCAGCCACTCAAGCTGCTGCTGGATCAGGCGCGTCGGATGGATCAAGGGACGCTGCGTCTCCTTCACCACGATGCGCTTGCCCTGGCGGTGCGGCTCGAGCGCGACGAGCAGGGCCTCCAGCAAAGCTGCCGCGTTGTCCATCAGCGCTGCGACACCGATGGCCGTCTTCTCGGCGATGCGTGCCCTGAGGCCTGCTGCCCCGCCATCGTCGGGCGACACGGAAGGACCGCTCGTCTTGCCGAGCATCACCTTCACCTGCGCGACCGTCAGCTCCCGGCCAGCTTCGAAGGCCCCAAGCACCGCCTCGACCTGCTCCGGCTCTGCCGTCGCGAGCTCATAGAGGGCGCTTGCCTTCATGCCCACCGCCACCAGCCGATCCCGCATGTCGGCGAGACGATTGAAGACATTGGCGTAGTTCTCCGCGCCACGGCGCGAGAGCCCCAGCACCTTCTTCGAGGCCTTGGCGAAGGTCTCCTGGTCGGGGGCGAGCTTGTGCAGCTCGGCCACGACCTGGCCACACTCGAACACCTGGGCGGTCGAACGCCGCCCGAGCTCCTTGAAGCGCAGGCGCAGGGCCTCGTAGAGCGCCACCTCGGTCTCGGGGATGCCGAGGGCCGCATAGTCCGGCAGCAGCTCCTCTTCGGCGAGCTTCGCCGCGCCGTCCTTCATCTTCGCCTTGCGGCTCCGCTTCGGGGCGGCCGACTCCACCATCAGCTTGCTGATGATTTCCGGCGTCTCCACCGGGATTGCGTCGTTCAGTTCAGTCTCGTTGATCTTCTTTGCCATTGGGGACCTCCGTCGTTTGGCGTAGGTCCCGATTTGCACATCTCAGGAGACTTGAGAAAGGCGCCTTGGTCCGCCCCTACCTGCCTTGAAGCGGCGGGGTCGGCCTCCTCAGCAGGGGCCTGAAAGCGGCGGGATCAGCAGTTGGCGGTTTTTTCTCACTTTGTTGCGGCTCTGGGACCCGAACCACCTTGGTCGCCTTGGCAGCCTGCTGGCGGCGTTCTTTCCGGTCTTCATCCGTTGCGTGAGCTTCGGCGACGTATCCTGCTTTCAGGACGTCGAAGTCGACCTCCAGCATGTGATCCGGATGGTCCACCGTAACGGGTGACGATGGGACGGCCCCGGGAAGTGCCCACGTATCTTTGAGCTGAACGGCCGATCGCGGATCAGCGTACAGGCCGGCCCCAATCGCCAGCTGGTAGTAGCCCTGCGCCAAACCAGCCAATCGCGTCGCACCGTGTCCGGAGATCAGGGCCCAGGATGCGTTGGGCAGCGTCGTGATCTCGCGATCCCGGAGCAGGTTGCTGCGGAAATGGTGATCGTAGGTGACAGCTGCCCACAGATGAGCGACAGGCGCAAACCTCTTCAGGACGGGTCGCAGTTTTTTGGGGTCGCTGAGCCATACCCATCCGTTGATAGGTAGGCTCGACCAAAGGAATCTCGATGCATAATCGTACCACCGATTGTTCGAGTTGAGCACGGGATCGTGCTGCGATGCGTAAATGCGGAAAGTCAGCCAGTGCCCCGCGAGGAAGCCGTCCCTGAAATGGGTCTTGAGGTCCGGCACCAGCTCCGACAGGTAGCGGCCTCTGCGCAGCATGTTGATCTCTGACGGCCTCAGGGACTGCATTCGGTCTTCCTGAGGATGATCATCGAGATCAAGCTTCGCTAGAAGCTTCACAGAGCGATAGTGGTCCGCAAGATACGCCCGCTTCTCCTTGTCCTGTGGCGACGGGAAGTGCATCGTGCTGAGGAGTACAGCAAGCGCATCATCCGTCATTCGCCCTTCCTGGTCCGCTATCTGCAACAGTGGCATGGCTGTCTCCTTCTGCGTTCCGTCCTTTATTCGACGCAACGGTTAAGGAGCTCAGGCATTGGACGGCACCAATGCCGGCATCGCAAAGTGAGGGTTAACACCGTAACCGAGTAACTCGATGTCTACCAGTCTCGACCGCACCGAGTTGGCCCTTGAGGTGATGCCCACCGATAGGCGCCGGCAAAGTTTGCCCGACTGCTTGGGGGCCGAGAGCCGACAGTCCGCTTCGGAGTGAGAGAAGAGGTAAGCTGCCCCTGCCGAGGCAGACGTCAAGCTCGTCTGGTCGGCCTGCTCGAAGAATTCAGCTCACACATCGCCTCATGCTGACTGAGGAACACCCGTCCTGTGAGGTCGTCCAGAAAGTTCGAGCGACCGAGCCGATCCATGACCGGACCCTTCACCTCCGACATGTGGAAGGTGATCCCCGCGTCCTTGAGGCGGTGATTGATTTCTTCGAGGCTTTCCAGCGCCGATGCGTCGATGGCGTTGACCGCCGAGCACAGGAGCACGACGTGCTTGAGTTCTGGCCGCTCGGCGACCAGTTCGGCGATGCGGTCCTCGAGGTAGCGCGTGTTGGCAAAGTAGAGGCTCTCGTCGACGCGCAGCGACAAGACCTCGGGCGAGGTGATGACCGCGTGCCGCTCGACATTGCGAAAATGCTCGGTGCCCGGCACCTGACCGACCACGGCCATGTGGGGCCGCGACGTGCGATAGAGGTGGAGCAGCAGCGACAGGACGACGCCGATCACCACGCCAGCTTCCACGCCGACGAAGAGCGTGCCGAGGATCGTGGCCGCCATCGCGGCGAAGTCGGCGTGCGAATAGGTCCATACGCGGCGGATCGCTTCGACGTTCACCAGCGACAGGACGGCGACGATGATGGTCGCGGCGAGCGTCGCCTGCGGCAGGTTTGCCAGCAGCGGCGTCAGGAAAAGGGTCGCCAGCGCGATGCCGATCGCCGTGAAGATGCCCGCCGCCGGGGTTTCGGCGCCCGCGTCGAAATTGACGACCGAGCGCGCGAAGCCGCCGGTCACCGGGTAGCCGGCGGAGAGACCCGCCGCGATGTTGGCGGCGCCGAGCCCGATCAGTTCCTGATCAGGTGCGATGCGCTGGCGCCGTTTTGCCGCGAGTGTCTGCGCCACGGAAACCGACTCCACGAACCCGATCAAGCTGATGAGCAAGGCAGGACCGGCGAGCGCCACGATCGTATCCAGATCTATGACCGGCAGGCGAGGCAATGGCAGTCCCTGCGGGATGGCGCCAACGAGCGGCACGCCGGCTGCGCCGAGGTCGAACAGCGTCACGGCGAGGATCGTGGCGGCGACCGCCCCCACCGGCCCCGCCTTGGTGACGACGTCCGCCAGCCGCGACTTGAGCCCGAGCGAAACCAGTAGCGATTTCAGATTCAGACGGACGAAGTAGAGAAAGGCGAGCACGCCGGTGCCGATGGCGAGGGTCGGCAGGTTCACCGCGTGAAGATTGCCGATCAGACCGGATGCGACCTCGGGCAGCGTGTGCCCGCCCGACTGGATGCCGAGCAGGTGCTTCACCTGTCCGGCCGCGATCAGCAGGCCGGATGCGGTGATGAAGCCGGAGATGACCGGATGGCTGAGGAAGTTGGCGACGAAGCCGAGCTTCAGCAGCCCCATGCCGACCAGCATGGTTCCGGAAACGAGCGCCAGGAGAGCCGCGGCGACGAGATAGGCTTCGGTGCCCTGCGCCGCGATCTCGCCCACCGTGGTCGCCGTCATCAGCGAGACGACGGCGACGGGCCCGACCGCCAGCGTGCGGCTGCTGCCGAAGATGGCGTAGGCTACCAGCGGCAGGATCGAGGCGTAGAGCCCGACCTCGGCCGGCAGCCCCGCCAGCATCGCATAGGCCAGCGACTGCGGGATCAGCATGATCGTCACGATCAGCGCCGCGATCGCGTCGTTGGTCAGGGTCGCACGCCCGTAGCGCCGACCCCAGTCCAGGATCGGGATGTAGTTCGCCAGCCGTGTCATTGCTGCTGCCTCTGTCTATCGGCCTCAGGCGGCTATCCGCGTCAGGCCGCGCGGGCCCGCATCTGTCCGTCGGCCAGAAGCCGCGCCGCCCACATGCGGAGGATCATGGCGGGAACGAAGGCGAGCGTTCCCGTCGCGCCGAGCCCCAGAGCGGCAAGTGCCGGACCCGGGCAAAAACCGCCGAGGCCCCAGCCGATGCCGAAGATCGCCGGGCCAATGACGACGCGGCTGTCGATGTCGCCGGAGGTCGGCAGATGGAAGCTGTTGCCGATGATCGGCTCATGGCGACGCAGCACGAGGCGGTAACCGACGAAGGCGACCAGGATAGCCCCGCCCATCACGAAGGCGAGCGAGGGGTCCCAGGTGCCGAACAGGTCGAGGAAGTTCAGAACCTTGGCGGGATCGGCCATGCCGGAGATGACGAGCCCGGCGCCGAAGAGGAGGCCCAACGCGAGATTGACGAGAAAGGACACCGGTTCAGCCTCCGATCACGTGGCGGACGAGGAATACGGTGACGAAGGCGGTCGCCATGAACGTGGCCGTCGCGACCATGGAGCGCGGCGACAACCTGGACAGGCCGCAGACGCCGTGACCCGAGGTGCAGCCATTGCCCCAGACGGACCCGAAGCCCACCAGCAGGCCCGCGACGACCATCAGCGGAACATTGGAGGAGATCGTCTGCGCGATCGCCTGGCCGCTGCCCCACGTCATCAGGAGCGGCGCCGCGACGATGCCTGCCACGAAGCCGAGGCGCGAGAGGAATGCGCCGTCGCGATAGGGCGGCAGCAGCCGCCCGGCGATGCCGGAAACACCGGCGATGCGGCCTTCCCACAGCATGAGGAGAACGGCCGACAGGCCGATCATCGCACCGCCGATCAGCGATGCGTAGGGTGTGAATTCGGTCATGGTTGTGTCTTCCTGTTCAGCCTCGGGAGGGCTTGCAGAACATCCGGAACATCAGGTCGATGAAGTCCTTCGTCCGTCCGTCCGCGAGGCGGTAGAACATATTCTTCGATTCCTTGCGGCCGACGATCAGGCCGGCGTCGCGAAGTTCGGCGATTTGCTGCGACAGGCCCGGCTGGCGGATGCCCAGCGTGTCCTCGAGATCGCGCACCGAGCGCTCACTCTCGGCCAGCGCGCAGACGATCATCAGGCGCGAGGGGTGGGCGAACTTCTTCAGGAAGTCCACCGCCTCGGTGGCGTTGGCGACCAGTTCGGCCGTGTCGGGTTCGAGTTCGACCTTCATCTGTCGTCCCAGGCAGCGCCCGTAAGCGCATCGAGCGGAAACTTGAGGTAGCGTTTGCCGTTGGATTCCGGCTCCGGCAGCCGGCCACCGTTCATGTTCACCTGCAGCGCGTGGAGAATGAGCTTGGGCATGGCGAGCGTCCTGTCGCGTGCCTCGCGCACCGCCACGAACTCCGCCTCCGTCCTGCATTTGGACATGTGGGTGTTCCTCGCCTTCTGCTCGGCGACGGTCGATTCCCACAGCGGCTCGCGCCCTCCTGGCTGGTAATCGTGCCCGGTGAAGATGCGGGTGTCGTCGGGAAGCGACAGGATTTCCATGATCGAGGCGTAGAGGCGCGAGGCGCTGCCGCCCGGGAAGTCCGCGCGCGCCGTGCCTGAGTCAGGCATGAACAGCGTGTCGTGCACGAACGCGGCATCGCCGATCACATAGGTGATCGAGGCCAGCGTGTGCCCGGGCGAGAACATCACGCGGGCCGGTATGTTGCCGACCGAGAACGTGTCGCCTTCGGCAAACAGCCGGTCCCACTGCGAGCCGTCGGCCGGGAATTGGGGCCAGTTGTAGATGCCCTTCCACAGCTTCTGCACCTCGACGACCTTCGCGCCGATCGCGGTCGATGCACCCGTGCGGCTCTTCAGGTACTGCGCGGCTGAAAAGTGGTCCGCGTGCGGGTGCGTATCGAGGATCCACTCCACCTCGAATCCCTTATCGGCCACATAGTCCAGGATCTCGTCCGCGCTCTTCGTGGCGGTCGCACCGGACTTCTCGTCGAAGTCGAGGACGGGGTCGATGATCGCGCATCTGCGGGTGTCCGGATCCGCGACGACATACTGGATCGAGGAAGTGCGGCTTTCGAAGAAGCCCTTCACGATCGGTTTGGCAGTGTCCATGCTTGAAGTCCTTGTCGTTTGCCGTCGGTCACGTGGCGGCGTTGGCGTCGAGCCACCGCGCCGCGCCGGAGAGATCGAGCCCGAGGTCACGGCCGAACGGGACCACCTCGTCCTTGCCCATGCGGCCGTCCAGCACCTCGCCGATCGCGTAAAGGCTGGCCGAGCGCGTGCCGGTCTTACAATGGGCGACCACCGGCCCCTCGACTGATGCCAGCGCGCCCTGCAGGGCACGAACCTGCTCCAGGGTGATCTGCCCCGGAACGACGGGAACATGCCAGTACTTCAGGCCAAGACCTTCCGCCGCCGCACGGCTCTCCGCGACATCCGGCTGCGCAGGCTCCTCTCCGGCGGGGCGATTGTTGATGATGCCGACGATACCCAACGAGCGGGCGTGATCGATGTCCGCCTGGGTCGGCTGCGCCGAAATGTAAAGCTTGTCGGAAATCTGTTTCATGGATTGGACTGGCCTCGTTCCGTCGTCGTTGATTGACTACCAGCTATATATGATTGCGATAAATTGCAATAGTCATTTCGAAATTGATGCGGGTGCGTAACGCGGCCGGGTTCTGGCGCAGAAGCTCGGGCAGGGCTTGGCTCCGCGATCGCGGAACCCCGCCCGCTGCTTAAGGCTGACTTAAGCTGCCGCCCGTCCTCGTCGTCACGATCGAGGAGACTGCAGCCACATGACCAGACTATTTACCACCCTTTTGCTGTTCTTCGGCCTTGTTGCAGGCGCAGCGGCAAGCACGGCAGACGAGCCATTACCCGTCGACGTCGCCTTCGCGCTCGAGGTCGCTAGATCAGACGAAAGGATAGAGGTTCGCTGGGGTATCGCCGAGGGATATTAGCTCTATCGCGATCATTTCCGGGTGACAGCCGCAGGCACGGACGTCTCCTTCAATGTCTCTGACGGCGTTCGCAAGGCCGATCCGGGGTTCGGTGATGTCGAGGTTCTCTATGGACAGGCCGTCCTGACGCTGCCCGCAGGCGATGGATCGATTGAGATCACCTATCAGGGATGCCAGGAAGAAGGCATCTGCTACCGGCCCGAGGTGCGGCACGTCGACCTTGCGACGCTCGCCATCGTCAACCCGGATCCCTTTGCATCCTTGGCTTCAGGGCAATCTCCCGAAGGCGCGGACCTCGCCGGATCGGGACTCGTTCTCGCGCAGGATTCGGACCCGGCAGGCACCGTGCTGAGCGGCGGCAACCCGATGTGGATCGCAATGTCGTTCCTCGGCTTCGGACTGCTCCTTGCATTCACGCCCTGCGTCTTCCCGATGTATCCGATCGTGCTGGGCATGCTCGGCCAGGACGGGACGGCCGGCGGGGCCGGCAAAGGTTTCATTCTCTCATCCACCTACGTGGTGGCGCTCGCCACAGCGTTCGGGCTGGTCGGCGCGGTCGTAGGGTGGACCGGACACAACATCCAGTTCGCATTCCAGTCCCCGATCACCACAGTCGCGATGGCCGTTCTGTTCGTTGCGCTCGCCTTCGCCAGCTTCGGTTCCTTCGAACTCCAACTGCCGCAATACCTGACACAGAGGGTGGCGGCTATGGGTTCGGGACGCGGTAGCAGGGTTGCAAAGGCGGCCACCCTCGGCTTCACCTCGTCGCTCATCGTCGGGCCATGCGTCACCGCCCCCCTCGCGGGCGCACTTCTCTATATCGGGCAGGGCGGCGACTGGCGTATCGGGGCGCTGGCGCTTTTTATGCTGGGTATGGGAAAGGGCCTGCCGCTGGTCGTGCTGGCGACGGCGGGCAGCGGGCTGCTCCCGCGGGCCGGGTGCTGGATGGAGACCGTGCGCCGCCTGGTCGGCTTCGCCTTCATCGGCATGGCGATCTGGATCGTCACGCCGCTGATGCCCGCCGGACTGGAGCTCGTCCTGTATGTGCTGCTGGCCGTCGCGCTCGGCATCGATCTCGTCCGCCGCATCCGGCCAAAACCTGCAACTGCGGTCACGCTCGCACTGGTCCTGGCAGGCTTGGCGGTCGCCTCCGTCCTTGACGGTAAAGAGACGGGACAGGCGCAGGCGCGCATCGTGCTCCGATCGACTGTCGCGACATCCCCGCTCGAATTCCGCGAGGCGCGTTCCGCCGCCGACCTGATAGAGCAGATGAAAGCCGCGGCCGGAGCGCCGATACTCGTCTACGTGACGGCCGACTGGTGCGTCATTTGCCGGTCGATCGAACGATCCGTCCTGACCGATACAGACGTGGTCGCCGCGCTTCAGGGGATGCATCTGGTGAAGCTCGACGTGACGGATTTCAACCCAGCAGCGAAGTCAGTCCTCGCCCAGTTGAGGGCGGCGGGGCCGCCGACCATGATGTTCTTAGACGGGTCTCTCCGCGAGGCATCGGGCACGAGGCTGGTCGGTTCCGTGTCCGCCGAGGCGGTCATCCGGTCCGTCAAGGGCATGGCAAAGTGAACGCGATCTCGATCGGGCCCTTCATGCTGGCGGCCGACCGTGCAAGCGCGATCGTGGGCATCCTCGCCTTCACCGTCGTCGCGGGAGTCCTGGCCAGAAGAGCGGACGGTTCGCTGTCCAGATGGTCTTCCTGGGCCCTGCCTTGCGGGCTGGTCGCGGCCCGGCTGGGCCATGTCGGGCTCAACTGGGAAGGCTTTTCGGAGGAGCCAGCGCGCATCCTGGCCGTGTGGCAAGGAGGGTTCTTCTGGCCAGCCGGCGTCGCGGCGGCGGCGGCACTCCTCCTTCCGCTGGTCCGCGCCACGACTGGCAGGCTGGCAGGACTGGCCAGCCTCGCCGCAGGGCTTTTCCTCTGGCACCTGGGCGTCAGCCTTCATAGCGGCGTCGAGCCCATCGCGTTTCCCGGTCAGCCTTTGCAGACGCTGGCAGGCGAGACTCGCCAGCTCAGCGAGCTCGAAGGCCAGCCGATGGTGATCAATCTGTGGGCGACCTGGTGCCCACCCTGCCGTCGGGAGATGCCGATGATGACCGAGGTTGCGCGGAACACAGAGGGCACGACCTTCGTCTTCGCCAACCAGGGCGAAGACGCGCCCCTCATCCGTTCCTACCTCGCTGCGAAAAGTCTCGACCCGCCGAACGTCTTGCTCGATGGCCTGGGCGCGCTCGGCCGGCACTATCGTGCGCCGGGTCTTCCGGCGACGCTTTTCATTGGGCGCGACGGTGTCCTGAAGCATTCTCATCTGGGCGAGATCTCGCCCGAAGAGTTCCGCCGCAGGATCGACGAACTCGGAGAGTGAGGGGCGGCATGGCGCCGCCCGATCGCGTGTCTCAGCCTACCAGCAGGTGGGACATAGAGGGATCCGGTATGACGACGATCCGGCTGCCATCGCGAACGTGGTCATAGAGGTGGATCACGTCCTGGTTGACCAAACGGATGCAGCCGGAAGACACGGCCTTGCCGATAGAGAACGCTTCAGGTGTGCCGTGCAGGCGGTAGAGTGTATCGCGGCCACCTTCGTGGATGTAGAGGGCGCGGGCTCCCAGCGGGTTCTTCGGTCCCGGATCCATGCCGCCATTGGCGATGCTGTAGGGCTCGAGGCTGGGCTGTCTAGCCACCATCGAGTCCGGCGGGGTCCAGCGCGGCCACTTGCGCTTGTAGGCGACCCTGGCCGATCCGGCCCAGGAAAAGCCATCCCGGCCGACGCCGATGCCGTAGCGGGTCGCGCGCCCACCCCCGCGAACATGGTAGAGATACTTTGCTGGCGTATCGACGATCAGCGTCCCTGTGGGCTCGGTGCTCGGGTACTCGACTTCTGTGCGCCAGAAACGCCGATCGAGCTGCGCGAGATTCACCGCCGGGATCGGAAACTGCTCGTCTGGCACGGCCGCGTAGATGGCGGGTGTAGCAGGCTTGAGCGGCTCCACAACCGCCTTCGAAATTTCGGTCTGTTGCGGTGTGGACATGCACCCCGTCAGCGCGAGAGAGCCAGCTCCGACGAGCAGGGCCCGCCGGGATAAAGCGTGTGAATCCTTCATGATGTCTCCGTCTGTGGCCGGACGATCCGGAATTGCGCAGCAGAGGTCGCGCGCAGCTTAAATGAGGCTTAAGGCAGCCCGGCCTTCAGCCGTTGCCGTCCGCCTGGGCGGCGCGGGCGTCCGAGATCACCTGCCTGAAGCCGTCATAGTCGAGCATCGACATGCGGAAGGGACCGATCAGGAAGCTCGGCGTCCCGGTCAGGCCGAGAGCGTCGCCCTGGGCCATGTTGCGCTGGATGAGCGAATCGATCTCGTCCCGCTTCTCCGCCAGGTCGCGGTCGAGCCGATCCATGTCCATTCCTGCCTGGCGCAGGGCCTCGCGCATCCGCTCACGCTCGATGCCGCTGCCGGGGATGCCCATCAGCGCCGTGTGCGCCTGTTCGTAGCGACCCTGGCGATGCGCGGCGAGGACAAGCTGAGCGCCATCGATCGAGGTCGGCCGGATCACGGGCCAGTCCTTGTAGACATGGCGGATCTTTCCGTCCTCCTTCACCACACGGGCAAGGACCGGAGCGACCTTCTTGCAATAGGGGCAGTTGTAGTCGGTGAAGTTGACGATGGTGACGTCGCCCTCCGGATTGCCGCCGACCGGAGCGGCGGGATCGTTGAGGATCACCTCCTTCGTCACCTCGATCTCGGCTCTGGCCGGCTGAAACACCGCGATCGCCGCGGCCCCTCCCAGAATTGCAAATGCACCTCTTCGCGTGACGTCGGACATCGGGTCGCTCCTGTAAAAGTCGACCCGTCGTCAATTCGCCACCTTAAGACTGGCTTAAGCTGGCATTCGTCTCGAGATATCGGACAGGGACAGGAATTCGAAATGAGGGTGCTGGTCGTCGAGGATGACGAGGTTCTCCTGAACGGACTGCAGGTCGGTCTCGGCTTGTCGGGCTTCAGCGTCGACACCGTGTCGTCCTGCGCCGACGCATCGGCCGCGCTGCGCGCGTCCAGCTTCGACGCCGTCGTGCTCGACCTGATGCTTCCGGACGGATCCGGCCTGGACGTGCTGGGCGAGATGCGCGCAAAACAGTCGTCCGAGCCCGTACTGTTGTTGACTGCTCGCGATGCCGTGTCCGACCGCATTGCAGGACTCGATGCGGGGGCCGACGACTATCTCGGCAAGCCGTTCGACCTCGACGAACTGGCGGCGCGGCTGCGGGCATTGATCCGGCGCAAGGGCGGGCGCGCCACAGCAACGCTTCACTGGCAGGACGTGACCCTTGACCCCGCCACGCTTGCCGTCAGCCGGGCCGGCCGGTCGGTGACGCTGACCCGGCGCGAATTCACGATCCTGCACGCCCTCATGGAGCGGCCTGGCGCAATCCTGACCAAGCCAGCCCTCGAGGAGGCGATCTACGGCTGGCAGGAGGGCGTCGAGAGCAATGCGGTCGAGGTTCACGTCCACAAGCTGCGCGCCAAGCTCGGCCCCGGCGTCGTCGAGACGGTGCGCGGCCTTGGCTACCGGATCGGCGGAGAGCAGCCGTGAATTCGATGCGCGCACGCCTGCTTCTGGTTTTGCTCGTGACCACCGGTGCAGTCTGGTTTTCGGCCGCGACCTGGATCTATTTCGGCACCCGCGCGCAAGTCGAGCAGGTGCTCGACGCGCGGCTGCGCGAGGCGGCGCGCATGGTGAGCTCGATGGTGACGGACGACCGCGTCCAGCTGGCCTCGGCCGCCGAGGCGGTCTCGCTGCCCGACTTTGTCGACGCGCCGCCGGGCTACGAGAAGCAGCTCTCCTGCCAGATCTGGTCAATGTCGGGCAGCCTTGTCGGCAGGTCGGAAAGTGCGCCCGGCAAGCGCCTCGCCGATGCCGGAGAGGGATTCTCCGTCACCGAGATCGGTGGCGAGACCTGGCGAGTCTTCACAGTCGCGAACGACGCGCGCGGCGTCCAAGTGATGGTCGGGGACAACATGCGGATGCGCGAAAGGCTCGTGAACGACGTCATGATGGGCACGCTGCTGCCCATGTCGCTGTTCCTGCCGCTTGGCGCGCTGCTGATCTGGTTTTCGGTCCGGCGCGGGCTGGCCCCACTCGACGCTATGGCAGAAACCCTTGGTCGCCGCCACGACAGCGACCTGCGGCCACTGGGGGTGGATCCGATGCCAACAGAACTCCGCCCGGTGCTCCACGCGATCAACGGGCTCTTCTCGCGCGTGGCTACCGCACGTGACCGCGAAAAGAGCTTCACTGCGTTTGCCGCGCATGAGCTCAAGACGCCGCTAGCCGGATTGAAGACGCAGGCGCAGATCGCCCTCATGACCACCGACGAGGAGACGCGGAGCCGCGCCCTGGCGCAGATCGCCGGCAGCGTCGATCGCTCCGCGCGGATGGTCCGACAACTTCTCGACCTGGCAGCGGCCGATGCGGCGAGCGCTGAAGGCGATGCGCACGCGGACGTCGCCAAAGTCCTGGAGGATGCAGTGACCGCGGTCTCGCCTGTGGCAGTCCTTAAGGATTCGCGCATCTGCGTGACTGGCGCGATCACCGGAGCCATATCTTGCGACCGGGCGCTTGCCACCACCGCGGTGCGGAACCTCTTGGAAAACGCCGTGGTGCATTCGCCCTCCGGCTCGAACGTGCGCCTCAATGTTTCTGCCGAGAGCGGCCGGATGATCATCTCGGTCTCGGACGATGGCCCGGGCATGACCGAGGCAGAAATCCTCGCCTCGACCGACAGGTTCGTCCGCGGCAGGGCCTCGTCTGGTTCAGGTCTGGGCTTGGCGATTGTCGACGCCGTCGCAAAGCGCTCAAGTGGATCGCTGAGTGTCGCGAACGGCCCAGAAGGTGGCTTGACCGTGACACTCACGCTTCTTAGCCAAGGACAGGAATCGCCAAAGGGCGAATCCTGCCGCCGCTTGTGAGAAAGTATCCGTTCCGGCTGGTTTGGGACGCTACCTGAACGCAAGATTCGTTTGCGACTACGCCGGCGAAGGTCCATCTGTTCCGGAAATGGTGACTCACGTCTCAAGGGCAGCCTTGATGCGAGGTGCCAGTTCCCGGGCGGTGCGGCCTGAACCGATCAATGTGGCGGATGCAGCACCCGTCCAGTTTCCATATCCCTGGAGCCAAAGCCGCGGTTCCTCGACCGCACGTTGATCGACCACTTCGATGCGTCCACCAGAGCCGACCACGCCAAGCGACCGGAGGTGTCCTGTCGCCGGACGAAATCCGGTGCACCACAGGACGGCGTCCACAGGCATCTCTGTTCTGTCCGCCCAAACGACACCGTCCGTCGTGAAGCGGACGAAGGGCCGGACCGATTTCAGCACACCGCGGTCTCGCGCTTCCTTCACCGGGGGAACCATGACGATGTCGCCCAAGGTTGTGGTCGACGCCTGGTCAAAGTCACCGCGCACACGAGCGCTGGCGCGCTCGAACAGGACGCGCCCGTCAATGTCGTCGGGCAGGAAGACAGGGTCCTTGAGCGTGACCCAGACCGTCTCTGCGACCGCGCTGAGCTCGGCGAGGATCTGCGCCCCGGAGTTGCCGCCACCGACAACCAGTACCCGCTTGCCAGCAAAGGGGATTGGACTGCGATACTCTGCCGAATGGAGCTGACCGCCGCGGAACAAGTCGCGGCCCGGATGATCGGGAATGTAGGGTGCGCTCCACCTTCCCGTTGCGCTGACGACGGCCCTCGCGGTGAAGGTCCGTCCGTCCCTCAACCGGAGACAGAGCCGTTCGCCGTCCCGTTCCACGGTTTCGACGTGACATGACCGCTCGATCGGAAACGCATAGCGTTGCTCGTAGCGCGTTAGGTAATCAATCACCTCGTCTTTGGTCGGGAAGCCATCAGAGCGGCTCGGCGGCATCGGCCAGCCGGGAAGCGAGCTGTAGGTCGCCGGCGAGAAAAGACGTAGCGAGTCCCAGGCATGAAGCCACGCGCCGCCCGGACGGTCCTCGGCATCGAGCATGAGGAAATCGATTCCGGCGCGACCAAGATAATAGGCGACGGCCAGGCCCGCCTGACCTCCTCCGATCACGACGACATCATGATCGCCTTCATTCATGCGGAGCGCTTCTGTGGCATGGTCGCGATCGTGGAAAGATCCGTCGTCGGATCGATCGTCTTGCC
>Ga0180215_1001585_pt1 | contig 24747 bp, 23 predicted proteins | sample eDN3rd37CBELigBY_FD_128871 | JGI IMG/M metagenome (GOLD analysis project Ga0180215, IMG submission 128871) | Enriched backyard soil microbial communities from Emeryville, California, USA - eDNA 3rd pass 37_C BE-Lig BY (version 2) (version 2) | ecosystem: Environmental > Terrestrial > Soil >...
AAAGCCAACTAGGTATATTTGAACATCTGGATTTATTTCGTTCACTTTAATGAAAATGTTTCTTAATCTGTCCATATATGCTTCTCTTTCTTCTTGAAAAGGCTCTAAAGTTAGATTGGTAAGGTTACTTTTTACTATTTTCATAATGTCATTGGCACCAATGGTAATCATGACTGTGTCCGCTTTTTCTATGGATGATTCAATTTCTTTATTTTCGAGCCGTTCTAACAACTGATCTGTACGATTCCCTCTTTTACCATAATTTTCAACGGAGATATTTAAATGGTTATCTTCAAAGGTATGTTCTAGGATCCCAACAAATCCGCCACTCTCTGTCTCATCACCTACACCTTGAGTAAGAGAATCACCGATTGCTACAACCCGTAGATCCTTCTTAAACAAACGAATGGTTCCCTCAACGACTTCCCTGATTTTCTTCTTAATTCCTTTTGTTAACGTCTGCCTTTCATTATTGCTATCTGCTACTAGCTGTTCCTCTTCTTCAGATGCGCTATCTGTAGATATATGGTCTTTTTTTACTTCTACTTCAGCTGCCTTATTCGTTTGAGTCTGCTCTTTATCTCCAGCTTCTCCAGTACTCTTCTCATTTTTCATCGATATTTCTGTTGACAAGCTTACTGATCTAACTTGATTGAAATCTGAAGACAAAATAATTAGAAGGACGCTTACTAGCAGAAGACTAGCTATAATGATGATGGCTTGCTGTCTCTGCATGTTGATCCTACACCTGCCAATATCTTATTCTATTTTCAAAGCATTTGGGACTTATCTTGTTATGACCTTGTCTTTTACGATAACTGAGTTTATCGTAAGCAAGGAAAATACATTTTTATCATTATATAACTTTTCGTCTTGAAACATGTATTTTTTGTGGTCTTTGTTAATGATCGTGTATTATTTTTTGAGATTGGTGTCGATTGTAAAAGGTAGAGAAAAAACACGTTAATGATAACGTGTTTTTTCTCTATAAACAATAGAAATATTCTTCTTTACTTATGTAATGGCAGAAAATTTATCTTTGCAGCTTAAAATGATTACATTTCGGTTCCGATTTTTAACTCAATTAAGTAAAGGGGATTCCCTTCAGGATCATTAAAGTAAGCAATCCTGGTAGCCTCTTCTTCCATGATTGGCTGGAACTCAACACCACGTGATTTTAGCAGCTTGATTACTGACTCCAATTCATGTACTTCCAAGCCAATATGTACACTGCCAGATTTCCCTGAATGAAACTCTTGTCCTTCACGAGGATGCACGAGTCCAATTGTCAGACCGGGTGCTTCGACCTGCACTAAATGTCCTTCTACTTGGAACTGTACTTTAAATCCAAGCGTTTCCACGTAAAACTGTTTTGCTTTTTTTAAATCCTTTACTTCGATTGTCACACTGCTACTCTTGAACATTTTCTCTTCCTCCATATTTCAATCTTCCATTATTATATCTTAAACTTCACTGACTGAACACGGTAAAAAGCATTGACATTTGGTTAGGTAGATGCTAAAGGCATTTCCTAAGTAGTAGGGAATTTGATGTATCAGTATTCCTAGAATTTGGATGGCGTTTCGTTCTCATTACTTGCCTTTTAACGTAACCTCCCCTTCTACTTTTGTTATATAATAGTATATAAAGAATGTAATGTAGGAGTTTTATTTAAGTTTTTTGGGATTTACCACTATTTCTATTGAATATAAGGAGAAGAAGGAATGCAGAATTTTATCGCGTTTGATTTTGAAACGGCCAATAGATCTAGACACAGCATTTGTTCTGTTGGGATGATTTTTGTTGAAAATGGTAAATTGGTAGATTCTATTTATCAATTAATTAATCCTGAAGAGAGATTTGATGGATTCAATATTCGGATTCACGGTATTACGCCAAAAGATATTCAGGATGCTCCTACATTTGATGTTTTCTATCATTCTATTAAAGAGAAGATAGACAATCGTTTAATGATAGCTCATAATTTATCGTTTGACGGATATGCTTTACGCGATAATTTAGCTAGATACCAAATGGAGTCATGCTATAATCCATTACTTTGTACCTATCAGCTGTCTAGAAGGCTATTAAAAGGCCAGCCAAGCTATTCCCTGGACGCTATTAGCCGCTATTTCGGAATTAGTCTAGATAACCATCACCATGCTCTAGATGACGCAAAAGCATGTGCCCTTATTATGTTAAAGCTAATGGAGCAATATGAACTAAGAGATTTTGATTCAATTTATTCTAAAACCCAAATAAAACCAGGTGAGATTTCAAATAAAGGATACCGTTCATCGTTAGTCCGAAAAAATAAAGAAGTTAAGAAATAAATGAAATGATAAAGTATGGCAAGCTAAAGAGAAACGGGGGCAAGGTATACCTTGTCCCTCTTTAGCTTGTTTATTTTGACAAAAAAAGCTTGTTCCCTATAAATAGAGTTTTACTGATTGACTACAAGATCCAACATTTGAATGAAAAATGACACAAAAAATAATGGAAAAAGTCGGAAAATTTAAAAATAAAAAGGTATCTTTTAATGATTTTCTGTTATATAATAGTTAAAAATATAATATATGTGTTATATATTATTAAAGAGAGGATGATGATGAATGCTTTCAAATCTAGAGCGTGATAACATAATCCAATTTTTAGTGAATTATTTTGGGGTAAATCGCTTCCAATTAGAGGAAATGAGCGATCATTCACTCGAAAATACCTATGAGTTTGCCTATTCAAGAACAGAAATGGAAAGCTATTTTTAATACATCTGCATGATACTTAACCATTAAAGGGGCAGCGGATAACCAATCCGTTGCTCCTTTTTATTATCTAGACAAGTCCCTCTTCCCCTCCGCATATACTTTTACTAAGGAGGGATAGCTTGAAGTTCATTACGATACGGATAAAATGGATTTATTTATTTTTACTATTACTTTTTCTAGTTGTAACTGGATGGTATCTAATGCAGCCACTCACGATTTATACAAACGGCGAAGCAGTAAGTGCGGATGAACCCTATACATTTCATATGGTAACAGCTGAATTTGCGGGTAAAACAGAAGCTGGGAAAGAAATGGAATCCTATCGATGGCATCCTGGGACCATTATGGTTCCAAAGGGAAAAGAAGTGATTATTCAGATGTATGGGGTAAATGGGCTAGAGCATCCATTTTATATTGAAGGAACCGATTATCAAGGTGTTGTACAAAAAGGCAAGGAAACAGAACTGAAGGTCAAATTTGATAAAAAAGGAACATATCGGTTAATATGTTCAGTGCATTCTAACATCCAGCAAAATGGACCAATGATCGCATATATTACCGTTGATTAACCATTCAAGTCTAATACTATTCCTGGATATTTACTATTTATACAGTGGCAGGTCATGATAATAACATACGAAACAAACTCCGCATGTGTCTGCTGGGGTTTGTTTCGTTATTTAATGGAACATTAGCATAAATCCAAAAGACCCTTAATCTCTCTTATTTGCTCCATATGACGCTGTTCATGCAAATAGACAGCTTCAATCCATTGGTCTAAAGGTAAATCCCCAAAGGCAGGATGATTGACTGACTTTGTTTGGAGTATAGTAGGTTGATCAATTGAACTTAAGGTATTTATTAACTCATTCCTTGATTCAGCCAACAGCTCTATTATTTGCTGTTTTTCAAATGGTGCTGATTCGGGCTCCACAATCTCTGGTGCTTGGAGTTTCTTTGTTCGATCCAATATGCGCTGAACGTTTTTCCTTTCTATATTTGAGTCCCTATTCTGACTCAATCCCCATTTTATTGCTTTTACAGTTGCTCGTTCTACTAACACTAAATGATGACAAACTTGCGCAATACTCCACCGATTATTTTCTGGTCTATAATTAAATGCATCATAACTTAATAATTCAAATTCCCTTATAAGACTGTTTCGAGTTTCAAGCATCTGATGATGAATAAGACTATTCACGGAACTCCCCCTTAAAGAAGAAAATTTTGTTCTTTCAACATGCTTTGGCCTGCTTTCTAGTAATCCCTTGAAACTGTCAGGGTAGAATCATGGTAATTGTTGCTGAAAAAACAATCATGTAATCTATACTTCTATAAGTAAGTAATAATTCCTTTCTATTTAATATTTTTACATCGGTTGAAGATCCTGCTGTTTTCCTGTCATGAGGAATTAAGGTTATAATAATGAATAATGTTTTGTTTTGGAGTGAAAAGAATGCTTCATTTTGATCGAACCCATAATCCCAAAAATAATCCCGAGCTGATTGCAGAAATGACAAATAACATGCTTCCACTAAAAAAGTTAGTTAAAGAGACAGAGCAGCTGTTTGAGCAAACATGTAAGAATCACCAACCAGATATACCGGAAAGAGCTACTAAGAGGACCGGGTCTTTGTTAGAAAAAGTTATGGCATGGTTTTTTCGCATCTTTGCCGAACCCTCTACTCCTTTACCCCCAAGCAAAACCATTGTGGATATGGAAGAAAATATCTTTCCAGATTGGAAGGAAAAGCTGGATCAGGAATTCAATCAGCTTTTGAATCATATCACACTTGAAGTTAATGTATTGGATTTCGGTGCTATAGGAGATGGAAAAACAGATTGTACAGCGGCTTTTCGAAAAGCAATTGGAAACGGAAGAGTAAAAGTTGTTGTTCCTGAAGGTGTATTTATAACAAAAGGAATCCGACTCCCCTCCTGGACCTATTTAATCGGTGCAGGAAAAGGAAAAACCATAATTAAATTACATAATCAAGCTTCGAAAGGGATTAGACTTGTAACAAATGCGAATCATTGGAAAGGAAATCATCACCTTTTTATTAAAGGTCTAAGTTTAGACTGGAATATTAAAAGGCTTGGAAACACAGCCAAAACAAGTACCTGGGGAAATCATTCCAGCTGTTTAACGTATGCCAACGTTACCTATGGCTGGGTCCATGAAGTTGAAGGAATTAATCCAGGTCTCCATTGCTTTGATATCTCTTCGACCCTATATAACTATGCGGGAGATGGATTTAGAGCACGGGGCGGCAGTAAATATGTGTGGCTTAATCAAGTGAATGGCTATGGGTTTGGTGATGACGGGGTTACGACTCATCACAGTGACTACATACTTATTACCCATTCCCATATGTGTGACCCAAGCGGCCGCTCACATCAAAAGGGTTTCTCTAATTCAAACGGGATTGAAATTGATGACGGTTCAAGAAATGTCCTGCTTGTCCAAAACTCCTCTGCAAGATGTTTTGGCGGGATTGAAATAAAGGCACATGAAAATTCATCAGCTGCTTCAAATGTACAAATTATAGGGCATATTTCTGTAAACGATAATCGTTCCTATAATTTTCGCCATATTGGACATCACAAAAGCACAGATGAACAATCGAAAACCGCTTTTAATATTAGTGCTTGCAGCTTAATTTCGATTGCACCTGTTTATTCGGATTTATATAGGGACTCCGCGCCTCGCAGCTTAGTCGTTTCAGGGTATCAAAATGTCGTTATTAATCAATTTTGGGCTATTGGGGACCCCCATTATGACTTTAAAAACAATCCAGTTGTTGCGATTCAATATCGGGCAAGAAATGTGTTATTGAATCGGTTTTCTTTTAGTGAATTTCTCAATGCTGGACCGGCAATAAAAGTATATGGAGGTATAAATCGTCCAGATTTTGTCAACATTCAAAACGTTACCACGGATGATACTTTTATTAAACAGGTCCATGGGGATAGACACCTTGTACCAGTTATGAGGTAATACAAATTTTGATTACAAAGCAGCTAGTATACTACTTCTTTTTTCATCAAATAACAATCAAACGGCTGAAATGGTTTCAGCCGTTTGCATTATCGAGTATTGATAATTATTTTACAGCGCCTTCTACCAATGGAATCAACGTGCCGTTACGAATTTGATCTGCCTTTTCTTTTCCTGAAAGAGCTTCAATAATAGCCAGCGCAAAATATGGTGCTGTTGCCGGACCGCGAGAGGTAATGACATTACCATCCTTTACGACAATTTCCTCAGAGAACTCTTTAAAGTTTATTTGCGATTCGAAGCCAGGGTAACATGTCCCTTTAATCTTTGCTGCAAGTCCCGCCGCTTCTAACGCAAGCGGTGATGCGCAAATGGATGCAACCAGCTTTTCTTCAGTATAGAATGATTGTAGATAAGACACTACATGCTCATTTTCTGCAAGTAAGTTGGCACCGGGAAGACCTCCAGGTGTGATGACAGCATCATAATCAGCTGGATTCACTTCTTCTACTAATTTATCAGCTTTAATATGTACTCCATGAGCACTGACAGTGTCCAAGGTTCCAATGACTGAAACCATATCAACCGTTATGTCAGCACGTCGTAAAAAATCAACAACCGCTAATGCCTCGATTTCCTCATAACCATTTGCTAAAAACAAGATTGCTTTTTTCATTTTTATCAGCCTCCTCTTTCCAATTATAATCTCATTATGAAAATTCCGACAAGTTTATTCTTTGAGCCAAACCCGTCCCCCTGTCCCATTAATGCTTTTTTAGCATATTTTCTATTTTCTTTAATTCTGTTTCGATATAGGATTTTTTATGGTCGAAGCCGATAATGGCTACTACTTTTCCGTTGGTGTCCATTAATGGCGCAAAGCTTGTTTTCCATTCACCGTAGATATCTTTGTATAGTGGAGTGACTCCTGCTTTTCCATTTAAAGCTGCAAAGGCTACTTCCATGATTTCAGGTGGTCCTTCATATAACACTCCAGGTGGAATAACGAAATCTTCACTGGCCACAATGGTCTGTGCAATACTACTTTCTAGCATTCTAAAAATGTAGACCCATTCAATAATACCTTCTTGTTCTCGTATGTTTGTTAATTTCCTTTGAACGGTTTTATAGACTGGGTTGGATGGTGAAGTATTTGGTTTCATTAATTCGGTGATTTCCTCTGGCAGTATTACAGTGGATGTTACTATAGCCATTGAACGTAATTGTTTATCTAAATGCTGTTCAAGAATGTTTCTTTTGTTTGAAAAGGACTGAGATTCCTGCTGCAATTTTTCACGAATTTTTTTATATTTCCTGCTCAATGTTGGTTGGCTAATATCTAGTACTTTTGCGGCGAGCTTGGAGGATTTATATTTTTCAACAGCCATTTGAATTAACTGCTCTTCAATCATATCGATCGCTTCCTGTAACGGCATAATGTGTTTAATTATTGGTGGTTCCTTGATTTCATCTTTTTCCCAAGGAATATAACCGTAAGCGATGCTTGAGTCTACATTTTGTTCTCTGCTTGTGACAACGATACGTTCGACTGTATTTTCTAATTGACGAACATTTCCTGGCCAATCGTACATACAAAATAAATCAATTGCATCAGGTGTAATACAGATGTTTCGATTATACAAGTTATTATATTTTGCAACGAAATGATAGATTAAGACCGGAATATCTTCAATTCTTTCCCTTAAGGAAGGAATGTCAATCGGTACAACATTTAATCGATAGTATAAGTCTTCTCGGAAACGCCCCTCTTTGACCATTTTTTCAAGTGAACGGTTCGTTGCCGCGATAATTTGGACGTCAATCTTAATTGATTTTGCGCCTCCTATAGGTGTCACTTCTTTTTCCTGTAAAACTCGCAGCAGCTTCACCTGCAGGTTCATAGGCATTTCACCAATTTCATCAAGAAAGATAATTCCTTCGTTCGCTAGTTCGAATTTTCCGGGTGATCCATTTTTGTTAGCGCCGCTGAAGGCTCCGCCAACATAACCAAATAATTCACTCTCTAATAGATTTTCCGGGATGGCACCACAGTTCACCGCAATAAATGGTTTCGAGCTCCTATTACCTAACTGATGTACAGTTTTGGCAAACATCTCTTTTCCTACACCAGATTCTCCTAATAAAAGGACAGTTGTGGAAACCCTTGATACCATATCAATCGTATTCAGGACATCTTTCATTTTATCACTATGGACAACCATGCTGGGAATACTTGTTATATCCCTGTCTGCTGCGATCTCAATTGAATCGATGACTGTGTCAGAAATCTTTTTTAATCCCCATAATCTCATTTCTTCACCATAGCCATTTGACGGAAATACACTGATCAGAATGGTACTTCCATTCCAAGCTAGTAATTGGAGTGAATTGACCTCTTGATTTACTAATTGTAAAAAGCGTTCACCAAAGTAAATAATTTCTTCTAGCTCCATCAATAATTTGCCGATTAAGAAATCAGCAGGTGTTGACCAAAAGTCTTTCAGTTCCCCGTTTCTATGTAAAATAAGTCCCTTTGCATTTGTTATGATAATTTCATCGTAAATCGATAGGATACTAGATTGAAAAGCGTGAAGTATTTGTTCATTTGATACTGTGATAGATCCCATCTTGAATACACCCCTTGTTTAGAAATAGAAATATTCTGATTATTTTGTAAATTATTTCATAAATGAATCGAAATTTCAAATATGAAATAGAAAAATAGAAGTAATTAATGTTTTTTGTAACTTTAGCTTAGATTATTCATTTGGCATAAGAATTGCTTCTGTTAGGGTACAAAGGCTTTGAAAGGAGGAAGTCCATGAAACAAAAAGATCATATCCAAAAAAACATGGAATCAAACGACCCATTCATTAAAGGAATGTATACAGATCTTCATAACAGAATACAAGATTATCAAGAAAGCGATTCCATCGTTGAAAAAATGAAATTTTCGGATGCAAAAGGCTCTATTGTGATTGTTGGTATCATTGCTGCTTTTTTGGCTTACGTTTTAGTAAGTTAATCTCATTATAGTATAGGAGGAAGAATATGGGTAAAGAAAATTCATCAATTTCAAAGGATGTGGCCTTTGGCTTTCTCCCCGCAGCAAAGAATGACCGCGTCTTTGGAATGTGGGATTTAATTTTAATACAAGTAGGAATAGGAATTTCGTGTATTTGTATCTTAACTGGGGCCTATACCGGCTTGATGGTAAATGCTAGAGAGGGTTTGGGAGCGATTCTTTTTGGTGAAGCCTTCCCTATTTTATTAATCGTACCGATTACCATCTATTTTGCACGATATGGGATTGACACCTTTATTGGATTTAGAAGCTCCTTTGGTTACTTAGGCGCGAAACTATTTTACTTTGTTTTCGCTATTTTAACACTTGGCTATACTGCCGTGGCTCTTTATATGGCAGGTGAAGCGATTGTTGAAATACTAAGTTTTACAAGTATACCAGCGTTTTTTACATCTTCGGCAACTGGAGTTCCTCTATTTGCCATTCTATTATTTGTCATTGCCTTCTCCGTAACATTTAGAGGACCATTAGCAATCAAGAAATTTAATTGGATTGGAGTTCCGGCCATTGCGATTTTATTAGTTGGATTGCTAATTCTGATTATATCAGGACAGGGTATGGATAAAATATTAGCTTTACATCCTGCTGAACCATATGAAAAGTTATCCCGTTCTTTTATGACTGCGCTTGAATTAAATGTTGGCTTAGGATTTTCCTGGCTGCCCTATTTAGGTCAGTATGCCCGCTTGGTAAAAAGTGAAAAAGCTGCCTATAAAGCAACCTTCTTCAGCTATGGTATTCTGGTTAATATTGCGGTTGTCCTTGGAGCATTGACAACACTAGTTGTTGGTACACAAAACCCAACTGAATGGATGCTGGCCATTGCTGGAACATGGGTTGGATTAATCGGACTAATCCTGCTTACACTGGGTAATTTAACGGCAGCTATCTTTTTAATGTACTCACAGGTGATTAGTCTTAAAACGATTTTTCCAAAGAGTTCTTGGCTTGTCGCTATGCTAACAACCGTTCCCGCTGTATTTCTATTATTAAGCTCCACCTTCTATAATGCTTTTAACTCTTTTATGACAGTCATTGCTTACATTATGTCTATTGCTGGTGGTATTGTCATTGCAGACTTTTTCTTTGTTAAGAAACAAAAGATCTCCTTATATGATCTTTATAATACAAATGGAAAGTATAAGTATTGGCATGGCATCAACCCTTCAGCCATAACAAGTATCATTATTGGAACGTTAGTTTATTGGGGACTGTACAACCCACTATTAGATAAAGCAAGCGGTCTTTTCGAATATATTTCAGCAGGCATCCCTGCGTACTTTGCATCCCTTATTACTTACTATATTTCAGCTAAATATGTTTTTGCTTACAGTGTTGATAAAGAGGTAAGCAAAAAAGCCGCTGAGTCGGTACAGAAACAAGTGGACTTAATTTAGATTTCAATTTTGAATGGAAATTTTAAAAATGAAATTTTCAGAATATAAAATATATTGAAAAATCATAAATTCTAATTATTTAAAGTTGGCACAATTATTGCTTATGCCTATGTAAAGTTATCTTTTTAAATTAAAGGAGGAATTTTCATGTTTGAATCTACTAATCTTGAGCTATTCCCATACCCTTTTCATACGATTAAAGAAGGTAATAACTACCGCTATTCCAATGACTTAAGAAAGCTTGATAAGGACCATCAAAATTGTGTGGTCATCACTCCGGAGTATAAGAAACAAATTGAGAGAAAAAGAGAATTATTGAAGGAACAACCAGCAGTTCGGTTCCAATCCTATCCACATACAATGGAAATGCAATGGGAAGTTGCGGAAATGCTTATGAAATTGGCGGTGGAAAAATACCCTGAGCACTTCCAAATAGAAAAGAACGGAAATCATTGGACTTTCCACAATACCATTTTGAATGAAACGGAATCCTTCATTTTTGGTGATGCATCAAGTATCGAGCTTGAGCCGCTCGATTTAATCGGCCGTCATTTCACGACTGACTTTGTCTTAATGGTAAATCGAGATGACAATCTTTATTTAGAAGTGGCACAGGAATCCTATGCTGCCCTATTCTCCCCTCACTGGAATAAAGGGATGTCATTTGATGAAATCCACGGACCTGTCCCATTTGTATCACGTACAGGTGTTCCATTAGCTGAAAGAGTACGGAATTTCTTATTACGAAATGTCCTGCCGGGCGAGCCTTGGACAAGAATTAACTGGAACCTAATGGCAAATCGATGGGATGTTAACTACGAAACCTTTGATACTTGGGGACCAACCCGCTATCTAGTTAATTCTGAAAATGCCGGTGAACTTGTAAGGCTTCGGGTTGAAGAACAGTTTTTCTATCGTATGCCGCGAAGCAATGCCATTTTGTTTGTGTTAAATACTCAATTTCTGGCGATGAAGGACTTAGCGCAAAGACCAGAATGGCTGATGCAAACGTACTCTATTTTATCCGATATTCCTAAGCCAATGGCAGATTATAAAGGGTTTACTCCATTCATTGAGCCAACAGTGGAATACTTGAAAAACGAAGTTGAGCAATTAAACTTACAAGCAAAATAAGATTTGGAGGTATGTAAAATGGTCTATAACAGCCCGGTATTATTTGATCAATCTGTAACCATTGTCGAAGCATTCACAATCAGACAGGATAGAAGAAAGTTATTAATTATTTCTGCTGAACCTAAAGAAGTAGACAAAATCCATCAGTTTATTAAGGAAATAAATGGTCATAAGGATTATGAACTTGTTGAAATCAATAATGCTTTACAGCTAGAAAATGTTCGAGAACTCGTTGAACGTCAAAAAATGGGCACACAGCTTTATATTTCAGCGCAATGGGATGATGCTGTAGCAATTTTCACATCGGCCATTGAAGCAGGTTTTTCTGAGGATGAAATACAAACGCTAATTTCCGGAGAAAAGAAGCGTTTTGTGTATTGTGTAAAATGCTATCACCTGCAAGAAGTAAAACAAGAAGAAAATGATACGATCTGTCATCATTGTCAAATCAGCTTAGAAGTTGGTCCTTTCTTCTCAAGAGAAAGAAAAGGTTATATTGGATATCCATACAACCCTGCCTTTATACCATCAAATTAACAGCTTTATTTTTATAAAAATAGATTGGAGTGATGTTGATGAGTGGATTTGGAAACATTCAAGTATATGTTGGTAAGATCGTACAGGAAACAAAATATGTAAAGCGTTTCCATTTATATCCGGTCGATCGAGATCTATTGCCTGCGTTTACCGGTGGTTCACATATTGCTACCTATGTAAAAAATGGCGATGAAATCATCGAAAGAAATTATTCACTTGTAAGCCATCCAACTGACCGTACACAATATGCAATTGCGGTTCGAAAGGATGATAACTCAAAAGGAGGATCTGTTTACTGGCACGAGCAGATCCAGGTCGGAGATTATTTAGAAATCAGCTGGCCTAAAAATCATTTCCCTCTTGCCTTCAAAGCAGCGAAACATCATGTGTTTTATGCAGCTGGTATTGGGATTACTCCTTTTATGACGATGATGGAAGATTTAACTGCTGAAGGAAAATCATTTGAATTACACTATGCAGCAAAAACAAAAGATGAATGTGCGTTCTATGATGTTTTGAATGCAAAATATCCTGGAAAATGTCATTTCTATTTCTCAAGAGCGGAAAATCCTACTAGAATGACACCTGAAACCATGACTGAGCACCGAATTGGCTCACATGTCTATTTCTGCGGACCGATTTCAATGGTGAAGGAATATAGAGAAGCAGCGGAAAGCTATGGATATCCTAGTCATTCTATTCATTTTGAAGTTTTTACATTGGCTGATGATGGCCCACAGAATCCTTTTGTTGTGACATTAGCAAATAGTGGTAAACAAGTGGAGGTTTCGGAAAGTGAAACACTACTGGAGGCACTATTAAAATCAGGAGTTGAAGCCCCCTATTCTTGTAAGGTAGGTGGATGCGGAAGCTGTGAGGTGCAGATTGTTGACGGAGAGGTTGATCACCGCGACCACTTCTACAAAGACGAAGAAAGACAAACAAAGAAAGTGATTCTAACCTGCTGCTCAAGAGCCAAAGAAACTGAAAAAGAGCTTGTTTTAGAATTGTAATTAGCTCCCCTACTCCATTTAATAGTAAGCTTTTATTCAATTATAAATAGTAGTGATGCTTTAGGAGATTCATATAATTAGGAGGCAATAATATGACAACAACTACACAAGTACTAGAATTAAAAATGTATATTAATGGTGAATGGAGACTATCTAATAATCCGGATGGCAATAAGGTTATCAATCCTGCTACTGGTGAATTGATTGCTATTGCTCCGAGAGCAACGGTTGAAGAAACAGAAGAAGCAATTAGAGCCGCAAAAGAAACCTTTGAAAGCGGTGTGTGGTCAAAGTTAAGTGCTCAGGAACGCTCCGACTTCCTTTTGAAAATTGCGGATAAAATTGATGAAAAGCATGATGAACTTGTTGAGTTGGAAGTAAAGGACAATGGAAAAATCCGAGCGGAGGCTGATATTGATATCCATGATGCCGCGTCCTGCTTCCGCTATTATGCAGGATTAATTAGAACCCCGGATGGACAAACCTATCATGTCGCAGACCCAATGCAAGCCATGGTTGTACGTGAACCAGTTGGCGTAACAGGTTTAATTGTTCCTTGGAATTTCCCATTCCTGATGAGCGTATGGAAATTTGCCCCTGCTTTAGCTGCTGGAAATACGATTGTTTATAAGCCAGCTGAGGTAACACCTGTGACAGCAACTAAATTAGTTGAAATTATTGAAGAAGTAGGCGTTCCAAAAGGTGTCGTGAATTTAGTATTAGGAAAAGGTTCTGTGATTGGTGAAGTCATTGCAAGCAGCCATGATGTGGACATGGTTTCCTTTACTGGAAGTACTGAAGTTGGTAGAAACATTATGCGTAATGCTGCAGGCAACTTGAAGAAAATCTCTCTTGAACTAGGCGGCAAATCACCAAATATTATTTTTGCTGATGCAGATTTTGAAGCAGCTGTTGATAACGCATTAGTTGGGATCTTCTATGGCTCTGGACAAGTATGCTCAGCAGGAAGCCGCATTATTGTGGAAGAAAGCATTTATGATAAATTCGTTTCTGAGTTTGTAAGACGTGCTAAAAATATTAAAGTTGGGCCTGGGTTAGAAGAAGGCTCCGAAATGGGGGCGATTGTAAGTGAAGCACAGCTTCATACCATTCTAGAATATATTGAAATTGGTAAAAATGAAGGTGCAACATTAGCATGTGGCGGTAATCGTTTAACTGATAATGGTTTGGATAAAGGATTCTTTGTTGAACCAACTGTTTTTATTGATGTAACTTCAGAAATGCGTATCGTAAAAGAAGAAATTTTCGGACCTGTAGTCGTAATTCAAAAATTCAAGGATGAAGAAGATGCCATTAAACTAGCGAATGACACAATCTATGGACTTGCCGGCGGCGTATTCACTTCGGACGGTGCAAAAGCAATGCGTGTAATTAAAGAAGTACGTGCAGGTATCACATGGATCAACACATTCGGACCAACCTATAATGAGGCTCCATGGCATGGCTATAAACAAAGCGGTATCGGTTCAAGCTTAGGAACATTTGGACTTGATGAATTCCAAGAAGTAAAACAAATTAATATTAACCTTGCTGTCGCACCAACAGGCTGGTTCTCAGACAATAAATAAGCCAAAGGGACAGGTCCCCCTGGTCCTCGAATGGATTCAATGATAAAAAAACTCGTCAAGTTGACGAGTTTTTTTATTCCTACAATTTACCTTATTTCTCGTTAATTACGAATAATACACCTGTGAGAATAAGGATAGAACCAATCCAAAACGTCATCCCTATGCTCTCTCCTAGAATAAGCCATCCAAGGATTGTTCCAACTATGGGTTGAAAGAGAAAAATATTCCCCCGCTTGAGGCGTTAAACATTTGTAATCCGCGATTCCAAAGTAAGAATCCTCCTACTGTTGAGACAATGCCTAAATACAAGAGCCCTCCCCAAATGTTCGGTTGGGATAGCTGAGACATCGTAATCTCCTGTAATCGCTGACGAGTGGCCTCCTATTCTGTTCGTCATTTTTCATTTGTTTTAAAGCCTCTCTATTAGATAAGGTACAGCTCGCACAAAGAATTGCAAATTTCGGAAAAGCATAATTACTATTCTAATTGTTTTCAATTAACGAGTGATAGTATATAATACCAACATTGCACATCAAACATATAAAATACTAGCAATCTCTCAATTTGTTATTTGAAATTTCTGATAAATATGGTATTATGTATACCAAGTACCAAACTAAAAAGGAGAATTTAGCAAAGATGGAAAACTTATTTCTAACACTTGGTGTTGCTGTATCATCAGGAGCACTGATCGCATTACTGAAAATAATTCTAATTGACATCATCCTATCTGGTGATAATGCAATCGTCATTGCAATGGCAACGAAAAATCTGCCAAAAGATTTACAAAATAAAGCCATCTTCTGGGGTACAGCAGGCGCGGTTATTCTGCGAATTGGTTTCGCAGCTATTATTGTATATCTGCTGCAAATTCCATACGTTAATCTTTTCGGTGGAGCCCTTCTTCTCTGGATTGCATACAAGGTATTGGTTGAAGGCGAAGAGGATGCAAATATTAAGTCACATAATAGTCTAGTTAAAGCCATTCAAACGATTATTATTGCCGATGCGGTTATGAGCTTAGATAACGTAGTGGCTGTAGCAGGTGCTGCACATGGTCATATTGGGATGATAGCTCTTGGTGTTATTATCAGTATTCCTATTATGATCTTTGGGTCAAAATTTATTGTTAAGTTAATGGAAAAATACGCTTGGATTGCATATGCGGGTGCAGGTATTCTCTCTTGGACAGCTGGAGAAATGATTTTAAAAGATAAGAGTTTAAATAGTTTGGTTGAAATTCCACATGGGGCTATATCATATGTCATTCTAGCTGTGGTAACTGCCATAGTACTTTCAATAGGCTATATAAAGAATCAAAGCAGTGCAAAAGCAGCTGAAGGAAAACAAACAGCATAATGGTTTGGGGGAAAGAGTGAAATACTCTTTCCCTTTTTTCTTCACATTTTAAATCTACTTATTCAAAAACCTCTTCATAAATTCGAAGTACCTCATCAGCAGTTAACGGATGTGTTGCAACGATAGTATTTTGACCTAATCCTGCTACACGTATCGTTTCCTCCGCCATCAATTTCAAATCCTCTTTTTTCACACCAAGATTTTTCAATGTATCGTATGTACCAATTTCTTTATACCAGGTTACCAATGCTTCAATTGTTGCTTCACAAGCTGCAGCATCATCATCAAGTGTAACGTTAAACACTTTCCGCCCTAATCTAGCAAGACGATGTGGCCTGTCTTTTTTAATGATTTGACGAAAATAAGCTGGGGTAAGAATCGCCAATCCGCGTCCATGTGAGATATCATAATGTGCGGACAACGTATGTTCAATTTGATGAACCGGGAAGCTTCCCCCTCTTCCTGCGTTTGCAATACCAATTAAGGCTAAGGTGCTGGTCCAAAGGAGATGTGCACGGGCATTATAATCCTCCGGATGGTCAATTGCCATCTTGCCATATTTCACCGCATTACGCATGAGTCCCTCTGTAATCTCGTCTTGAACGTTTGCACTTTCATCGCCTGTCATATACCCCTCATACAAATGAGTGAACATATCTACCGCTCCGTCCGCGGTGTAGTCAGCAGATACGGTATAGGTCAACTCCGGATCAAGAATGGCAGCACGAGGAAATAAGGCTGGACCAGCAATCCCTGATTTTTCCTTCGTTTCCCAATTCGTAATAACGGCGGAAGAATTGGCTTCAGATCCTGTTGCTGCTAACGTTGGAATGGTCAATATAGGGAGTGCCTCTTTTATCGGCAGCAATTCCTTCCACAAGCCCGTTTTATTTCCTCTAATATATTCATGGATCGGTCTAGCAGAAACAGCCACGGTTGCTATGGCTTTGGCTGCATCCATGGCGGAACCACCGCCTAAAGCTAGAATTAAATCACATTTTTCATCACGAGCGATTTGTCCCCCTCTATCAACCGTTTCTGCTCTCGGGTTTGGTTCTACTTGATCGAACACAACAAACTCAACACCTGCTGCTCTTAGAGATTCGGATACTCTAGAAAGGGACCCCGTTTTTTTAGTTGAAGAACGACCGGTAACCAATAATACTTTCCTTCCATACTCTTTAACAAGATCTCCACAATGATCGACCTCGCCTTTTCCAAAAATTATCTTCGTTGGAATGTTTAAAGTAAAATTTAACATGTGATTTCTCCTTTTCAAATAGGTTCTAAAAGCTGTTTAGGAGTTTTACCCTTTACGTAATAGACATCAAGCGTTCATGACGAGAGTTTTTCTCCCGTTTTATGATAAGTAAAAAAACAAGCCTTCTTCACAAAAATATAGTTTTCCACCTGGATGGTTAATTATTCTATCTTCTTGGACTCACCTTATTCATATGTAGTGCTTGTACTATTATTGGACGGGATCCCGCCGACTCATTAAACTCGACAGCCTCATTCTCCTGAACAGTATTCAATTCAAGTTTATTATAAACTTTTTATCATCATAAATAGTCTAAAAAACTCGTCAAATATGACGAGTTTTTAAATGTTACGGAAGATTACATCGTTCCTTTCTGAACTATGGCATCTCTGTCCCATTTTCGGACCAATGTACCCGTCCCCCTGGAACCCCTGGCAGATTTGTATTCTTTGATGATTTCTGACATGATGCTGAGGGCTATTTCTGTTGTTGTTTCTGAGCCTATTTCCAATCCGATCGGAGAATGGACCTGCTCCAGCTGGGCTTCTGTAATGCCTTCGCTTTTTAGTTTTTTTAATATAGTGAGGGTCTTACGTTTACTGGCGACCATCCCAATATAGGCGCAAGGAAATTGCAGTGCCGTTTGTAAAACAATGTCATCAGAATCCTTTGTTACAATGACCACATATGACTTTTCACTTAGGTTTGCTGAGAGCAGCGCTTTACCAATATCCTCGTTTACAAAAAGGTTTTCTGCATTTGGAAAGCGCTCCTTCGTGCAATAACCAACGCGATCATCAACAACGCAATAGGGATATTCAAGTAAGTCAGCAATCTTTCCTAGCGCGTTGGCTAGATGTCCTGCACCAACCAATACTAGTTCAGGTCTGCTTGTATAGACTTCAATAAAGACCCGTATCGTTCCGCCACAATTCATCTGAATTCCGTCCTTGGCATGTTTATTCAATATATATTCAACGACTTTGGACTGCCCCTTTTCAATAGCTCTTACGCTTTCTTCGATGATATAGAATTCAGCCAATCCGCCGCCGACAGTCCCTTCAATCGTCCCATCCTTGTATACAATCATTTTTCCAACATGACTGGGAGTGGAGCCCCTTGCTTCAATAATCATGGCCAATGCAAATGCTTCGTTTTGGCGCGTCAGCAAGCCCACTTTTTCCATCAGCAGCATGTACAGCACTCCCCTTTTTTAATACTATTGATTTGGTTGATCGTGCTTTAAGCTTAAAAAATAATGTAAAAGATTTAACGCCACCTTTTTTCTGTAAAAAGCAGTAGAGCGATGATCGTCGATTGGGTTAATAATCTTATCAAAGGCTGTCACAACCTGTGTGATGTCTGTTTGTGTTAATGGCAGGGTTTTTCCTAGCAGTAGGCTTTCTAATTGGCTTGAACGAACCATTGTAGGTCCGACTGCCCCAAAGGCGAATCGAATATCATCTATATGACCTTTACTTACCCGAATCAAACCGGCAAACGATACTTTGGCAATCGCATCAGCGTTGCGGTTCCCGACCTTCTCAAAAATGACATGTGATTCATCGTCTAAAACGGCTGGCAGGATAATCTCGGTTACGAGTTCGTTTTGAAGACGATTAACTCGTCTTGGACCTTGAATAAAATCACTTATTGCCACAGTTCGAATACCAGAAACGGAGTGCAGCTGAAGCTTTGCATTGTATATATATAATAATGGAAGCGTGTCACCGGCTGGGGAGGCGTTGCAAATATTTCCGCCTAATGTTCCCCGATTCCTGATAGCAGGGGCTGCTATCGTTTGAATCGCATTTTTTAAAGCAATTGGAATTAACGGATGTTCAAGTAATTCGCCATAGGTACAGCAGGCCCCGATGTGGAGATCCTTGTGATTTCGATATACTTGCTTGAGTTCGGGAAGATGGTCAATAAATACTACTGGTTTGGGGATTTTTGGAGGAACTCCCCTTCGGCTTTTGTGAAGAACCATGACATCCGTGCCGCCGGCCATTATGGCACAGTCTTCACTATTTAATTGATTGAGGGTTTGGTCTAAACGATCGAAGCGGTACGCTGTTATTTTCTCTGCCATATGCCATCCCCTTTTCTAGCTGCTAGATGAATGGCCTCAACAATCATATTGTAGCCGGTACAGCGGCAGAGGTTTCCTGATATGCCATCACGGATGTCCTCCTCTGATGGATGAGGATTCTTGGTTAACAAGGCTGCACTTGCCATAATCATTCCTGGAATGCAATAGCCGCATTGAACTCCACCGGCAATGGAATAGCACTCATCTAAAATTTTAAATTGATCTGTTTCAAGTATCCCTTCGATCGTTTGAACATCAGCACCAGCAATGGAGCCTATTGGAATAAGACAGCTGTTTTGCAGAAGGTTATTCACAAAAACACTGCAGGCTCCGCATTCTCCTTCACCGCAGCCTTCCTTTGTTCCAATTAAATCCAATTCATCTCTTAGTATATCTAATAACCTTGCAGTAGCAGGTGCGTCTGTTTCTACTATCTTTCCGTTAAGTTTAAATTTTATCAAGCCTCGTCGCCTTCCTTCATCCAAAGACTCTCTATTATGACTTCCGGTGTAATCGGGATTTGCTGAAAAGAAGTATGCAGTGCATCCTCAATCGCAGCCTGAACTGCAGGAGCACCTCCGATTAAAGTTAGTTCGCCTGCACCCTTTGCCCCGTAAGGACCATCAGCATAGGGGTTATCAAAAACCTTGCTTTCGATAGGGACAACGTCTAATGATGTTGGCGGTCCATAATCCGAAATGCTTTTTTGTTGGATTCTCCCTTCCTTTGACGTCATTTTTTCTAAATAACCGTACGCTAACCCTTGGGCCAACCCACCGTCAATCTGGCCTTTCATGATCCGTTCATCGATAACTTTTCCAACCTCATAATTGCCGTATACTTTCTTTAATTTAACATTTCCTGTCAACGTATCAACCTCTACTTCAACGATATTAATGCCCCATGAGTACGCTGGGTAGGCATCTCCAGTAAAGGTTTTCTCGTCCCAAGGAATCATTTCACGGTGAACATAGTGCTCAACTATTCCCTGTTCAACCCCTGCCTGCCATTGAACCTTCAATTTTTTTGCGGCCCGTTCAAGCAATTTCCCAACAATCATCGTTGTTCTGGAGGCTACGGTTGGACCGGAATCTGGAACGTCTTTCGTATCGGGATCAGGGTAGTGAATCTCTTCATAAGGGAGGTCTAACCCTTTGGCGACAATTTTACTTAGCGTTGTTAATATGCCTTGTCCCATATCGGAATTGGAGATTTTAAGCGATACTCGGTCGTCTTTTGATTTGACGAGCTTCACCGTCGCTTTAATATGATCTTTTTCACCGCTCCCTGTAAAGCCGCAGCCGTGAAGGAACAGCGAAGCACCTATGCCTTTTTTATAGCGCTGACTTTGTTGATTGAAATGCTGAAAAGCTTCTTTTTTCTTTTTGTAATCTGATACTTTAAGCAGATCCTCAATCATATCGTTCATTAATATGGGCTCGTGGAATTTACCCTTGGTGATGGTTGGATCCCCCTGCTTGACTAGGTATTTTCGTTTATATTCAAGCGGGTCAATTTTTACCAGATTACTAAGATGACTCATATGTCCCTCGATGCCGGCAAAGCTTTGTGGAGCGCCAAAGCCTCTGAAGGCACCGTTTGGAACAGTATTAGTTTTTAAGACATAGCCTTTTGCATGAAAATGGGGGATTTTGTATACTCCTGCACTGTTGATTAAGGCACGTTGCAGCACTACAGAGCTCAATCCGGCATTCGCTCCGCCATCAAGAAAAATGTCCACACACATGCTTAAAATATTGCCATCCTTATCAATCGCTGTTCGATATTTGAGTTTGGCTGGATGACGTTTTGTTGTAACCACCATATCCTCAGAACGGTCGAATACGAGCATGACGGATTTTTTGAGTGCTCGAGCAGCAACGGCAACGTGACATGCCATCATCGAAGGAAAATCTTCTTTACCGCCAAAACCTCCACCTGTCGGACTTTGGATTACTCTGACCTCATCATCACCACAGGCTAACGCACTTAGCAATGCATCTTTTATATAATAAAGGCATTGCATAGATCCTTGAACGACGATTTCATCCTCCTTATATATGGCTAGCATTCCTTGTGGCTCTAGGTAGACATGCTCCTGATAACCCGTATCAAATTCTTCCTCAATGATGTGATGCGCTCCCTGTTCGATTGCTGATATGCTGTCTAAACTTTCGCCGAATTCATAACTGGCCATGGTAGATGTTGATTTTTGTTTAATTGCTTCGTCCAATGTATAGACAGCCCTATGTTCTTCAAATTCTACTGTTACTTCCTTTAACAAGCTGTAGAGAATATCAAGTTCTTTTCCAACGAGCATCAGTATTGGCTCACCAATATAATGAACCCACTCATTGGCAAATATAGGCTGATCTTCTTTGATAATTTTGACATAATTGGGTCCCGGAATATGATCTGCCCCCACTGCTTCGTACCCTTCAGGCAGATGTGGTAACAGGATGGATTGAATTTTCCCATAAGCAATGGGTGACCGATACAGAACACCATAAACCATATTTTCCAATTTCTTATCACTAATATAGGGCAGCTGGCCCGATACTTTGCCTTTGTGGTCCTTTTTGGGCACGGAGGTGCTTATGTCTTTGAGATTCATTCCAACAACACCCTTCGACGCATAATTTTAAGGGAACCTAGTGTTAATATAGATGTCTTCCTATGATTTTATAATTGAGAATGCTATTTTATGATTAATTTATATGTACGAGTTTCATTGTTTTATTGTAAAAATTACACTTTATAATAGTCTATTGCTTTTCGATAGTCCTCTGGTGTATCAACAACGGTTAAAATTCCTGGGTCAGCCACATTAAAGTAGTTCTTTTCAAGTCCCCCCAGAACGTCGCGCAAATTACTTTCAGGATTGGTTTGGAGTATCTTCTGCTTCACTTCGCTTGACAATTTGATGGGATGTCCACCTTTGTAGTTAAAGCTTGGTATCACTACGTTCCCTTTCTGTTTTGCCAATAGCTGAACCGTCGCTTTTTTTACTAGCGGACAATCTCCAGGTGTTAGGAAGAAGTTTGGAGCAGCCGCTTCATTGCAGCCCTTTTGAATCGAACTGAACATACCAAGGGTGAAATTTTCGTTATAGACACATTTTATTTGAAAGGAATAGGCATTTTTTCTGCTAATTTTTGCAATTTCCTCTTCGATGATTCCTGCTTGGAATCCGGTAACAACGATGACCTTACTGCACACTGCTTCAAATTTAGAGATCGTTTGCTCTAACAAGGTCTTTTCCCCTAATGGTAAAGTCATTTTAAAGGCATTTGCTCGGCTCGAATAACCAGCAGCTAGAATGATTGCTTCCATTTCATCACCTGCTATATTTTTTTCTATTATTCTACATTTATACTTCTTGAAGAAGTCAATCATTCCTTTGAGGGTCATCTCTACGATAAAATGATCTTAAACTTTTGTATCTATTAGATTTCAATTATAATTTAAGGAAGAAGCTGCATCGTATGTAAGGAGGGGATTTTTTGATCGTTTATGCGTTAGTAGGAAAAAGTGGAACGGGAAAAAGCACGAGTGTTTTGCAATATTGTCACGAACATAATATTCCTGCGATTATAGATGACGGAATATTCATAATTAACGGAAGTAAAATGGCGGGTACGTCTGCTAAGTATGAAAAAAATTACATAAAGGCTGTTAAACGAGCCACTTTTTTTTATGAGGATCATTGTAAAGAAGTGATGGATGCTATTCGTATGACATGCGTGGCCAAAATTTTGATTGTTGGAACCTCCGTTAAAATGGTGGATTTGATAGCGAAGAAATTGATGCTTGGAAAAATTCATAAATATGTAGATGTTTCTGAAATTCGTTCAAGTAAAGAAATAAATTTAGCCCGCCATATGCGTAATACCCAAGGGAAGCATGTGATTCCAATTCCATATACACAGGTTGAGCGGAACAAACTAAAAAAAATTATCCAAAAAGGATTGTTTCTTTTCTCAAAACAAGCAAAATATATTGGCGAGGTTACAATTATCCAGCCTCATTTTACTAAAGGTACGATTACAATACAGGAAAACGTGTATCGTGAGCTGATTACCTACATTTGTAAGAGAATGAAATATGTAAAAAACGCAAAAATTCTCGAAAGCGATTTTAATACTTTTCAAGGCATAACAGTAGAAATTGAACTAAACTGGACTCTCGAACAGAATATTGTCGAGCCTTTGGAAGAAATACAACAAAAAATCAATGAAGCACTTCTAGCTTATTTCGAAATCGAACTGAATACAATTGATATAAAGTTAGCAGCAGTAAGGCTTTAAATCTAATAAAAATAGGGCTCCCAATAACCTCTTGTTTTTCTGAAACAATGATGATTATTAGTGCCCTATATTTTTACTTCATACTTTATCATTTTTTCTTAAAATTCGGTTTTCTTTTTTCAACAAAAGCCCTGACTCCTTCTGGGAAGTCATACGCGTCAACACTTGAATCAATACCTGTTTCCCATGGGATTGTAACAGTTGGATTATTAAAGTACAACGCTCTCTTTACGGCTAGAAGGGATGCTGGAGACTGCTCCATAATTTTTTTACCTAGTTCAATTGCATAATGATTTACATCTGTATCATTATCTAATAAATAATTAATAAGCCCTAAATCAAAGCATTCCTGCGGTTTCAAGAGTCTGCCCGTATACACGAGATCCATAGTTCTGCTTTTACCAATTAAATCTGCAATTCTTTTGGCAAAGGCTTGATTCAAGGTAATTCCTAATCTACCAACAGGCATTCCCATCTTGGTGTTGGGTGTTCCAATGCGAATATCACAGGCTAAGGCAAGCTGGAACCCGGCACCCATTGCTGGACCATTAATAACTCCGATTGTTGGTAACGGAATTCTCTCAAAAGTGGAAATGGCTTCCTCCATCATTCGAAAGGCATCATTTGCTTCGTCATATGATAAATGATTGAATTGTTTTAGGTCTGAGCCGGAAGTAAAAAGCTTTTCTCTGCCACGCAGAATCACAACTTTGTTCTTTGGATTTTGTGTGATGCTTTTGCCAACCTCTTTTAAATCCATCCACATTCTATTTGTTAATGCATTTTTCAATTCTGGCCGATTAATGGTGACGATTGCAAAGCCGCCGCTTTCCTGTAACGAAATATTCCCGTCCTTCTCTGTCCTTTGGATTGTAACCCTCATTCTTAAGCTCCCCCTACTAAATATTGTCAATAGTATTTTAACAGATATATTGACAAAATTCTCTAAATATTGGAAGAAAATTTCTCGTTCAAGCTGACTATGCATCATTTCGAATGGATAAAAAAAACTCGTCAATCTAGACGAGTCCTTCTAATCCTGAATTCATGAACAACCTTGTCTGTCCCCTTGGTCTAATTACTTTTTGGAAAGTTCCATTTCATGGAAATAGATTTGGTAATCTTCTTGATTTTCTATTTGATTTGCAACAAGTAGCTTTCCTTCATATAAGGACTTTCCTGTTATTAAATCTCCTATTGATAGAATATG
>Ga0180215_1001586_pt1 | contig 24738 bp, 10 predicted proteins | sample eDN3rd37CBELigBY_FD_128871 | JGI IMG/M metagenome (GOLD analysis project Ga0180215, IMG submission 128871) | Enriched backyard soil microbial communities from Emeryville, California, USA - eDNA 3rd pass 37_C BE-Lig BY (version 2) (version 2) | ecosystem: Environmental > Terrestrial > Soil >...
GGTCGCGGTCTGGTCCTGGAACGCCTGTATCGCCGCCATCTGCGGCAACGTCAGCATCTGGAAGCCATCGCCGAAAACCGCGCTGTGCGGCGTGGCGGTACAGAAAATCTGTAACGAAGTGCTGGCCAATGCCGGCCTTCCGGAAATCTTCCATCTCATCAACGACGGCGACAACAAGCTCGCCGAACAGTTCGTCGACGATCGGCGCATCGACCTGGTCTCCTTCACCGGCTCCAGCGCGGTCGGCCGCAAGGTCGGCGAGCGAGTCGCGGCACGCATGGGCAAGAGCCTGCTGGAGCTGGGCGGCAACAACGCCATCATCGTCGATGAGTTCGCGAATCTGGACATTGCCGTTCCGGCGATCGTCTTCGGCGCGGTCGGCACCGCCGGTCAGCGCTGCACCTCGACCCGGCGCGTTCTCGTGCACAAATCGCGCTTCGATGATCTGAAGCAGCGACTGGTGCGCGCGTACGGTCAGGTGCGCATCGGCGATCCTCTCGATCCGAAAACACTGATGGGCCCGCTGATCGATGAGTCCTCCGTCAAGCGTTTCGAGGATGCCCTGGCGGCGGTGAGAAAGGCCGGCGGTGAAATCCTCTGCGGCGGCAAGCGCCTGGATCGGCCAGGCAATTTCGTCGAGCCGGTCATCGCCATCGCGAACAACGACTGGCAGATCGTGCAGGAAGAAACATTCGCACCCATTCTGTACCTGATCTCGTACGACGACCTGGACGCCGCCATTGCCATGCAGAACGGCGTGGTGCAAGGCCTGTCCTCCGCGATCTTCACCGACAATCTGCAGCATGCGGAGTACTTCCTGTCGCACCGAGGCTCGGACTGTGGCATCGCCAACGTCAACCTCGGCACCTCCGGCGCGGAGATCGGCGGCGCCTTCGGCGGTGAAAAGGAAACCGGCGGCGGGCGCGAATCGGGTTCGGACTCGTGGAAGGCCTATATGCGCAGACAGACCAACACGATCAACTGGGGCAAAGACTTGCCGCTGGCGCAAGGCATCGACTTCCGGCTCTGATCCGAACTCTCGATCGAACCTCCCGACCGCGGCGGTCCGCGCCGCGGTCGGGACGTCGATGCGGCGACGTCATGAATTCACCGCATGAATCCATCTTGAATCGTCAATTAACTTCACCCTGACGTTCGCCTAGCATCGGGCGGACCAGTCAGGGTCGTCAGATAAAGTTGTTCGATTTCATGATGCGCTCCGCTGCTCACAACGTTTCCCGCGATTTCGCCCGAACCCAGTCCGCGCTCTTGAATGCGAAGCGCCTGACCACGGCCACAGTCGCAATCCTGCTGCTTGGAGCAGCGCCTGCCGTTTCTGCGTCGTCGAATGCGCCGGCCAGCCAAGGCCTGGCCGAGCAGGGAAAGTATGTTGCCACTGCTGGCAACTGCCTGACCTGTCATACCAGCGACGCCGGCCGACCGTACGCCGGGGGCCGGGAATTCCAAACCCCTTTCGGCACCCTGTATTCGACCAACATCACGCCGGATACCGAGACGGGTATCGGAGGTTGGTCGGAAGAAGATCTCGCTCGCGCGCTTAGAAAGGGAGTGCGCCCCGACGGCGCGCATTTGTACCCGGCGTTCCCGTACACCGCCTACACCAAGATGAGCGATGGAGACATCGCCGCGCTGTATGCTTATCTGAAAACGATAGAACCCGTGAAAGCTCCAGCGAAACAGAACGCGCTGAGCTTTCCATACAATCAACGCTGGGCGCTGGGTCTGTGGAAGGGCCTCTACCATGACGAGGTCAAGTTCGAGCCGAACGCTTCGAAGTCGGCGGAGTGGAACCGTGGCGCGTACCTCGTCGAGGCGTTGGGACATTGTGGAGCGTGCCATTCTCCTCGCGGCTTCCTGGGCGGACAAAGCGTTTCCGATGCCATGACCGGTGGCGAGTATTTCGACCGCGTGCGCACAGGTGAGTACCGCACCTGGTCGGCGCCGAATCTGACCAGCGCTCCCAATGGACTCGCGTCCTGGCCGGTCGAAGAGATCGCCGCCTACTTGAAGACCGGCCAGAATCAGTTCACGCAAACCTTCGGTCCCATGAATGAAGTCATCATGGAGAGCACCCGGCATCTTGCGGATTCCGACGTACGCGCCATGGCCGTCTATTTGAAAGATCTGGCGCCGAATCCGGGCAAGACCGCCTCGCCCGCCAGCGACATCATGGAAGGCTCGGCGCTCTATGACGTTCATTGCGGCACCTGTCACCTGCCCTCCGGATTGGGTGACCATGAGGAAAACTCGGGCGCCACACTGGTCGGCAGCCCGATCGTGCAGGCGAACAATCCAGCATCGCTCATCAACGTGATTCTGTATGGGCCCGAGCGGCCCGAACCTCCGCTGCCCCATCGATGGAAGGGAATGTCCGACTATGGTGAGAAACTCACGGACGATGAGATTGCCGCCATCGCGACGTTCCTGCGTGCCTCTTGGAACCACAAGGCCGGCCCAGTCACCGCCAGCGACGTTGCCAAGCAGCGCTGAATCCAGCTGTTTCGAAGACAATTCCAAGCCCAGCGCCAGGAGACCGTCGCGCATGAAGATCAGATCGCATTGTCATTCGCTGCTGCTCATGACGACGGCTTTGTTGCTGGCCGCCTGTGGGGGCGCAAAGGCTCCGCAGGGCGACGTTGCCCATGGCAAGCAGCTGTACGCCCAGTGCGCGGGTTGTCACGAGCTGAGCAAGAACATGGCCGGTCCGAAACATTGCGGGCTGATGGGCCGAACCGCAGGCAGCGTATCCGACTATGCTTACTCCGTAGCGATGCTGGACTCCGGGATCGTGTGGAACGAGAAAACGCTCGACGAATTCCTGATCGCTCCCATTGCATATGTGAATGGCACGAAAATGGGATTCGCAGGCCTGACGAACCCCACGGACCGCGCCGACCTCATTGCTTATCTGCGGGAAGCGACCAGCGATCCGTCGATATGCCCTCCCGGCTGAGCGACTCCGGAGCTTGCGGATCGGTCTTGAAACACCGCCATCACTCGGCGCGCCGCAAGCTCCGATGAACTTCGAGCGCGTTGCGCTCGACCCAGTTGTGCTGTAGCAGGCCATCCTCGCGAACGTGAATCACCGAGGTGCCGGTCATTCGAATCGGCGATCGGCACGGCTCCGATCCCATGAATCCATTGTTCCTACCGGTGACCACCCATCGAGTCACCACGCGGTCTCCGCTTTCGTTCTGGAATATCTCGACGACTTCGAAATTGAAGTCGTCGATCGAACCCAGGAATCCGGCCACCCATTTCTTGAAGGCGTCGCGCGAGCTGATCAGTATGCCGCCCGAAGTAACGGCGAAGTCCTCGGCGACGATGTGATCGGCCGCATCGGGATTCTTTTCCTGCCAGATCTCGCGCCAGAAGCGTTCGACGATCGCCACTGAGTCTCGCTTCGCCATCGTGGCGTCTCCGCGAGCCTCAGCTCGCACCGACGAGCGTGCCAGGTTTGAGGTCATAGGATCGTTGGACCAATGGCGACCTGGTACCGAGACCGTCGTTGACGTTGCGCGTCCACACGAACTCGGACTGCTCGCGCACACCCTGAGCCAGCTCGGGCGCAACCACGTTCCGGAACAGTTTGGACTCGCCCGCGACTACGTTCGCGATACTTTCAAACGCGACGCTTTCCTCGAACTGCTCGAAAGGAAACGACAGCTTGCTGTAGTCGAAGACGCGCTGCGAGGGATCGTCTCCCCACGCCTGGGGCGTCAAGAAGCCAGCATCGTTGAAGCCAGTGAGATAGGGACCGGGGTTGATGACGGCGACCTGGACGGAGAACTCCTGCAACTCCATCGCCATCGTCTCCGCGGACCGCTTCGAGTGCGTGTTTCGACGCCGCGTACATACCCACGAACGGGCCACACAGGATACCCACGACGGAGGACATGAAAACGATCCTGCCGCTGCGCTTCGTCACCATCTTTTTCGCGATGGCTTGCGTGAGCAGCACCGGCCCGATCACATTCACCTCGAATTGCCGGCGCATGTTGGCGCCAGGCACGTCGACGATGGCGCCGCCTTCGATGATACCGGCGCCATTGACGAGAACGTCGACGTCCCACTGCGCCGCTCGGTGGCGATCTGCGTCCAGCGTTACGTCCAACTTCTCAACGCGAAGCGCCACGCCGCGCGCTTTGGCTTGGAGTTCCAGAGCGTGAAGCTGCGGATAGTTCTCCACGCAAGCGATTACGTCGTGGCCTCGCTCAGCGAGCAGGAGCGCGGCGCCTTTGTTGAGTCCGCTACCGGCGCCGGTGATCATGATTGTCGACATGGAAGTCTCTCCTCCGAACGCAGATCAATTTCCCGAAATGGCGGCAGCCGCGGCGCGAGCCACGTCTTCATCCTGCACGCCGGTGCCGCCACTGGCGCCGACCGCCCCGACGACCTGGCCGTCCACCACGATGGGCACCCCACCTGGGAAGATGATCGCTCGACCGCTCAGGCCGTTCGCGATGCCGTAGAACTCGCCGCCCGGCTGAGCGATCGTGGCAATCACGCTCGTTGCGAGTTGGCAGGACAAAGCTGTGTATGCTTTGTTGTAAGCGAGTTCGGCGCTCGCCAGCCGAGCACCGTCCATGCGCGCTTGAGCAATGACCGTTCCACCAACATCGACCACGGTAAAGGTGCTGGGGGTCTGAATCTGGTTGGCGCGCGCGATCCCCGCCTGAATGATCTGGTTCGCATCGGCCACCCGAGCGTTTTCTTCGTAATCATGAGTCGTCTCCTGTCGTTGAGCGCTCCGGCTGCGTCGCGAACCGCGACGCACGCCGGCGATAGATCGATCCAGCGATACGCACTAGGCCTTTACGAACGCCAACAAGTCCGGGTTGATCGTTTCGGCATGCGTGGTGAGCATGCCGTGCGGAAAACCTTTGTAGATTTTCAGCGTGCCGTTGCGGACCAGCTTGATCTGTTTCAACGCGGCGTCGGCGTAAGGCACGACCTGATCGTCATCGCCCTGCATGATGAGAGTCGGAACCGTGATGGCCTTGAGATCGCCGGTCTGGTCGGTCTCGGAAAAGGCTTTGATGCCTTGATAGTGCGCCAGTGCGCTACCCATCATTCCCTGACGCCACCAGTTTTCGATGACCGACTGCGACACCTTGGCGCCGGGCCGATTGAAACCGTAGAAGGGACCGGACGCGACCGCCGTATAGAATTCGGCGCGGTTTGCGGCAAGCGCTGAGCGAAAGCCGTCGAACACCGCCACCGGCGTGCCATCCGGATTGCCCGCGGTCTTCACCATGAGCGGAGGCACGGCGCTGACGAGGACGGCCTTCGCGACCCGCCCCTGCGGCTGACCATATTTCGCAACATAGCGTGCGACTTCGCCGCCGCCCGTGGAGTGGCCGATGTGAACTGCGTTCCTCAGGTCGAGAAACTCCACCACGGCCGAGGCATCGGCGGCGTAGTGATCCATGTCGTGGCCACTATCGACCTGCTCGGAGCGACCGTGCCCGCGCCGGTCATGCGCAACCACCCGATAGCCGTTCGCATGGAAGAACAGCATCTGAGTGTCCCAATCGTCGGATGACAGCGGCCAGCCGTGATGGAACACGATCGGTTGCGCAGTTTTCGGGCCCCAATCCTTATAGAAGATTTCGGTGCCGTCTTTGCTCTTGATGATTCCGCTGCCCATTTTGCGATCTCCACGTCGGGGTTGATTCGGTACGGCCTGCGCATTCGCCAGTGGCGATAAGTAAGCGCTGGCCACGACACCTGCCGTCCCGAGCATCACAGACCGGCGAGTCAGTGGCGTCAGGGTGGAAGCGAACGCTGTACCGATTCCCGAGGAGTCGGCGCCATTCGTCGTCTTGCACTGCTTGACCATCTGAATCTCCATCATCCGTCGGGACTGGCTTCGTGTTGGAAGAAGTCTGCCGCGTGCGGGAGGAACGTGGCTTTCGATTCTGGATTGCGTTTTCCAAATCGACCGATGTCGTCCGCCGACGATTCAGAAGTTGCAGCCGAAGCTGACGCCATAGGTGCGCGGCAGGTTCACCAGATCGCTCGACGCACCGAACGGCTGATAGACACCGTCGATAAAAGTGAGCACTGCAGGGGTCGTGTTCGAGCTATTGATTCCAACGCCGCGCTAGTAGATCGAGGACGAGGCCCCGTCCGAAACGTCAGCATCCCACCTATGACGTTCGTCAGGTCTTCCGTCATCCGAATGGCCATCCGCTCCAGAGCGTCGGCCGAGTAGCTCTGCAGAGAGATTGGCACCGACGGGGCGGGCACGATCGCCATCGTTCGGTCAGCGCGACAGACTGATCATTGTTATCGGTTCCCACAATAATGAAGTAACGCATTGCGGCCTGCCGGTCCCGTCTTGTATTGAATAGTTTTGTCAGCCTTCGACCGAAAGATCGCGACATGATGCAGCGCTTGGAAGATGAGCTGACTGAAGGAAGCGCTCCTGCGGGCGCCCACCTCGTCAGGCCGTCTTCATCGCAGATGGTCACCAAGATGGTCGGCAAGATCGCCAGCAGCTCGCTTGTTTTCGCAGACTACGAGGTGTTTCCAGAACAGCGCGTAGTGCGCCGGCGCGGCGAAGATCTCCCGTTAGGAGATCGAGCTTTCGATATCCTCACCCTTCTCGCGATGCGCGCCGGCGAGTTGGTTACCAAGCGCGAGATGCTGGAGAAGGTTTGGCCTGGCCTCTTTGTGAGCGAGGCAAATCTACGCGCGCAAATCGCACTTCTGCGCGCTGCTCTGGGCGACGACCCGAACGATCCGACGTACATCGTGAATGTCCGAGGCAGGGGCTACGTTTTTACAGCGACCGTCGAGAAACTGGATGCACCTGGGCCGCTCTCCACCAGCCCGACGATGAATGCTCCCAGCGCACGACCCCTGCCGAGGCGTAGCAAGCGACTTCTCGGCCGGGAGCAAGCGCTGGATGACCTTGCCTTGCTGATCGGCGCGCAACCGTCGGTCACCGTCGTGGGATCGGGAGGTGTTGGAAAGACGGCGCTCGCCGTTGAAGTCGCCCATAGACTCGCGATCGAGTTCGGTGGCGATGTTTGTTTCGTGGATCTCGCCCCACTGACGGCTGGCGATCTCGTGCTGCCGACGGTCGCATCGGCGCTGGGCTATCCGGTCTCTACCGAGAATGTGTTGACCAGCATTCTGACCCATCTCGAAGACCGTCGCGTTCTGCTGATACTGGACTGCTGTGAGCACGTCCTGGATGAAGTGTGCCAGCTTGCTTCGGCCTTGTTCGTTCACGCATCCGGCGTGCGTGTCCTGGCGACCAGCAGAGAATCTCTGCGCTCGGAAGGTGAGCACGTCTATCTGCTGAGATCGCTCGAGTTACCTCGGATCAAAGAGGCGATTACGGCCGACGAAGCGAGCGCCGCGCCGGCCGTACAACTATTCATGGAGCGCGCGTCCTCACGAGGCTTCATCGGAACGCTCGACGATGCGAATGCGCCGGCGTTGGCGGAAATTTGTCGCCTGCTGGATGGCAATCCTCTGGCGATCGAAATGGTTTCCAGTCGATTGGGAACCTATGGTTTCTCGGGCCTGCTCGAAGCGCTGTCGCAACGCTCCGTTCTCGACTGGCCCGGTCGGCGGGACGACGTTCGGCATCAATCCCTGCATTCGACGCTGAACTGGAGCTACCAGCTGTTGACGCCGCAAGAGCAACGCGTGCTGGCGCGTTTGTCGATCCTGAGCGGCCCTTTCAGCATGGCGGACGCTCAGTTCATCGCCTGTCTGGGCGATGAGCAGCCCCTCGCGCACATCGTGGAAGGCCTCGCCGACAAGTCGCTGCTCGCCATGGGTACGACCCAAGGCCTGCACTTCTTTCGAATGCTGGAGGTCACCCGCCTGTATGCCGGCACCAAGCTCGATGAGAGTGGCGAAAAGCAGGTCGTCGCGAATCGGCACGTTGAATGGTGCACGAATCTGCTCGAGGATCTCTACCCTCTTCAACCCGATTCCAACTGCGCAGAACGCAGCTCGGCTGCCGGCGCCATTGGCAGTATTCGCCAGGCCCTGGAATGGTGTTTCTCTTCCGAAGGAAACACCGAAAAAGGCATCGTGCTCGCTGCCCATGCCGCCACCATGATGCTCGATCTGTCGCTGCACGGGGAGTGCCTTCGATGGTGTCGTACGGCGCTCAGCCAGGTTGGAACGGCTGAACCGATCACGTTGCCTCTGCTCAAGCTGCAGGAGAAACTCGCACTCACGCTCATGTACACCGCCGGCAACCATCCGCAGGTTGGAGCCGCGATCGAGGCGGGCCTGAACATGGCCGCCACGCTCGGGGAGCGTCAAACCGAACTGCACCTGCTCGCTGGAAACAATCTTTACCATACGCGTCGAGGGGACTATCCGAGTGCATTGAGGGCTGCCGAGCGCTTCGCCGCTATCGCGGATGGCGCCGTCGATACGGCCGAGGTCGTGGCAGCGGATTGGATGCTCGGCTCGACGCACCACCTGATGGGCGACGAAGTACGCGGAGAAGAGCTTCTCGAGCGCGGCTTCAGCCTTGCCCAGCGCAGCGGCAGGCGAGCAATCCGTTATTTCGGCTTCGATCACGAGTGCCGTGCCGCGATCTCCCGGGCATGGATCGCGTGGCTTCGCGGCCGGCCAGAGCGATCGATTGCGTGCATTGATCTGGCGCTCGACACCGCCGCAGCGCTGAACCATCCGGTGACCACGTGCATTGCCTACCTCTATCTCAGTTGGACCGCACTGTGGCTGCGCGACCTCGGCAGAGCCGAGGAACTGAAAGATCTGTTGACGGCACAGGCCAAGAGGCACCAACTCAAGCCGTACAGCACGGCGAGCGTGGCGCTTGAAGGCGAATTGTTACTGGCGCACGGTCGGATCGAGGAAGCGGTAAAGACACTCAAAGGAGTTCTGGGATCGCTCGGGGACGATCAGCAGCATATCGTCCTCACGCCCACGCTGCGTGCCTATGCCGATGCTCTGGCGCGCCTGGGTCAGGTGGACCTCGCGGAGCAGATCATTGTTGATCTCATTCACGGAGCAGAACACGGCGCACCTACCTATCTGCTTCCAGAGCTGATCAGGACACGCGGCGATGTGTGCCTGGCACGGGGAGCGAAAGGTGCCGAAGATGCCCAGATTCATTATCACGAAGCAATCGCTCAGGCACGCACCAACGGTGCATTGGGTTGGGAGCTGCGAGCAGCGACCTCATTGGCGCGACTGTGGATCGGCAGCTCGCGCGTGCGTGAGGCGCATGACCTGCTTCGACGCACGCTAGCGAACTTTACGGATGGCCATGGAACCGGCGACCTCGTAGAGGCGTGGTCACTCCTGGGAAGCACCGATGCTCCCGCTGCAGTTCAATGCAACTCAAGGTAGGCGGTGACTGCATATCCGCGATCGCACCGAGGCGTCATCCAAGCGCTGAAGCTGGCGCCAGCGGCCGGGAGTATCTCCCGACAGGCGTCGAAAAACGGTAGTGAAATGAGCCTGCGTCTGGAAGCCCACGACCAGGGCGACTTCGGCGAGCGGCAGCTCCGATTCGCGCAATATCTCCTGCGCACGTTGGATACGCCGGTGAACGAGGAACTCATGTGGCTGCAAACCGGTGGATTGACGAAACTGGGCCGCAAAATGCATTCGACTCAGTCCTGCACACTCCGCCAACTCCGCTAGCCTGAGAGGGCGTGACAAGTCCGCCTCGATCAACTGGAGGACCCGCTTCATCCGCCACTTCGGCAGACGCCGATTGCCTCGACCTTCCTGTTCGCTGGCTGCTCGCGCATCGAGCAGGCGCGCCAGGATGGCTTGAGCGATACCGTCCAGATATAGAGCGCCGCTTTCAACGTCGAAATCCCCGGCTTTGAGCAACAGCCAGGCGAGCCGTTCGATCGCCGGGTCCGCCGTCCACAGCCTGCTATGCCGAAAGTAGTTCGTTGCAGAGGTGTGGGCGACCTCGTCCGCAATACCGCGCAGACGAACAGTTGGGATGTACAGATGGAGGCAGTCGCAGGCACTGCGAAACTTCACCTTGGCGAGACAAGCTGCCGGCGTCGCAAAGACCATGCCCGGGCCGCAACTTCCGTCATGCACACATTCACCGTCGAGCACCAGCTCGAGCTCAGTGGGTTGCAGCGTGATCGTCACGATAGCGAAATCCGGATCGCCCCGGCTCTCGTGTTCCTGCACGTGTGGCGAGAGCCGCTTCCAGCGCGTCACGAGAATTCGAGCCCGGTCCCCTTGATCGATTTCGGGGCGCTGGCGCCAGCGAAGCTCCTGCTGAATACCGCAGTAGTCCCGCGAGATCTGCTGCGCCTCGGTGCTCCAGTTTTCAACCAGCGGTGCTCGACCAGCGCGTAAGTCCTTCCGCAAAGAGAATGGCAAGGCGCCCTTGTTCTTGCGCAGATCTGACTCGCGAATCGACATCGGTTGTGCTTCCCACGCTCGGGTCGCTCACTTCGACCCGTCGCCATGATTCGCCCTGGCCGCGAACGCGTCGAACCAATCACCGTAAGCTTCCGTGAATTCGCGTAACTGCAAACACCCCGCCTCCCATGCCCGGCTCTTGGCGTGCGGCATCGTTCGATTCGGAAAGCGCGATCCGGAACTGAAAGCCGGGATCTTTCATCGCCGACAGAATTCCTCCCCCGAGGAAACCCTCAACGTGGATGGAGGATCAGATGGTCAAGCACACCAAGACGGCGATCGTCACCGGCTCTTCGAAGGGCATCGGCGCGGCGATCGCCACCCGCCTCTCGCAAGAGGGCTTCAACGTGGTCGTAAATTTCTCAGGCGATGCGGCGCCGGCCGATGCGCTCGTCAGCCAGATTCAACAGGCAGGTGGAAGCGCGCTGAGCGCACGGGCCGACGTGTCGGATCCGGCCGCTGTTGCCAAGCTGTGGGACGTGGCGGAGGCGACGTTCGGCGGCGTCGATGTATTGGTGAACAATGCCGGCATCATGAAGCTGGCGAGCATTGCCGATAGCGCCGATGCGCTGTTCGACAGCCAGATCAGGATCAATCTGAAAGGGACGTTCAATCTATTGAGAGAGGCGGCGACGAGATTGCGTGAAGGCGGACGCATCATCAATCTCTCCTCGAGCGTCGTCGGCCTTTACGCGCCCTCCTACGGCGCCTATGCCGCAACCAAGGCAGGCGTCGAAGCACTGACGCACGTACTCACCAAGGAGCTCCGGGGACGCAATATCACCGTCAACGCGATCGCGCCGGGACCGACCGCCACGGCACTGTTCCTCGACGGCAAACCCCAAGCTGTCATCGACAATTACTCGAAGGCTGCGCCGCTCGAGCGCCTCGGCACACCGCAAGACATCGCAGCTGCGGTCGCATTCCTCGCAGGTCCCGATGGCAGCTGGATCAACGGTCAGGTCCTGCGAGCCAACGGCGGGATCATCTGAACCGCCGCGGTGAAAACTCATCTTGCAGGAGCTCTCTCATGACTCAGGAGATCATTCTCATCACCGGCGCCTCGAGCGGCTTTGGCCGCATGACGGCCGAGGCTCTCGCAGCCGCCGGGCACACTGTCTATGCCTCGATGCGTGACATCGCCGGCCGCAACGCCAGGAACGCCGCCGAGTTGAAAGCGATTGCCGGGGTAGATATTCGACCCGTGGAACTCGACGTCCAGTCCGAAGCTTCGGCGCTCGCCGCGGTCGACAGCATCATCGCCGGTTCCGGCCGGATCGATGTCCTGATTCACAACGCCGGCCACATGATGTTCGGTCCGGCCGAAGCGTTCACCCCGGAACAGTTCGCCGAACAATATGACGTCAACGTCCTCGGCACTCAGCGGGTGAACCGCGCCGTGTTGCCCCACATGCGTGCGGCACGAAGCGGGCTGCTCATATGGATATCGAGTTCGAGCTCGACAGGCGGCATCCCACCCTACCTCTCTCCCTACTTCGCAGCCAAAGCTGGCATGGACGCGCTGGCGGTGCAGTACGCTCGCGAGCTGGCTCGCTGGGGTATCGAAACAACCATCATGGTCCCAGGCGCATTCACCAAGGGCACCAATCACTTCGCCCATTCCGGCCGCCCCGCGGACACTGCGCGAGCGGCAGAGTATGAAGCGGGCCCATACAAGGATTTCGAAGCCCAGTTGCTGCCGGCGCTTGCTGCCACCGTCCCCGACGACGCCGATCCCGCGGGCGTTGCCGATCGCATCGTGAAAGTCGTCGCGACGCCGTTCGGACAGCGGCCGTTTCGAGTTCATTACGATCCAGCCCAGGATGGCGCGGAAGTTTCCTTCGCGGTGATCGACCGGGTGCGGGCCGAGATGCTGCGTCGGCTCGGGCTTTCCGATCTCCTCAAACCACGCGCCCACGGCTGAGCCGATGCGGGCCGGCGCAACACGTGTTGCGCCGGCCCGCATCGGCTCAGCCGTGGGCGCGTGGTTTGAGGAGATCGGAAAGCCCGAGCCGACGCAGCATCTCGGCCCGCACCCGGTCGATCACCGCGAAGGAAACTTCCGCGCCATCCTGGGCTGGATCGTAATGAACTCGAAACGGCCGCTGTCCGAACGGCGTCGCGACGACTTTCACGATGCGATCGGCAACGCCCGCGGGATCGGCGTCGTCGGGGACGGTGGCAGCAAGCGCCGGCAGCAACTGGGCTTCGAAATCCTTGTATGGGCCCGCTTCATACTCTGCCGCTCGCGCAGTGTCCGCGGGGCGGCCGGAATGGGCGAAGTGATTGGTGCCCTTGGTGAATGCGCCTGGGACCATGATGGTTGTTTCGATACCCCAGCGAGCCAGCTCGCGAGCGTACTGCACCGCCAGCGCGTCCATGCCAGCTTTGGCTGCGAAGTAGGGAGAGAGGTAGGGTGGGATGCCGCCTGTCGAGCTCGAACTCGATATCCATATGAGCAGCCCGCTTCGTGCCGCACGCATGTGGGGCAACACGGCGCGGTTCACCCGCTGAGTGCCGAGGACGTTGACGTCATATTGTTCGGCGAACTGTTCCGGGGTGAACGCTTCGGCCGGACCGAACATCATGTGGCCGGCGTTGTGAATCAGGACATCGATCCGGCCGGAACCGGCGATGATGCTGTCGACCGCGGCGAGCGCCGAAGCTTCGGACTGGACGTCGAGTTCCACGGGTCGAATATCTACCCCGGCAATCGCTTTCAACTCGGCGGCGTTCCTGGCGTTGCGGCCGGCGATGTCACGCATCGAGGCATAGACAGTGTGCCCGGCGGCTGCGAGAGCCTCGGCCGTCATGCGGCCAAAGCCGCTCGAGGCGCCGGTGATGAGAATGATCTCCTGAGTCATGAGAGAGCTCCTGCAAGATGAGTTTTCACCGCGGCGGTTCAGATGATCCCGCCGTTGGCTCGCAGGACCTGACCGTTGATCCAGCTGCCATCGGGACCTGCGAGGAATGCGACCGCAGCTGCGATGTCTTGCGGTGTGCCGAGGCGCTCGAGCGGCGCAGCCTTCGAGTAATTGTCGATGACAGCTTGGGGTTTGCCGTCGAGGAACAGTGCCGTGGCGGTCGGTCCCGGCGCGATCGCGTTGACGGTGATATTGCGTCCCCGGAGCTCCTTGGTGAGTACGTGCGTCAGTGCTTCGACGCCTGCCTTGGTTGCGGCATAGGCGCCGTAGGAGGGCGCGTAAAGGCCGACGACGCTCGAGGAGAGATTGATGATGCGTCCGCCTTCACGCAATCTCGTCGCCGCCTCTCTCAATAGATTGAACGTCCCTTTCAGATTGATCCTGATCTGGCTGTCGAACAGCGCATCGGCGCTATCGGCAATGCTCGCCAGCTTCATGATGCCGGCATTGTTCACCAATACATCGACGCCGCCGAACGTCGCCTCCGCCACGTCCCACAGCTTGGCAACAGCGGCCGGATCCGACACGTCGGCCCGTGCGCTCAGCGCGCTTCCACCTGCCTGTTGAATCTGGCTGACGAGCGCATCGGCCGGCGCCGCATCGCCTGAGAAATTTACGACCACGTTGAAGCCCTCTTGCGAGAGGCGGGTGGCGATCGCCGCGCCGATGCCCTTCGAAGAGCCGGTGACGATCGCCGTCTTGGTGTGCTTGACCATCTGATCCTCCATCCACGTTGAGGGTTTCCTCGGGGGAGGAATTCTGTCGGCGATGAAAGATCCCGGCTTTCAGTTCCGGATCGCGCTTTCCGAATCGAACGATGCCGCACGCCAAGAGCCGGGCATGGGAGGCGGGGTGTTTGCAGTTACGCGAATTCACGGAAGCTTACGGTGATTGGTTCGACGCGTTCGCGGCCAGGGCGAATCATGGCGACGGGTCGAAGTGAGCGACCCGAGCGTGGGAAGCACAACCGATGTCGATTCGCGAGTCAGATCTGCGCAAGAACAAGGGCGCCTTGCCATTCTCTTTGCGGAAGGACTTACGCGCTGGTCGAGCACCGCTGGTTGAAAACTGGAGCACCGAGGCGCAGCAGATCTCGCGGGACTACTGCGGTATTCAGCAGGAGCTTCGCTGGCGCCAGCGCCCCGAAATCGATCAAGGGGACCGGGCTCGAATTCTCGTGACGCGCTGGAAGCGGCTCTCGCCACACGTGCAGGAACACGAGAGCCGGGGCGATCCGGATTTCGCTATCGTGACGATCACGCTGCAACCCACTGAGCTCGAGCTGGTGCTCGACGGTGAATGTGTGCATGACGGAAGTTGCGGCCCGGGCATGGTCTTTGCGACGCCGGCAGCTTGTCTCGCCAAGGTGAAGTTTCGCAGTGCCTGCGACTGCCTCCATCTGTACATCCCAACTGTTCGTCTGCGCGGTATTGCGGACGAGGTCGCCCACACCTCTGCAACGAACTACTTTCGGCATAGCAGGCTGTGGACGGCGGACCCGGCGATCGAACGGCTCGCCTGGCTGTTGCTCAAAGCCGGGGATTTCGACGTTGAAAGCGGCGCTCTATATCTGGACGGTATCGCTCAAGCCATCCTGGCGCGCCTGCTCGATGCGCGAGCAGCCAGCGAACAGGAAGGTCGAGGCAATCGGCGTCTGCCGAAGTGGCGGATGAAGCGGGTCCTCCAGTTGATCGAGGCGGACTTGTCACGCCCTCTCAGGCTAGCGGAGTTGGCGGAGTGTGCAGGACTGAGTCGAATGCATTTTGCGGCCCAGTTTCGTCAATCCACCGGTTTGCAGCCACATGAGTTCCTCGTTCACCGGCGTATCCAACGTGCGCAGGAGATATTGCGCGAATCGGAGCTGCCGCTCGCCGAAGTCGCCCTGGTCGTGGGCTTCCAGACGCAGGCTCATTTCACTACCGTTTTTCGACGCCTGTCGGGAGATACTCCCGGCCGCTGGCGCCAGCTTCAGCGCTTGGATGACGCCTCGGTGCGATCGCGGATATGCAGTCACCGCCTACCTTGAGTTGCATTGAACTGCAGCGGGAGCATCGGTGCTTCCCAGGAGTGACCACGCCTCTACGAGGTCGCCGGTTCCATGGCCATCCGTAAAGTTCGCTAGCGTGCGTCGAAGCAGGTCATGCGCCTCACGCACGCGCGAGCTGCCGATCCACAGTCGCGCCAATGAGGTCGCTGCTCGCAGCTCCCAACCCAATGCACCGTTGGTGCGTGCCTGAGCGATTGCTTCGTGATAATGAATCTGGGCATCTTCGGCACCTTTCGCTCCCCGTGCCAGGCACACATCGCCGCGTGTCCTGATCAGCTCTGGAAGCAGATAGGTAGGTGCGCCGTGTTCTGCTCCGTGAATGAGATCAACAATGATCTGCTCCGCGAGGTCCACCTGACCCAGGCGCGCCAGAGCATCGGCATAGGCACGCAGCGTGGGCGTGAGGACGATATGCTGCTGATCGTCCCCGAGCGATCCCAGAACTCCTTTGAGTGTCTTTACCGCTTCCTCGATCCGACCGTGCGCCAGTAACAATTCGCCTTCAAGCGCCACGCTCGCCGTGCTGTACGGCTTGAGTTGGTGCCTCTTGGCCTGTGCCGTCAACAGATCTTTCAGTTCCTCGGCTCTGCCGAGGTCGCGCAGCCACAGTGCGGTCCAACTGAGATAGAGGTAGGCAATGCACGTGGTCACCGGATGGTTCAGCGCTGCGGCGGTGTCGAGCGCCAGATCAATGCACGCAATCGATCGCTCTGGCCGGCCGCGAAGCCACGCGATCCATGCCCGGGAGATCGCGGCACGGCACTCGTGATCGAAGCCGAAATAACGGATTGCTCGCCTGCCGCTGCGCTGGGCAAGGCTGAAGCCGCGCTCGAGAAGCTCTTCTCCGCGTACTTCGTCGCCCATCAGGTGGTGCGTCGAGCCGAGCATCCAATCCGCTGCCACGACCTCGGCCGTATCGACGGCGCCATCCGCGATAGCGGCGAAGCGCTCGGCAGCCCTCAATGCACTCGGATAGTCCCCTCGACGCGTATGGTAAAGATTGTTTCCAGCGAGCAGGTGCAGTTCGGTTTGACGCTCCCCGAGCGTGGCGGCCATGTTCAGGCCCGCCTCGATCGCGGCTCCAACCTGCGGATGGTTGCCGGCGGTGTACATGAGCGTGAGTGCGAGTTTCTCCTGCAGCTTGAGCAGAGGCAACGTGATCGGTTCAGCCGTTCCAACCTGGCTGAGCGCCGTACGACACCATCGAAGGCACTCCCCGTGCAGCGACAGATCGAGCATCATGGTGGCGGCATGGGCAGCGAGCACGATGCCTTTTTCGGTGTTTCCTTCGGAAGAGAAACACCATTCCAGGGCCTGGCGAATACTGCCAATGGCGCCGGCAGCCGAGCTGCGTTCTGCGCAGTTGGAATCGGGTTGAAGAGGGTAGAGATCCTCGAGCAGATTCGTGCACCATTCAACGTGCCGATTCGCGACGACCTGCTTTTCGCCACTCTCATCGAGCTTGGTGCCGGCATACAGGCGGGTGACCTCCAGCATTCGAAAGAAGTGCAGGCCTTGGGTCGTACCCATGGCGAGCAGCGACTTGTCGGCGAGGCCTTCCACGATGTGCGCGAGGGGCTGCTCATCGCCCAGACAGGCGATGAACTGAGCGTCCGCCATGCTGAAAGGGCCGCTCAGGATCGACAAACGCGCCAGCACGCGTTGCTCTTGCGGCGTCAACAGCTGGTAGCTCCAGTTCAGCGTCGAATGCAGGGATTGATGCCGAACGTCGTCCCGCCGACCGGGCCAGTCGAGAACGGAGCGTTGCGACAGCGCTTCGAGCAGGCCCGAGAAACCATAGGTTCCCAATCGACTGGAAACCATTTCGATCGCCAGAGGATTGCCATCCAGCAGGCGACAAATTTCCGCCAACGCCGGCGCATTCGCATCGTCGAGCGTTCCGATGAAGCCTCGTGAGGACGCGCGCTCCATGAATAGTTGTACGGCCGGCGCGGCGCTCGCTTCGTCGGCCGTAATCGCCTCTTTGATCCGAGGTAACTCGAGCGATCTCAGCAGATAGACGTGCTCACCTTCCGAGCGCAGAGATTCTCTGCTGGTCGCCAGGACACGCACGCCGGATGCGTGAACGAACAAGGCCGAAGCAAGCTGGCACACTTCATCCAGGACGTGCTCACAGCAGTCCAGTATCAGCAGAACGCGACGGTCTTCGAGATGGGTCAGAATGCTGGTCAACACATTCTCGGTAGAGACCGGATAGCCCAGCGCCGATGCGACCGTCGGCAGCACGAGATCGCCAGCCGTCAGTGGGGCGAGATCCACGAAACAAACATCGCCACCGAACTCGATCGCGAGTCTATGGGCGACTTCAACGGCGAGCGCCGTCTTTCCAACACCTCCCGATCCCACGACGGTGACCGACGGTTGCGCGCCGATCAGCAAGGCAAGGTCATCCAGCGCTTGCTCCCGGCCGAGAAGTCGCTTGCTACGCCTCGGCAGGGGTCGTGCGCTGGGAGCATTCATCGTCGGGCTGGTGGAGAGCGGCCCAGGTGCATCCAGTTTCTCGACGGTCGCTGTAAAAACGTAGCCCCTGCCTCGGACATTCACGATGTACGTCGGATCGTTCGGGTCGTCGCCCAGAGCAGCGCGCAGAAGTGCGATTTGCGCGCGTAGATTTGCCTCGCTCACAAAGAGGCCAGGCCAAACCTTCTCCAGCATCTCGCGCTTGGTAACCAACTCGCCGGCGCGCATCGCGAGAAGGGTGAGGATATCGAAAGCTCGATCTCCTAACGGGAGATCTTCGCCGCGCCGGCGCACTACGCGCTGTTCTGGAAACACCTCGTAGTCTGCGAAAACAAGCGAGCTGCTGGCGATCTTGCCGACCATCTTGGTGACCATCTGCGATGAAGACGGCCTGACGAGGTGGGCGCCCGCAGGAGCGCTTCCTTCAGTCAGCTCATCTTCCAAGCGCTGCATCATGTCGCGATCTTTCGGTCGAAGGCTGACAAAACTATTCAATACAAGACGGGACCGGCAGGCCGCAATGCGTTACTTCATTATTGTGGGAACCGATAACAATGATCAGTCTGTCGCGCTGACCGAACGATGGCGATCGTGCCCGCCCCGTCGGTGCCAATCTCTCTGCAGAGCTACTCGGCCGACGCTCTGGAGCGGATGGCCATTCGGATGACGGAAGACCTGACGAACGTCATAGGTGGGATGCTGACGTTTCGGACGGGGCCTCGTCCTCGATCTACTAGCGCGGCGTTGGAATCAATAGCTCGAACACGACCCCTGCAGTGCTCACTTTTATCGACGGTGTCTATCAGCCGTTCGGTGCGTCGAGCGATCTGGTGAACCTGCCGCGCACCTATGGCGTCAGCTTCGGCTGCAACTTCTGAATCGTCGGCGGACGACATCGGTCGATTTGGAAAACGCAATCCAGAATCGAAAGCCACGTTCCTCCCGCACGCGGCAGACTTCTTCCAACACGAAGCCAGTCCCGACGGATGATGGAGATTCAGATGGTCAAGCAGTGCAAGACGACGAATGGCGCCGACTCCTCGGGAATCGGTACAGCGTTCGCTTCCACCCTGACGCCACTGACTCGCCGGTCTGTGATGCTCGGGACGGCAGGTGTCGTGGCCAGCGCTTACTTATCGCCACTGGCGAATGCGCAGGCCGTACCGAATCAACCCCGACGTGGAGATCGCAAAATGGGCAGCGGAATCATCAAGAGCAAAGACGGCACCGAAATCTTCTATAAGGATTGGGGCCCGAAAACTGCGCAACCGATCGTGTTCCATCACGGCTGGCCGCTGTCATCCGACGATTGGGACACTCAGATGCTGTTCTTCCATGCGAACGGCTATCGGGTGGTTGCGCATGACCGGCGCGGGCACGGTCGCTCCGAGCAGGTCGATAGTGGCCACGACATGGATCACTACGCCGCCGATGCCTCGGCCGTGGTGGAGTTTCTCGACCTGAGGAACGCAGTTCACATCGGCCACTCCACGGGCGGCGGCGAAGTCGCACGCTATGTTGCGAAATATGGTCAGCCGCAGGGGCGGGTCGCGAAGGCCGTCCTCGTCAGCGCCGTGCCTCCGCTCATGGTGAAGACCGCGGGCAATCCGGATGGCACGCCGGTGGCGGTGTTCGACGGCTTTCGCTCAGCGCTTGCCGCAAACCGCGCCGAATTCTATACGGCGGTCGCGTCCGGTCCCTTCTACGGTTTCAATCGGCCCGGCGCCAAGGTGTCGCAGTCGGTCATCGAAAACTGGTGGCGTCAGGGAATGATGGGTAGCGCACTGGCGCACTATCAAGGCATCAAAGCCTTTTCCGAGACCGACCAGACCGGCGATCTCAAGGCCATCACGGTTCCGACTCTCATCATGCAGGGCGATGACGATCAGGTCGTGCCTTACGCCGACGCCGCGTTGAAACAGATCAAGCTGGTCCGCAACGGCACGCTGAAAATCTACAAAGGTTTTCCGCACGGCATGCTCACCACGCATGCCGAAACGATCAACCCGGACTTGTTGGCGTTCGTAAAGGCCTAGTGCGTATCGCTGGATCGATCTATCGCCGGCGTGCGTCGCGGTTCGCGACGCAGCCGGAGCGCTCAACGACAGGAGACGACTCATGATTACGAAGAAAACGCTCGGGTGGCCGATGCGAACCAGATCATTCAGGCGGGGATCGCGCGCGCCAACCAGATTCAGACCCCCAGCACCTTTACCGTGGTCGATGTTGGTGGAACGGTCATTGCTCAAGCGCGCATGGACGGTGCTCGGCTGGCGAGCGCCGAACTCGCTTACAACAAAGCATACACAGCTTTGTCCTGCCAACTCGCAACGAGCGTGATTGCCACGATCGCTCAGCCGGGCGGCGAGTTCTACGGCATCGCGAACGGCCTGAGCGGTCGAGCGATCATCTTCCCAGGTGGGGTGCCCATCGTGGTGGACGGCCAGGTCGTCGGGGCGGTCGGCGCCAGTGGCGGCACCGGCGTGCAGGATGAAGACGTGGCTCGCGCCGCGGCTGCCGCCATTTCGGGAAATTGATCTGCGTTCGGAGGAGAGACTTCCATGTCGACAATCATGATCACCGGCGCCGGTAGCGGACTCAACAAAGGCGCCGCGCTCCTGCTCGCTGAGCGAGGCCACGACGTAATCGCTTGCGTGGAGAACTATCCGCAGCTTCACGCTCTGGAACTCCAAGCCAAAGCGCGCGGCGTGGCGCTTCGCGTTGAGAAGTTGGACGTAACGCTGGACGCAGATCGCCACCGAGCGGCGCAGTGGGACGTCGACGTTCTCGTCAATGGCGCCGGTATCATCGAAGGCGGCGCCATCGTCGACGTGCCTGGCGCCAACATGCGCCGGCAATTCGAGGTGAATGTGATCGGGCCGGTGCTGCTCACGCAAGCCATCGCGAAAAAGATGGTGACGAAGCGCAGCGGCAGGATCGTTTTCATGTCCTCCGTCGTGGGTATCCTGTGTGGCCCGTTCGTGGGTATGTACGCGGCGTCGAAACACGCACTCGAAGCGGTCCGCGGAGACGATGGCGATGGAGTTGCAGGAGTTCTCCGTCCAGGTCGCCGTCATCAACCCCGGTCCCTATCTCACTGGCTTCAACGATGCTGGCTTCTTGACGCCCCAGGCGTGGGGAGACGATCCCTCGCAGCGCGTCTTCGACTACAGCAAGCTGTCGTTTCCTTTCGAGCAGTTCGAGGAAAGCGTCGCGTTTGAAAGTATCGCGAACGTAGTCGCGGGCGAGTCCAAACTGTTCCGGAACGTGGTTGCGCCCGAGCTGGCTCAGGGTGTGCGCGAGCAGTCCGAGTTCGTGTGGACGCGCAACGTCAACGACGGTCTCGGTACCAGGTCGCCATTGGTCCAACGATCCTATGACCTCAAACCTGGCACGCTCGTCGGTGCGAGCTGAGGCTCGCGGAGACGCCACGATGGCGAAGCGAGACTCAGTGGCGATCGTCGAACGCTTCTGGCGCGAGATCTGGCAGGAAAAGAATCCCGATGCGGCCGATCACATCGTCGCCGAGGACTTCGCCGTTACTTCGGGCGGCATACTGATCAGCTCGCGCGACGCCTTCAAGAAATGGGTGGCCGGATTCCTGGGTTCGATCGACGACTTCAATTTCGAAGTCGTCGAGATATTCCAGAACGAAAGCGGAGACCGCGTGGTGACTCGATGGGTGGTCACCGGTAGGAACAATGGATTCATGGGATCGGAGCCGTGCCGATCGCCGATTCGAATGACCGGCACCTCGGTGATTCACGTTCGCGAGGATGGCCTGCTACAGCACAACTGGGTCGAGCGCAACGCGCTCGAAGTTCATCGGAGCTTGCGGCGCGCCGAGTGATGGCGGTGTTTCAAGACCGATCCGCAAGCTCCGGAGTCGCTCAGCCGGGAGGGCATATCGACGGATCGCTGGTCGCTTCCCGCAGATAAGCAATGAGGTCGGCGCGGTCCGTGGGGTTCGTCAGGCCTGCGAATCCCATTTTCGTGCCATTCACATATGCAATGGGAGCGATCAGGAATTCGTCGAGCGTTTTCTCGTTCCACACGATCCCGGAGTCCAGCATCGCTACGGAGTAAGCATAGTCGGATACGCTGCCTGCGGTTCGGCCCATCAGCCCGCAATGTTTCGGACCGGCCATGTTCTTGCTCAGCTCGTGACAACCCGCGCACTGGGCGTACAGCTGCTTGCCATGGGCAACGTCGCCCTGCGGAGCCTTTGCGCCCCCACAGGCGGCCAGCAACAAAGCCGTCGTCATGAGCAGCAGCGAATGACAATGCGATCTGATCTTCATGCGCGACGGTCTCCTGGCGCTGGGCTTGGAATTGTCTTCGAAACAGCTGGATTCAGCGCTGCTTGGCAACGTCGCTGGCGGTGACTGGGCCGGCCTTGTGGTTCCAAGAGGCACGCAGGAACGTCGCGATGGCGGCAATCTCATCGTCCGTGAGTTTCTCACCATAGTCGGACATTCCCTTCCATCGATGGGGCAGCGGAGGTTCGGGCCGCTCGGGCCCATACAGAATCACGTTGATGAGCGATGCTGGATTGTTCGCCTGCACGATCGGGCTGCCGACCAGTGTGGCGCCCGAGTTTTCCTCATGGTCACCCAATCCGGAGGGCAGGTGACAGGTGCCGCAATGAACGTCATAGAGCGCCGAGCCTTCCATGATGTCGCTGGCGGGCGAGGCGGTCTTGCCCGGATTCGGCGCCAGATCTTTCAAATAGACGGCCATGGCGCGTACGTCGGAATCCGCAAGATGCCGGGTGCTCTCCATGATGACTTCATTCATGGGACCGAAGGTTTGCGTGAACTGATTCTGGCCGGTCTTCAAGTAGGCGGCGATCTCTTCGACCGGCCAGGACGCGAGTCCATTGGGAGCGCTGGTCAGATTCGGCGCCGACCAGGTGCGGTACTCACCTGTGCGCACGCGGTCGAAATACTCGCCACCGGTCATGGCATCGGAAACGCTTTGTCCGCCCAGGAAGCCGCGAGGAGAATGGCACGCTCCACAATGTCCCAACGCCTCGACGAGGTACGCGCCACGGTTCCACTCCGCCGACTTCGAAGCGTTCGGCTCGAACTTGACCTCGTCATGGTAGAGGCCCTTCCACAGACCCAGCGCCCAGCGTTGATTGTATGGAAAGCTCAGCGCGTTCTGTTTCGCTGGAGCTTTCACGGGTTCTATCGTTTTCAGATAAGCATACAGCGCGGCGATGTCTCCATCGCTCATCTTGGTGTAGGCGGTGTACGGGAACGCCGGGTACAAATGCGCGCCGTCGGGGCGCACTCCCTTTCTAAGCGCGCGAGCGAGATCTTCTTCCGACCAACCTCCGATACCCGTCTCGGTATCCGGCGTGATGTTGGTCGAATACAGGGTGCCGAAAGGGGTTTGGAATTCCCGGCCCCCGGCGTACGGTCGGCCGGCGTCGCTGGTATGACAGGTCAGGCAGTTGCCAGCAGTGGCAACATACTTTCCCTGCTCGGCCAGGCCTTGGCTGGCCGGCGCATTCGACGACGCAGAAACGGCAGGCGCTGCTCCAAGCAGCAGGATTGCGACTGTGGCCGTGGTCAGGCGCTTCGCATTCAAGAGCGCGGACTGGGTTCGGGCGAAATCGCGGGAAACGTTGTGAGCAGCGGAGCGCATCATGAAATCGAACAACTTTATCTGACGACCCTGACTGGTCCGCCCGATGCTAGGCGAACGTCAGGGTGAAGTTAATTGACGATTCAAGATGGATTCATGCGGTGAATTCATGACGTCGCCGCATCGACGTCCCGACCGCGGCGCGGACCGCCGCGGTCGGGAGGTTCGATCGAGAGTTCGGATCAGAGCCGGAAGTCGATGCCTTGCGCCAGCGGCAAGTCTTTGCCCCAGTTGATCGTGTTGGTCTGTCTGCGCATATAGGCCTTCCACGAGTCCGAACCCGATTCGCGCCCGCCGCCGGTTTCCTTTTCACCGCCGAAGGCGCCGCCGATCTCCGCGCCGGAGGTGCCGAGGTTGACGTTGGCGATGCCACAGTCCGAGCCTCGGTGCGACAGGAAGTACTCCGCATGCTGCAGATTGTCGGTGAAGATCGCGGAGGACAGGCCTTGCACCACGCCGTTCTGCATGGCAATGGCGGCGTCCAGGTCGTCGTACGAGATCAGGTACAGAATGGGTGCGAATGTTTCTTCCTGCACGATCTGCCAGTCGTTGTTCGCGATGGCGATGACCGGCTCGACGAAATTGCCTGGCCGATCCAGGCGCTTGCCGCCGCAGAGGATTTCACCGCCGGCCTTTCTCACCGCCGCCAGGGCATCCTCGAAACGCTTGACGGAGGACTCATCGATCAGCGGGCCCATCAGTGTTTTCGGATCGAGAGGATCGCCGATGCGCACCTGACCGTACGCGCGCACCAGTCGCTGCTTCAGATCATCGAAGCGCGATTTGTGCACGAGAACGCGCCGGGTCGAGGTGCAGCGCTGACCGGCGGTGCCGACCGCGCCGAAGACGATCGCCGGAACGGCAATGTCCAGATTCGCGAACTCATCGACGATGATGGCGTTGTTGCCGCCCAGCTCCAGCAGGCTCTTGCCCATGCGTGCCGCGACTCGCTCGCCGACCTTGCGGCCGACCGCGCTGGAGCCGGTGAAGGAGACCAGGTCGATGCGCCGATCGTCGACGAACTGTTCGGCGAGCTTGTTGTCGCCGTCGTTGATGAGATGGAAGATTTCCGGAAGGCCGGCATTGGCCAGCACTTCGTTACAGATTTTCTGTACCGCCACGCCGCACAGCGCGGTTTTCGGCGATGGCTTCCAGATGCTGACGTTGCCGCAGATGGCGGCGATACAGGCGTTCCAGGACCAGACCGCGACC
>Ga0180215_1001587_pt1 | contig 24716 bp, 30 predicted proteins | sample eDN3rd37CBELigBY_FD_128871 | JGI IMG/M metagenome (GOLD analysis project Ga0180215, IMG submission 128871) | Enriched backyard soil microbial communities from Emeryville, California, USA - eDNA 3rd pass 37_C BE-Lig BY (version 2) (version 2) | ecosystem: Environmental > Terrestrial > Soil >...
AATTTTACGTTTGGTATTCTCCTCTTATACATTATAAAAGGATCTCCGATTGATTTGATGGGTCATCTTATGTTTTATGCACATATGATCCAGATGGCTTTCCTTTGCCTGGTTATTCCTCAATTTATTATAGTGGGAATACCACAATGGATTTGGAGAGCTCTTTTAAAGAAATCATCCATTAAAGCTGTGTTCAATCTTTTTACGAATCCAATTGTTGCATTGCTTTTATTTAATGGTGTTTTTTCCGTCTATCATCTTCCCATCATATTTGATTTAGTTAAAACCAATATTTGGTCGCATGCAATATATACAAGTGTATTATTTATTCTAGCAATTTTCTTCTGGTGGCCATTATTGAATCCTTTAAAAGATGAAAAAGGGTTAAATGGCTTGAAGAAAATAGCCTATATTTTTGCAGGAAGTGCTTTGTTATTGCCAGCCTGCGGTTTGCTCATTTTTACAGACAGACCTGTTTACGCTACCTATTCAGATCCGGAATTATGGGCAAAATCATTGGAGCTCTGTGTACCTCAATCGACATTAGCAGGATTAACCCTAAGCGGTCCGGAAATGTTCAGTCCATTCACATTAGCTGCTGACCAGCAATTTGGCGGTATTGTCATGAAGATCATTCAAGAGATCGTGTATGCGATTGTGCTTGCCAAGGCATTCTTCGAATGGTATAGAAAAGAGCAGGAATTAGAACCAGATATGAATGAAAGGCTAAATCCACAGCCAATCGAGTAAGAAATAACTGGCTTTCTCATAAGAATGATTCATTTAATTTTTTATGGGAAAGTCTTTATTTTTGTTTTGGATATTTTATGTACATATATAATGGGGATTATATAAAAAGATATCTGTAGAGGGAGATAGTATGTTACCAATTTTACCGACTATAAGCACAACCTTTATTGTTTTAAGTGCCATAACCGTTGCCATCGGATGGCGGCAAATTTCTCAGAGGAAAATTGAATCCCATAAAAAGACAATGATGCTTGCGGGTGTGTTCGCCCTTGTTTTCTTTGTTATTTATGCGAGCAGGACGGTGTTTTTAGGAAATACCGCATTTGGGGGACCAGATGAATATAAGATTTATTATACGGTTTTCTTAGTCTTCCATATTACTCTTGCTACAATCGGCGCTGTTTTTGGTGTTGTCAGTCTGACTACAGGTTTTAAAAACAATCTAAAGATACATAAGAAACTCGGCCCAATTACTAGCATTATCTGGTTTTTCTCAGCTCTTACCGGTTTAGTTGTCTATCTTCTTTTATATGTTTTTTTTCATGGCGGGGAGACAACTTCGCTTATAAAGGCTATTTTAGGTTTTTAAAATGATAAAAAGGACGCATATAATTGCGTCCTTTTTGTGTATAAACATTATTTAGCAAATTTCTCTAATTCACTATTAATGTCATTTAAGATTTTTTCACATTGGCTAACTAGAGATTTAGGGAAGACCTCGTCTTCGCCAAATTCTACACCATGCGGATAATAATACTTGCCAAGAGCAGGTGTCATAAGCTGAATGACAGCTTTCATAGTATCTACATCGCCTGCAACAGATTGGCCGAAGACACGTAAATAATAAGTACCTTCTTTTATTACAATTTTTTTGTCGTATGTAACTCTTTCATAATCCCATTGTCCTGCACGAATTAAACCATGTGATTCCATTACTTCATCTAATTGAACAATGGCAACTTTCTTTTGTTCGATCCCCGTATTTTTAAATTGCATTTCTGTCCCTCCTATTACAGTCAATCACTGCGAATACAGCAATAATGATATCACAAACTGACTCCAAATCTATAATAGATGAAAAACGTTTAATATGCAACGGATACATAAAAAACAGTCATAATTCTAAACCTATCTATGAGATGGAGGGGCTGCTCTTATATGAAAAAGTTGTGTTTAAATATAATTTGCCTAACACTTTTCTTTTCCTTTGCCAAAGGTGTGTTTGCCGATACAGTATACATAGTTAAGGAAGGTGACACTCTGTGGGAAATTGCACTTGAAAATCATATAAATATAAAGATGGTTATTAAAAGAAATCCACAGCTTAAAAACCCGAATATGATCTTCCCAGGACAAAAAATTTATCTTCCAAATGGCACAAAAGGCAGTAATGACGAAAAATCCTTATCTAATGAAGAGAATAAATTGCTTACCCTAACCAATTCATTAAGAAGGGATTCCGGCTTGCCGCCATTAAAATCTGATCACTTGCTGTCGAAAGCAGCATTTTTAAAATCAACGGATATGATGAAAAGAGAATACATTTCACACTATTCACCTTCTTATGGGAATCCAGAAAGTATGCTGAAAGCTCAAAACATTACCTTTATCCATGTTAAAGAAAATATTGGAGCCGGACACATAACAGCAGAAGAAATATTTGCTTCCTGGAAAAACTCTTCTGCTAATTTAGCCAACATCTTAGACAGAAAAGCCACACACATAGGAATCGGCCATGCCAAAGGTGGTCTGCATGGCCACTATTGGACGATTATTATTATCCAACGATAAAAACACCCCAGGGTGTTTTTATTTGTTTAAATGTAAATATGTTGTAAAGTAAAATTAGAATTTTCAGTTCTTGTATGATAATGAATGTTATTGATGTTATACTATTATTATAAAATATACAGAAAATATGAAAGGAGGCAGACTTCTGCGCAGTATTATTCGAATATTAATCATCATAGCCATTTTACTTGCTGTAGGGTTTTATTTTAATATTGGCCCAAAAAAAAATGATGACATATTAGTTAATGAGACGAACATTGAATCCACAAATGAACATACCTTTGATGAATCCGAGTCTTTCGACATGCCATACATTAAGCCCCCGAAAGAAGGGCTTATTAGCTTAATTGGCAAAAGTAAAAATGAAATCATCAAGCTTTTTGGTGAGCCTGAAAGGAAAGACCCTTCTTTATATGGATTCGATTGGTGGATTTATCCAATAAATTATTATAATTATACCCAGATAGGGATAAAAGGAAATAAAGTTGTTACCATCTATGCAACTGGGAGTGATGTGCAGATTCCTCCTTTTCAAATAGGCCAATCCATATCAGATCTATATTCATTAACGATCTTCGAGCCTGCAATAAGCATTAATTATCAAGATAGCTCCTATCAGTTTGAACTTTCAGAGGATGATTTAAATACTCGGCCGCTTGTCCGTATCGGTGACTTTTTTGCTCAGCTGTATTTCGACAAATTTAATGGTACATTATCAGGCATTCGCCTATTAGATACGGAGACATTGATTAATCAGCATCCATATGAAATGGTTTATCGAGGTGAAGAGCCTGCAGAAGCTGCCGTTGAACCTATCTTTGAGGAGCAAGTTGAAAGAAGCATTGAGAAACAAATATTTGAAATAACAAATGTTTTTCGGGTTAATAATGACTTACAGCCATTAGAATGGGATGAAAAAGCCTCAGATGCTGCTTTTGCTCACAGCAAGGATATGTATGAAAGCGGGGATTTTTCTCATACTTCTAAGGAATTTGGAGAATTAGCCGATCGGCTAGACGCAGCAGAGGTTGTTTATGAGGCTGCAGGCGAGAATATTGCAGCCAATTATACTGATGCCCCCGCTGTTGTAGAGGGATGGCTCAATAGCAAGGGACACCGGGAGAGTCTGTTAAGCGATGAATTTACCCACTTAGGGGTTGGAGTATACAAAAAGCATTATACGCAAAATTTCATTGAAAAATTGAAGGAATAAAAAGGGAGCTTGTATGAGGTACAAGCTCTTTTATTTTTTCGAAACGATAAAGAAGCTTCCGGTAGCTTGGGCAATCTTTTTTCCATCAGACCTAATAACATCTGCTGAAAGAACCATGGTTTTAGCACCTTTATGATCAATTCTGGCAGCACATTTAATATAGTCTCCTTTTCCGACAGAAAGGTAATGGATATTTAATTGTGTTGTCACAGCACTTTGGTCTTTAGGAAGCATCATGTTAGCCAGTGTTCCCATAGCTGAATCAATTAATGTCGCTGTGATTCCCCCGTGCAGAATTCCTAATGGATTGTCCAAAAGCGGGCTTAATGGAATCGTCATTTCGCACAAACCTTCTGTAACTGTCTGCTCCATCTGAAATATTCCCCCCAGATAGGAATTGTTTTCATGATTCTGCTTTTTTTGCATACCCTGTAATATCCCTTTTAATACATCTAAATCTTCCTGTGATGCATCATTTATATAATCATGAAATAAGTCTCTTAATTCTTTGTTCATTGGAATCCTCCTTATTAACTAATATTAAATCACCTTTTTTAATATCAATCATAAAATAATCTAGGCACTTTATTGGACTGGGGTGAGATATGCTATGGCACAGAAAAAACTTCATCCATCTGTTGAACAGTTTAAACAATTTGTAAAGGAAAATCCAAAAATTCTTCAGGAGGTACGCTCGGGAAGAAGTACACTGCAGGAATTATATGAGGAATGGTATCTGCTTGGCGCGGAAGACTCTAAGTGGGATCCTTATAAAGAAACAGAAGGGAACCAATCAGCAGCTGAAGCAACGAAACAAGATTGGATGACCAATTTGTTAGGGACTGTCAAAAAAATGGATGTAAATCAATTGCAGGGCGTTATGCAGAATTTAAGCACGGCTCTCGGGGCTGTTCAAGGTGTCGTTTCACAATTTCAGAGCGGTACAGGCGGGACGGGTTCCACTAGCCAAAGCAGCCAAAAACCATCCAATCCATTTTCTTTTAGAAAAGATTAGGGGGAATGGATATGAGAAAAGATATAATCAGCTATATTAGGCAAAATAGGGAGCTGGGGAGATTTATTAGAGAACAGCCTCAATGGTACAGAAGGCTCTCGAGAAATCCGCATGAATTAGAGGCATTTGAAATTGCCGCACTAAATTATTTTCAAAAAACCATTCCGCATAGAGTAGAAAAATTTTCATCTGGGGTACAAATGGCATCCATGATGATGAGCATGTTTCAGGCGATGAATAATGCACAATCATAATAGAAATAATGCGGAATAAAGCTTTCCCAAAGATAGCGGGAAAGCTTTATTATTTTTAACAGAGTAAAAACATACACCTTTGCAAACAATACGTACATAAGAAGTCTTCTTAAGAGGAGGAATCACCATTGAAAGGTCTTATTTATATATCTGTTTTCTGTACAAGTTTGTTTTTAATGGGTTTTCAAAACAATATGGAAAATTCAGCTCAACTAGATATTCTGCCTGTTATTGACTTGAGCCCAATGGAAGATGTTCCTGTTACAGCTAAAAACGAAGAAAAGAATGATCCCTTTTTTGTAAAGCATAAGGTTAACGGGAAAGAAGTCTTCATTGAGTGTATTGTCCAAGGAGTAACATTCCGCGATAATGGGGCTAATAAAGGAAAAATTCTTTTGTATGTTGATGGTGTCAAAAAAGAAGAAATATCCTCAGCAGCTTTCATTGTAAGAGGTCTGCCATCCGGCACCCATCAATTAAAATTAGAGGTGGTTCAAGCGGATGACTCACAGCTTCAAATGACAAAGGAATTTTACGTAACAATCCCATAACTTTTGATTTTCCGTTTTTCATGGTAAAATTGAAGTGGAGGTGGGCTCCAGATGATCGCTACAATCGAAAGAATGGAAATCCTCGACACAGCCGAGGAAATAGCGAAGATGATTATACATTCAAAAGAGGCGGAATACTATCGTCATTGTTTAAATAGAGTAAAGACTAATAAGGAAACGCAGCGAAAAATAAGCAGCTTTGTCCGTATGAAGGAGCAATATGAAGAGGTTCAGCGTTTCGGTAAATATCATCCAGATTATAAAGCGGTGATGAAATCAATCCGTGAACTGAAAAGAGAAATGGATCTGGATGAACGTGTCGCTGAATTTAGAAGGGCAGAAACAAGTCTTCAAAGTATTTTGGATGAGGTAAGCCTGTTAATTGGAAGATCTGTTTCTGATCAAATCAAGGTTCCTACAGGAAATCCCTTTTTTGACAGTTCCAGCCATTCGGGTGGATGCGGTACTGGCGGAAGCTGCGGATGTTCGTAAACGGCATGATTTTCATGCCGTTTTTTTATGTAATAGCATCTGGGATTGACCATTTTTCTATGTGCTTTTCTTATTGAAATCAGATTATTTTATGTGCTAGACTTATTTAAAAGTACTTTGAAGGGGAAATTACATGTTAGGTCAAAGACAAGGGATTATTGTCTGGCTTTATTCATTGAAACACGCAAAAATGCTAAGACGATTCGGCAATGTGCATTATGTGTCAAAAAAATTAAAATATGTTGTTTTATATTGTGATCTTGAAGAAGCAGAAGAATTAATGACGAAAATTAAATCCTTCTCATTTGTTAAAAAGGTTGAGCCTTCCTATAAACCATTTCTTAAGGAGCAGTTCGAAAATTCAAAGCCGGACAAGGCTAAAGAATATGACTATAAGATGGGGATTTGAATTTTTTTTAATGGTGAGGATGCTCCTCACCACTTTTTCTTTTCTCCGTAAACGGATTAATTTTTATGGTTAAGGAGCATATCAATGTGGAGAACAGCTTTACTCATATTTTTTTCCTTGCTAACATGCATTGGCGGCATGCTGTTTTGGCAGTGGAAAGCCTTTTCCAAACAAGATCCTATACATAATTTAGATCAAGCTGCAAAACAGGAAATCTCTGTATATTCTGATTCAGCTGGACTAACGGTTACACAAAAAGTCAGCGGCCTGGAAGAAAACAAAGAATATAGCCCAGTTGCCCCTAAGAATATAGCTGATTGGTCATGCGTCAAAGCTGATGGCAGCCTGTGTGCTGCTGATAAAAGTCATCCCAACACCTTCAGTCCTGAAAATAATGAGCTGATCTTTGTATATAAGATACCCGTGTCTGGTGATGAAGATTCTTTCTTGCTAAATGATTGGACCGTTACACTTCCTGACATAAGGTTTTCCTCATCTTCTATTGAAATTATTGATGAAGCAAGGAGAGCGGGTATATGGGCAGCTGGAGCGGCTTTGGATGGTTTTGAAGAAATGAATATCATTGATTATTATTACTTTACAGCAACAGGGGGCACACCTTCGCTTTATTGGCAGTCATCCCCGTTGTCTAGTTCAATCTATAATGGCGTAATGGTCTATTCAAATAAGGAAACAAAGGTTTCACTTCCCGAAGAATTAGACAATCAGGAGCTTCCATTTGCTGCATTGATAATGACTGATTTGCATAAAGAGGCTGAGGGGGAAGGAATTCTTATAGTCCCTAATGGTCTTACAGACATAGAATATAAGCAAAAAGTAGTGAGAAGTTTCTTTATGAACAAGTTTAAAAGCCTTCATGAAGGGAAAAAAATTTTCGCTGAGGTGTTTACCTCACTGATAACGAATCTTCCTGCCCAAAGCGAGAAAGCAATAGCGATGGTTCAGGATTTAAAAAGCAGATTAACAGAAGATCAAATTGCTGCTCTAACCGAGCGTGTAAAAACGATGGAAAATATTACTGCAGGCAAGCTGGACAACTCCTTAAGCGAAACTGCCGGCTTTTTGACCAGGTTTTTTTCCTTAAATAGTGAAAACGCTGACCATGTTCCACTATATTTCTTTGACCACCGCAAATTAGTGCTTGATGGAAAGGAACATGATCAAATTGAGCTTATGATAGAAAATGGGAAAAGGCTTTATCCGTTTATAGAGACCATGAAGGGTCTAGGATATAGTATTGAAAAGCTTTCGGATCAGGAGTCGCTTCTCGTAAAAAAAGGGAAAAGCAGCTACCGGTTCTTCTTGGATCGAAATATCTTTATCTATAATGAAGAGGATTATGGTCTAATAGAAAGGCCATTAGTCTTGTTTAACGGAAAAATCTATATGGAGGAAAAATGGATTAAATCACTCTTTCATCTTTCTGTTGATGAAGGTGAAAAAACAGTGACGCTTTCGATCTAATCCTTAAAAAAGAAAAAACCCTGCAGTTTCCTGCAGGGTCCTTCTATATCCTAATATTAGGATAGAAGGCAAAGGGAGAGGAGAAACCGGAGGAAGAACTTATGGGGAAACGTAAGTCTTCTCCGCGGTTGGCAACAACATCCTCGAATAGATGCTGTTACTTACATTATTTCCATATTATTAATGGTTATACACCAAATCGGATTATTTTTTCTAAGGGGCAGGTATACCAACATTTGGGTGGCGACATGTAATGAATTATGATAGGATAGGAGGGAAAAATGATAATACCGTAAAAAAAACAGTGGTGATTACATGCGAGTTGTTTCAGGAAAGAAAAAAGGAAAATTTTTAAAGGCAGTACCCGGAAATTCAACAAGACCGACAACGGATAAGGTAAAGGAAGCCATTTTTAATATAGTAGGTCCTTATTTTGACGGCGGTCTAGGACTGGATTTATTCGCTGGAAGCGGAGGTCTTGGTATCGAAGCTTTAAGCAGGGGACTTGAGAAAGTTATTTTTGTGGACAAGGATGCAAAGGCGATTCAGACTATTCGGGATAATGTGAAAATATGTGATCTCGAAGATCGGTCCGAGATTTATCGAAATGATGCTGAAAAGGCTTTAAAGGCTGTATTAAAAAGAGAGCTTTCTTTTCACTTTATTTTTTTAGATCCTCCTTACAAAAAACAGCAGCTTGTTAAGTTGCTGGCGTTTATTGATGAGCATCATTTGCTTACATCCAGCGGGACCATTGTTTGTGAACATGGCTCAGAGCTTGAGCTTCCCGATGAAATTGGAAATCTGGTGATACGCAAATATGAGAAATACGGTATTATAGGCATAACTATCTATGAGACAGCAGATAAACATTAACAATACATAAAATTTTGCAAAAGGGGGATGAAAATGGGAGGAATTGCGGTTTGCCCTGGAAGCTTTGATCCGATTACTTATGGGCATCTTGATATTATTACAAGGGGTGCAAAGGTTTTTAATCAGGTATACGTTGCAGTATTAAACAATTCGTCAAAGAAACCTCTTTTTTCAGTTGAAGAAAGAATACAATTAATTCGCGATGTAACAAAGGACATCCCGAATGTAAAGGTGGATTCATTCCAAGGGCTTCTTGTTAATTATGCTGAAAGTGTGAAGGCAAGTGCTATTATTCGCGGTCTTCGAGCCGTTTCTGATTTTGAATATGAAATGCAAATGACATCCATGAATAGAGTGCTGGATGATAAGATTGAAACCTTTTTTGTCATGACAAAAAACCAATATTCCTTTTTAAGCTCCAGTATTGTCAAGGACGTGGCTAAATACGATGGAAATGTTTCCGAGCTTGTTCCGCCTCTTGTTGAAGCGGCCTTAAAGGATAAATTCCGTAATCAATAAATAACGAAGAAGCAAAGGGATCTTAATGTCCCTTTGCTCTTTTTATTTAGCTATTCTTCGTGCCAGTATAAGGGTATAGAGAGCCAGAGCAAATATCGTTATCAATGGCCCAATTTGCGTCATGGTTATATACCAATCATGGATCCATGAACCTTCTCCGAAGAAAGAAACTGGAATTGCATTGGAAGGTTCTTCAGTGTTATAGAATTTTTCATACACAGTATTCCAAAGGATGCCAGCATAAAAGGCAGCAAAAAAGCCGTGAAAGATTCTTGCGATGAAAAAAGGTTTAAAGTTAATATCGGTCTGGGCAAGAATGCTTGCCACCTGTGCTTGTACACTAAGCCCGCTAAAACCTAATATGAAGCTGGTAATGATAGCCTGCTGCATAATCGTGGCTTCTTGTACTTGGCTTGTCATCTGGCTTCCCAGCGTCAATTCAAACATTCCAGCGATAAATGGGATGCTCAGTTCCCCGGGCAGGCCAAATAAGGTCAGGATGAAAGCTACAGCTTTTGCCAGTACGGCCGTGATCCCTAGGTGGAAGAGGAGTTTATTAACAACTGAAAAAAGAATGATAAATCCGCCAATCATTAAAAGCGTGCGTATTGAGGACATAACTGCGTCTCCCAGCAGCTTGCCTAACGGCCGATTATCATTGATCCGTGTTTGGTGTAGGGTGGAAAATGCCAGCCGTAATGAAGGTTTTCTCTTACCCTTCTTTTGAGATTTCTCTTCTTTTACACCATAAAATCTCATCATAAGGCCAACAGTAATATTTCCAAGATAATGGGCAAGTGCAAGGATGATGCCCAGCTTTGCATTATTGAAAAATCCTACAGAGACGGCACCAAATATAAATAAAGGATTTGAGCAATTCGTAAAGGTAACAAGTCTTTCTGCTTCGGTTTTTGTGATTTGCCCTTCCTCTCTGAGTCTTGCCGTGAATTTTGCGCCTGCAGGGAAACCAGATGCCATCCCCATTGCCCAAACAAAACCGCCGACACCTGGAACTCTAAATAAAGGCCTCATCAAAGGCTCAAGAAGGACTCCGATAAATTTAACAACTCCAAATCCAATGAGCATTTCTGCAACAATAAAAAAGGGCAGCAAGGACGGGAAGACAATTTCCCACCACATATTCAGTCCTCTAATTGAGGCATCTACCGATTCCTGCGGAAATGAAATTAATGCTGCAGCCATCATCGTTACGGATATTGCAAGAACAACTGTTTTTAATTTTGAACGAAACACGGGCAAAGCCTCCCCCAAAAGCTTAGACTATCTCCAAGATGATTAATAGGAATGAAAGTGATAAAATGGAAAAAGAAGCTAACTGACTTGTCCTCTCTAAATCAATATACGTATAGAACGAAAAAATAGACCATAAGATTGAACATAGGATGCATAAGCACCTGATCTTTTGCAGCTCCCTTTATTTCAGCAATAAGGAATCATTGTTCGACTTTGAAAAATTGTCCAGCGCTAGCGCGTTTCTAATGGAAAGGGGAAATGTATTTGCATCGGCCGACAGTTGGGTTAGCACTAGGTTCAGGCGGAGCAAGGGGCTTTGCTCATTTGGGCGCTATTAAGGTGCTGAAAGAGGAAGGGATCCCGATTGATTTGATTGCCGGCAGCAGCATGGGTGCATTGATTGGCTGTTTTTATGCGGCTGGCCTTGATATCAATTATCTTTACAAAATTTCTAGGGTATTTAAAAGGAAGTATTATTTAGATTTTACCGTACCGAAAATGGGGTTTATTGCTGGAAATCGTATTAAACAAATGATTAAAATTTTTACACATGGCAAGAATTTAGAACAGCTGAATATTCCAGTTGGTGTTGTCGCTACCGATCTTATGACAGGGGAAAAAGTTGTGTTTAAAAATGGCCCCATTTCAGATGCAGTACGGGCAAGTATTTCAATCCCTGGCATCTTTGTACCCGAAAAGGTTAATGGCCGGCTGTTAGTGGATGGTGGAGTAGTAGACCGAGTCCCAGTATCTGTTGTAAAAGAGATGGGTGCAGATATAGTTATTGCTGTTGATGTCTCGCAGGTCAAAACAAGCAATGAAGTAACATCGATTTATGATGTTATTATTCAAAGTTTAGATATCATGCAGATGGAGCTGGTTGCCTATCGTGAAATTGCCTCTGATTTTATGATTAAACCAAGTGTGGAAATGTTTAGTTCAAAAGCTTTTACTAATAATGAAGAAATTATCCGCATTGGTGAAGAAGAAACAAAAAAGCATATACCAAAAATTAAAAGTGCATTGGAACAGTGGAAGGAGCCTTTTTAGTATAATGAAAAGAAAATATTTTCTTCGCTCCTTTGTTATTGCAGTTATTTTTTTTATTATAAGTTCGTTCTATCTTTTACCTTTTTACGTCTCAAAGCCTGGTCTAGCTAAAGAGCTTGAGCCAATTATCCAAGTGGAAGACGGCTATGATGAAAAGGGATCTTTTATGCTGACAACGATTAGGATGGGAAGGGCAAATATTTATACCTATGCATTAGCAAAGATGAGCAAATATCAAGAAATTCATCCAATTGAAGCGATTCGCAGAGAGAATGAAACAGATGAGGAATATAATGTTCGTCAGCTTCATTTAATGGCAGGATCAAAGCTTAATGCGATCGAAACAGCCTATAAAAAAGCAAATATCCCGATCCATTACCGATACAATGGTGTATTTGTGCTAAATGTTTTGCCTGAAATGCCTGCAGATGGAAAGCTTCTGCCTGGAGACCGAATCTTTAAGGCAGATCAGAATGAATTTGAGTCATCGGAACAATTTATTCAATATGTGTCAGGAAAAAAAGCGGGAAGCAAAATTACCTTTACCATTGAAAGAGAGAACAAGATTAGCGATGTTGAAATTCCGATAGAAATTTTGCCTGAGACAGGAAAACCTGGAATCGGCATTGGGCTTGTTGATGATAAGGAAATTGAGGTTCAGCCAGCTGTTTCTATTGACAGCCAGGAAATTGGCGGACCTTCAGCAGGTTTAATGTTTTCACTTGAAATTTACAATCAATTGGTCGAGGAAGACTTAACCAAGGGGTACGAAATTGCAGGTACTGGCACAATTGATTCAAATGGCATTGTCGGACGAATTGGCGGGATTGAACAGAAAATTGTTGCGGCAGACAAAGCAGGTGCAGAAATCTTTTTTGCACCAAATGAAGGCGGGGCGGCAGATTCCAATTACCAGGACGCCGTTAAGACAGCTAAAGATATTAAATCTAAAATGAAAATTGTTCCTGTTAATACCTTTGATGATGCAATCAAATACTTACACAGCTTAGAAAAAAAATAGCGGACCAATCCGCTATTTTTTATTTAAGCTCTGAAGTTTTTAACATAATTGGAGGCTGGGTGAATTCCATTTTAAGAAGATCTTTTTGACCTTTATCTTTTAATCCCAACGCATAGATCCTTGATGCTCTAATATCTTGCAAGAGCTGCGGAAAGCTGTTTCCAGCCGTCCTTGACAGCAAAGGGAGCCCAAGGCTGTTTTTATTTTGACTTAAATATTCCCTTCCTTTTTCCGTCATTCCTAATAGCCGCAGGTAGGAAGCTTCTTCCTGATTAGTATACATCTCATCTTTCGTTGTATTAGTTAAAATATGCGCACATGCCCGTTGAAGTCTTGTCCATGTATAGCGCTTAGTTTTCACTCTATTCATAAACTCTTCAAAGCTGTCAGATTGATTGGCAGCTGACAGGAAACGGTTTTCGAGGCCTTCCTCCATTTCGTAAATCATTTTCAATTCGTCTGGAGCCGTTTGAAGCAAGCGAAACTTTAAAAATGGCCAGTAGTTTTCCCATCTGTGAAAGTTTCCGTATGTATCCTTATATTTAAGCAAACCATCAAAGGTTGTTTGGGGCATATAATCTTTAATTGAATTGACACTTCCATTATCTGAAAATAAAGCTTTTCTGATACTAGTTGCGCTTGCGATTGATTCAGATGTAAAATATTTGTCATGATAGCCGGCATTTTTTCTTGTTATTGTATAAAGCTCCATCTTGGACTTTAGCTCTTTGGCTGCTTTTACATACTGATATCCTAAAATATTGTTTGGCATCGATAAATCCACTAATTCTCTATTAGGGGAGAGATCGAGAAACGCTAAAGAAGAAGCCTTCGGATAACTATTTCCGTTAGTTAGATGCAGCTTTAGCCTTTCTTGATATCGAGGCTTATGTTCTTGCAAAAAGACAAGGGTATGAAGAAAATCATCAATATTTCCAGATTCGCTGCCGAAACAAAGACTCGTGCATCCAGCAGCATCAAGGATGGAAACGGCACCTCGGGCAAAGGTATCAGCCTGCTGAACAGCAAAGGCATAAGGAAGTTCAAAAACAATGTCCACACCAGCCTTCAAAGCCATTTCTGTACGTGTCCACTTTGATACTAGGGCTGGTTCTCCGCGCTGAAGGAAATTACCGCTCATAACGGCAATAGCAACATCAGCACCTGCAACCTCCTTAGCCGAAGCCAAATGAAACGCATGTCCGTTGTGAAAAGGATTGTATTCAACAACTACTCCAACAGAATTCATATGTGATAACTCCTTGTAAGATTTAAGTAATAGGTCGATTAAATGATATATGACTAGTTGCAGCGAAGTACTTGCAAAGGAAATCAACCTTAAACCTGAGAAAAGTTTAAAAGAGGGCATAGGTGTGAAGACTAAGATGGAGTGAAAATATTGCTTGAATATACGAAATAAGTGTTATAATGACAACATTATACTGTAAAGAAATTTTATTGACAAATAATTATAGGAAAGCTATAATTACCTTTGTTGCCTTGGGGTGATTCGTATGAAATGGACGTTAAGTCAGTTGCAAAAAAATCGAAGCAAGGAATTGCTGATCGATGAAATTGTTCAGCCTGATGAAATAAAACAGATTGATCAGACTATCAGGGATGTCTCTCCAATGAAGATAACCGGATATGCTGATATCAACTCTACTCAGGTAACCTTTCATCTTAAAATTCAGGGCTATTTAATTCTTCCTTGTTCTCGAACTTTAGTTGACGTAAAATACCCAATTGATGTTGAAACAACAGAAACTTTCCTCATAAAAGGGTTAGATTATGAAACCGATGAGGAAGTTCATCAAGTAATTGGTGATGTCATTGATCTTATGCCAGTCATTAATGAAATTCTGCTCCTGGAGATTCCAATGCAGGTATTTTGTGAAGACAGCGATGAAGAAGGTGCTCCTCAATCTGGAAAGGATTGGGAGGTTATTCAAGAAGAAGACCGCAAGGAAAGGATTGATCCTCGTCTTGCTGGACTTGCCCGCTTCTTTGATCAAGATCAGTCATCTTCCGATTCATAACTCAGAGGAAACAAGTGGAAGTATCCTATTTTTTAGGCCTTCTCTTTCTTCATTCTTTTTAAGGAGGTGTTTGACATGGCTGTACCTTTTAGAAGAACTTCTAAAACTGCGAAAAGAAAGCGTCGTACCCATTATAAATTACAGGTTCCTGGTATGGTAGAATGCCCAAATTGTGGTGAAATGAAACTTGCACACCGCGTATGTAAGGCTTGCGGAACATACAAAGGGAAAGAAGTTGTAAATAACTAATTACTTACACGATTAAAGCACAAGAACAATGTTCTTGTGCTTTTGTCGTATATAAATAAATGGATAGTTTACCGGAGGAAATAATGAAACCTTACATAATGGAAGAACATGAAAATGGAGTATTGCTTTTTAGGATTAACAGAGAGGATAAAAGAAATGCTGTTAATTATGAGGTCATGGAGGGCTTAGAGAAGGCATTGGAATTAGCCTTGCAAGAGCATATAAAGGTTTTGGCTATTACTGGAACTGGAGATAAAGCATTTTGTTCTGGTGGGGATTTAACAGCCTTCCATGGCTTAAAGACAGAAGAAGAAGCCTTACAGATGCTGCAAAGGATGTATAAATTATTAATGAAATTGAATTTCCTTCCGATTCCGACGATAGCGGTCTTGAACGGTGCTGCGGTTGGAGGAGGATGCGAGCTTGCATCAGCCTGTGATTATAGAATTGCAGCCCCTCATGCAAGGGCTGGGTTTATACAGGGTACATTGGCCATAACGACTGGCTGGGGCGGAGGAACATTGATCTCGGAAAAAATATTACCCTCAGCTGCAATGAAAATGCTAATGGAAGCATCACTGTTTAATGCTGATCAATTAAAAGAACTCGGATTTATTGATGCTATTTTTGATGGGAGTCCTCTTCAGGGGTGCCAGGAATTTTTAAGACATGCACTGAATATTGAGGCAAATGTTCTAAAGGCGTATAAAAAGATTCTGATCCAAAAGTGGGTTCATTCAGGCCTCGAAAAGAGAGCAGAAGAGGAAATCCGGCGCTGTGCTGTATTATGGGAGGATGAAGCTCATCACAAACAAGTGGAAAAGTTCTTAAAAAAATAAATTCAATCTTTCTTTGATAAAGTTTATTGCCAATATTAAGTAAATAATGAGGATATCAGTCTATCTTTTCTAGCAGACGCATATGTATAAATAAAAACACTAGGAGGGATAGTCTGATGTCTTCTACCCGACAGGATGCTTGGACTCATGAGGAAGATTTGCTTCTTGCAGAAATTGTGCTTCGCCAAATTAGAGAAGGAGGCACACAGCTGCAGGCATTCGAAATAGTAGGAAAGCAGCTATCAAGGACAGCAGCTGCTTGCGGTTTTCGCTGGAATTCCTATGTAAGAAAACAATATAAGCAAGGCATTGAGCTTGCAAAAAAACAGCGGAAAAATAGAAAGCTTGGCCAGCAGCAGGATGAGGATTTGCCAAATGAAGAGCTTCATGCAAGTGAAAGTCCTTCCGCAGAAGCGGTACAGGAAAGGCAAGAAATAGAATTTGATGAAATGGTCCAGATTTTAAAAACCCTTTATGATAAAGCAGAAAAGTCTGGCGTGCAAAGTGAAGATATAAAAACTTATGAAGAAAAAATCCAAACCCTTGAAAAGCAGCTGTACTATCTGGCTGCGGAAAATGAAAAATTAGTGAATGAATTAAATGCAATAGAAAAGGATTATAAATCACTGATAGAAATCATGGAAAGAGCAAGGAAAATGGTGGGATTAAAAGACAGCGAAGGTGATCAAAAGGTGAAAAGCGGACAATAATTGTCCGCTTTTCGTTAGTATTTATCATGTATGAATCTTATTTAAGCAGATGGTTCTTCGATAGTTTGTTCTTCAGGAGATCCTGGAGTCCAAACTAAAGGATTGGTTCCTAAATCCCTTTCCATGTCATATTGAACAGGGGTAAAGCCCATTTTAATCCAAAAATCCTGTGACTTCACTCTAGGGTTTGTTTTAATAGGAAGTCCATATGTCTTTGCGTAGTTTACAAGAGCGGATCCATACCCTTTATTTTGATATTCAGGGATAACCTCAAGCTTCCAAAGTTCTAAATAATCCTGTGGCGGCTGAAAATATCTGTCGAATTTCTTTTCTACACGGTATAGACTCATTCTAGCTACTAGCTTGTCTCCAAAATAAATTCCGTAGAACGGAGATTTAATATCGTTTTCAATGATATTTGCTTCTAAGTCTTCAAGCATAGATAATTCTTGTAATCCATACTCTTTAAACTTTTTGAATTCCTCTAAAGTTTTATAGTTTATTACTAGTTTTTCAACTTTATAAGACATGGTAATCCTCCTTTTCATTGCTTAGAATAATTTGAATTTTATTTATTACAAAACTTTTTGAGACTATATTTATCCTTAATTATATAATAAAAAAACAAAAAATTGTGGATTAAAAAGAAAAACATTATTACTGAAGGATCCAAGATTGTTTTGCGATCATCAAGCGAAAGATCAATGCAAAATAAAAAGTTGAAAGCGGTTAATTTTTTTAAAGGAAATAAACAGAAGATTGTAGAAATATATATGCTAAAGGGAGCTGTTGGATTGAAATCCAGATGGCTCTTTGCTTGCTCAGCGAGTCTATAGGGAGGTTTGGGAGTGCGAAAAATATTAATTGCAAATAGGGGAGAAATTGCATTAAGAATTATAAGGTCGTGCCACGAAATGGGTATAGAAACCGTTGCAGTTTACTCTGATGCAGATAAAGATATGCCTTTTGTTAAAAAAGCAACATACGCCTTTAATATCGGAGAGGCTCCTGTCAATAAATCCTATTTAAATATCGAAGTAATCATTGAAATAGCAAAGAGAGAAGATGTTGATGGCATTCATCCTGGCTATGGTTTTCTTTCAGAAAATGCAAATTTTGCAAGGGCTGTAAAGGATGCAGGCATTACCTTCATTGGCCCTGACCCAGATACGATTGAATTAATGGGCGATAAAATTGTCTCCAGAAAAACCATGATTAATGCAGGTGTACCTGTTGTGCCCGGAAGTGAAGCGGGGACTTCAACACTCGAGGAAGCAAGCCGCATGGCAAAGGCCATGGGCTATCCCGTCATGCTAAAAGCAAGCGGAGGCGGCGGGGGAATTGGAATGGTTCGATGCGAAGATGAGCAAGCGCTCGCCAAATCATTTGCTTCAACCAAAGCCCGTGCCAAAGCCTACTTTGGTTCAGAGGAAGTATTTGTTGAAAAATTTATTGAAAATGCAAGACATATAGAAGTGCAGGTGTTTGGCGATCATCATGGAAACATTGTCCACTTATTCGAACGTGACTGTTCCATTCAGCGCAGACACCAAAAGGTAGTGGAAGAGTCTCCTTCACCATTTTTATCTGAAGAAGCAAAGGATAAAATGTTTGAAACTGCTATTAAGGCAGCCTGTGCCGTCAATTACAAGAATGCCGGCACCATTGAATTCATTGTTGATGAACAAGAAAATTTTTATTTCCTTGAAATGAACACAAGACTTCAGGTTGAGCATCCGGTTACTGAACAGATTACCGGTCTCGATCTTGTTAAATGGCAAATCCATGTTGCCCGAGGCGAGAAACTTCCGCTGCTGCAGAATAGTATTTTGCGCTCTGGACATGCGATTGAATTTCGTTTATATGCTGAAGATCCAAAGAGCTTTTTGCCTTCACCGGGTAAAATTGAAGAATTTACATGGAATAGCTTTCAAGGGGTTCGGGTTGACTCAGGATATGAATCAAATACAAATGTCACCCCTTACTATGATCCGATGATTGCAAAGTGCATTATCCATGGACAAACAAGAGAAGAAGCCTTAACAAGGGCCGGTGTATTCTTTAATGAACTTAAGCTTGGCGGCATTAAAACAAATGCCCCTCTATTTCAAGAAATACTAAAGGATGAAGATTTTCATAGAGGCGATTATTCAACCAATTTTCTAAATAAAAAGACGTTTACGCTAAATTAGGAGGAATTTCGATGAAGGAAATTACATCAACAATGGCTGGGACAGTTTTAAATGTTTTGGTTGCTTCTGGTGATGAAATCACTGCAGGACAAGAAGTCTGCATATTGGAATCAATGAAAATGGAAATTCCTGTTGAAAGCCCGCATGAAGGAAAAGCTGCTGAAATAAAAGTAAGTATTGGGGATTTCGTCAATGAGGGAGATGTGCTGATCGTTCTGGAATAGGCCAAGGGACTAACTATTTGTTAGGGGGAGAAGAATGACAACTGTTCATACCTTAGTTGAAAAATTGAAGGAAAAACACCTTGAAATTGAAGCTGGCGGGCACCCGAAATACCATGAGAAGCTAGAAAGCCAAAATAAACTATTCGTCAGAAAACGGCTTGAACTTCTGTTTGATCAGGGAGTCTATGAAGAAGACGGAAAATTTGCCAATTGTGCTCAAAAGGATCTTCCTGCAGATGGAGTTGTCACTGCGATTGGAAAGGTAAATGGCCAGACTGTATGTGTGATGGCCAATGATTCAACGGTTAAAGCGGGTTCATGGGGAGCCAGAACAGTTGAGAAAATCATCCGCATTCAGGAAACCGCTGAAAAGCTAAAAGTTCCTCTATTATATTTAGTTGATTCTGCAGGAGCCAGAATTACAGATCAGCTGGAGATGTTTCCAAACAGACGCGGAGCTGGGAGGATTTTTTATAACCAGGTGAAGCTATCAGGGATGATTCCGCAAATCTGCCTGCTGTTCGGTCCATCTGCTGCCGGAGGTGCCTATATTCCTGCGTTTTGCGATATCGTTATCATGGTTGACAAAAACGCTTCTATGTATCTAGGCTCACCGCGAATGGCTGAAAAGGTAATTGGTGAAAAGGTAACTCTTGAAGAAATGGGCGGAGCACGGATGCACTGCACGATTAGCGGCTGCGGAGATATTCTTGCTTTTAGCGAAGAGGAAGCCATAGAGTCGGCTAAACAATATCTTACATATTTTCCGCAAAGCTTTAAGGAATTACCGAAAAAATATGAACAGATTGCTCCTAAAGCAGGCCGTGCTTTGGAAGAAATTATTCCTAAGAATCAGAATGCACCGTTTGATATGTATGAATGTATCGACTCCATCATTGATGAGGGAAGCTTCTTTGAGATTAAGAAGTTATTTGCCGGGGAATTAATTACCGGACTTGCCCGAATTGGTGGAAGAACCATCGGAATTATTGCCAATCAGCCGAGAGTAAAAGGCGGCGTTTTATTTGTAGATTCGGCCGACAAGGGGGCAAAGTTTATTCAGCTTTGCGATGCCTTCCACATTCCTTTATTATTTCTTGCCGATGTACCAGGCTTTATGATAGGAACGAAAGTTGAAAGAGCAGGAATTATTAGGCATGGTGCAAAATTAATAGCAGCCATGAGCTCTGCCACCGTTCCGAAAATCTCAGTGGTTGTCAGAAAAGCATATGGAGCTGGGCTTTATGCTATGGCTGGCCCGGCGTTTGAACCGGATTGCTGCATTGCTCTGCCAACAGCACAAATTGCTGTAATGGGCCCGGAAGCGGCTGTTAATGCTGTGTATTCTAATAAAATTAATGAAATAGATGATCCAAAGGAAAGAATCGCTTTTGTACAGGAGAAACAAAAAGAATACAGCGAACATATCGATATTTATAAACTTGCATCAGAGATGATTGTAGACGATATTGTTTCACCAAATGATTTAAGAGATGCTCTCATTCAAAGGTATGATCTCTATGAAACAAAGGAAATGACCTTTAGCGTCCGTAAACACCCAGTTTATCCTGTATAAAAGCATCAGCAGACTCCCTTCTTCGAATATGAGGAAGGGAGTTTTTTCCTTAAATGAGACTTTCTTAACAATTATTCTCATTTTTCTGTTAAAATATGACTAAAAAATAAAAGCGTAAGCGCCTTGGGGTGGCGCTAAAGCTGGATAAAAGAGGTAAATATGAATATTGCAATGATTGGCGGAGGATCTATTGGTCTACTATTCGGCTATTATTTAAGTGAATTTCACAATGTGAATTTCTATGTCCGCACACACGAACAAGCAGAAAAAATCATGAATTCCGGCCTTTTTTTGCAAAAAGGAAAAGAGATGGAAGTTATTCAGGCAAAGGCCTATATCCTTCCTGAGTGGAGCGGGGATGAAGATTTATCTATTGTGGCTGTTAAACAGTATCATATGCCTGCAGTAATAAACATACTTAAAAATAACGCTCCTGAGTATTCAGGCTCATTCATATTTTTGCAAAATGGCATGGGTCATTTGCAATGGCTAAATCAGCTAAAAGCTGATAATGTTTATGTGGGCTCTGTCGAACATGGAGCCTATAGGACGGATGCCAATATTGTTAGACAAACTGGATTGGGAAAAACAAAGCTAGCTTTATTTAAAGGAAGCAGCTTATCTGCTGCAATGGAAATGGCTAAACCTCTGACTCATTTCCCTTTTTCCTTCGAAGATGATTATTATGAAATGCTACTGAATAAGCTTGTAGTTAATTCGGTTGTTAACCCCTTAACAGCCATATTGAGGATTCCTAATGGCGAACTCCTGGCGAATCCATTTTATCATTCGTTTATGAAGGACTATTTTTCTGAGATCAGTGCGTGTTTGGATTTGAGAAATAAGGAAAAATCCTTTGCTAATGTTGAAGAAGTGTGCAAAAAAACAGCGGAAAACCGTTCATCCATGCTTAAGGATATAGAAGAGAACAGGCAAACCGAAATAGATGCTATTTTGGGATTTGTCCTTGAAAAGGCAAAGGAAAACAAGAAAGATGCTCCATTGACTGCGGGTTTTTATCAGCTGATAAAGGGAAAGGAGTATAAGGGGGGAGAAGAATAAGTTGAGTTCCATCATATCTTTTATCATTGCAACATTTGTAACCATACCTATTCTAGGGTATCTGCTAGTCTTTATTGTCAGTAAGCAGATTACTAAGCAGCACAAAAAGTCTGTCCATTTGGCTTTAGATGTAACAACATTACTATGTGTCATATCTGTTCATTATTTAATTTTGACGATATGGGACCAATCCTTCCTATGGATTATCATTTTATCTATGCTGATTCTAGCGATGATTTTTATTCTTATCCACTGGAAAGTAAAGCATGAAATCAATATTTCACGTGTATTCCGCGGCTACTGGCGGTTTAACTTTTTATTGTTTTTTACTGCCTATCTTGTTCTAACCATTATTGGGTTAATTCAAAGCGTAAATCAGTTCATTGCATGATCAGACAAGAGCAAGTTTTTTTCTTTTCATTAAAGACAATGCTATACTCATATGGTGGAATGGATTATTTATATTCTATAAACCAATGACAAAAGTGAAAAGAAAAAATGCTTAAAAAGAAAGGAAGTACTTAAATGGAGATTGTTAATCTCTCCTTGCCGGCAACAAACCGGTTTGCAACAGAATATCTGAAACAATCATCTGATATACTGTCATCCTTTCATTACCGTTATAACGGTATTGATGAATATAAGGAAAGATTGAAGGAATTGATGAACCGCACGTTTTTGAGAAATGAATTGGCGAACCATATTGAGCATTATATGGAGCCATTTACAAAATCAGAAGCAGTGAAGGCATCCCTTGAAAAGCTAAGACTCAGTAATAGTACAGTCGTTATCGGAGGTCAGCAGGCAGGTTTGCTGACGGGTCCGTTATATTCCATACATAAGGTGATTTCAATTATCGCCCTTGCCAAGGAAAAGGAAAAAGAATTGAATTCACCAGTGGTCCCTGTTTTCTGGATCGCTGGGGAAGACCATGATTATCAGGAAGTCAATCATGTGTATGCACAAAGAGGCAATACTATTGAAAAAATGACTTATCCGGAAAAAGTACATGATAAAAGAATGGTTTCTGATATAGGGATAAATAAAGAAATATGCCTAAAATGGGCCAATGACGTCATCGAAACCTTCGGAGAAACAGCATTCACCAATGAACTGCTGGGAAAAATGGAAGAGATCATCGGCAAATCCGCAAGCTTTGTTGATTTTTTTGCCCATTTAATCATGTATTTTTTCGAAGATACCGGTCTTTTACTGATTGATTCAGGTGATGAAAAGGTACGTAAACTGGAAAAAGAATTTTTTATTAAGCAAATACAGCACGCCCAGGAAATAACCAAACTTGTTATTGGCCAGCAGGCTGATTTGAAGAACAAAGGCTTTATGAATGCCATTGAGATAAGCAGTCAGGCTGCAAATCTTTTTTACTATGATAAAGAGAACTTTGAAAGAATACTTCTCGAATTTGATAAAGAAAAGAACGTGTTTATCGGTAAAGATGGCAGCCTCGAATTTACTGTCGAAGAAATGATTGAGATTGCAAGCGAATATCCTGAAAAGCTGAGCAACAATGTTGTTACAAGACCTATGATGCAAGAATGGCTTTTCCCGACATTAGCATTCATTGCTGGACCAGGTGAGATTGCCTATTGGGCAGAGCTTAAAGCCGCCTTCGAATTATTCGGGCTTAAAATGCCGCCTATTATGCCTCGTCTCAATATCACATTATTGGAGCGTTCTGTTGAAACAGATATAAATGAGCTTGGCCTTGATTTATATGAAACCTTGACAGTGGGGACGGAAAAACGAAAAAGGGAATTCATCAAATCGTTAAAGGATGAAAAGCTTGAAAACCTTTTTGATGGCGCAAAAAGGAATCTCCTAAAAAATTACGGTGAGATTAAAGAATACCTTGAGCAGGCTGACATAGGATTACTGCCATTGATTAAAAAGAACGAGGATATCCTCATCAAACAATTAATGTTCATGGAGCAAAAATTAGACAAAGCAGCCCAGCTGAAACATGAAGTGGTTATTAATAAATTTGAGAGAGTGGAAAACGCCCTCTGGCCAGCAGGGTCCCCGCAGGAAAGAATGCTTAATGGCCTATACTATGCCAATCATTACGGAAAAGATTTCTTCAAAGATCTTCTCGACGAAACCTTTAACTTTGATGGAACGCATAAGGTCATTAAGATTTAGATTTAAAAATAGTGTTAATTGATTGGAGCGGAAGGCACGTAGACTCCTTAGGGATCAGCGTTGAAGTGAGACGTGAGCAGAAGCGTAAGCGACGAGGAGGCCCACAAATCGCCCCTAGGAAAGCGAAGTGCCTGGAGCGGATATCTGAAATTTCATAGGGAAATATTTTTCATTCACATATCTACAAAAAGAGACTTAATCCATTAAGGATTGAGTCTCTTTTTTGTTGAACAAAAGAGATGAGCCATACATTATGCGGTCATTTGTTGAGAAAGAACGAACGAAAAAATTCCGCATCAAAAGCGGAAAGGGAGGATTTTAAATCAAAAACTAGAATATAAAAAAATATGTGGAGGAAAGTGGGGGATTGTGGTACATTTGAGTAAGAAAGTGGGGTAGCGGGACATGTTCATGGGTGAGTACCATCATAACATTGATAATAAAGGCCGGTTAACCGTGCCAGCTAAGTTCCGCGATGATCTGGGGGAAACCTTTATACTGACTCGAGGACTTGATCAATGTTTATTTGGCTACCCGCTCAGCGAATGGACATTAATTGAAGAAAAACTAAAAGGCTTGCCTCTTACAAAAAAGGACGCACGGGCCTTTACCCGTTTTTTCTTTTCAGGTGCAACAGAATGTGAAATTGATAAACAAGGAAGAATAAATATTGCCTCACCTCTTCAGTCCTATGCAAAATTAGAAAAAGAGTGTGTGGTATTAGGCGTTTCGAATCGAATTGAAATTTGGTGCAAAAGCATTTGGGAAGAGTATTTCTCTGATTCCGAGGATTCTTTTGCAGAAATTGCAGAGAATATGATTGGATTCGATATTTAATTTAACACAGAATTATCGAATCTAGCGCTTACCAGATGGGGGTTAACAACGATGTTTGATCATACAACTGTGCTGCTCAAGGAAACTGTCGACGGTTTAAATATTAAACCAGACGGGATTTATGTAGATTGTACTCTCGGCGGCGCCG
>Ga0180215_1001590_pt1 | contig 24685 bp, 22 predicted proteins | sample eDN3rd37CBELigBY_FD_128871 | JGI IMG/M metagenome (GOLD analysis project Ga0180215, IMG submission 128871) | Enriched backyard soil microbial communities from Emeryville, California, USA - eDNA 3rd pass 37_C BE-Lig BY (version 2) (version 2) | ecosystem: Environmental > Terrestrial > Soil >...
AAAATCTTTTGCGAACTCATCGCGCAGATCGTCGATATACACTTTGGAAGCGCCGGTAGCCAGCGCTTTAGCCTCCAGGCCGTCAAGCTCGTCTTTTTGCCCGATGTCGGCAGTAAAAGCGATAATTTCCGCATCGTAAGTTTCTTTTAGCCATTTTAAAATAACAGATGTGTCCAGACCGCCCGAGTACGCTAGAACGATTTTTTCTTTTGCCATCTTAGTCAATTGCTCCTCTACAATAATGATGTGAAATACAAACGCTTTAACCTTTTATTCTATAAACGATTGGCAAAATGCCGTTAGGACATAATCGCCGCCATAATTGCCTTCTGTGCGTGAAGACGATTTTCCGCCTGGTCGAAAATGACGGAATGCTCGCCGTCGATGACGCCTTCGCTCACTTCCTCGCCGCGATGCGCCGGCAGGCAGTGCATGAACAGATAATCCTTCTTCGCGTATTTTGCCAGCTCTTCATTGACTTGGTACGCTGCAAAAGCTTGCTCGCGCTCCTTCTGCTCCGCCTCTTGCCCCATGCTTGCCCATACATCCGTATAGACAACGTCCGCATCGGCAATCGCTTCCTTCGGATCGCGGCAAATTTGGATTTTCGAGCCCGTCTGTGCAGCCACTTTATTCGTTTGGTACATAATATCCTCATCCGGCTCATAGCCTTCAGGCGTTGCTACGGACATATCCAAGCCGAGCTTTGCAGCCCCCATGAGCAGCGAATGAACGACATTGTTGCCGTCGCCGATATAAGCGACCTTAAGCCCCTCAAGATGCCCTTTATGCTCCAGCACCGTTTGGTAATCGGCAAGCGCCTGGCACGGATGCGACAGGTCAGTCAAGCCGTTAATAACCGGAATCGTCGCGCCGCGTGCAAGCTCGACTACCTTGCGATGCTCAAATGTACGAATCATGATGCCGTCCAAATAACGCGAAAGCACTTGAGCCGTATCCCAAATCGGCTCGCCGCGGCCGATCTGCAAATCGTTGCCGCTCAGGAAAAGCCCTTGCCCGCCAAGCTGATAGATGCCAACCTCGAACGAAACCCGTGTGCGCGTCGATGATTTTTCAAAAATCATGCCGAGCGTTTTGTTTTTCAAATATTGATGGGCCTCGCCCATTTTTTGTTTCTTTTTCAAATCGATCGCCAGATCGATCAAATAGCGGATTTCTTCCGGCGTATAGTCCACCAGCATAAGAAAATCGCGGCCTTTCAGGCTATGCGCCAATTCTTCGTTTAAAGTCTTCTGCATCTTCTTCCTCCTTCTTACGATTGCCTATTGATCTATTCATAGAGCTAGTTATTCGCTTTATTTCCAAGAATATCAGCCAATATAGCGACAGCTTGATCGATTTCTTCCTTCGTTACAAGCAGATTCGGCAGCAAACGAATGACGTTAGGTCCTGCCGAAATGACGATCAGCCCGCGTTGTTGCGCTTCGATCAGCAGATCGGATATCGGCTCCGCACATTCAATGCCGACGATTAGCCCAAGCCCGCGCACTTCCCGCACAAATGCATTGCCGCCAAACTTGCTGCGCAGTTCCGCTAGCAAATAGCTGCCCATTTCGGCTGCTCGAGCTGACAACTGCTCGCCGACTATCGTCTCAAGCGTCGCTTTCACCGCAGCAGTCGCAATCGGCGTGCCGCCAAATGTCGAGCCGTGGCTACCGGCTGTAAAGCCCTCGCGAAGCTTTTCCTTCGCCGCCATCGCGCCGACCGGGAAGCCGCTGCCGAGCCCTTTAGCCATCGTGAAAATATCCGGTTCAATGCCAAAATGCTCATAAGCGAACAGCTTGCCTGTACGGCCAATGCCCGTCTGAATTTCGTCGACGATCAGCAGCACGCCCTGCTCCTTGCAGAATGCCGCCGCTTCCTGTATAAAGGACTTTTCAACAGGATGAATACCGCCTTCCGCCTGCACCATCTCCAGCATAATAGCCGCTGTCCGTTCATTCACGGCAGCCTTCAGCGCATCCATATCGTTCAGCGGAATCGTGAGAAAACCCGCAGGGAGCGGACCGAAGCCTTCTTTCACCTTCGCTTGTCCCGTCGCCGTCAAGGTCGCGAGCGTGCGTCCATGGAAGGATTGTTCGAACGTAATAATTTCATATCGCCCGTTGTTCAGCACTTTCTGCTGATAGCGTCTAGCGAGCTTAATAGCCGCCTCATTTGCTTCGGCGCCAGAGTTGCAGAAGAATACAGCGTCGGCGCAGCTATTGTCCGTAATGAGCTTGCCTGCTTCCGCCTGATTCGGTATTTCGAACAAGTTCGAAATATGCCACAGCTCATCCAGCTGCTTGACGAGCGCTTCCTTTACCTTTTGAGGGGCATGGCCTAGGTTCGTAACCGCGATGCCGCTCATAAAATCCAGGTAGCGATTGCCTTCTTTATCCCATACCCAGCTGCCCTCGCCTTTCACAATCGCGATCGGATACCGCGCATATGTAGGAAATAACGATCCGTTCGCAGCTTCCTGCACTTTCATCTCGCTCATTCTATCGTCACTGTCCTTCCTTCGACTTTACAATACGCGTGCCGACTCCGCCTTCGCGGACCGCCTTGGTCAGTACGCCCTGCTCTTCGCCGCTTACAATAATGACCTCGCTCACACGCCCTTGAATGCATTGAACCGCAGCCCGAACCTTCGGAATCATGCCTCCGTAAATTTCACCGCTGGCGATCATTTCTTCAATATCTTCAACGGTTACGACAGGAAGCACCTGCTTAACGCCGTCAACCGTCTTCATAATGCCAGGTACGTCCGTTACGACGATCATCTGCTCTACGCCTAGGTGAGAAGCTACTGCACCTGCCGCAGTATCGGCGTTAATGTTATAGCGTTGGCCGTCCGCATCGATGCCGATCGGCGCAATAACCGGGATATACCCCATGTTCATGACGCCCTCGATAATTGATGCTTTCACATCCGTGACGTCGCCGACAAAGCCGACTTCCGCAGCGTTAGCGACAGGCTGGGCTGTAATAAGCCTGCCGTCCACTCCGGAAAGGCCAAGCGCATTCGCGCCGTTCATCTCCATTTTGCGGACGATCTCTCCATTGATGCGGCCGGCAAGCACCATCTCGACAACATCGAGCACCGCATCGTTCGTTTTGCGAAGACCGTTCACAAATTCCGTCTCAATGCCAAGCTTCGTCAGCGTCTCCGATATAGCGGGACCGCCGCCGTGCACGATAACCGGACGGATGCCGGCCGACTGGAGCTCGCGCAGCTCTTCAAAAAAAGCGTTCGGCAGCGCAGCAAGCGTGCTGCCTCCGCATTTCATTACAAACCGTTGCTCATTCACTGTTCCATTACCTCCAGCGCCAGATCTCGTCTATTAGGTCCGATAAGCCGCATTGATCCGGACATAATCGTAAGTCAAGTCGCAGCCCCACGCTGTCGCCTTGCCTCCGCTCATATGAAGATCCACAATCAGCTCAATCGTATCGCCCTTCAAATATTCCAATGCGTCGGCCTCGTCAAACACGACCGGACGCGATTGCTCCAACGTTAAAATATGTCCTAAACGGATATCTACCGTATCCACATTAACCGGCTGGCCCGCACGGCCGATTGCCGCAATAATGCGTCCCCAGTTCGCGTCAGCGCCGAACATAGCCGATTTAACGAGCGAGGAGCCGATTATTGTTTTCGCTATCGCCTGCGCAGCCGCATCGCTTTCCGCTCCGCGCACTTGAACCTCGACAAGCTTCGTCGCGCCTTCGCCGTCCCGCGCGATCGCTTTTGCCAGTACCTCGCAAACGTAGCGGACAGCAGCTGCAAAAGCAGTCCAGCCTTCATGTTCCGGCGTCAGCTCTTCATTGCCGGCAAGCCCGCTCGCCATTGCGACTAGCATATCGTTCGTGCTCGTGTCGCCGTCTACCGTAATCATATTGAAGGTTAAATCAGTCGCCTGGCGAAGCAAAGCTTGTAGCGACTCGCTGCCGATCGCAGCGTCTGTCGTCACGAAGCCGAGCATCGTCGCCATGTTGGGATGAATCATGCCGGAGCCCTTCGCGGCGCCGGCTACGCTTACGCGCTTGCCGTCCAGCTCAAGCTCGACGCATACCATTTTTTGCACAAGGTCTGTCGTCAGTATCGCTTGGCAGAAGCCTTCTGCTCCCGCTATGCCGCCATCCAAACGAGCCGGCAGCGCATCGATGCCGCTGCGTACTTTATCCATTTTAAGCAGCTCGCCAATAACGCCTGTCGAAGCTACCGCTACTTGATCGGCTGCTACTCCGATCGATTCAGCGAACCGTGAGCGCATCTCATACGCATCCGCTTCGCCCTGCTTGCCCGTGCACGCATTCGCATTGCCGCTGTTCACAATCACAGCCTGCAGCAATCCGCCGCTGCCGATGCTTTCGCGCGTCACCTTCAGCGGCGCCGCCTGAAATAGATTGGTTGTGTATACGCCGGCTGCCGATGCCGGCACTTCGCATACGATTGCGCCAAGATCGTGACGCGTAGATTTTTTCAAGCCGCAATGCAGGCCCCCTGCTTTAAATCCTTTTGGCGTAGCAATCGAACCGTCCGCGACAACCCGGAACGGCGCTGCTGAAATATCCTGTCCCATAGTGACTTCAAGTCTCCTTCATTCAAGGAATATAATCGTTTATTTATTAAGGATAAACAGGGACAAACTGCAGTCCAAGCGTCTCGTCCCAGCCCATCATAATATTCAAATTCTGAATCGCTTGGCCGGCTGCGCCTTTGACCAAATTATCGATAACCGAAATGATCGTCACACGGCCCGTCCGGCTATCGACCGCAAAGCCGATATCGCAATAATTGGAGCCGAACACTTCCTTCGTCGCCGGCCATTGCCCCTCTGGACGAATGCGCACAAAACGGCGTCCTTCATAGTAGCTGCGATACAGCTCAATGAAGTCCGCTACGCTGCGGTCGCCTTGAATCGTTGCGTACATCGTCGACATAATCCCGCGCGTCATCGGCACTAAGTGCGTCGTGAATGTCGTTACGACCGGTTTGCCTGCGGCATCGGACAGCACCATCTCAATTTCCGGAATATGCTGATGCTTATTAACCTTATAAGCTTTGAAATTTTCATTCAGCTCCGAATAATGAGTGCCGAGCGAAGCGCCTCGTCCCGCGCCTGATACGCCTGATTTAGCGTCGATAATAATGGATGACGTATCGATCCAGCCGGCCTGTACAGCCGGAATAAGGCCAAGCAGCGTCGCTGTAGGATAGCAGCCCGGATTGGACAGCAATTCCGCATGCTGCACCTGCTCGCCATAAATTTCAGACAAGCCGAATACCGCCTGCTGCAAATAACGCTCGTCAGCAGCCGGCTTCTTATACCACTCCTCGTAAAGCGAAGGCGATTTCAGCCTGAAGTCGCCGGAAAGATCGATAACCTTCAAGCCGGCCTCAAGCATCTTCGGCGCCGCAGCGGCTGCTACGCCTGCCGGAGTAGCCAGAAAAACGACATCCGCCTTCGATTTAATAAGCGCCGGGTCTACATCGTCCAGCACTTCCTCGCGGATGCCTTGCAAATGCGGATAGCCCTCTGTAAATTTCGCGCCTGCGCTGGAGGATGAAATAACCGATGTAATCTCTGCCAGCGGGTGGGATTCGAGCAGACGGGCAAGCTCCACGCCACCATATCCTGTCGATCCGACTATTGCCACTTTAACCTTATTCCCCATTATGCCGTCTCTCCCTTTTTACAACATATAATTGTACATCATTTCAGAAGATGTTGGAAATACCGAACGCAGACGTTCCTCACCGTTATTCCGAAATAACGTCCGTTTCTTTATGTTATTAAAGCAGACAGCGTCATAAATAACGCTTTTTCCGCATTCAAACGATAGGTACCGTATTATTATACAACCCTATTAATATTAATACAATGAACAAAATACCCCTGCGCTTACCGCTCAAGCTTGAACCCTTGGCCTAAAACTTCCGCCGTATTGCTAATAATGACGAAAGCATTTCCGTCTATCGATTTGACAAGAGCCTTCAGCTTGGCAACCTCGTTCTGCGACACGACAACCATCAATACGGTGCGCCCTTCGCCTGTATAGCCGCCTTGGCCGTCAAGCCGCGTCAGTCCCCGGTCAAGATCATGCAGGATGCTGTCCGCTACAGCGTCAGCCCGCTCGCTAATGATGAACGCAACCTTGGAGAGCTGCAAGCCGCTCTGCATAAAATCAATCGTCTTGCTCGTGACGAATAAGCTGACCAGCGCGTAGAGGGCCGCCTCTGGAGAGATCACAATGCCGGCTGTTACGATGACGCTGCCGTCAAAGCATACAAGCGCCAAGCTAAGCGGCAAGCCTGTATAGCGATGCAAGATTTGCGCGGCTAAATCGAGGCCGCCAGTCGAGCCCCCAGCCCGGAATACAAGGCCAAGTCCAAGGCCGACCCCAATTCCGCCATAAATGGCGGCAAGCACCAAATTATCTGTAGGCGGCTTCCAGCCAGACGTCAGCAAGACGAACAGCGGCAGCACTATCGTACCGATCGCCGTCTTTAAGCCGAACTTTTTGCCTAGAAGCACAATGCCCGCGATAAATAACGGGATATTGATCGCCCATTGCGTGATCGCAGGCGTAAAGCCGAATGCGCGCTGCAGCAAAATCGAAATACCGGCCACGCCGCCGGAGGCGATGCCGTTCGGAACCATGAACATATTAAAGCTGATGGCTACAATAAATGATCCAATAAGTACGAGCAGCACATTCAAAGCCCATTGCGCTCGGGGCGGCAGAGAGACCGCTCCACCTCTTCGCTTGCTCTTTAGCGCATTGCCGCGCTTCTCCATACGTTCATCTCCTCGAAAATACGCAAAAGAAGAGCTCTGCACCTAAACGGTGTCAGAACTCTTCTATCATGCTATACACTGCAAACTGCCCGCGCCTTAATCATGGCGTATTTGATTGCGCAAGTAGCCGTCGATGAAAGCGTCCAGATCGCCGTCCATTACCGCGCCGACGTTGCCAGTCTCTACAGAGGTGCGGTGATCCTTCACCATGCTGTATGGATGGAAGACATAAGAGCGAATTTGGCTGCCCCAGGCGATATCGGATTGCTCGCCGCGAATTTCAGCCAGCTCGCGCATCTGCTCCTCGATCTTCCGTTCGTACAGCTTAGACTTCAGCATTTTCATAGCGCGTTCACGGTTCTGAATCTGCGATCGCTCTTGCTGGCATGCGACAATAATACCAGTAGGGATATGCGTAATCCGAATAGCCGACTCCGTCTTGTTGACGTGCTGTCCGCCCGCTCCGCTTGCCCGGTACGTATCGACCTTCAAATCCTCGCTGCGCACTTCAATTTCGATATTGTCGTCAATTTCCGGCATTACATCACAGGATGCGAAGGATGTGTGGCGCCGCCCTGCGGAATCGAAAGGCGATATGCGGACCAAACGGTGCACGCCCTTTTCCGCTTTCAGGTAGCCGTAGGCGTTATAGCCCTTCACTAGCATCGATACGCTTTTGATGCCCGCTTCATCCCCAGGCTGGTAATCGAGTAGCTCGACTTTAAAGCCCCGCTTCTCTGCCCACCGCGTATACATTCTGTACAGCATAAGTCCCCAATCTTGGGATTCTGTGCCGCCGGCTCCGGGATGCAGCTCAACAATCGCGTTTAAGCGGTCATACGGCTGATTAAGCAGCAGTTGAAGCTCGAAATCGCTTAGCTTGGCAGAAAGCGTCTGAACGCTTTCCACCACATCCGCCTCGAGCGACTCATCGCCTTCTTCCTCTGCCAGCTCCACCATCAGCACTAAATCCTCTTGCTCGCCGTTAAGCCGCTCGTATTGCTCAACAACTGACTTGATCGCGTTCAGCTCCGAAATAATGCCCTGCGCCCGATCATTGTCATCCCAAAAATCGGGAGCTGACATTTTCTCCTCGTAGTTTGCGATCATCTCCTGCTTTAGATCTAAGTCAAAGAGACCCCCTGAGCTCTTGGAGTCGCTTCGTCATGTCACGCAATTCCTGCTTTACAGTAACATCTATCATAACTTGCGATTCACCTCAAATTAATTTCATCTGTACTTATTTACCGTGGCACTGCTTATACTTCTTGCCGCTGCCGCAAGGACATGGATCATTGCGTCCTACTGTCTCTTTGCGCTTCATCGGACGCTTCTCCTGAGCCTCGCCGCCGCCACTCGTCGTTGTCGTCTGGCCTTTCGCAACCTCTTGCCGCTCCAGATTGCTCTCTACGCGAGCCTTCATTATATACTTGGCAACTTCCTCTTGAATATGCTCAACCATTTCTCTGAACATTTCAAAGCCTTCGAATTGATATTCGCGAAGCGGATCCGTGCCGCCGTATGCACGCAAATGAATGCCTTGGCGCAGCTGATCCATCGCATCGATGTGATCCATCCACTTGCTGTCTACAGCGCGGAGCACGACGACCTTCTCGAATTCGCGCATCGTTTCCTCGCCAAGCTCTTCTTCACGCTTATCATAATATGCAGACACCTTATCCAAAATGAAGGCGGCGATTTCTTCTTTCTCCTTGCCCCACAGATCGTCTTTGGTGATGGAGCCTTCCTCGAGCAATGTCGCATGCGTATAATCGATGACAGCTTCCAAATCCCATTCCTCTGGAATATCGTCCGAGCAATGCGCATCGACAATGCGGTTAATGACGGCAGTGATCATCTCCATGACTTCTTCGCGAATATTGTCGGAGAACAAGACGTCGCGGCGCTGCTTATAAATAACCTCACGCTGCTGGTTCATAACATCGTCATACTGCAGAACGACTTTCCGGATGTCAAAGTTGTTGCCCTCTACCCGCTTCTGAGCGGACTCGATCGCGCGCGTAATCATTTTGCTCTCGATCGGCTGATCCTCTTCGAGGCCAAGTCTGTCCATCATGTTCATGATGTTCTCGGCGCCGAAGCGGCGCATCAGTTCATCCTCAAGAGAGAGATAGAACTGCGAGGAGCCCGGGTCGCCTTGACGTCCGGCACGGCCGCGAAGCTGGTTGTCGATCCGGCGGCTCTCATGGCGCTCCGTACCGATAATATGCAAACCGCCTAAGTCAGACACGCTGTCGCCAAGCAAAATGTCGGTACCGCGGCCCGCCATATTCGTCGCTATCGTTACAGCGCCCGATTGGCCTGCGCGAGAAATAATTTCCGCTTCCTCAGCATGGAACTTTGCATTAAGCACTTTATGCGCGACGCCTTTCCGCTTCAGCATGTCGGACAGCTTTTCGGAATTTTCGATTGAAATCGTACCGACAAGCACCGGCTGATTGTTGCTGTGGCGCGTAACGATCTCATCTACTACCGCTCTAAACTTGCCATTCTCCGTCTTGTAGACGACATCCGCCATATCTTTACGGATCATGGAGCGGTTCGTTGGAACTTGAATAACGTCCAGGCCGTAAATGCGCTTGAACTCTTCTTCCTCTGTCTTCGCCGTACCCGTCATGCCGGCCAGCTTGCGGTACATACGGAAGTAGTTCTGGAACGTAATCGTCGCCAGCGTCATGCTTTCGTTCTGAACCTTCAGTTGCTCCTTCGCCTCGATCGCTTGATGCAAGCCGTCGCTGTAACGGCGTCCCGACATAAGACGGCCCGTAAATTCGTCGACAATAACGACTTCCTCTTCTTGCACGACGTAGTCGACATCGCGTTTCATAATAAAATTCGCTTTAAGCGCTTGTTGGATATGATGGTTAAGCAGCACATTCGCATGATCGAATAAGTTCTCAATGCCGAAAGCACGCTCAGCTTTTTCCACGCCGGTCTCGGTAAGCATAATGCTGCGCAGCTTGATGTCGATCGTAAAATCCTTCTCCGCATCCAGCTTGCTAATAAAACGGTCAGCTGCAAAATAAAGCTCTGTAGACTTGGCAGCCTGTCCGGAAATAATGAGCGGTGTACGCGCCTCATCGACAAGAATGGAGTCCACCTCGTCAATGATCGCATAATAAAGCGGACGCTGAACCATCTGCTCTTTGTAAAGGACCATATTGTCACGCAGGTAGTCGAAGCCGAACTCATTATTCGTGCCGTACGTAATATCGCAAGCGTATGCCTCCTGCTTCTCCTCGTGCGACAAACCGTGGAGGTTACAGCCAACTGTCATGCCTAGGAAGTTGAAAAGCCGACCCATCTCTTCACTGTCCCGCTGCGCCAAGTAGTTATTCACTGTAACGACATGAACCCCTTTGCCTAGCAGCGCATTTAAATAGGTAGGAAGAGTACCGACGAGCGTCTTACCCTCACCCGTTTTCATTTCCGATATTTTACCCTCATGCAGCACGATGCCGCCTAGGAGCTGTACGTCGAAATGACGTTTATTAAGCGTCCGCTTAGACGCTTCCCTTACTGTCGCAAAAGCTTCCGGCAGCAGCTTGTCGAGCTCTTCGCCTTTCTCCAAACGGGCCTTGAACTCGTCCGTCTTCGCCCGCAGCTGCTCGTCCGACATCGCTGAATAGGTTGATTCCAATGCATTTATTTCTTCAACTGTACGCAGAATACGTTTTACTTCTTTTTCATTCTGGTCACCGAATAGCTTCTTCACTAGTCCTAGCATGATATTCCCCTTTCAAATACAACTTCTTGCCTTAAATTGTAACAGTTTGTAGAGAGCGCCGCAATGAGTGGGGCAAAATAGAAAAAGCCTCCTCCGTTGGGAGAAGGCTGGTATCACTGGGCTATCCTTGCTCAATCAATCCATATTTGCCGTCATTGCGTTTATATACAACGTTAACCTCTTTATTATCCGCATTGGCGAAGACGAAGAAGTTATGGCCAATCAGATTCATTTGCAAAATCGCTTCCTCAACATCCATTGGCTTTAAGGTGAAACGCTTCGTCCTAACGAGCTCCAACTCGTCCTCCTCATCAAGCACGGACACTGCGCTGCCTTCTTCTTTAAATAATGTTTTCACTCCGCTTCCTTGACGGAATTTGCGGTTCACTTTTGTTTTATGTTTGCGAATTTGTCTCTCGAGCTTATCGACCACGATGTCGATCGAAGCATACATATCGTCGCTCTTATCTTCTGCCCTTAGCATGACGCCTACGAGCGGGATCGTTACCTCTACGATGTGATGTCCTTTGGTAACCGAGAGCGTTACACTAATTTCGGAGGTGACTGGCAATTCGAAATACTTCTCCAGCCGACTGAGTTTCCTTTCGACGTAGTCTCTCAAAGCATCTGTTACTTGAAAGCGTTGACCTCGAATGTTGTAAATCATGGGGCACTCCTCCTTTACTTGATCTTATTATATCATATGCAGGAGCGGAGTTCAAAAGAGTTTTTGTACTTTTTAGAATTTTCAGATAAATCATTGAACTTTGTGTGGCTGGCTAGAATTGCTCTAAACGAGCAATGGACGGCGCGTAGTTATAAGCAGCGGCTTTCTCGTAACAGTCCTTGGCCGCAGCGATATTTCCGGTTACTTCATAAAATACGCCTAAGTTGTGCAGCGCAGAATAGCTGCCTGTGCCGCTGATGTGATTGTATTTGTCCGTCTCGCCTAGTAGGCATATGAGGTATGCTTCTCACATCAGAGGAGCATTTTATTCCAATTACAATCAAAGATTCTAGCACAATTGTTAGTTCTGTTTTATAAGTAAATATAGCAAATAGAAATAAATTCAATTATCAGTTACACTAATTCATGTTGTTTAATATATTTTTCTGAAAGAAAAAAGCTCCGGTTTCCCGGAGCCTTGTGTGTGTTAGGCTATTGTCAATCGAACCATCTATACGGTGGCTAAATTAGCCGGATGATTACAGTTTGACTACGTTTGCAGCTTGTGGACCGCGAGCGCCTTCAACGATGTCGAATTCAACCGATTGGCCTTCTTCAAGTGTTTTGAAGCCTTCGGATTGGATTGCGGAGAAATGAACAAATACGTCGCCGCCTTGCTCAGTCTCGATGAATCCATACCCCTTCTCTGCGTTAAACCATTTAACTTTACCTTGCATGTGCAAACATTCCCTTCATCTTCAAATACTGTGAGGCATTCGATTCGTCTGGCCCACAATTTGACTATACCACCGTAATAATGGAATTGTCAAACAATTTCTTGAAAGCGGATTCATTTCTTAAATAAATACAATAAATTCATTTCATCTATCGAAAATACAAAGCTTTACCTTTACTTCCACAGAGAAGTATTTTGTCAATAACCATCTTCTTCAAAGACTCTATAGCTTCAACCATATATATTCGCGGATCACTTTCAGCAGGGTTTTGTTGGAAAACATTTTTAATCCCATTAGTAAATGCAATTCGAAGTTCTGTTGCAATATTCATTTTACACATACCGAGCGAAATCGCTTTTCGTACTTGATCTGATGGAATTCCGGATCCACCATGAAGAACCAAAGGCACGGATACTAACTCAGCAATAGACTCAATACGTGAAAAATCAATTTTTGGACCATTCCGATAAATACCATGAGCAGTTCCAATCGCAGGAGCCAGCGAATTAATTCCAGTTAGAGTAACGAATGTTTGGCATTCTTGGGGGTTCGCTAAGGTCGCTTCTGAATCATCCAATATAATATCATCCTCAACTCCGCCAATTTTCCCAAGTTCTGCTTCCACATGTATATTCGAAGCTTTAGCAAGCTCTACTACTCTTTGAGTCTGTTTCACATTTTCCTCAAAAGGCAAATGTGATGCATCAATCATTACTGAAGTGTAACCCGCTTGTATTGTGGCCGATATTAGATCGATATCTGAGCAATGATCAAGATGGAGTGATATAGGAATGTTGCTAATGCTTGAAGCTGTTTGAGTATAACGAACAATATGATCTAACCCTAGCTGCTTAGCGGATCCAACAGAAGTTTGAATAATTATAGGAGAGTCCATTTCTATTGCCGCATCAACAACTGCCTGAAGCATGTCAAACGTATAAACATTAAAAGCCCCTATGCAGTAACCATTTTCTTTAGCATGCTGTAAAAGTAAAGTTGATGATATTAACTGCATATTTTTCCTCCTAAATAGATCACCAGTTATTTGCTTGATTTACTTGAATAAACTACCCAAAGAACTCAAATGAAAATTTTCCCTCGCCTTCTCATAATCCTCTAGAAAATCTATTTCATTCCAATAGTACTCAGAAACATCTACTAAAGTGAATAGTTCTCTATTCGAATTAATCAAGTCCTGCAATGCTACTTCAAAAAAAGCTGAGAAATTTTTATTTTTTATATGCTTATCCGCTGATTGTGTTAATAAGGGTATGCTGCTGGCACTTATTTTCGCTACTCCAATAAACTCACCCAATGCTTGCTCTGTAGCCATCGTCTTGTTTAGATGAAGAGGATGTCCATTCTCATCGACCTGAATTTTCATTTCTTCTTCTCCGCAGGGCTTTATGTCAATTGGCAGTACAATATCTCCATTTGCCTCTAATAGTTTCATCAAAATAGGCTCATCAAAGATTGTATCAGCATGTGAATAAATAAAATCTTCCTTTAATAGAGACATCCCGAACCAAAAGGATGTGAGTACATTCGACAAGTCATAAAAAGGATTATATACCGTTCTTACATTTACCTCATCTTTGACATATTCCTCGATCATCTCGTGCATATGACCTGTAACAATAATAATGTCGTTAATACCATTTTTTTTATATAATTCAATTTGATAGTCAATTATCTTTTTATCGTCTATAGTAACAAAGGATTTCGGCTTGTCCTCTGTCAGCGGGTAAAGCCTGGAACCTTTGCCGGCAGCCATAATTAATGCTTGCACTTTTTTCCCTCCGATTATAAAGATTGAATATAGATTTGCTCTATGATGTTCTCTACATGTGCAATTGGATCATTATCAAGCGAACCTCTTACATTACTAATTAGATGAACTAGATCTTTTTTTTGAATACCAAGATTGCCTAGAGTAACATCTAGTTGAAGTCCAATCATTAACTGAATTACATCATTGTACCATAAAGACTCGGCGCTCTGATCCTCTTTATCACGATAGTTAAGCAGCAATGCAAGTTCTCTACATGTCGGTCTATTATACTGCATGGATAAGGCTAGCCAGGCCTTGTAAATGGATGCCAGTCCTTTAGGATGGCTTGTATCTGTTAATGCACCTATCGGATATTGTAGCCGGTGAGGCAAGCACGTAGACGAATTAGCAAGATTAATACCCATTAATAAGCTTGCATAAGACAATTCTTTTCTAGCTGTAGTATTATCTAAATCGTCGAATAGTTGTGGCAAATATTGAATTACCCTTCTATATGCCTCAACAGAAAAAAACTTGGTGAGCGCGGAAGCTTTTTTTGAGAAAAAAGTTTCAATTGCATGTGTAAGAATATCAAAACCAGTTTCTATCGTTAAATGCTTGGATAATGAATAAGTTAGGGTTGGGTCTACAATTGCAACATCGGCGAGCAAAACCTCACCTCTGAGACCATCTTTAATCCCCGATTCTTCATCAGTTATTATTGCTCCCATGCTCAGCTCAGAGCCTGTTCCAGCAGTTGTTGGGATTTGAATAAGCGGCAATCTTCTGTTAGATAGTTTTTTCCTACCATTCATCACTTCAGAAGTTGTCCCTTCCACATAAGGCATGGCCGCGATAGCTTTAGCTGCATCAAGTACGCTTCCTCCGCCCAGCCCAACAACCATATTAATATTATGTTTTTTTACCAAAGCCACAGCAGCATCGACTTCGGTCGTTCTCGGATTAGGACTAATCCCGTCATAGACCACTGCATTTATGTCCATGTCACTGAATTGATTAACGATTTGTGAAAGATATCCATACTTTCTGGCAGAACTTTTCCCTGTAATGATAATTACATTTTTCACTCTTGGATCAATCCAATGTTGGAGTTGCTTAATCACAAATTCGCCAAAGCAAACTTTAGTATTCATGAATAAATTAATTGACTCCATGCTGATTGCTCCTTATAAATTTTCAATTTTCTCTTGACGCTCAGAATAAATGTGTTTCAGGATCGAATTTCTTTTCTTAAATAGTTCTTTCAAGGATTCATAGCTCTCCTTGAATAAACCGTACATTTCATTATAAATGGCATTCTTCTGGGAATTAGGCAGAATGATCATTCTATCTCTCACACAACTTGATGTTGCTTCAAAAATAGTAGAATACGTCCCCATTCCTAGTCCAACAATAATCGCCGCCCCTAACGCTGTAGTCTCAAACTCATCTACAACGACTACCTCCATACCTGTTATATCAGCTTTTATTTGGGATACTAGATTAATTCTTGCTAGCCCCCCTGAAAGTCGGATGCGAGAGATTGGCATTTCATTTTCATGCATGACTTCAATTAAATTCCTAGTGGTATAACCTGCGCTCTCAAATACCGCACGAGTCATATCCTTACGTGTATGTGTCCGTTCAATCCCAAAATAAACACCTCTAGCATCGATATCCCATAATGGAGCACGTTCTCCCATTAAATATGGTAAAAAAATCAAACCATTTGCTCCTTCGGTGCTTTGTCTTGCCTCCATTTCCATGACTTCATAAGGATATTGCTCCTTTATGTAGTAACACTGTTTTACCCACTCAATTAATCCACCACCTAGATTATTCGAACCACCTACGATATTCATCCCTATGCTTTTAAATGGTGTATTTAAAATACGTTTATTGTGTTCGACTACTAATTTTCTTGAAAATGCTCTTACAGAAGTTACCGTTCCAGAAACATCACAGGCCTCATATTCACTCTGGGGTCCGCTTCCTATAAAAGCACATATTGCATCATATGAGCTGATTACAACTTGAACATCCTGATGGAAGCCAAGTTCTCTTTTTATTGCGTCAGTCAGTTTCCCAGCAATCTCTCCGGGAGTTACAACCTCCGGTAGTTGCTCAAGCGAAATTTCTAATTTTTTCAATAAGGTTTCTGGGTATTTCTTCATACTTGTATCATAATGGTACTTTTGGGCATTAAACTCATCTGTAATAAATCGACCGGAAAGCTTCCCTATAAAAAAATCATTTGGCGCGAGAAATTTATATGCTCTTTCAAAAACTGTAGGCACATTATTTTTCAACCACATGATTTTAGGCAGCATTAAAGATGGTGCACTTGATAGGCCTACAGTTTCACTGACCTTTTGAAATTCTGTCATTTCTGCAAGAAGCAGGCTTTCTGAGACCGCTCTAGTATCGGAAACCATAATACAATCATATTGCGGTTCACAATCTCGAGAAACAGGCACAAGACATGCAGATGAAGAAGTAACCGTAATATATTTCACGCTATTTTTTATACTAGCTTCTTCTATAGTTGCCTTCATTACAATTAGCGCCTTTTCCCACCATTCCTCAGGGCTTTGAGTGACATTACTGCCTTTTATTTTCGTTTCTATCGACAGGTTACTAAAAGCTAGCTTATTGCCCTTTTCATCAAAAATAATGCTTCGAATACTCTTTAAACCCATATTAAGAACTAATACACACATCTATCGCACACTCTCCTAGTTGGCTTCTGCCAATGATAAATTGTTCTTTAATTCTGTTAACGGAGAATAGCAAGATAACATCAATTTACTCTTTATTAATGTTAGTGTAAAAAACTTGTCACTTAAAATATTGATTATAGATCCTCTTCACTGCTTGAATAACATGTTCAACATCTTCCGCGTCCATACTTGGAAAAATCGGCAGCGAAATTGAGATTTCGTAATAGCTTTCAGCATTAGGATAGCTTTGTTCTCCATATCCCAAATCCCGGTAATAGGGCTGCTTATGGATTGGAATATAGTGAACATGAACACCGATATTCTCTGCCCTCATCGATTCAAAGATCATTTTACGATCAGCTTTAAAAGCTTCCGGCTTCCATCCTAAAACATAAAGATGCCAACTAGATAGAGCCCTAGAGTGCTGAAAAGGAATTATCAAACCGCTCATATCCCTAAAAGCATCGTTATAATTCTTAGCGATATGCCGACGTTTTTCTACAAAGCGAACCAACTTGTCCATTTGAGATATACCCAACGCTGCTTGTAGATCAGTCATCCGATAATTATATCCTAAATCAATCATTTCATAATACCATGGTCCATCATTTTGCCTCATTAACTCTGGATTTCTTGTGACTCCATGACTACGGAATAATACTAATTTGTTATAATACTCCTCGTCATTAGTCACTATAACGCCTCCTTCACCTGTCGTTATATGCTTAACAGGATGAAAGCTGAACATAGTCATATCAGCAAGAGCCCCAACTTTTCGCCCATCATATTCAGCGCCTAATGAGTGAGCGGCATCTTGAATGACGATTAAATTATTTTTTTGCGCAATTTCATTGATTCGATCAATCTCCACAGGCTGTCCCGTAAAGTCAACGGCTATTATTGCTCTTGTTTTTTTAGATATTTTAGCTTCAATTTGCTCAGGATCAATATTGTATGTATCACTCTTGATATCCGCAAAAACTGGAGTTCCGCCCACATACATTACGCAGTTACTACTTGCTAGAAAAGTAATCGGTGTTGTAATAACCTCATCACCTGGGCTAATTCCAGCAGCAAAACAAGCACCGTGCAATGCTGCCGTACCATTACTGAAGGCAACAGCATACTTGGCACCTACGTAATCAGCTATTTTACTCTCAAACTTCTCTATTGCTGGCCCTTGTGTAATTAATTCGCTTCTAAGGACTTGAATTACAGCGGCAATATCATCGTTATCAATGTGTTGTTTACCGTAAGGAAGCATCGCATTTCGTTTAGGATTAGCTCTTTCCATGATATTGTCGCCTTCCCTTCTATTAAATCAAATCCGTACTAGCAATCCATAGCTCTGTTCTTCTAATCCCTTCCTCTAGCGAAACCCTCGGACTCCAATCAAGCAGACGTTGAGCCTTGCTGTAATTACACAAAAGCTTCCGAATTTCGCTCTGAGGATGGATATGCTCAACATGTTTAATTCTTGTTACATCGTCAACAATAAGCTTAGCAAGCTCGTTTACAGAGATGTCACTACCTAATCCAGCATTCACGATCTCACCATTCACTCGATCCGAATATCCAGCCTCAACAACAAAACGGGCGCAGTCCTCTACAAATAGGAGATCACGCGTTTGCGTTCCTTCTCCATAAATATTGAGATCCTTGCCGGCTAGTTTATTTTTAATGAAGATAGCTACCACGCCGCCTTCACCGCCGGTTTTTTGGAATGGACCATATGTATTAAACGGGCGAATAACAACAGCGGGCAGGCCATAGGCGTAATAATAGGAAAGCACCATATTTTCAGCTGCTATTTTTGAACCAGCGTAAGGAGAAGCTGGCTTAATAGGATGTGTTTCCGTAATCCCGTACTCGTCGGTGCAGCGGTCATACACCATACAGGTACTCATAAACACAACTTTTACGTTATGCTTACGACATTGCTCCATCACATTAAATGTACCTAACGTATCATTGTTAAAAGTAGTGCGCGGATCATCGATAGAGTCCTGAACATTAATAGAAGCTCCGAGGTGGTAGCATATATCAAATTGATGCTCATCAAATATTTGGGCAAGCAGCAATTCATCCAAAATAGAGCCTTCAATAAACGCTTTCAACTGCGGGTGCAGAATAAACTCTTCTATATTAACTTTACGACCGTTCGAAAGATCATCCAAAATCCAAACGGCATGGCCGTCATCGAGCAATCGCTTTGCAACCCAACGTCCGATGAAACCCGCGCCTCCTGTTAGCAATATGTTCACATAATTTCCCCCTAGCTATGGTTTCGGATCTGTTCGTTCATGCATCTCGTCCTATTTTCGACCCGAACCATTAGATCAAATCCCAAGTGATCGGTGTGCCTTTACTGATTGGCTTCACTGCCTTTTTACCAATTAATTGATCCAAGTATTTTGTCGGCAGACCCAAGCCAGGTCGAATTGCTTTTATATTTGCTATTGAGAATACATCCCCAGCCTGGATATCCTTAGAAACATATAAAGTACGACGATGCTTTATGGATTCCTTCTCAGCTTCGGTAGCACCGTACTTAATCATTCCCAGCGCCTGCCAGGCTTGAGTCGACTCTTTAACTAGTGAAGCGAACTCTTCTGGTTCCATTGAGAATGCTGAGTCTACTCCTCCATCTGAACGGCGCAATGTAAAATGCTTTTCAATGACAACAGCGCCTTGGGCAATAGCGGCAACTGATACTCCGATACCCATCGTATGATCAGACAAGCCTACCGAACAATTAAATAGCTGAGACATATGGGGCAAAGTAGCCAAATTGGTGTTCACAGGTGAAGCTGGATACGTGCTTGTACATTTTAAAAGAACAATATGCTTGGCACCTGCCAATCTAGCCTCACGTACCGTTTCATCTAATTCCGCAATAGTAGCCATACCTGTTGAAATAATTAGCGGTTTTCCAGTAGCTGCCGCTTTACGAATGAGCTGAATGTCAGTATTCTCGAATGATGCGATCTTATAAGCCGGGACATCTAATGACTCCAAGAAATCAACTGCAGAATCATCAAAAGGAGTACTAAAAGCCACCAAACCAAGCTCCTTGGCACGTTCGAATATTGCTTTATGCCATTCCCAAGGTGTGTATGCTTCTTTATACAAATTGTAGAGAGATTCACCCTTCCACAGGCTATTCGGATCTTCTATAAAGAAATCACCATCATGAATATCCAGCGTCATCGTGTCAGCAGTGTACGTTTGCAATTTAATGGCATCCGCCCCCGCTGCGGCAGCTGCTTCTACGATTGCAAGCGCACGCTCTAAGGATTGATTATGATTACCGGACATCTCTGCTATGAGGAATGGCTTACATCCATTGCCAATCCAACGGTCTCCAATTTGAAATGACTCCATAACTCTATACCTCCCAAATGTTATTGATTCCCGATAGAATCGGATGTATTTCACCATATATGAGTTTATGCATCATTTCTCGACAAGCATAACTCATATTTTTTCTCATTTCCGAATCTGAAATAATGTCCGACAACGCAATTGCAATGTCGTTCGGACCTACATTCTCACTATTTCCGACATATACCAACAACCCTTTATGTGCACCTTCTAATACAGCCTCAATTTGATTTGAGGCCACACTGATCACAAGTGATGGGACCCCCATAAACGCTCGTTCCCATATTGATATTCCTCCGGCGCCGATCGCCAAATCGGTTTCATTCAACAATTCTGCCATATTGGAAATTGAAGAAAGATAGGTCACATTGGGCAATGAATTGCAACGTTCTTGTATACTTGTCGCTTTTGGATTGGCTGGTCCAGCCACTACAGTAAAAGCTATATCCATAAAACTTATGCGATTAAACTCGATTGCATCTAATACCTTCAAAGTTTCGCTAGTAGGATCACTACCACCAAAGCTAATTAGTACATGGCGGCATAGTTCACATTGTCGATTCACATTCTTATATGCATAAAACTGTTGTCGCAACAAAGCGTAAGAAGGACCAATAAGCTTCATACAAGTGTTAGAAACAAGACCCGCATAACGGAGCTCCATATTCGGTGAAAGATTCTGATCGAGAAGCATATGACAGCTATGTTTGCGATTAGCTAAATCGTCTATTACCATGAGCCGCCTGCAATAAGGCTTTAGTATAACTTCCCAGCGTTGATCAAGACCATAGTGATCGACGATAATGAGATCAAGCTGTTCAGAATTTTGAAGAATCTGAATACAAGCATTAGCATCTTGGACTTGGTCAATGTGTTCTCCGTTCCAAGCTGACATAACACGATGCACTTCAAAGCCACTTGATTTTAGTTCATGTACCATAGCATCCGGCATATCAATATTTATCCAAAACTGTATCTCGGCATTATAAAACTGACGAAGCATTTCAGCTAACGTCATGCATCTCATTACATGTCCTAAGCCAATAGCAGATGATCCGTTCGTTCGAAATGCAATCTCCATAGCTTCTGTTCCTCACACTACTTTACCTTTTGATAATATCAAATAGTTCTGTTAAACTGTTGATTTTCCATTCTGCCTGGTAAGCTTTAGGCATAACAACGTCTTTAAAACTGCCGCGAGCAATTTGAATTGTATGAAAGCCAAGTGGTTTAATACCAACAAAGTCTTTATTCACATTATCACCAACATACACAATGTCGAATGGAGCTACCTTCTCTCGTTTCATAATCTGCTGAAAACAGTACGGCGAGGGCTTTGCATGACGCCTACCATATCGATGCGTAATATAGCATTTTTCAACCAGATCATATAGACCAAGTGCCTCAGCCTTTTTATGCTGCACCTCTTTATGACCATCAGTTACTACATATATTGGAAATGATCCAAAATGTTCGAATGCTTGAATAGCATCTGGGAACATCTGAATTTTAGGAGTATGAAATCGATATTGCTTTACGCACTCCTTAACCATCGTTATATTCTCCAGGCCATATTCCTGCAGTACAATATTAAATACAGCCCCCCGGCCTGTCGACTGCAGTGTACTCCACATATGAGCAAAGGCATCCTTTTGTGGGATGCCATATTTATCATTCAAAAACGTAGCTACCGCTTGAAATCCAGACCCTACATAGGTCAACTCATCATAAAGCGTATCGTCCATATCAAAGACGATTACTTTCATAATAAATAATCCTCCGTATGTCTTATTAATGTGAGCTCTCTCTCTGCCCTTTTGAATATCAGCTGTTTCACCGCTTCACCTGAACTCTCCTGCATAAACCAAAAGAAGCTATCTAGACCGGCGGCAATACTTAAAGTCGAAGCACCGCCAAAACGACAGTTGCATTCTACAATGTGAAGTTCTCCTAAACCATCCTCAATGATCTGAAACATTATATGTCCACGAAAAGAGTATAGCCTACTTAACTTTTCACATAGCTCTTCCACTCTCTGGTTACGAAGGGTAGTCGTTATTTGTGACTCTCCATTAACGACATATTTTCTCTCTCTGACAACTATCCCTTCTGCATGTCCATTTGATATGTACATATCTACACTATATTCAGTTCCTTGTATGTAGGGTTGTATAATAGGCTCTTGCATCATTTTTATATAACCGTCAACCTCGTCTAAAGATATTTGAATACCTGCTTGCTTTGATCCCGCCCCAAACCTTTCCTTTACAACATAAGATTCATATCGTATATCTCTATCCAACGATGTAGGAATGACAGGTAAGTCTTTTCCCTTTAATTCCTCATAAAATAGCAGCTTATCCAGGCTGACCCGCACAGCTTCAGTTGAAGAGACCATAACATGTATTCCATGCTGACGCAGCATTGATTCATGCTCGGCGAAAAAAATCAACTCCCCGTCTCGACTCGGGAAAATAACGGAAATATTGTTAGCCCTGCAATACTCTAGCAACTCATCAAAGGATAAACGGTTAAGAGGAGGGCAGTGCCAAAACTGATCAACAAAGAACTTCCCGAGACATTTCTCATTTGTATCGGCGCCATACAATAAGCCCAGCTTTGTGAGACGTTGCAGCGCATATCTAACAGCCTTAAGCATAGGTATTTTATTCGAAACACTCATGACTAATACATTCATAATAGATAGCCTCAATTCATGATTAAATCGTTGGGTTCTTCTGATCTACCCCAGCGTTCATAAAGGCCAATCGAGGATTTTGCTGCAAATAATCCTCTATAATACTCCGATGAATAATGTCTCCTTGATATAGTTTTTCATATAGATTCGATATGAGCTGCCAATCTTCTACTGTATCTAATGTAAGTCTATATAAATTATTTTTTAGCTCTTCTCTATAGACCCCTATCCGAAACCGCTCAGGCTGAGTCAAAATATATGGAGTAACATGCTCCTTATCATGTTCGGTATGTGCTTCTTCATATGCAATCTGCAGTGAACGATATGAGAAAATCTCCGCATCAAGTCCTCTTGAGAAGCAATCCAACCCGATTCGTGCATAATCGTACTTTTCGGAATGATAGAACTGAATTAACTTTTCGACTAACTCAGGGTCGAGCAAAGGGCAATCAGAGGTTACACGAATAATTGTATCCGCATGAACAAAAGTAGCAGCTTCATAATATCGACTGAGCACATCAAACTCACTGCCTCTATAGCAGTTGACTCCATACTTCTCAGCCTCTTCAACGATTTGCTGATCTGAATCCAACGCTGTAGTTGCCACGATTATCTGGTCCACTGAAGGGACTGCTTGGCATCTTGTAATGACATGACCAAGTACAGTACGGTCTGATAACATCTTCATCACTTTTCCAGGAAGTCTAGAAGACCCCATACGAGCTTGTACAATTACGGTTACATTCATTCCCGTCTGTCCCTCATTGTGGATTTCCATAATAATTCCGCATAAAATTAATATGTGATTTTTAACATCTCTCTGAATTAATCATTTTTTCACAGTATTATTATCGGCAATATCATAAGTAATGTTCACATTGTTGAATACCGTTACATTCATACCTATCTTAACCTTCATTAAAATAGTCGCACCCATACCAATCAAAGAGTTATCACCAACCCTAACTGAACCTGCTAATATTGCGCCAGGCGTAATGTGTACATTATCCCCTAAATTACAGTCATGTGATACAATCGAGCTCGAATTGATTATGCAATTATTTCCGATTACTGCATCACTGCCTATAACAGCATTAGCCATAACTTGGTTTCCTTCTCCCATCCTAACCGATGGCTCTACAGATGCTGTCGGATGGATAAGATTGGGGACTAAAAATCCTATATCTTTAAACATCTTATATATTTTTTCTCTCACAGAATGATTATCAGCAGCTCCAACACCATTAATAATAAAACGAATCCCTTTGTTAAACAGACTTGTTAAATCATCGTTTCGACCAACAACCGGAACCCCTAACACTCGAGAACCTATTTCAAGTTCAGTATCGATAATTCCATAGATATTAAACACTTTCATTTGTCTTATTATATCAATACACATTTTAGCATGTCCGCCACCACCATAAATCAGAATGCTGTTATTAGCAACCTTCATTGGAGAAACATCAATCTTCTCTTCACGAATTGATTCAGGCATTGAATTTTCATTAATTTTCAGTATATCCTTTTCGCGCAGTATTCTGCCTTGTGGCAATAGTCCAAAATCAATATTTAATCGTATCGCTAGCTCTCGTGCTTTTTTTGTTAGCTGAATCCCCTCCGGTAAATCCCGCGATTTACATTCTTCAGAAATATCTGTAAAAGTAAGTGAGTCTCTATATTCCTGAACAATAGAACGATCGCATACACTAGATACAATAGCAATATTCGTCCCAGGAGTGACACTTTCAGACTCTCCAAGCAAAGGGAACAAATAACCAGAATGATTCGATTCTAATTCTACAGTAGATTTACTAGTTTCTAGTTCAGCTATTGCTTCTCCTTGCTCAACTTTACTAGACTCCTTGATCAACCATTTATTAAGAACCACTGTATCATCATTTACACTAATTTGTGGTACGACAATTACTTCCCACTTACTCACGATACATTCTCCTTATCCCTTCAATAACTGATATGGCATTGGGTAACAATTCTACTTCTAGAGGTTTACTACTCGGAATCGGACAATTTGGAGCAGCAAATCGCGCAAATTTGAGCCCCTGTAAGTTCTGTGCCAGTTCTGCTATAATACTAGCACCCCATCCATGCTGATAAGTTCCTTCTTCTACTGTTACTAACATCTTAGTA
>Ga0180215_1001592_pt1 | contig 24658 bp, 18 predicted proteins | sample eDN3rd37CBELigBY_FD_128871 | JGI IMG/M metagenome (GOLD analysis project Ga0180215, IMG submission 128871) | Enriched backyard soil microbial communities from Emeryville, California, USA - eDNA 3rd pass 37_C BE-Lig BY (version 2) (version 2) | ecosystem: Environmental > Terrestrial > Soil >...
GACCGCAAGTGCGATCCCCGTCCACCGCTCCACCCTCGACTACCGCCTCGAGAAGATCAGCAAGCTCCTCGACGCCGATCTTGACGACCCCGAGACCCGCCTGGATCTCCATCTCGCGCTTCGACTTCGCCATCTCTTGGTCAGCGGCGTGAAGAGCGCGCCAGCAATGCGTCGCTGACTGTTCACGCTTTCGCGGACGTCGCGCCATTGTCCGCGCGCGCTCGTTCATTCGACGCCATTCGCCGTTCGGCATTGAGACGCGCGCGCCTTCGGAGAAATGCGGTGACGACGGAACCGCTGAACGGTGTTCCGACGTCATGACGGGTCGGCGGCGAAATGGGCGCATTTACCATTCGAAGCATCACTCCCCCGGGTGCTCCGTGGTGCTGCGTGAAGTCCTGGGCGGACCGACACGAGGAGGAACGGCATGGCAACCGCCGAAGACAACGAACTGCTCACGCGCGTCGGCCCTGGAACCCCCATGGGGCAGCTGCTGCGTCGCTACTGGATCCCCGCTGCGATGTCGAGCGAGGTGGCGGAGCCAGGAGGGCAGCCGCTGCGCGTCCGCCTGCTCGGCGAGAACCTCATCGCCTACCGAGGCGTGGACGGGAAGCCGGCGCTCGTCGACGAAGCCTGTCCGCATCGCGGGGCATCCCTGTACTTCGCCCGCAACGAAGAGGGTCCTGACGGAGGCTGTGGGTTGCGCTGCGTCTACCACGGCTGGCAGTTCGCGGCCGACGGGACGTGCCTCGACATGCCGAGCGTGGCGCCCGGATCCCGCTTCAAGGAGCGGGTGCGGCTGCCCTCGTACCCGGTGCACGAGTCCGGCGGTCTCCTCTGGGCCTACATGGGGCCTCGGGAGACCATGACGCCGTTCCGGAACTTCGGCACCGACGAGCTGGCCGAGGGCGAGGCGGTGGTGCGCAAGACGATCACGCGCTGCAACTGGGTCCAGGCGATGGAGGCCAACCTCGACAGCTCCCACACCTCCTGGGTGCACTGGTTCCACGGCCAGGAGGACATCCCCGACGATGGGACGGACGAGCCGGGTTACCACTCGACCCAGATGCTGTGGCGGTTCTGGAACCACGATCGCCGGCCGCGCCTGGAGGTCCAGGACGAGTGGTACGGGTTCCGCTACACGGGGCTGCGGACCACACCCAACGGCCACACGCACTCCAGGGTGACCTGCTACGTCATGCCGTGGGCGGTGTTGGTGGCCACCAACCCGTTCGGCACCCGCATGAGCGTGCACGTGCCGATCGACGACTACACGACGTTCAACTACGCGATCCTGAACCAGAAGATCGTGTACCCGGAGCGGTTCCAGGGTCGCCAGGCGCTGCTGGATCCCACCCCCTTCCGCCAGGTCGGTGACCTGTTCAGCAGCTCGGGCGTCATCGAGCGCGACCTCACCGCGGAGAACGAGTACGGCTTCGACCGCTCGATGATGGGCGGCGTGTCCTTCACGGGCGTCCCGGACTTCGCGGCCCAGGACTTCATGGTCACAGAGTCGATGGGACCCATCGTGGACCGCACGAAGGAGCACCTGACCACCTCCGACCTGGCCATCAGCCGCATGCGGGCCCAGCTCCTGTCGGCCGCCCGCGGCCTGGCGGCCGGCATCGAGCCGCCGGCGCTCGCCGACGGCGAGGGGAGCCGCGACTTCCGCACGATCCGCTCGGCCGAGAAGGTGCTCGAGGAAGGTGAGGACTGGCGGCGCCTGGGGACCGACGACGACCCCGTGGTCCAGGAGACGCTCGGCCTCACTGCGGCCCGCCGGACCCAGTGATCACGTGCACGATCCCGACAGCACCCCACCAGGACGAAGGACGACTCCGATGAGGCACCCACTTCGAGCGGCGTCGCTGGCCGTGGCCTTCGGCCTGGTGGCCGTGGCGACCGCATGCTCGAGCGACGACGACGCCACTGGCCCCTCCGCTGCGGCAGAAGGCGCCGTCGACGCGGCCACCTCCGGCCGCACGACGGGCGGCACCCTGCGGATCGGGCTGTACACCGACCTCGACCGCTTCCACCCGTACAACAACCAGGCGGCCAACTCCAACAACATCCAGCTGATGCAGCTCTACGACTCGCTCTTCAAGATCAGCCTGGATGGGCTCGAGGTGGAGCCCTCGCTGGCGCTCGGGGCGGAGATCTCGGACGATGGCCGCACCTACACGCTGCCGCTGCGCGACGGGGTGCTGTTCCACGACGGTGACCCCATGACGCCCGAGGACGTGAAGTTCTCCGTCGAGCAGGCGGTGGCCAGCCCGGAGAACGGCTCGGACCTCGCGGCGATCTCCGCCGTGGAGGTGGGCGATGGCAACTCAGTGGTGCTCAGGCTGTCGACCCCCGATGCCGACATCCTGCGCTCGCTGGCGAGCATGAACGCCTCCATCGTGCCGCTCGACTTCAACGGGAGCGAGACCGAGTTCGAGCAGCACCCGGTGGGGACGGGCCCCTTCAAGTTCGAGTCCCGGACGGAAGGAGCATCGATCACCTTCGTTCGCAACGACGAGTACTGGGGCGACCCCGCGATCCTGGACGGCATCGAGTACACGGTGTTCCCCGACACCAACAGCGCGTCCCTGGCCTTCGACGCCGGGGAGGTCGACATGCTGGCGATGGTCCCGCTGCAGCTCGTCGACACCTTCGACGTGGAGCCGACCCTCATCACCGACGCCACCACAGTGATGTTCCTCATGTTCAACGCCCGGAGCCCGAAGGTGGGGACCGATCCCCGGGTGCGCCAGGCGATCTCGTGGGCGATCGAGCGGGCCGCGCTCGTGGACGGCGCCCTCGGCGGGTACGGCGCTCCGGCCACCAGCTACATCCCGGACGGCGTGTTGCCCGACGCGGAGATGGTCGACGTGAGCTCGTCGTACGACTTCGATCCTGAGGCGGCCGAGGCGCTGCTCGAGGAGGCGGGCGCGGCGGGGCTGTCGCTGAAGGCGTCCTACTCGGCGGTGGCCAGCTTCGAGACCCTGGCGGCCGTGATCCAGGCCAACTTGGCCGAGATCGGGGTGGACCTCGAGCTCGAGCCGATCGATCGAGCCACCTTCCAGGAGATGCTCGAAACCGGCACCGGGGACTGGGACCTGTCCTTCAGCGGCAGCAGCGGCGCCACCGCCTCGCACTTCATCGCCTTCGCGATCGACACGTCGTGGTGGTACAGCGGCTGGACCCCCGAGAAGTCGCTGGCCGCCGTGGAGGCCTACCGCCCTCTGGACCCCGAGGACGCAGTGGGGAAGGCGTCGGCCCTGAGCCAGTGGGAGGAGTACATCGCCACCGACATCCCGGTGACGCCGCTCTACCACCCGAACGTGGCCTACATCCTGTCGGCATCGGTCCGGAACTTCGCGATCAGCCCGATCCAGGACGCCCCCCTCGAGCTGCTCTCGGTCGCGAGCTGAGGGAGGTGGCTGGTGGCGAGGCGCTTGACCATCCGGATCGCGGGCCTCCTGCCGCTGTTCCTGGTGTTGACGGCGCTGCTGTTCGCGCTCACGCGGTTCGGTGGCGGCGATCCCGCTCGCCAGCAGCTCGGGCTCCGGGCATCGGCCGAAGAAGTGGCCCAGCTCCGCGAGGAGCTGGGCCTGGAACGGCCGCTCGCCATCCAGTACCTCGACTACCTCGGGGACCTGGCCCGGGGCGACCTCGGGGTGTCCTGGACCAACCAGCGCCCGGTGCGCGAGATCCTGGGCGACCGCATGGCGGTGACCCTGTGGCTCGTCCTCACGGGGGTGGTCGCGTCGCTCCTGATCTCCGTCCCGCTGGCCATCGGGTCGGCCTGGTGGCGTGACGGCTGGTTCAACCGGGCGGTGCGCGCCTTCACGGTCGTCCAGGTGGTGATGCCGACCTTCTGGGTCGGGGTCCTGCTCATCCTGGTCTTCTCCGTGTGGCTCGGCTGGTTCCCCACGGGCGGCCTGCAGGGCAGCTTCGGCCAGCGAGCGCGTTGCCTGGTCCTGCCGGCGCTGGCACTGGGGTTGAGCTCCGCGCCGTCGCAGATCCGGACGCTCCGGGCCGGTCTCATCGGCGCGCTCGACGCCGAGTACATCGACGCGGCGCGGGCCCGGGGTGTGAGCGACCGGCGAGTCGTGCTGCGCCACGCGCTGCCGAACGCGCTCGTGCCCATGGTGACCTTCGTCGTGTACCAGACCGGCTACCTGCTGTTCGGCGTGGTCGTCCTGGAGAACACCTTCCGGATCCCGGGCATCGGCCGAACCATCATCGACGCCGTGGGGCGACGGGACTACCCGGTGATCACGGGGGTGACGCTGGTGCTGAGCACCGGCATCGTGCTCCTCAACGTCGCCGCCGACGCCGTCACGCGCCGCCTGAACCCGAAGGCGAGGACTGCGTGAACCTGGCCAAGCTCGAGTTGCCGGCCCTCGCGCTGCCAGGGCGGCGACGCCACCGGCGGTTGCCACCCCGACTGCGACCGGCCCTGGCCATCCTCGGGGTGAGCGCCCTCGTGGCCCTGGCAGGCCCGTGGCTGGTCTCCCACGAACCGAACGCGCAGGACCTGGTGAACAAGCTGGCCGCCCCGTCGTGGGAGCATCCCCTGGGAACGGACGAGCTCGGGCGCGACACCCTCTCGCGCGTCGTGCACGCGGCGCGCCTGGACATCGGCGTCGGCCTGGTGGGTGCGGTGCTGCCCTTCCTCGTCGGAGCGGTGCTGGGCGCCATGGCGGGCTACTGGGGCGGGTTCGTCGACGCGCTGGTCATGAAGGCCTCGGAGCTCATCGTCACGCTGCCGGTGTACGTGCTGACGATCGTGCTCATCGCCTACCTCGGCACCGGCGTGGGCGCCATCGTCGTCGCCTACACGTTGGTGGGCTGGGTGCCCTACGCCCGTTTGATCAGAGCCACCATCAGCAGGGTCAAGCACGAGGAGTACGTCGATGCGGCCCGCCTCGGAGGCGTGCGCAGCGTGAGCCTCCTGGCCCGGCACATCGTGCCGAACAGCTACCGCGAGTCGATGGGGCTGCTCGCCCTCGACGTCATGAGCGTCATCCTGGTGCTGGCGTCGTTCTCGTACCTCGGCCTGGGCAGCAGGCCACCCGATCCCGAGTGGGGTTCCATGGTGGCGGCGGCCCAGCCCTACCTCCAGCAGCAGTGGTGGCTGATCGTGGCTCCCGGCGTGGCGATCGGGTTCGTCGGACTCGGGTTCGTCCTGCTCAGCGAAGCGGTCGACGACCCCAACAGGTTGGAGGTGTCGTAGTGGAGCGCCCCATCGTCCTCGAGGTCGACGACCTCACGGTCTCCACCCGTTCGAAGCACTCGCCGCAGACGCTCGTGCGGGGGGTGTCCTTCGACCTGCGCGACGGCGAGTGCCTCGGGCTCGTCGGCGAGTCGGGGTCGGGCAAGTCCCTCACCCTCCGCTCGGTGATCGGCCTGCTCCCGCGGACCCTGACCGTCGCCGGAGGATCCATCCGGCTCGCTCCGCGCGATGGAACCGTGTGCCGTCCCTTCGACGCCCGCGCCGCGCGCGGGACCGACATCGGCATGATCTTCCAGGAACCCATGCGGGCCCTCAACCCCTTGATGCGCGTGGAGACCGTCGTGGGCGAGCCGCTGCGCCAGCACCTCGGCCTCCGGCGGCGAGCCGGCCTCCGACGGGCCGCCGAGCTGCTCGGCGAGGTCGGCATCGCGGATCCGGAACGCGTGCTCCAGTGCTACCCCCACCAGCTCTCGGGCGGCCTCCGCCAGCGGGTCATGATCGCCGCCGCCCTCGCCTGCGAACCCCGCGTGCTGCTGTGCGACGAGCCGACCACCGCCCTCGACGTCACGATCCAGGCCCAGATCATCCGGCTCCTCACGGAGCTGGCCACGCGCCGCGGCCTCTCGATCGTGTTCGTCTCCCACGACCTCGGTGTCATCTCCACCATCGCGGACCGGATCGCGGTGATGTATGCCGGCCAGGTCGTCGAGGTGGGACCGACGGCCGCGGTGCTGGCCCGGCCGGCCCATGCCTACACCGACCGGCTCATCCGTTCGGTGCCCTCGGTGCACGACGGGGGCGTGGCCCTCGAGGCCATCCCGGGCGTCCCCCCGTTGCCAACGGAGCTGCCTGCTGTCGGCTGCGCCTTCGCTCCTCGCTGCCACCTGGCGCGGGGTGACTGCGACGACGCTCGCGTCCCTCTGCACCTCGTGGGCGAGGCCCACCAGAGCCGTTGCCTCCGAGCAGCCGACCTCGTCCTCGGGAAGGCCTCCTAGATGGCCCGGGTGCGACCGCTCCTCGAGATCATCGACGCCATCGTCGAGTTCCGCACCGGCCGCTCCACGCCTCCGCTGCGGGCGGTCGACGGGGTCTCCATCGAGCTTGCACGGGGCGCTTCCCTCGGCATCGTAGGCGAGTCGGGGAGCGGGAAGTCGACCCTGGCGCGCGCCGTCGTGGGCCTGCAACCCCTCACCGACGGGGCCATCGTGTTCGACAACCGTGAGCTACCCGCGGTGCGACCGGTCGCGACCCGCCGCCGCATCCAGATGGTGTTCCAGGACCCGGGCTCGTCGCTCAACCCGGCCCTCAAGGTGGGGACGGTCCTCGACGAGCTGCTGCGCGGGCACCACCCCGACCGCGACGACCGGCGGGCCCGCGCGGCCGAGCTCATGGAGCTCGTGGGGCTGTCGACCTCGGTCCTGGAACGGAAGCCCCGGTCGCTCTCCGGAGGCCAGCGCCAGCGCGTCGGCATCGCCCGGGCGCTGGCCACCAACCCGGAGCTGCTGGTGGCCGACGAGCCCACCTCCGCGCTCGACGTGTCCGCCCAGGCCGTGGTGCTCAACCTGCTCCGCGACCTCCAGCGCTCGCTCGGCCTCGGCCTCATCCTGATCTCGCACGACCTCGCGGTCGTCCGGAACATCTGCTCCCACGTCGCGGTCATGCGCCACGGCCGCGTGCTCGAGGCTCGGCCGACGCCGGAGCTCTTCACCGATCCCCAGCACCCCTACACCCGGAACCTGCTGGCGGCGTCACCCGATCTGCACGCCTTCCGGCACGCCGCCACGCCGGCCGGCGTCGTCTGAGCGGACGTCCCGCTTCGGCGGCGCCCGCCGCCGCAGCCGGGCCAGGCCCTCAGGCCAACATCTCCGGCAGGGTGACCAGGTCCACCCCCGCCGCATCCAGCGCCTTGTGGACGGCGGCGCCCAGCTCGCACGCGGTCGGCTCGTCGCCGTGGATGCACAGCGTGTCGATGCGCGTGGACAAGGTCCGCCCCCCGCGGGTGAACACCACCTGCTGCTCCACCATGGCCACCGTCCGGTCGGCGGCGACGGCCGGATCGGTGATGACGGCGCCCGGGACGCGCCGGGACGTGAGGTTCCCGTCGTCGTCGTAGAGCCGGTCGACGAACGCTTCCGAGGCGACCCGCAAGCCGAGGCGCTCGCCGGCACGCTGCATCGCCGAGCCCGCGAGGGCCAGGTAGATGACCGACGGGTCCACCGCCTTGATGGCGCGGCCGATGGCTTCTGCGTACGCCGCGTCCTCGGCCGCCATGTTGTTGAGCGCGCCGTGGGGCTTGAGGTGGGTCACGGTCGTGCCCACGTGCGCGGCGATGCCCTGGAGGGCCCCGAGCTGGTACGCCACCAGCAGTTCGAGATCTCGCGGGCTCATCTCGATGCGTCGGCGCCCGAAACCCCAGAGGTCGTTGAACCCGGCGTGGGCGCCGACGCTGACGCCGGCCCGCATCGCGGCCTCCACCACCCGATGCATCACGTTCGGGTCACCCGCGTGCATCCCACACGCGACGTTCGCAGAGCCGACGAACGACAGGAGCCGGTGGTCGTCGCCGATGTCGTAGGCGCCGAAGCCCTCGCCCATGTCGGCGTTGAGGTTCACCTTCCGGGTGGTCATGAGGATCTCCAAGGGATGTCGGGGGCGGGAGAAGTGGGCGGGTCACACGAAGGCGGACGCGTCGACGACGCCACCGACGAGGTTCTCCGCCCACAGCGCGGCAGCCCCGGGCGCTGGCTGCGTCGCTCGGGTGGTCGAGGAGGCGATCGCCGCCAGCTCGGCCTCCCGGGCCCGGAGGCGGGCGTGCGCCTCGCCGACGCTGATCGCCTCGAACCGCACGCGGTCGCCCGGGCGGAGCCTCCCGGCGCGCGGCAGCTCGACACGGGCCACGGCGGCGACCACCGGGTACCCACCGGTGGTCTGGCAGTCGGCGAGCAGGAGGATGGGTTGCCCTGAGGGGGGCACCTGCAACGCCCCCGGGACCACGCCGGCGGGGGCGAGCTGGACCACACCGTCCGCCCGCGCCAGGCCCGGGCCGCTGAGCCTCAGCCCCATCCGGTCGGCGTCGGCGCTCACCGTCCAGGCCTCGCCGGTGAGCCTCGCCACGGCGTCGTCGGTGACGTGCTGCAGGTGCGGGCCCACGACCACCGCAAGGGGTCCCTCGGGGAAGCGCGGCGCCTGCTCCAGGGCGAGCGGCGGGCCCGTCCGCGTGGCAGGGCTCGGGCTGTTGACCGGCAGGGCATCCCCGGCCGCCAGGGTGCGGCCCCTCCACCCGCCGAGGGACACCCGCACGGCCGTGGCCCGGCTGCCGAGCACGGGAGGCACGGCGAGGCCACCCGCGACGACCAGGTAGGCCGGCCCGCCCTTCGCGGCGACGTGCACCCGAGCGCCGGGGTGTACGTCGATGGCCGTCCAGGGCGCCACGGCCCACGTGCCTCCCGCCGCCTCGACGCACATGGCGGCGTCGACGCCTCCCACCGCCAAGCGCATGGCGGCGTCGGCGACGTCGGCCACGAACACCCCGTGCAGCACCTCGACGCCGGCGTCGTCGTCGGCGCCACCCACCAGCCCGAGCGCGAGGCGCAGCGCCTCCTCGTCGAGCGCGCCCGAACGGGGTACCCCCCAACGCGCCACGCCCACGCGCCCGCGGCCCTGGACGCTGCTGTGCCACCCGGGCGCCACCACCACGAGCCGTCCCGTCATGGCGGTGACGACCGTCCCAGCGCCACCAGCTCGTCGAACTCGGCCCGCTCGATCGGCACGAACCTGACGGTGTCGCCCGGAGCCAGGAGGACGGGAGGTTCGGCGGCCGCGTCGAACAGCGTCACCGGCACCGCGCCCACCAGGTGCCAGCCGCCCGGGCTCGGGGCGGGGTACACGGCCGTCAGGTCGGCAGCGACCGCCAGGGACCCAGCGGGGACGCGCACCCGGGGCGTGCTGCGGCGCGGCAGGCGAAGGGCGGCGTCGAGGGGCCCCAGGTAGGCGAACCCGGGGAGGAAGCCGACCATCCAGACCTCGTAGTCGACGCCCGAGTGCCGGGCCACCACGTCGCCGGGCGCGAGGCCGGTGGCTTCGGCGACCGCTTCCAGGTCGGGGCCGAGGTCCTCCCCGTAGCAGGCGGGGAGCAGGATCCGTCGCGGCGCCGTCACGGGCTGGACGGTGAGCCTGGTGGCCGCGTCGACGGCGGCGTGCACGCACTCGTGGCTCGTCGTCAGGGGGTCGTAGTGGACCACGACCGACGCCAGCCCCGGGACGACGTCGAGCACGCCGGCCGGCGCGGACTCGCGGAGCGCCGCCGCGAGGGCGCGCGCCCTCCGGGTGGCCTCCGAGCGCTTCCCGTGGACCGGGACCATGACGGCGGCATCGCCGAGGGGCACAGCTGGCCCGAAGGAGGCGGCGGTCGTGTCGGTGCGAGCCGCCGCGTCAGGTCGAGACCGTGCCATAGCGGATCTTCAGGTCCCCGAGCCAGCGCCGGTAGGCCAGGCCGGCCTTGTCCGTGCGGTGGCTGATCTCCGCCCTCGGGTCGATGGGGATGCGGCGCGGGCGCTGGCGCTCCACGATGGCGCGGTCCTGGTCGTAGACCAGGTCCTGACGGCGGGCGATGTCGGCCTGTGTGAGCTCCGGCCCGAAGTTGATGGCCAGCGCCACCCGCACGGTGCAGCTCACCTCGTCGATGGCGTGGACGACCAGGAGCGTGCAGAAGCGATCGGCGGGCGACCAGTCGGCCGGGTGCCGGGTCGCCCCGTTGGCCACCTCGACGCGCTTCGAGAAGTAGGCCACGAGCGGCCGCTCGCAGCGGTAGGAGTAGCCGGCCAGCACCGGGGTGGCGCGGTGGTCGCCGTACGGCTGGAAGACCCGGATCTCGCTGGTCTCGAGGCCGTGGTCGCTCTCGATCACAGCGTAGTCGTCGATGGGGTCGGGCCGAGCGGGCACCCCGTTGACCTCCGGGTGCACGTAGGGGAAGTGGGTGATGTCGAGGAAGTTCTCGATGCACCGGAACCCGCTGGCGGCCCACTCGTAGGGGCCGACGTGGAAGCCGCGGAACGTGGGGTCGTCCCACTCCGCGAACGTCGGGACGGCATGGGCCGGGTTGCCGAGCGTCACCCAGACGAGCCCGTAGCGTTCGCACGCCGTGTACGCGAATGCATGCGCACGCGCCGGCGGCCGCTGCGTCGGGGCCGCCGGGATGGCGGTGCACGCCGTGGTCCCATCGAAGCGCCAACCGTGGTACGGGCACTGGAGGGCGCCCTCCACCACGCAGCCTCCCGACAGCGGAGCACCGCGATGCGGGCAGCGGTCGTGCCAGGCGTGCACGGCGCCATCGGGGCCGCGCCACAGCGCGAGGTCGTGGCCCAGCAGCCGCCGGTGGACGACCGCCCCCGGCGGCAGATCCGTCGAGTAGGCCACGCCGTGCCAGTCGTCGATGAGGCTGGCGTCCTCGCAGCGGGGGGCGTCCTCAGGCTCGGGTTCCATCACGGCAGTGCAGACCTTCTCGGGCGCATGCCCCATGGTCCGCGGCCCGGCGGTCAGAGGCGACCGTCGCGGCGGCGGAACGTGCCGGCCCCCTTCCGGCATCGCGGGGCCTTCCGGTTGGTCACCAGGCGTACGCCTCGGGGGCGGTACCACCGGGGCCCGGGAAGATCTTGTCGAGCGCTTCCAGCGTGGATGTCTCGAGCTCCAGCTCGAGGGCGCGGTAGGCACCGGTGAGCTGGTCGAGCGTCCGAGGGCCCACGATGGGCGCCGTGACCGCGGGCTGCGCGAGGAGCCAGGCCAGGGCCACGTCGGCCGGCGCCTCGCCCAGCTCGGCGCAGAGCACCTCCCAGGCCTCGAGCCGGTCGCGGTGCCGTTCGACCTGCGCTCTGATGCGCTCCGCGCCTCTCCGCCCCTCGGTCACCTTCTGGAGCGCCCCGCCGAGCAGGCCGCCGCCGAGCGGGCTCCACGGCAGGACGCCCACCCCGTAGGCCTGGCACGCGGGCAGCACCTCCAGCTCCACCGTCCGGGCGTTGAGGTGGTAGAGGCTCTGCTCCGAGACGAGGCCGAGCGAGCCACGCCGCCGGGCCGCCTCGCAGCTCTGCGCGATGTGCCAGCCCGCGAAGTTCGAGCTCCCGACGTACACCACCTTCCCCTGCTGCACCAGCAGGTCCATCGCCTGCCAGATCTCGTCCCAGGGCGTGTCCCGATCGATGTGGTGCATCTGGTAGAGGTCGATGTGGTCGGTCTGGAGCCGGCGCAGGCTGTCCTCGCATGCCTGGCGGATGTGGACCGCCGAGAGCCGGGACCGGTTCGGCCAGGGGTCACGCCCGTTGTAGACCTTCGTGGCCAGCACGACCTTCTCCCGCCGCGAGCCGCCCTGGGCGAACCAGCGGCCGATGATCTGCTCGGTCTCGTAGTCCCCGTAGACGTTGGCGGTGTCGAAGAAGTTGATGCCCGCGTCGAGCGCGGCGTCCATGATCCGATGGCTCGTGGGCTCATCGGTCTGGGGGCCGAAGTTCATCGTGCCGAGGCAGATGGGGCTGACGCGCAGGCCGGTCCGGCCGAGGAAGCGGTACTCCATGCCCTCATACTGGGGCCCCGTTGGTGTGGTGGGGAGCGCGGCCCGCACGAAGTCGTCGACGGTCCTCCAGCGAGATGTCGACCGGCGCGCAGTGGCACCGGGGGAGGTGCCCCTCGGTTCTCACGCTGGAACGAGCCGTTCGACGAGGTGCTCCGATGCGATGACGTAGCCGGCGCCATCGCGCGCGGCCGCAATCGCCTTCAGCGTCTCCGATGGCGCCACGTTCGGTGCGCCGTACGTCTGCACGCCTCCGAAGGGCCGCACGGTGCCATCGCTCAGCAGCACCCAGTAGCCGTTGCCCCATGGGGTCGAGGCGAACCCTGCGGCCCTCGAACCCGGCGCGACAGCTGACCCATGGAAGATCGCCGACCCGAAGGTGAAGACCCCACCGTCGCCGGCAAACAGGTAGTACCCCGTCGCGCCCGGCGCCGTGACCATCCCGGTCACCGGCTGGTTGAGGGGGATGTCACCCGTCGACCCGTAGAAGCGGGCGTCGCCGAAGCTGAAGATGCCCCCATCGCTGGCCACCAGCCAGTAGCCCCGCCCCGTAGGGGTAGGTGCCATGCCGACGACCGGTTGGTTGAGGCGGATCGCCCCCGTCGACCCGTAGAAGCCGGCGTCCCCGAAGGCGAAGATCCCTCCGTCGCTGGCGACGAGCCAGTACCCGTCTCCGGAGGGCGTGGCGGCCATGCCGACGATCGGGAGGGTGAGCGGGATGTTGGCGAGATCCCCATAGAAGGCGGCTCCCTCTCCGGCGATCACCTCGCCCTTGGCGGTCACGCCCCACACGCCCGTGCGACCCACCGCCGTCCCCACCAAGGGAGCGTCGACGCGACGCGCGATGGCGTGGAACCGGCTGACCGACCGCGTGGCGCCGAGCGAGCCCATGCCCTCGAGGTCCACAAGTCGCTCGGTCACGGTGACCATCGCAGGGGGCGGCGGCGTGGCGGAGGGAAGTGCCTCACAGGCGATCCCGTCGTTGTCCGCATCGAGACGGTGCGGGTCCGACGGGTCGGCGTTGTACGTCGCCTGGGCTTCCTCCTGGGTGGCGAAGTCATCGCAGTCCAGGTCACCGCGTGGCGGCGGTGGGGGCGGCGGCGGGGCACTCGGGGTCGGAGAAGGCGAGCGCGGTCGCGAGCCCCCGTGGCAGTGCCGAGCGCCGGGAACCTCGCCCCACCGAGCGCAGTTCGTCCTGCAGACGTGGCAGCCTGACGAGTCCGTGTTCCCCGGATGCGCCTGGGCCGTCCGCGGCGCCGTCGCGAGCACTGACACGAGCAGCAACGCGACGACGAAGCCGAGCCTGCAGATGAGCCGCTTGTACATCCCCCGCCCTCCAAAGCGTCCGCCCCGCTTTGGCTCGAAGCTAGACGCGCCCGATCCGTTGTGCCACTCCTCGCGGCGCGTCGAGATCAGGCTGCGCGATCCTCGACCAGGCCATCGGTGATGACGACGATGTAGCGGTGGCGGCGATCACGATCGGCGAGCTCCTGGTCGGCGCGCTGCTCGCCAACCGGGGGTACGAGCGACGCGAACCGCCAGCGCCGCCCTCGCGGTGCCCACCATCTCATCACCGCCGCCGCGGTCTACTCCCGGACGCATCGTCGTCACCGCAGACGCCTCCGCCTTCGCCGACCTTCCCGGCGTCAGCGTGCGGCCGCATTGACCGGAAGCCGCCTCCGCTTGGCCCACGCCGGCGCGTCGCGCGGGTAGCGCCTCGCACCCCCGGGCCCGGCTTCGAGTGCAGTGATCGGGGAGGATGCCGCGGAGCCGCTCTGGACGCACAGCTCACGTCGTCTCTAGCGGCGGAAGCTCCCCCACGCCGCGGCGAGGCGGGCGACGCCTTCCTCCAGCTCGTCCGGGGGCGCGGCGAACGACAGCCGGATGCGGTGGTCGTGCGCGTGACCGGGTGACAGGGCCGCGGGCGTCGCCACGGCAACCCGGTAGCGGAGGGCGTGCTGCGCGAACGCCTCGCTGGGCCGGCCGATGTCGACCCAGAGCGAAAGGCCACCCTGCGGCTCGCGCCAGCTCCACGTGGGCAGCGCCCGCGCCAGCGCGCCGGCCAGCACGTCGTGGCGCCGGCGAAGCTCCTCGACGCGCCGCCGACGTAGTTCGCTCACCGGCACGGCCGCCAGGAGCCGCTCAGCCAGCAGCTGGCTCACCGCAGGCGTGCCGAGGTCCTGCGTGGCCTTCACCCGCGCGAAGCGCAGCGCCAGCGGCTCGGGAGCGCGCACGAAGCCGAGGCGCAAGCCGCCCCACAGCAGCTTGCTGAACGAGCCCACCACCGCGATCGGCGCCTGGGGCGCGTGCGCGGCGATCGGCGGCGGCGCCTCCACCCATGCCAGGTCTGCCAGCGCGAGGTCCTCCACCAACGGGACTCGATGCGCTGCAACCAGCGCGGCGATCCGCGCTCGGCGAGCCGCCGCGAGCACGGTGCCGGTGGGGCTGTGCACCGTCGACTGCACGTAGACCAGCGCCGGCCGGGCGGCCAACGCCGCCGCCAGCGCGTCGGGGCGGACGCCGTGGTGGTCGACGGGGACGCCAACGACCCGCGCCCCGGCTTGCAGGAAGGCGGCCAGCGCTCCGGGATAGGTCGGGTCGTCGACGACGACGGTGTCACCGGGGCGCACCCAGCAGGCGGCCGCCGCGCTGATCGCCTGCTGCGCGCCGGTGGTGATCACCACCTGGCGCTCGTCGGTGGGCAGGCCCCACGCCGTCACGTGAGCGGCGACCGCCCGCCGCAACGACGGCAGACCCCAGGGCGAGTAGCCGGTGTCCGGCACCACCGACAGCAGGTCCTCGGAGGCCAGCGCAGCCGGCGGGAGGCCGGACGCGTCGCGCAACACGGAGATCGACAGGTCCACGAGCTCGTACGTGGGGTCGCTGCGCTCCACCAGCCGGTGCACGAGCGCCGAGCCCTCCCGTCCGGGCGGCAGGGGCGGCTGGTCGCTCACCCGCACGTAGGTCCCGCTGCCCTGGCGGCGCTCGACGAGCCCGTCTGCGACGAGCACGTCGTAGGCGGCCACCGCGGTCCCGCGACCGATGGCGAAGGCCTCGGCCACGGCGCGCTCGGAGGGCAGCCGGGCCCCATCGGCCAACGCTCCTCGTTCGATGGCGGCGGCCACGGCCCGGGCGAACCTCCGGAACAGCGGGCCCGCTCCGTGCGACCAGGGCCCGAGGACCTCCACGAGCTCGGCAACGGCGCCATTGCGTCGAGAAGTGGCTCTGTGCGCGATGGGCCAGTTTCGCGACCCTCACGCTCATGGCACAACCGGACCTCCTCACCGACCCGACCGCCTCCACGCCCTTCGGCTCGGTCCTCGTGCCGCAGATGGCCACGGCGCAGTGGGACGGCCGCACCTGGGCGTCGCCTCGCCTGGAACCGCTGCGTCCGCTCGAGCTGCACCCTGCGGCCCACGTCCTCCACTACGCCAGCGCGTGCTTCGAGGGCCTGAAGGCTCATCGCGGCCACGACGGGGTCGTGCGGGTGTTCCGCATGGATCGCCACGTCGAGCGGCTGCGGCGCTCCGCCGAAGGCGTCGTGCTACCCGTCCCGTCCGCCGACCTCGTGGCGTCGATGATCGTGGACGTCGTGCGGGCTGCGCTCCACGAGGTGCCCGACCCGCCCGGCTCGCTCTACCTCAGGCCGACGCTGATCGGCACCGACCCCGCCATCGGCGCGGCGGGCCACCCCAGTCGGACCGCGTTGCTCTTCGTCCTCGCCAGCCCCGTCGGCGACTACTTCCCCGGCGGCATCCGGCCGCTGACGCTGGCGCTCGAGACCCGCCAGCCCCGCACCACGCCGCAGTTCGGCGCGGTGAAGGCCGGCGCCAACTACGTGATGGCCCTCGGCACCACGCTGCAGGCCGAGCGGCAGGGCGCCGACCAGGTGCTCTTCGCACCCGGCGGCGTGGTCCAGGAGACCGGCGCGTCGAACGTGCTCCTCCTCGACGGGGAACGCGTCGTGACGCCCGCACTGGACGCCGGCTTCCTCGACGGCGTCACCCGCGACAGCCTCCTCCGGCTGGCCCGCGACCTCGGCCTACAGATCGACGAGCGTCCGCTCACCGTGGAGGAGCTGCTGGCATGGGCGGACCGAGCCGACGCCGAGGCGGCGGTGTGCGGCACGGGCGCCGGGCTGGTGCCCGTGGGCGCCCTCCTCGTCGACGGCGAACGGGTCGACGTGGGCACCGGCGAGGTGGGCCCGACCACACGCCGCCTCCGCGACGCGCTGAGCGCTGTGCAGCGCGGAGAGCGTCCCGACCCCGACGCCTGGCTCACCCCCGTGGCGCCAGAGACCTGACGGACCGTCCGCACGCCAGTGGGGCGCCTACTGGTGACAGAGTGGTTCCGGCTGGGGGCGGGGAGGCCGGATGCAGGCACGAGGGCGGTCGCGCTGGGTGGCTGGCACAGCCATCCTCAGCCTCGGGGCGCTGGTGTGCCTCGCGGCGCCTCGTGCCTCTGCCGATCCGGCAGGACGGTGGGAGCTCGCCGGCGGGCCGGAGACCGGCTTCGGAGGGCAACCCACCGTCCTCCTCGGCACGGGCGAGGTGCTGTTCTTCGAGGACGGTGGGCAACCCCACCTCTACGCTCCAGAGCACAGGACCATCACCGCTGTCCCCGGCTATGAAGGAGGCAGACCCGGGCACTCGGCGACCTTGTTGCACGACGGTCGGGTGCTCGTCGCCGGAGGGGAAGGCCCCGATCTGGGCGGCGACTGCTGCATCAGCGTCACCGGGAGCACGGCGTCGTCCCTCTACGAGCCCTTGACGCGAGGCTGGGCGGCGACAGGCTCGATGTCGACCGGCTCCTTCGAACACACGGCCACCGTCCTCCTCGATGGCCGGGTGCTCAAGGTCGGAGGCGGGATCTCCCACGACGAGGAAGCCGTCGCCACCACCGACGAGGCCGAGCTCTACGACCCTGGAACCGGCGCCTGGACCCCTGCGGCGAGCGTGCCTGGGCCGCGGCGGGGCCACACGGCCACGCGGTTGGACGACGGGCGGGTGCTCGTGGTCGGCGGGATCGCCCTCGACCTCAGCGGCGGGTCGGTTCTGGCGGATCCGCCGGCAGCGGTCTTCGATCCCGCGACGGCGACCTGGTCGCCGGTAGCGGCGACACCACGAACCGGCCACACGGCGACCCTGCTCGCGTCAGGGAACGTGCTCATCGCCGGCGGTGCCACCTGCGTGGGCCTCTTCGGGACGTGCGTGACGCTTTCGTCGTCGGAGCTGTTCGATCCCGAGACCGGCATGTTCGAGCCGGCCGCTGGGATGGTCGAGGCGCGGGAACCCCACGCCGCTGCGCTCCTGCCCTCCGGACATGTCCTGGCGACCGGAGGCGGACCGCGTGACTCCCTCGAGGTTCGCGTGGAGCGGACGACCGAGCTCTACGACCCTGCGACCAACGTCTGGGTGCCTGGTCCCAGCATGGGCTTCCCCCACCTTGCGCACTCGGCGACGGCACTCACCGATGGACGGGTCCTCGTCGCCGGTGGGAGCTTCGCGGTCCCGGCCGAGGTCTTCGTCCCTGTGATCCCGGTGATGCCGGCGCCCGTCGAAGCGTCGAGGTTCGTCCCGTTGGCGCCGGCACGGATCCTCGACACCCGCATCGGGTTGGGCGCCGCCCTCGCCCCGGTCGGTGACGACGCCCAGATCGACCTGGAGGTGGCGGGGCGCGCCGGCGTCCCGGCCGACGCGGTCGCCGTGGCGCTGAACCTCACGGCAACGAACGCCACCGGTCCCGGCTACGTCACGGCGTGGCCGGCGGGGGAGCTGCGCCCGATCGTCTCCACCCTCAACCTCGAGCACGCCGGTCAGACGATCCCCAACGCAGCCATCGTCCGGCTCGGCGCTGGGGGCCGGATCAGCCTCTACGCGCAGACCTCCACCGACCTCGTCGCTGACATCTCGGGTTACTGGCTGCCGAGCGGCATGGCGTCGGAAGGTCGCTTCGTGCCGCTCAACCCGATGCGGGTGCTCGACACGCGCGACGGCAACGGGGCGCCCCGCCAGCCCGTCGGCGACAACAGCACGCTCCACGTGCAGATCACCGGGCGCGGCGGTCTCCCGAGCGAGGGGATCGGCGCCGTCGCGCTGAACGTGACGGCCACTGGCACCACGGGACCTGGCTTCGTGACCGTGTGGCCCGGCGGCCCGAGGCCGGAGGTCTCGACCTTGAACGTCGAGGCCGCAGGCCAGACCATCCCCAACTTCGCCATCGCCCCGTGGGCGCTGACGGGCGCATCGCCCTGTACACGCAGACCGCGATGGATCTCGTCGCCGATGTCGCGGGCTACGTCACCGACGTCACCGCCAGGCCAAGCGTTGAGGGGCTGTTCGTCCCACTCACGCCGACGCGGCTGCTCGACACTCGGGAACGATCGCAGCGCGGTGGCCTCTACACCGCGGCGGAACTGGTCGGCGGCTACCGCGCCGACCTCGTCGTCGCCGGCAACCGCTCGGTACCCGGAAGCGACGTCGGAGCGGTTGTCGCCAACGTGACGGCCACGAGCTCCACGGGCCCAGGGTTCATCACGGTCTACCCGGCGGTGACCGTGCGGCCGAACGCCTCGCATCTCAACGTCGATCGCGCCGGTCAGACGATCCCGAACCTGGTTGCTGCCCGTCTGGGCCACGCGGGAAGGGTCTCTCTGTTCGCCCAGCGCGACCTCGACCTGATCGTCGACGTGAGCGGCTACTTCACCGGCACCCCGGCGGCGGCGGAGCGCGGTGTGCCCGTCGAGCCTCCCGTCCCCCTGCCTGCGGTACGAGCACAGGGCTTCGGGCGGCCCCCCGGGGGGTAAGGAGTCGCCCCATCAAGCGCACCTCGGTCGTACCCCGCCTGCTGTCCAGCCTCTGGTTCATCCCCGTCATGTGCGTCGTGGCGGGGGTGCTCCTCTCGCTCGGCACGATCGCCATCGACCGGGCGCTCGACTACGACGTGGTGCCGCGCTGGATGACGGGCGGGCCCGACTCCGCCCTGGCCATCCTCGAGACGATCGCGACGTCCATGCTGTCGCTGGCCACCTTGGTGCTGACCATCACGATGGTGGTCGTCCAGCTGGCCATGGGGCAGTTCTCGCCGCGCATCGTGCAGAACTTCCTGCGGGACAAGCCCAGCCAGATCGCCATCGGGCTCTTCGTGGCCACCTTCGCGCACGCCATGTTGAGCATGCGGGAGGTCCAGTTCGACGGCGAGGGGCAGGTGCCAGGGATCGCCATCGCCGTCGGCTACGCGCTGGTCATCGTGAGCATCGCCATGCTCGTGATCTACGTCGAGCACATCGGCCGCTCGCTGCGGGTCTCGGCGCTGATCGAGCTGGTCGGCACCGACACCCGCCGGCTGCTCGACCGGCAGTACCCCGAGCAGCTGCCGGCCCCTCCACCCGATCCCCACGTCGTCCCCGCCAGCCGCTCCGGCGTCGTGACCGCCATCGACCGGGAGCACCTGGTGCGGGTGGCGAGCGAGGCCGACTGCGTGCTCCACGTCGTCCCGTCGCTGGGCACCTTCGTCCCGGCGGGCTCGCCGCTGGTCACGATCGAGGGCGACCCGGCAAGGGTCGATCACAGGGCCGTCGAGCGGGGCTTCACCTGGGCGCTCGAGCGGAACCTGGACGAGGACATCGCCTACGGGTTCCGGATGCTGGTCGACGTCGGCGAGAAGGCGCTGGCCGACTCGCCCTTCCTCGACCCCACCACCGCGGTGCAGGCACTCGACCGCCTGCACGACGGCCTGCGCCAGCTCGCCACCCGGGCGTTCCCCGACGGCCGCTGCCTCGACGACGCCGGCCGCGTGCGCGTCACCGTCCCCGTGATGACCTGGGAGGCCTACGTCCACCTCGCCTTCGACGAGATCCGGCTGGCCGGCGTCGAGTCGCCCCAGGTGAGCCGCCGCCTGGTGGCCGCGCTCACCGACCTCCTCGACGTCGCGCCACCGGAGCGCCGCGACGTGCTGGTCGAGCAGCTCGAGCTGGTGCGGGGGGCGGTGCGCGACGCGCCCCGGGACGTCCGCGACCAGCGCGTGGCGGTGGCCCCGGACATGCAGGGCATCGGCGTGCGGGCGGGCGAGGACGGGCAGCGGGACTGAGTCCAGGACGTATCCGGCGGCCCACGCCGGGCTCGACAAGGCATGCCTACGACTCGGCGCTCCCGTTGGCTGGCCCTGCTCCCCGGGGCCGCCCTCGCCCTGCTCGCCCCGTTGGCCGCCGCCGGTCCCGCGGCCGCGGCCGATCCCCCTGCGGTCGAGGCCTTCTGGCTGATGGACGGCGGCACCGGCGCCCGCGTCACCCAGCTGGCCGACTACGACACCATCGACCTGGCCTTCGCACCGGCGCAGCTGTCGCTCGACGTGGACGTCAACGACGCCACCGACAGCGTGGTCTACGAGGTGGACGGCGCCTGGTTCCGCACCGAGTCCGGCTTCCCCTACACGCTGGGCGGCGACAGCGGCGGCAACGTCAACCCCGTGCCGGGCCTGCGCTCGCCCGGCTGGATCACGATCAGCGCCACGCCGTGGAGCGAGGACGGCGGCACCGGCGTGGCGGGCGAGACGCAGGTGCTCCACCTCTACCGGCGCCTGCCCGACTTCGTGGTCTCGTCCACCGCCGACCGCCATGACGCCGTCCCCGGCGACGGCACCTGCCGACCGGCGCCGCTCGGCTTCACCGCGAAGGTCGAGCTCGACACGCACACCCTGGTGCCGTTCGAGCCCACCCTCAGCAGCTCGGCGCGCGTCGAGCCGCTGCGCAGCGACATCCGCGCCCAGTGGCTCAAGCTGCGCGGCATCGACGTGGCGCACCGCCCGCCGGTGGTCGACGGCGGCGGCCTCACGACGGTCCCCGGCCAGCGCACGGGCTGCTCGCTGCGGGCCGCCATCGAGGAGGCCAACGCCCTGCCCGGCGCCCAGACCATCTCGGTGGACGGCCGCGTCGGCACGTACGCCCTGACCAAGGGCGAGCTCGTGATCACCGACGACGTCAACCTCTACGGCTACGAGCGACCGGTCGTCGACGCGCAGCAGCAGTCCCGCGTCCTGCGCATCGACGGCGGTGAGGGCGGCGACCTGCTGGTGAACATCGACGAGCTCGACCTCGCCAACGGCCAGGTGAGCACCTTCGACCGCGGCGGCGTGGTGTTCGTCCAGGGCGCGCTGCTGCAGCTGAGCGACAGCGTGGTGCGGGGCGGGCGGGCCAACTTCGGCGGCGGCATCTACCTCCAGGCCGGCGGCGACCTCACCATGAGCCGCAGCACCGTGCGCGACAACGTGGCCGGCACCCCGGAGACCTTCGGCGGGGGCGGCGTGACCCAGCGGGGCGGCGGCATCTACAACCTCGAGGGCAACGTCACCATCCGCGCCAGCGCCATCGTCGACAACCTGGCGGTGCGCGGCGGCGGCCTGTCCAACAAGGGCGGCCTGATGGAGGTGGAGAACTCCTCGGTGCTCGACAACGAGGCCGTGTCGTGGGGTGGCGGCATCGAGAACCAGGGCAACGGCGGCGAGACCGGCCTGCTGCACCTGAGCTTCACCACCGTGGCCGGCAACGCCGCCGGCACCTCCATGGCGGACGGGGCCGAGTGGCGGCGCGGCGGGGGCCTGGCCACCGGGTGGCCCGGCACCGCCACCCCGGCCACCACCTTCGTGGCCAACTCGATCGTGGCCGAGAACACCCTCGGCGGCTGGCCGGCGGACGACCTCAACTCGCCCGACTGCGTCACCGTCGGCGGCGGGTCGTCGGTGTCGTACCGGGCCAACGTGGTCGGCGTGCTCGACCCGGGGTGCGGCCTGGCCGACTACAGCTGGGGCACCACCGCCTGGATCGAGCACGGCACCCTCGACGACCCCCTCGATCCGGGCCTGACCGGCCGGATCAACGCCTTCCGGCCGTACCGCAACCTCCTCCCCGGCAGCGTGGCCCTGGACGGCGGGGCCGGCCCCGGCGCCACCCTGTACCCCTGCCCTGAGGTGGACGTGCGCGACCAGCCGCGGCCGGCGGGCCAGGGCTGCGACATCGGGGCGGTCGAGCGGCAGTAGCCCGGCGGGCGACGCCCCGCCGCGTCGCCCCCGTTCCCTAGGCTGGCCCGATGGCCCGCAAAGGACGACACCCCAAGGGCGGTCGCGTCACGCCGAAGGGCACCCGACCCGCGGGGTTCGAACCGCGCCGGCGCGACGACGGATGGGTCACCGAACCCGACCCCTGGCCCGATGTCGACCTCTTCGTCGACCTGCGCGAGGCGCTGCAGGACGAGGAGCCGCTGCGCCTCCTGACCCTGGCCAGCTCGGTGCTCACCCTCTACGACCCCCGTGAGCGGCCGCCGTTCGGACCGAGGGACGAGGACCCCGAGCTCTCCCGGGAGGTCTTCCTCGACTCGATGATCAACGTCGACCGGGTGGAGACATCAGGCCTGCTGGCTGCCGTGGCCGTGCTGACCGACGACGAGGTCGAGCGCCACCGGATCGGTCAGGTGCTCCTCGGGCGCCCCCACCGCCTGCCCACCTGGCTGGCACACCTCGACAAGGCCGAGGTGCACCGCACGGCGGTGATGACCGACGTGTTCGGCGACGGCGAGAACGTCCTGGTTGACGTGCGCCTACCCACCGGCCACGAGCTCACCGCGGTCGCCTACGTCGACCACAACCTCGGGACGGTGGTCAAGGACGCCTTCGTCATCCCCGTGGGCGTGGACGGCCTGCGCGCGCAGATGCGGACCGAGCTCTCCGACCCCCAGCTCTCCCTCGACGACCTGCCTCCGGCCGATGCCCGGGCCCGCCTGGACGAGGCCATCGACCACGGGGCCACCATGTTCCCGCCCTTCGAGACCGACACCTGGCCCGCCTGCCGGCCGCTGGTCGAGTGGATGGTCCGGCGCCTCCCCGAGGGCGGCCGGGGCTACGAGCGGCCGGAGTGGTCGCAGGCGGCCCGCGCGGAGCTGATCGAGCGGTTCCTGGCGTCGTCGTTCGCCGCCGGCTTCGACGACGACCAGCGCGACCTCGCCGACACGCTGGTGTGGTTCGGCTGCGACTACGGGCCGGGCGACCCGCTCCGGTGGAGCCCGGTCGCCGTGGAGATCGTCCTGGCCGACTGGATCCCTCGCAAGATCGTCGCTCCCGTCGAGCACCTCGCCAAGGCGCCCTCCGTGCTCCGCGCCTTCATCGCCTTCGCGCACGCCGAACGAGCCATGCCGCCGGACCTCACCGCCGAGACGCTCGCGGCGGTCGACGAGTGGGAGGACGACTACCAGGCCACCATCCGCACATCCCGGCCCCAGGGGGTCGACGCCATCCTGGCCGCGATGGGTGTGCCCGGGACGGACGAAGCTTGGCTGGGTGCCGACGACGAGGGCGAGGACGAGGACGAGGACGAGGACGAATGGTTCGCGAGCGACCTCGAAGAGCGGGTCGGCGGCCCCGAGGCGCTGGACACGCTCGACGACGCACCGCTGCCCGACGAGCCGTTCGACTGGGCCGCCGTCCCCGGCGACCTCACCGAGCGGGTGGGCGAGGTCCTGGCCATGTGCGACCGGTGCTGCGACGACCTGTTCGACGTCGAGCACCGCACCGCGGTGCGGCGCGTCCTCGCCCGAGTGGCTCGCGACGGCGGCGACGCGCTGCGCCGCCGTGGCCGGGCCGACACCGCTGCGGCCGCGCTGTGCTGGGCGGTGGCCAAGGCCAACGGCTCGCTCTCGCCGCGGTCGGGCGGGCTGACGCAGAAGGCGCTCGTGGCCCACCTCGGTGTGCAGGGCAGCCCCTCGTCGCGTGCCGCCACCCTGCTGGAGGCCGCGGGGTTCCCCAGGGTGAGCCCCTACGCGGTGAGGCTGGGCTCCCCCGCCTACCTGGTGGCCGCCGAGCGACGTCGGATCATCGACCAGCGCGGGCGCTTCTCCTGACGATCAGCTCGCGCCCGTCCGTCAGAAGACGTGCATCTTGCCGAGCAGGCTGAAGGTGTCGTCGACCGACTCGAGCAGGTCCTTGTTGTGCTTGATCATCAGCGTGCGCATGTACACCCGCAGCCACTGCCGGTACATGAACGCCTCGTACCGGGCGAAGACGTCGTCGATCGACTGCGCCCGGTTGGCGAGGTGGCGAGCGAGCACGAAGGCGGCTTCGAGCCCCAACGAGATCGACTGGAAGTACGGCGATCCGAGCGCGGCGTCACCCAGCAGGAGGACGGAGCTGTCGGCCAGCGGGTGGTCGATCCCGGAGCTCCGCCACGCCTGGGTCGTGACGTGCCTGGCCCGGTAGAGGTCCAGCGGGATGCGCACGATCTGCAGGTCGCTGACGACCTGGCCGTGCGACTCCGCCCTGACCTTGTCGATGAAGCGGTCGATCGTGCGGGCCACGGCGGGGAACCGCTCACGGAGGCAGGCGGCGTCGCAACTCGCCGGCATCGCCTCGAACTCCTCCTGGCTGATCGTCACGATCCCCGTCACGTGGCTGACCGAGCCGTCGTAGTGGGTGCGCTTCACGGCCGGGATGAACTTGTGCTGGGCGTTGTCGACGTTCTTGTAGTACTTGCAGTACTCGTTGCACTGGTAGTCCCGGTCGTACAGGAACGTGACGACCAGCGCGTACTCCATCCGGAAGCGGGTGGTGTTGCGCCCGGGCTCTGACAGGTCGTCGCCGGGGAGCAGGAGGTCACGCAGCAGCGACCGGGAGCCCGTGCAGTCGACCAGGACGTCGCCCGGCGCCAGCGCGGCCAGCGCCTGGTCGGCGTCGAGGGCGCCCGCCACCCGCTCCACCGTGCCCGTGCGCCGCGACGCGATCAGCTCGCTGAGCGAGTGCTCGATGGTGTTGAGCGGGACGAAGCCGCGGGTCCAGTCCTCCAGGAGCCCGCGCAGGTCGGGCGAGATCGTGCGCCGGAACGCCAGCCCCTCCTC
>Ga0180215_1001597_pt1 | contig 24616 bp, 23 predicted proteins | sample eDN3rd37CBELigBY_FD_128871 | JGI IMG/M metagenome (GOLD analysis project Ga0180215, IMG submission 128871) | Enriched backyard soil microbial communities from Emeryville, California, USA - eDNA 3rd pass 37_C BE-Lig BY (version 2) (version 2) | ecosystem: Environmental > Terrestrial > Soil >...
AAATCAAATTCGCCTGTCGAATTTGCGTCCGGATTTTTTTCGAGCTCGCTCGAAAAATTACCTTTAAAAAATCCGTGACATCCGCCGGAGGCTTAACTTCATTCAGCCGGGGTTTGAACCCCCACTGAATCAACGAGCAGTGTGCATTCATACCCCACTTATAGAAGTGGAGGACTTCTGCTGAATGAAGTTAAATAAGGCGTAAGTTTCCCTACTTATAAAGCAAAGAATCTTACGCCATACATTTTGATATTTCCCCTTATTATTTAAACCAGCCCTTTTCTTTCGACCTCTTAATTGCTTCAATCCGATTTTTTACTTCCAATTTATCCAGAATGGTAGAAATGTAGTTTCGTACTGTCCCTGATTTAATCCTAAGCTCATCAGCTATTTCTTTTGTGTTTTTTCCATCTGCCACTAGCTCTAACACTTCTTTTTCTCTTTCGGTTAAGGGATTCTCTTCACTATAAAAATCATCCATTAGTTCTGGTGCGTACACCCTTTTTCCAGCCATTACACTACGAATCGTATTTGCTAATTCCTCACTTGGACTATCCTTTAATAGATACCCTCTGACACCTGCTTTTAATGCACGCTGAAAATACCCTGTTCGAGCAAACGTTGTTAAAATAATGACTTTACATCCAAGTCCATTTAGCTCTTCAGCAGCTTCAAGCCCACTCTTGATGGGCATTTCGATGTCCATAATGCACACATCCGGTTTATATTTGTGCACAAGTGAAATGGCTTGTTCCCCGTTACTAGATTTCCCTACCACTTCCATATCTTCTTCCAAATTCAATAAAGAACCAAGAGCTCCTAGCATCATTTGTTGATCTTCAGCTATTACAATACGAATCATTTATTTGCACCTCTATCTATTCTGTTTGTTTTACGACTTTCGGCACTTTAATGATCAATGTCATTCCATTATCAGATACCATTTCCAATGAACCATTTACAAACTCTAATCTTTCCCTCATCCCTAAAATCCCATTTCCTTTATCATTAAGATCTTTCGTAACAAGCCCGATTCCATCATCTTTTACTGTAATAACAATTTCTTTGCTTGATTGCTGAAAAGTAATGCAGCAATCAGTGGCTCGGCTATGTTTTACCACATTTGTAACTGCTTCCTTTAGACACATACTTAATATATTTTCTAAAAATAACGAAACATTGGATAAAGAGTTTTCACCCTCGAGTGTTACCTTAATTTCTGCAGCAGCAAGTATTTGTTTAATATGGATTATTTCCTCTTTCAGCCGCGTGCCACGCATATTTGAAACCATCTTCCTGACCTCGTTAAGTGCTGTTCTTGCTGTATGTTGAATATCTTTTAACTCAGCACGTGCCTGCGTGGGATCTTTATCTAAAATTTTTCTTGCCAAATCACTCTTTAAGCCAATAAGAGAAAGCTTTTGACCTAATGTATCATGAAGATCGCGTGCAATCCGCTGCCGCTCTTCCTGTACAATTAAATCTGAAATTCTTTTGTTTGCAAATGCCAGCTGTGCTTCTAACTGCTCCCGTTTTTTTCGATTATAGATACTAAAAGGCATTAATATTACACTAATCCAAATAATCACGATAAATGGCAATTGTTTTAAAAACAACTCATCTTGAATAATGAAATTATAATTAATTGCAACAGTTGAACTAACTAAATGGATCACATAAAAGGTAATAAACGCGACTTTATTTTGGAAGTTTCCAATCAAGTAAGCAAGAAAAAAAGCAAAATAAACATAACCTAAAAAACTTGTCATTGTAATAGAAATGATGATAAGTAAACCCGTCCATAAATATTTCAACCAGCCATTTGAAACAAAAGCGAATCGATAGGAAACAAAGAAGAAAATAGATAACACAATTCCTGTAACAATTTCCGCTATCGATGACCATTGAAAAATAAAATAAAATGGTAGTACAGCAAACAGTGCCCAAATATATGGGGATACACCTGTACTGCTAGAAAATAACTGCAATCTTTTCTTCATTCATATACCTCTTTATATAGGATAGCTACATCATATCAAAAGTAAAGAAGGAAGTCTTAAAATAAACTTCCTTTACTCAACCATCTTATGAGATATTTTTTGCCTTACAACTCTTTTTTTGATTTCCCGGAAGCTGACAAACTGTTTATTTCCTTCATCCCATAGTCGATAATGAATAGCATGAAGGCTTGAGCGAATGGTTATTGTAGGAACAGACTTTAACGGTGTATTTTGCTCATGTACCTCTTCAAGAAAATAATTTGGTACCCTGGGGCTTAAATGGTGTACATGATGATAACCGATATTTCCCGTTAACCACTGCAGGATTTTTGGCAGCCTATAAAAAGAACTGCCCTCGACCGCTGCTTTAACAAAATCCCAGTTTTCTTCGTGTTCAAAGTATGAATCCTCAAAATGGTGTTGAATATAGAATAACCATATTCCTAATGAACCTGAGATAAACAAAATCGGTGCCTGAACCAATAGAAATGCCTGCCATCCTATAAGCCAACACATATAACTATATAGCATCGTAGCTAAAATCGTTGTGAGATATGTATTTATCCGTTCTTTCATTCTTGCACCTTTCCGATTAAAACGATTCGAAATAAAAAATAAATAAAAAGGTCCTAATCCAAACATGACAATTGGATGACGATACAGGCGATACGCAATGCGCTGCCAAAAAGTCGCATTACAATACTCTTGAACGGTCATAACCCAAATATCACCTGTTCCACGTTTGTTTAAATTACTGCTTGTAGCATGGTGTATATTATGACTATGTCTCCATTGATGATAAGGAAACAGTGTTAGAATTCCTGTAAAAGTCCCGATGATTTCATTTGCTTTTTTATTTTTAAGAAACGATTGGTGACAGCAATCATGAAAAATAATAAAGATTCGAACTAGAAAACCAGCCGCTAATAATGTTACCAATAATGTTATAGTATATGAAACAGAAAGGGTTTCATATGCAATGTACCATAGTAGAAAAAAAGGAATAATTGTATTAAGCAGCTGGGTCGTACTATTTCTAAGGTTTGATTTTTCAAATGGTGCAATTGTCCTCTTAAGTTCTTTTTGTATCTCTTTTGTCATACTCTTTTCTGCCTCCTATTATACACAGGATAACTAAATGGTTTGCAACCTTATTATAAGGAAGAAAAACCACCTATTGAAGTCAATCCTGTTATAGACTGAATATAACAGGTTAACATTTGAATTAGTCCCGCACTTTATTAAGTTTAATCAAAAATAGTTTGTTCTTGTTTGGAAAAAATATAACTAAAAATCCAACTTGGGAAATAAATGGAAAGAAAAAAAGCCTTACGCATAAAGCGTAAGGCTTTTTTTGAGCTGATTAATATACAGACATATATTGTTCTCTCTCCCATGGATGTACCTGGGTGCGGAACATATCCCATTCAATTTCTTTTGCTTCAATGAAATGTTCGAAAATATGCTCACCTAGAGCAGAAACAATTACTTCATCTGTTTTCAAGATTTCGATTGCTTGAGCTAATGTTGCTGGGAGATCAGTAATCCCTTCAGCAAGTCTTTCTTCCTTGTCCATCGCGTAGATATTGCGGTCAACTGGTGCTGGAGGAGTCAACTTATTCTTCACTCCATCAAGTCCTGCTTTTAATAGGACAGCCAAGGCTAAATATGGATTTGCAGCTGGGTCAACGCTGCGTACTTCAACACGTGTGCTTAAACCGCGGGAAGCTGGAATACGAATTAAAGGTGAACGGTTGCTTGTTGACCATGCAACATAGCAAGGTGCTTCGTAACCAGGAACTAGACGCTTATAAGAGTTTACTGTTGGATTTGTAATAGCTGTAAATGGTTCAGCATGCTTTACAATCCCAGCAATAAATTGACGAGCAGTATCGCTCAACTCTAAATCAGCTTTTGGATCATAGAAGACATTTTCACCGTTATTGAATAAAGACAAATTACAGTGCATACCTGAACCAGCTAGACCAAATAATGGCTTTGGCATAAATGTCGCATGTAAACCATGCTTTCGAGCAATAGTTTTTACAACTAATTTAAATGTTTGGATGTTGTCACAGGCTGTGATAGCATCTGCATATTTAAAATCAATCTCATGTTGTCCCGGAGCAACCTCATGGTGAGATGCTTCAATTTCAAAGCCCATTTCTTCAAGTTCAAGTACAATATCACGTCGGCAGTTTTCACCAAGATCAGTAGGAGCTAGATCAAAGTAACCGCCACTGTCATTAAGCTCTAATGTTGGTTCACCTTTTTCATCTAGCTTAAATAAGAAAAACTCAGGCTCAGGTCCAAGGTTGAAATCAGTGAATCCTAGCTCTTCCATTTCTTTTAATACTCTCTTTAAATTACTGCGCGGGTCACCTGCAAATGGTGTTTGATCTGCATTATAGATATCACAGATAAAACGAGCAACTTTCCCCTTTTCAGCTGTCCAAGGAAAAACTACGAAAGTATCTAAATCAGGATATAAGTACATATCAGATTCCTCAATACGAACAAATCCTTCAATTGAAGAACCATCGAACATCATTTTATTATCAATGGCTTTTTCAAGTTGACTGACTGGAATTTCAACGTTCTTGATTACACCTAGAATATCAGTAAATTGAAGACGGATATATTTAACGTTTTGTTCTTTACACATACGTCTAATATCATCTTTTGAATACTTTGCCATGCTTTAATTTCCTCCCTATAAATCGAACATTAATTAATTTAATTACTACAATAATAACGGTAAACATTGAATCAGTATCATGCTATCACCAATTAAATTCGATATCAACCATACCCTGCAATCATTTTAGTGAAAGAAGCGGTACATATCTCCTTGGCGTGAGTTTGGACGATTGAATCGACCAGCATTTGTTAGTTCTTTTCTTAACAGCTTTCTTATTTCTTCGTTTGAAAGCTCCCTCTTCTCTTTGATTGCTTGTTTTTGCAATTCATGTTCGATTGACTGCTCTTCTTTCACAGCAAAAATTTGTTTAATTCCTGCTAGGTTTACACCCTGATCAATCAAATCTTTAATTTCCAATAAGGTATCAATATCATTCAAGGAATAGAGTCGGCGATTTCCTTCGCTTCTTTCTGGATTTACTAACCCGTGTTCCTCATAGTAGCGAATTTGCCGAGCAGTTAGATCAGTAAGCTGCATCACTGTCCCCATTGGAAATAGCGGCATTGAGCGACGTATTTGACTTCCTGTCATTGGCTTTTCCCCATTTCCTTTTCATTTACTTTATGCTGTTATTATATTCCTTGTCAGAAAAGTTGTCAATCAAATGTAAGAAATTATTACATGAATTTTATTCTTTTCTTACTAGAGCAATTGTTTATTAACATAATAATATACAAGAATACAGGTGTAGCAAAATTATCATAGGTATACGCCGTTTAAATTCATACTTGCACCTATGATATTTTGCACCATATACTATTGTAGTTTTTGATTAGGAGGTCAAAATATGTATTCTATTCACTATCCATACTATACTGAACAAAGACAAACAAATAAGTTAATAAAGGATATTGAAAAAGCGATTAATGGTGAATATAGTGCCATTCAGTGCTATGAAAAAATTGCCCAATTAGCACGTACAGAAAAAGAAAGAACACAGATTCTTGAAATTCGCGAAGATGAACAAAAACATTATAATCAATTTGTTCAAATCTATAGGCAATTAACAGGTAAACAGCCTCAACCAAAGGTAACTGAAGATTGCCCGAACTCATACCGTAAAGGGATTGAGATGGCTTTGAGGGATGAGCAGAAAACGGTAGATCTTTATTTGGATATTGCAGACAATAGCAATCATCCATTTATGAAGGAAGTTTTTAGACGAGCTGCAGCTGATGAACAAAATCATGCTGTATGGTTCTTGTATTTTTTAGTAAATCTTAATTGGCTTCGATCTTAACCTCTCCGTTCTCATACTACTTTTCTTATTTAAATAAGGGAGAATCGTGTCCTGTCGATTCTCCCTTTTTATCCAACTACTTCTTTTCGCTTTAACTCAACTTCAGCCGCATATTTGCTCCGTTAACATAAATTATATATGCAGCAATTCTTTTTCAAGTAATGAATTTAAAGCAATACAAATGGCCATTTTGACATGCGAGTACGTTAATCCACCTTGAACATAGGCAACATATGGGGGTCTAGTTGGTCCGTCAGCAGTGAGCTCGATACTCGCTCCTTGAATAAATGTGCCAGCAGCCATAATAACATCATCCTCATACCCTGGCATATATGCTGGGTATGGTGTTACATGTGAATTTATTGGTGATGCAAATTGAATGGCCTGGCAAAAGGCAACCATTTTATCTCGATCGTCAAACTGAACTGATTGAATCAAGTCCGTACGCTTGCTGTCCCATAATGGATTGGAATTCATCCCAAAGCGATCAAGCATGGCAGCTGTAAATACCGCTCCTTTTAAAGCTTGGCCGACGACATGTGGCGCTAGAAAAAATCCTTGATACATTTCCAACAGACTGTATAGTGAAGCTCCTGCTTCTGCACCAATTCCTGGTGAGGTCAGACGATATGAGCAGGCGTCAACCCAATTTTGTTTTCCAACAATGTAACCACCTGTTTTAACCAAGCCGCCGCCTGGATTCTTAATCAATGAACCAGCCATTAAATCAGCGCCAACATGACAAGGTTCCGTATCTTCGACGAATTCTCCGTAGCAGTTATCGACAAATACAACGACTTCGGGATTAATTTCCTTTACATATTGAATCATTTCTTTAATTTCAGCAATGGTGAAGGAAGGACGTGTTGCATAGCCCTTTGAACGTTGGATTCCGATCATTTTTGTATTGGCCTTCATCGCTTGTGCAACTGCCTCAAAATCTATCCTCCCATTCTCGCATAAATCAACACTTTGGTATGTGATGCCGAATTCCTTTAAGGAACCTGACCCACTTCCACGTAGACCCACTATTTCCTCGAGAGTATCATATGGTCTACCAGTTATGTATAAAAGTTCATCTCCCGGTCTCAAAATACCAAATAAAGCGATAGAAATAGCATGGGTTCCTGAAATAATCTGAGGTCTTACAAGACCAGCTTCGGCACCAAACACTTCTGCATATATTTTTTCAAGTGTATCTCTCCCGAAATCATCATAGCCATATCCGGTAGATGGAATAAAATGAGAATCACTTACTTTATTTTGCTGAAAACTTTTCAGTACTCGAAATTGATTCCTATCTATTCTTTCATCAATTTCAGCGTGAATTTCTTTAATTTGCTGCTCCACTTCTGCAACAAGCGGTTGTAATACTTCCCCATAAGTTAATGAACGAAACATGTCTTTCCCCTATCTCTTTACAGTATATTGTTGTATCTGCCCAACAATTGGATGATCTGATAACGAATACCCTTTACAGACATACCATTGTTTATCTTCATCAAATGACAATTCTCTAAGAATCGTTTCGTTTTTTAATTGTGATAGCAATTTCCCTTCAGTTGAAGGCACTTCTACATGATAATAATTCATCATGCTGATCATTTTAGTTTCAATTCCTTGTTTTAATGACAGACGATCATTTTCATCTAACGCACTAATTTGAATGGATTCATTTTTCGAAGATGGAACAAAATCCTGATGTTGGACATCCCTTTTATTATACACGGTAATCTGCGGAATTTGACCTTGTTCCAGCTCTTCTAATAATTCATTAACGGTTTTTTCGTGCTGAAAATAATCAGGATTAGAAGAATCGACAACATGCAGGATAAGATCGGCCTCCTTTACTTCTTCAAGTGTGGAACGAAAGGCGGCAATCAAGCTGGTAGGCAAATCCTGAATAAATCCTACTGTATCTGTCATTAGGACTGTGAACCCGCTTGGTAATATACATCTTTTTGTCATCGGATCAAGCGTTGCAAATAGCTGGTTTTCTTCAAGTGAGGACGCCTCCGTTAAACGGTTAAACAACGTTGATTTTCCTGCGTTTGTATACCCGACAATAGCAACCTGAAAGGCTCGGTTTTTCTTTCTTCTTTCGCGGTATCTCTCACGGTGATGGACAATCCCTTCAAGCTGTGTTTTGATGTCATGAATTCGATTACGAATGTGGCGTCGATCTGCTTCAAGCTTCGTTTCCCCTGGACCTCTTGTCCCAATCCCTGCACCAAGCCTGGAAAGCTGGGTACCTTGTCCGCCTAGACGAGGGAGTAAATATTGCAGTTGGGCCAGTTCCACCTGCAGCTTTCCTTCTTTTGATCTAGCTCTTTGCGCAAAGATGTCTAGAATTAATTGAGTTCGGTCGATTATTCTTGCCTCAATTTTCGAAGCGAGATTCCTCACCTGACTGGGAGATAATTCATCATTAAATATAACTAATTTAGCTTCAAACTCCTCAACAAGGGCTTTTAGTTCTTCTACTTTCCCTCTCCCTATATAGGTTGCATTATCAGCTCGTTCTCTTTTTTGGGTTAATTGAGACAAAACCTGTCCATTCGCAGTTTTTGTCAGAGATGCTAATTCTTCCATTGAATATTGGAAAGGCAAATCATCCTCTGTTGTTTGACAGCCGACAAGTATAACTCTTTCTTGTTCTTGCATTTGCTCCATCTTAACCCCTTCTTTCATTGTTTTTTTCATCATATCAAATATCATAAATAAACACTAATTTCCATTTAATCTAGGGTACTCCCTTTCTTTTTTTTATATTCTAAATCAGCCATAATTAATTATTTCTTAATATAACTTATTAATAAATAATTGTTATTAATAGCTCTTATTAATCTTGTATTTTCTATCCATTTGTCATTATAAACCGTATATACTCCATTTTCTTAAAAAATATGAATTTTCTCATAGATATAAATGGAAATTATAGTATAATAGAACCATAAGTTACACATATAAAGGGATTATACCCTTTTTTATATTATATGGGGGATTTATCATGAATGTTTTAAATGAAAACGAGTCACGATCATACTTATATGGTTCTTTAGATGTATGTGTATGGGAGATGAATCTCGAAAACCATACTATTACTTTTGTGTCTCCTTCAATAGAAAAAATATCAGGAATCTCTTCTGACAGACTCATACAATCCCCTTCACTTTGGAAGAATCTTATTTACCCAGAAGACATAAATATAGTTTCCCAGATGAAAGAAGACATAACCACTGGGAAACCTAACTTATATGAATATCGAATCATTCATCGCGATGGTGAAATCCGCTGGCTTATGAACCAAACCTTTTTCAAACACAAAAAGCACGCAGTAGGAATAACGATTAATATTACTGAAAACAAAGAATCTGAGTCTCGTTTAAAAACCAGTATGAAAAATCTGGAGGTTATTACGAATGCTCTGCATTTAACCTCTGAAGTGACGATTACTGATTCTAATGGTATCATCCTGTATGCAAATGAAAAGTTTTGTGATCTGTCAAAATACAGTAATGACGAATTAATTGGTCAAAACCATCGAATTATCAAATCAGGCTTTCATGATGATGAAGTCTATAAAGCCATGTGGGAAACCATCTTACAAGGTAAGGTTTGGCATGGTGAGATAAAAAATAGAGCTAAAGATGGGACTTTCTATTGGGCAGACAGCACCATTGTTCCTGTTTTAGATGAGGAAGGAATTCCCTATCAGTACATTGCAATTCGGAAAGATATTACAAAGAAGAAAGAATACGAAGCAACCTTACATGAATTAACTTTTCATCATCCCTTAACCCATTTACCAAATGGAAGAAGTATTGAATTACAATTAGATAAACTATGTCAGAAACAAGAAGATTTTGCCGTTTTAAATATTGGTATTGATTATTTTAAATATATTAATAATCACTACGGATATCAGATTGGAAATCAGGTATTAATTGAAGTATCGAACCGTTTAAAAACAATTAGGCAAACAACTGAAAACATTGTTTCTCATTTTAGCGGAGATGAATTTATTATTGTATTGAGAGATATGGAAGATACGAAAGAAGCTATTCAACTTGCTGAAAAAATTCTCCAAACGATTAATGAACCAATTTATATTAATGATGAATCCCTTTCGGTTACTGCTAGTATAGGGATAAGCCTATACCCATCTGATGGAAAAAATGGTGTTGACTTAATTGAAAAAGCAGGAATAGCGTTATCGAAAGGAAAAGCGATTAGAAAAAATCAATTTCACCTATTCCAGCATTTAATGGATATAGAATCATATAAGAAATTAAATCTGCAAAATGATATCAAAACAGCGCTTGAGAATAACGAGTTCTTTATTCATTACCAGCCAAAATTCGATACAGGAAAAAAGGTAATTGGCGCAGAAGCTTTAGTCCGTTGGGAACATCCTATATGGGGTACTGTGTCCCCCGATGAGTTCATATGCATTGCAGAGCAAACAGGATTAATTATCAAGCTAGGTGAATGGATTCTAAGAAGCGTATGTACGCAAATGAATGAATGGAAACAGAAGGGTGTACAGTTAATCCCTATTTCGGTTAATTTTTCACCAATCCAATTTTCTGACGAAGGGATTACTGATTACATCTTAAATATATTAGAGGAAACAAATATTGAGCCTGAATTACTTGATATTGAGATTACAGAAAATATTATCTTTGAAAGCTATGAAGACGTTTTGAAAAAAATGGCCATTTTAAAACAAAAAGGAATAATGTTTTCAATTGATGACTTTGGAACCGGTTATTCTTCCTTAAAAACATTGAAAAAATTAAATTTTGACCAATTAAAAATTGACCGATCCTTTATCAAGGATATACAATCAAGTGCTGACAGTCTTCAAATTACCAAAGCAACCATTCAATTGGCACATCAATTAGATATGAAGGTTGTTGCAGAAGGTGTTGAAAATATAAATCAGTTCACAATCTTAAAAGAGCATCATTGTGATTATATTCAAGGTTACTATCTGAGTAAACCCATCCTGCCAAAGGAATTTGAAGCATTAATTACACAAGGAAAGACTGCAAGAGCCGAAACCTTTGTAACCTTTAAAAAATCAGTTCCTAATCGTAGAGAGTTTTTTAGGATTCTATTTAAATATCCTCTTTTAGGATCTTTAACTATTCATCATTTACATGATAAGCCTCTTTCGATTGGGAGCAGCTCTATTCTAATTGAAGATATTGGAGCTGGAGGACTTTGCTATGTTTCCAATATAAAGTTTCCAATAAACAAGGAAATTATCTTAGATATCACAACCACATTATTTGATAAAAAACTATCTTTACGGGGAAAAAATGTGTGGTGCAAATCTGTTAATGACGGATTATTTCAATATGGATTCAAATTTAATCCTGAGGAGTTTGAAGAATATGGTATGGTTCCGCTAATGAATCAATTAAAAATAGAATATAACAAGGAATTGTTGCTCCCGGACTGTAGTTTTATTAAAATCACTGACCGTGCTCAATTCTTTCATCATTGATTGATCAAATAAAAAAAAGACTAAAAAAGCGCAAAATAGCCTGATAATATTATCTGGACTTTTTGCGCTTGTTAGCATTCAATGATATTAAGTACTATTTGGATAGAAACGGACGATCCCTCTGCCAAAATACAGTTACAGATACACCGAAAAACTCAGAGAGCTGCTGGCTTGAAATCATATCCTTTGTATCCCCAGAAGAAAATACTTCTCCTCTCTTTAACAGCAATGTCTTGTTAAAAACAGGCAATATTTCTTCTACATGATGTGTCACATAAATCATAGTTGGAGAGCCCGGATTTTTAGCGATATTTTGTATTGTTTCAAGAAGCTGCTCACGTGCAATAAAGTCTAACCCGTTTGTTGGCTCATCAAAAATGAGTAATTCAGGCTCTGCCATCAAGGCGCGTCCAATCAAGACTCGCTGTTTCTCCCCTTGCGACAATGTATTGTAATTCCGGTTAGCATACTCAAAGCAGCCTAGTTGTTTTAATAGGTCAATCGCTTTTTCTCTCATCTCATTTGTCGGTCTTTCATATAGTCCGATTGAAGCAAATGCCCCACTTAATACAATTTCAAATGCATTATCATTGTTATGAAGCTTTTCTTGCAGAGCAGAAGAAACAAATCCAATCTTTTTACGCAGCTCTTCTCCAAGATACGTTTTACCAAATTTCTTTCCGAGCACTGTTACATTGCCGCTAGAAGGAAAATAAAAAGCATTAAGCATATTTAGGATTGCTGTTTTTCCTGATCCATTTAAGCCAAATAATACCCAATGCTCTCCCTTTTTAATATTCCAATTGATATTTTTTAATATCAAAGAACCTTCCCTTTTTAAAGAAACATTTTCCAGCTGTAATACCAACTTGATCTACCCCCTTATCCTTTTATTTTACAATTAGTTACTACTTGAATTGAAGTATTTTGTATGTTCTTGGTCTTACATAATAGAAAAAAGACGGTGTAAAGGTATTACAAACCTTTGAAACCGTCTAATAAACTCTCGCCTATTAATTTTCTCGTATTGATAGATGTGACCGTTTGTATTCATTTATTCTTAGACTTACAGTAATTTGCCTATATTATTCCATTTCTTTGAGGAATTCAAGAAAGGTCTCTTCCGAGATTACCCGAATCCCGTTTCTTTTTAATAAAGCAGCAGTTACACCATTTCCTGGTCTTTTATTTCCGTTAAACTCACCGCTATAAATCATTGTACTGCCGCAAGAAGGGCTTCGTTCTTTTAACACAACAACGGAAGCGTCTGCCTTTTGTACTACATTCAATGTATCGTATGCACCTTTCAGAAATTGCTCTGTCACATCCTTTCCGGTATTCGTCATTACTTTTGCATGTCCATCCAACACAGCTTCACCATCTCCTCCTACTATCTCAGCAGGCTCTCTTGGGATCGATAATCCACCGAGTACCTCAGGACAGACAGGAATCGCTTTCTGTTCATCGAATAACTTTTTAATTTTTACGTTTATATTATTGGATCCGTTATATTTAACATCAAAACCGGCAAAACAGGCACTCACTACGATCATTTCATCACCCACTTGTTTTATTCTGTTGTAATACAGAAATTTTATGTCCTACTTTCTTATTTTATCTTATTTTACCCTTTAGAAAAAAGGAGGAACGAGGATTTTAGGAAAGGTCTAATAAGGAAATGGACTAGAGGATTCAAATAATTTAGCGGTTGCGGACAAAAATATAACCCCGTAGTTTTTTCTAAAAAAAACATACAGGGTTGGTATGACGTCGCTATCTTTATCAGTTGTCATAAGATACTCCTAACTGGCGCACTTACTGAATTCAGTAAGCTGTTCGTCTGTTAATTGTTTAATAAATTGATGATAATTCATCGATTCCATTCCATACTCCTCACAAATTGTCTTATAATGTTCATATGCTTTTTGATACATTTCCATTTTTCATCCTCCCTTTTGTTATATAACAGTTTATGTTGATTATTAATAATATATAACAGATAAATGAAAAGTGTCAATGTTATTTTTGAATTTATCTAATAATTGAATAAAAAAGGGATTAAAGACTATCAAACATGCTGTTAATCGAACAACCACTAGTTATTATTTACCCCTATGATCATGAATGCGAATAATCAGTTTTCCAAATCCTTCAGCAAATGGCAGTACAAGTAAAGAACAAATCACATTAAATAAGACACTGATATGTGCAAGCTGTACATCTGCTGATGCAGCAAGCTGTGTCCCCCACTCTGAAAGGTTACCGATAAACGGAAAGAAAACGGCTACCCCAATCACATTGAGCCAGATATGAGCATATGCAGTTAACTTTGCTTCCCTTCCGCTCCCGATGGCAGCTAATAACGCGTCGACACATGTCCCTATATTTGAACCAAGTAAAATGGCTACCCCTGTATCAATCTCGATAGCTCCATGTGATAAAAAACCCATGATGATTCCTGTTGTAGCCGTGCTTGACTGAATGATTCCTGTTATAACAGCTCCTGCCAGTACACCTAAGAGATAACTTTCTTTCAGTGAAAGCAAAAACCTGTCTATGATGCCAATCTCCTTTAATGGCCCTGCTAAATACTCAAACCCCCCCATAGCCGTAAACAAAAAGAATATACCCAATAAAACCAGTCCGAAACTTTGAGGTTTCTTTTTCCCTGTAAACAACAACAGAAGGGACAAAACCATTAATGGAATCAGAAACGATTGAATATCAAAAGTAATAAGTTCAGCTGTAAAGGTTGTACCAATATTCGTCCCGAGAATAATTCCTATTGACTGAGGAAACGTAAGCATACCCGCTGCAATTAATCCAATCGTGATAATCATAACAGCTGAGCTGCTTTGCAAAATACATGTAACGATGATTCCTGCCAAAACGCCCTTCCAAGGTGTATTAGTTACTTTCGTTAACCATATTTTCAAAGAGTCACCCGATAAGTTTAACAGGCCTTTTCTTAACAGGGACATTCCAAAAATAAATAGACTTATTAATAGAATAAAAACAATCAGAACCAAGACCTCACCCCCTATACTATTCATCATATGGAAAGGCGATGTTGGACATGTCTAAAAGCTATTATTATCCAAAAAAACAGGAATCAGCTGGTTGATTCCTGTCTCAAATTCTATTAACTATTTATTTAATAAGCGGTTTCTACCGCAGAATTGAAATCAATTTCAAAACCAAGATCCTTTAACATTTGGTGATCATTGGAACTTTCCTGGCCTGCAGTTGTCAAATAGTCTCCAAGAAAGATTGAATTTGCCGCAAACAAGCCAAACGGCTGTAAACTTCGCAGATTCACTTCACGACCTCCCGAAATACGAATTTCCTTTGACGGATTTACAAAGCGCATGAGTGAAAGAACCTTTAAGCAATATCTTGGATTCAGTTCATCTGTCCCTGCTAGCGGTGTACCCTCTATGGCATGCAGGAAATTGACCGGGATGGAATCAGCATCTAATGCCTTTAAACTAAAAGCCATATCAACAACATCCTGTTTAGTCTCCTTCATCCCGATAATAACACCTGAGCACGGAGAAATGCCTGCTTCTTTGGCCATCTCAACCGTTTTTACTCTGTCCTGGTATGTATGTGAAGTGGTTATCGATTCATGATGGTTTTCAGATGTATTAATATTATGATTATAACGGTCAACACCTGCTTCCTTTAATCGAGCTGCTTGATCTGGATTTAATAATCCTAAGCATGCACAAACCGTTAATTGAAATTTTTCCTTTATTTCCCTCACAGCTGAAACAACCGTATCAATATCTTTATTACTTGGCCCACGACCGCTAGCAACAATGCAATATGTACCAACCCTCAGTTGATATGCATTTTTCGCCCCTTCAAGAATTGTCTCTTTGTCAATCATGCGGTACTTTTCAATTGGTGCACTCGAGATACTAGATTGCGAGCAATATCCACAATTTTCAGGACATAACCCTGACTTTGTATTAATAATTTTATTTAATTTCACTTTATTCCCGAAAAAATGATGACGAATCGTATAAGCGCCATTCAATAATTCAAGCAGCTCTACATCAGGCACTTGTAATATTTCCAATGCCTCATCATTCGTCAACACTTTTCCATTCAATACATCTATGGCAAGCTCTTTCCATTTCCCCATTTTTCATTCATCTCCCGAATAAATTTATGCACCTAAGTTTAAATGTTTAAATTGTCCTTTTGACAGCACCGATACTTTTAGTCGATGCGCCATGACTCCAGCAAACACAGCTAAAATGATATCCTTTGGCAGCGGAGCCAGCATCCATAACCAAGCAACCCCGTAGCTGAAACCTTCTGGTGCCTCAGCCCAGATTTTATATGAGAAATACATCCAATTGGTCCCAATCAAATAATTGATGGCTGTTGCGACCAATGATGCGGTTATAAATGAAGCCACGCTCTTTCTTTTTTCGACTATCTTTCCAGCTGCATATGCAGCAAGGATAAAAGAAAGAATAAATCCAAATGTTGGTTTGAATACCATGCCTAATCCGGCACCAAATTGAGCAAATACAGGGATCCCTACTAATCCTATAAATGCATATGTACTAGTGGTAATAGCACCTAGTCGACTTCCCAATACAAGACCTGCTAAAACAGCAAAAAAAGTCTGTAATGTTATAGGGACACCTCCAACAACCAAAAATGGAACAATGGTTGTTATATTGGCACCAACAGCGATTAAAACAATAAACATGCTGGCTAGTGTTAATTCAAGTGTTTTTCCTTTACGTTGCATAATTTCTCCTCCTTTAGTTTGCAATATAAAGATAATTTATAAATCTACCATATGTCAACTATATTTTTAAATTAGTTAACAAAAGAGTGTGATATTGAGAATTAACATGCCATCAAATCAAGTATAAATTGTAGAACCAAGTTAATTATTTGCCCCAATGTCCAATGTATGATAAGTTCGAGAGGAAGAATATTTTTCAGCCAAAATGTGGATAAATAATAAAATATTGGAGAAATTATATCAGGATGTAAAAAATATGTGTTGTTATAGCAGGAGGATAATAAAAGTGGATTTACATAGTAATATGGAGTTTGAAATGAAGAGTAGTTTTATCCCTAACTTTAGTAAGTCGGATACGTTAAAAATTATTGAAGTAACCGATGCGAGTGTTGTGATTCAAATGGATAATTCAGGTTGCAGAGGAGTTTTTCCAAAGGATTCTTTCAACTATTGGATACGCAAAAATTCATTAATCCAAATAAATGATCGTGAGGAAAAAACGTCTTAAATCAAATAATCAGTTAAAAGTGAATTTCTTTTACTATACTCAAATCGAAAAGCAACAGTCTTTTAGCAAAGGCTGTTGCTTTTTTTTCTCTACCAATTTGAAATTGTAATAAAAAAAACAGGAGTTCTCCTTAAAGAGAGCTCCTGTAAAATAAAATTATTGGTTCATAAATTCAATTACCTGTCCGGCAAATTCCTTTGCTCTTTCAATTTGTACCCAGTGTCCACACTTAGGAAATGTATGAAGCTGTGCATTCGGAAGTGCCCGAGCAAGTACCCAGCTCGTATGTTCAATTGGAATAACCTTGTCTTCCCGACCATGGACTAAAAGAATTTCGAAATCAATTTCCCCAAGTTCTTTCTCGGTTAATGCCATCGCATCGACATGTCTTTGTCTAGGTGCGGGAAACATGGAAGAAAATGATTCATGGAATCCTTCTTGAATACTTGATTTATAACGCATTTCGACTAAATCACCATTTTCAGCCATACTTTGATCATAAGCAAATATCTTAATCAGATTTTTCATATTTTCAGCACTTGGCTCATATCCCCAAACCTTATCCAATCCATCCGCAATAGGATGGGCCGTGCCCATACTTCCCATTAAGATTAATTTATTTACAAGGTCAGGACGTTTTTTTGCCAAGTGGAGTGCAATAGCTCCGCCAAAGGAGTTACCGATAATGGATACTTTTTCTTTTATGACTGTTTCTATGAAATCGATCATATGGTCAACCCAGATATTAATGGAATATTGAATACCCTCTGGTCTATCAGTATAGCCAAAACCTACAACATCCGGTGCATATAGATGGAATTTCTCGGAGAGGATTGGAAAAACTAATCGCCAGTTAGCCCATGCTGATACTCCGGGACCAGAACCATGAACAAGTAGTAACTTTTCTTTACCTTGTCCATCTTCGTGATAATGCGTGTTGATCCCTCTTACGTCAATATATTTTCCTGCTTCAACCATTATAAAAGCTCCTTCCAATTTTGGATTAGGTATAGCACCTTTATGATCAATAAGGCTTTGATGGATCATTTGTAGTATACAAATGATTTATTTCATTATACTTGTTTATGAAAAATCCTTCACAAAGCCAGTAATTGAAACCGATAGGATAGATTGTACTAAACATTGAAAATTAATCATTTATGAAAAAGTTGAATCTATTTATTATTTTAATATTCGACAAAAAAATATAAAACCCTTCAATGTTTCGACAATATTACAAAAGCATGTATGTCCTTTCATAATATGGATCAAGTAATTGTTATAATTCACATGCAGCTGACACCATTTGTGCTGTTGAAACCAGGTCGGATATATACTCTTTTTTATGTCCGCATATCCTGCATTCTGGACCAGCAATGCTAATAGCAGCAACAGTACATCCCATGCTGTCTTTTATTGGGGCTGCAATACAGTACAATCCTACTTCGTATTCCTCATCATCAATCGAATAACCTTGTTCTTCAATCTGTATTAATTCTTGAATTAGTTGTTTGTGGTCGGTGATTGTTTGATCAGTGAATTTTTCGAGTGATAACTGAAAAATATGTCGATTATCTTTATCAAGATTTCCTGCCAGCAGCATCTTTCCTAGTCCTGTACAGTGTACTGGTTTATATGAACCAATGGAAGTCTGTATTTTGACAGCCTTCTTTGGTTCGAGCTTTGTAATATAACTCACCCAGTTATTTTCCAGTACAGCCATATGAATGGTTTCTCCAGTCCTAATCATTAGCTCCTCTAAATAAGGAATAGCATTGTAAAATTTTTGATAATAATTTGAGACCAAATTTCCCCATCTTACCAGTTTTGACCCTAATCGATATTTACGATTAGGTGCTTTTACTAAAATTCCCGTTTTATTCATTGTTCTTATTAAATGATGAACAGTGCTTTTATTCATCTTTAATTCAATCGAAATTTCTGAAACACCTAGTTCTGGATTCTCAGTCGTAAAACAGTCAATAATTTTCACGGCATTATTGACAGAATTAATCATACAAACACCTCATACCATAGATTTTCAAATCAATAGTCCTAAACCCTTTTGATATAAGAATCCTTAACCTAGGTGTTTTTCGTGATGAGCTTAAACACTTTGTATGAAAAGGAAATAGGTATTAGGTAAACATACCTAATCGCTGATTAAAATTTTTTATCCAATCGATTTAAATTAGATAAAAAATAGTAATCTATTGATTTAATTATAGTGAAATAATTCGTTCACAATTATAATATTTCAAATAGAAAGATTTTTCAATAGATTATTTTGAAAAATTTTCCTTTAATTAAAATAAGCAGACTCATTTCGCTGAATGGAAATAAGTCTGCTTATTTCAATAATCTTTTGTACTTATGACTTTTACTTACTGATATTATTTTACAAGTGTTTGAATATATTCTTCAAATACTTCTGCACCTGCTGTTGCACATTGTACATCCTCATCTGCCGAGCCACCTGAGACACCTACTCCGCCAACAATCTTTCCATTGTATAAAAGCGGTACTCCGCCTCCAAAAACTACAAGTCTGTCAGTATGGACAATACCTGTCAATAATGCAGGTTCTTCTTTAATCATTGGATACCATTCTTCAGTCGATTTTCCAAAAGCTGCTGCAGTATACGCTTTGTTTTGTGCAATCTCAGAACTTAGGAGCGCTGCTTCATCCATCCGAATGAAGGCTTTTAAATTACCTCCATCATCAACTATAGCCGCATTGATTCTAATCCCTAACTCATCAGCTTTATTTGTAACTGCTTCCAGCATTTTTAATGCTAGTGATTGAGTTAACGCATACTTTTGATAGAGCATTTCAGAACTCATAATTTATTTTGCCTCCTCTAAATTAGCCTTATCTATTAGTTTAGCATAATCTTCAACAGTTATCATTTCTAGCTCACTTTTAGCTGTCATACAGCATGCTAATGCAAAACCATTTTCTAAGTCTTCATCAGATAAGGCATCATGAGAACGGATTAGTTCTTGCTCATACTCACCACTCAGAACCTTCACTTTACACATACCGCAGCCACCCCGTACACATCCAGTCGGTATTGGAATAAATTGCTTACGAGCAGCATTTAAAGGGGTTTCAGCTGCACCGCAGTCGTATTCAAACTGCTGGCCTCTTGCTTTAAGTGTTACTTTCACCATCAAACCCTCCTACTTCCTAAGATTAATCGAATCGTTAGGTTAGTACAAATTAAGTTAGCGCCTTCATAAAGGATTCAGATAATTCTCTACGGTGATAGAAAATACCTTGTCCAATCTTATCTTCCGTCCAAGTAATTGTCGGCATATCAGGATATGTCATATATCCGCTCGCAAAGGCTTCATTTCGGTTGCCTGATGGATCAAAGAAATAAATGGTTTCCCCTCTTGTAATACCATGGCGTGTTGGTGTTACATCAAATGGGACTTCATACATAGATAATATATCGGCTGCCTTAAATACGTCGTGCAGGGAATCAACGAAGAATGCTGCATGGTGAAGCTTTGCATCAGGTCCTTTAACAAACGCTAAATCATGCGCTTTATTTGTTGTAAATAAGAAGCTGCCTAATAACTCTTCTCCATCTACAGATGTAATTCTTTCACTTTGTCTAAAATTCAATGCTTCAATAAAGAATCTCGTTACCGTTTTAAGGTCATCACCAGTCAGCAGACAATGATCAAGACGGTGTGGTGCAATACCTTGGGCACCTAATGGCCATGGGTGTGGATTCAATGTTCCTACAGCTGTTCCTAAGAAATCAATCTCTGTATATAATTCACAATGATGCCCAGTTGGAAGGATAAAATGTACAGCCTCTCCTTCTCCTAATCTAGCACCTCTTGAAATTCTTGTTGTTGTACATCCAAATTTTTCAACTTGCTTTTCATAATAGGCAAGGTCATCTAATGTCTCTACTTTAAATGCTAGGTGTGCTAATCCCGCTGTATTTGATTTTGTTAAAATTAAGCTGTGATGATCAAATTCATCCCATGCTTTTAAGTATACACTGTCGCCCATACGCCCTGTTTCTTGCAAACCAATGATTTTTGTATAGTAGTCTACTGATTTTTCTAAATCTAGGACTTTTAATTCAACTCTACCGATACGCATTACTCTTGGCATTAGCAATTCCTCCTACTAATAGGTTTTATTTTAGAATCGGAAATCAATTAACCATTACTAAAAAATAATATACTCTTTGTTTAGTAAGAAAACGATTACAGGAAACGCTTACAAAAAAACACGAAAAATATTAATATCTATTAACACTATAATTATATAATTAATTACTTTAAAAGAAAAGCCATTTTAGAATAAAACTTTTTCTAAAACAATTATCAATTAGAAGTTTTACTTCACAATCAATACTGGGCACTCAACACGTTTTGCAACCTTATGACTAACACTTCCTAAAACCATTTCCTGAATGGAATTCAATCCTCGGCTGCCGAGCACGACGATATCAAAATTGTTTTCATTTGCATATGTAACAATGGTTGGTCCTGGTTCACCGTATAATATAGTTGAATGATAATCAACGCCTGACGCTTTAATTTTCTCTTCTGTTAACTTCAATCTCTTCTTTCTTTCCTCTTGAATGATATCTGAATCCATATAGTAAATAGCATCTCGTTTTGACGTATCCAAATCAACAACGTAAACGACTTCAATCACAGCTGCTTTAGATAATAATGCCAGTTTTATCGCTTGGTCAGCGGCACGCAGTGCAAAATTTGATCCATCAGAAGCTAATAATATTTTTTTATACATCAAATTCAACCTCCTGTTTTTAGAAACAACAAAATCCTATTCTGCTATAATGGTAATACTTGTCTCTTATTATATCGTATACAGCGATTGATTTCACGTTTGTTTATCTAGTAAATTATAATTAGTTGTCATTGCATAACAACAAATAAACCTGTTGCTTCAACAGGTTTTAATTTCGAAATTATATAACGGGAAAAGGCGAGATCATCACATAATCTGTGATAAAAAATATTCAACCACTGAATTTGACTCTAGCCTCAAAGAGACATACGGTGGTTTCAACAGTTTGGATCCTTCTAACGGCAGTCCCAACCAAAGAATTTGCTGATCAATACAAACAAATGGAAAAGGCATCGATTTCTTTAGAAAACGATTAACAGATAATTCAACCGGTGCATACTCAGAAATATATGTTACTTCTACTGCATGACTCCTTTTGGATATGGCCCCCCTCCATTCCTCTGATAGCTCCCTATCATTAGACATTGCCATGATGATCGATTTTTTTGCATATCGAATATCCTTCATAACTCCCGCCAGTTTTTTTGCGTGCATCCATTGCAGACGCGGATGCTGATGTTTTATCCAGCTTCCAATCTCATGAGGATATACAGCTTGTTTGTTTATTAATTGATGATTAAGGAATTTGTATAATGTCCTTGAAGGATAAACTTTTGTTTGTAAAAAGGAGCTGTTGCTGACATGTATCAGTTTTCCTTTGGTTCTAGTGATCGCCACATTGATTAGGCGCTCGCTTTCCTTTCCGATTAACAGCATTCCTGCACGATCCTGGGGATAACTGTCAACGGTATCAAAAATCATCACATCCCTTTCACTACCCTGAAATCGATGGATGGTCGCAGAAGCAATATCTGCCACTTCCAGCTGTTTCTCATAGAGATCCAATAACAAAGTTTCCATTAATTGTGCCTGCGCCCGATATGGAGCAGTATAACCAATTGAGCGATGACCCGCTTGAAACGCCTCATGTATTAATTGAAAGGAGAGCATTAGCTGCCATAGGTTGAAACGGGAACGTGACGAATCTTCAGTTAAACAGTATGCACCTGTCCCGCTTGTATCAAGCAGAATACTCGCCTGGTTCGGAAATGGATGTTTCGTTACTATCTCCTTACGAAGTGCTGCGACACCTTCGTAATCACCAACAAGGGATTGGTATATATATTTATTTGTAAAAGATGAAATATCCGGGTGCATTCTCCTTTGTTCCTTGAGCAAGAAAAGATGGGGATGTAGTCTGTTGTGCTTAACGGACTCTGTAACCCCTGCTTTATGAAAGATATCTTCCTTTAGCCATTCATTAACAAGCTCATGGTTCGAAGCAGCAATAGGCGGCAGCTGCTTGAAATCACCGCAGACGATGATTCTTTTTCCTAATGCTGCGGCAAATGCAACTTGTGGAACATAGGCCATACTAGCTTCATCTACCATCACAAGATCAAATTCTTTTTCGTATATTGCCGGGTCTGAAGCTGCTTTTGCTAGAGTTGTTCCAATAATATCCGCTTCTTTTAGGAATTGAATTTCTTTTTGATGGATTTTCTCTAATGTTGAAGCAAGCTTTGTCTCAATTTGTAACAAATTCTCAGAGTCACGATGACTAAAGGAGGAGGCTAGATCTTTTTTGAGGTTCCTTCTCTCATTGAGTAACTCCTCCTTTTCTGCAGCCAGCTGAGGATGTTGTTTGATAATAAGCTGATTCATATGTAATGATTCATACTGTTGTACAGCTTCACTAAGCTGCGAACCATAACGAATGATATCACCTTCCTGTAAGCGGCCCTTCACCCTAACGAAGGCTGTTATTTCAGTCATTACTACATCAACAGCTTGATTGCTGTGAGCTAGTACCAAAACCTTTTTATTTTTAAAATATTTATTTGCTGCAACTCTCGCCAACGTATATGTTTTTCCTGTTCCCGGCGGGCCCCAAACAAATGTAATGGGATTATATTTAGAGCGAAGAACGAGTTCATGTACATTTGATTTGATTATATCTATCGGATGCTTTGCGGGCATTGATGGATCCATAAGCTTCTTCACTCTTGCCCTTTTTCGCTTGCTTTTACTTATTTCCTCAATTCTTTGAATAAGCTGTTCAAGCAATTCCCAAGGATCATGCCAAATGGTTACTTCAGAAATGAGGTCGCCAAGTGTTTGCTCCAATTTCACAATAACACTTTGTCCCTCTGAAGATAGAACTCTCCCTTCTACCAATTTCTTGCCCCATTCAACACGCACCATGGAACCAACAGGAATCCGCATAGGCTGAACAGCTTCAAAGTAATAAGTATAGCTGCCCCCCTGATTTAACAAGTGACCATTTTTTACAGGGTATTTACTGCTCCCGTATCTTTTCATATAAATAATTTCTGCCTGAATCGCCTTTTTCCAGGCTTTTAAATAGGTTAATGTAATTGTCATGATACAGCTTCCTTTTTCTTCGATTTCCTGATAACAGGAAAAAGCTCAATCTATATTGATTGAGCTTAGTTAGTATAACAAATAGTGTAGTGAAAAATCCATTACCTTAATCAAACCCCAGAATTAGATTCAATATGCTTAACCACTTCTTTCATTTTCTTTCCTTCACCATAATGCGTAACATCAAAATAATCTTCATGCTCATATTGATTAACATCAATATCTAAATCATGAAATATTCGGTGCAGTAAAATCACATGTTCCTTGTCTTTATTGTCTTCAACAATAAAAGTGGCTAATGATTGTATATGTGTAAAGTCTTTTTGCATTGACTCTTTTTTCTCTATTTGACTTAAAGAGGTTAATAGCAATTGGGCAAATTCCTGCTGGTCTTGCCAGTTAAGCGCTTCAATTCTTCCCCACCCAGTAGTGTTATTATAAAACTGATGGCCTTTTTGAATAAACTCAGAATCACTGACAAATGGTTCAAAAGCTATCTCTACTGATTTCTCAGCCTTTTCTTCTTCCACTGAAGATAACGCAGCTTGTCCTTTTGCATGATTTCCACTAGTTTGTGAGGACTGATCCATTTTTGTCATAATAGTCCATACACCCGCAGCCATAACCAAACACAGTCCAAACGTTAGCAAG
>Ga0180215_1001601_pt1 | contig 24575 bp, 25 predicted proteins | sample eDN3rd37CBELigBY_FD_128871 | JGI IMG/M metagenome (GOLD analysis project Ga0180215, IMG submission 128871) | Enriched backyard soil microbial communities from Emeryville, California, USA - eDNA 3rd pass 37_C BE-Lig BY (version 2) (version 2) | ecosystem: Environmental > Terrestrial > Soil >...
TTGTTAAGAACGACAGCAATTGGCATAAACATAAGAGAATAAGCATTTGGAAATGAAATATTAGGCAAGTGATAGTATTTTTTTACAGAAGGTGCAGTTAAATCAGCCATTATCATTGTTAATATAAAATCTAGCATGCCTGCAACAATTCCTAATATAGGAGAATCTGTCAAATGAGTGATAAATACACTTGTAAAAGCAAAATGCCAATAATTCCAAAGGTCTATATTAATAGTTCGGGTTAATTTGGCATAAATCATCATGCTATTTAATAACAGACAGATTGGAAACATCAGCATTCCTGTTAACGTGTGAAAGGCAATATTTGCTGCAACAGGCCACCCTAAATCAATAATATTTAAATCCAAATGAAATCGATCTGCTATTCCTGAAACAACCGTATTAATATTTTCAGACAGCATATTGGTGATGACAGTTACCCCGATAAAACCAATGCCAATCATTAACCCTGACCGAAGAGAGTCGTATAAGGTTAAACGGAAGAACAACCCCATAATAGTAAGAATAATCGGCATAATGACACTTGGCCCTAGGTCGAGAAGCGCTGTAACAACCTCCATAGTTTCCTCCAGCATGCAAATCTTGTTTTAGCAATCTATTAAGTTAATAGAAAATAATATATTATTTCTAATATAGTGTAACATATAATCAATATTTATTCAAAATATAATCAAAAAATAATCATAGAAATTGTTATCTTTTATTTTTTTTTAACATTATTTTTCTAAATAGATAAATTGTTGAAATTTATCACTATTTAATGGGCTTTTGCCCCGCGCCTAAGGAATGATGAGAGAAATGAGAAATCTAGATGGGCAGAAACTTATTTGTAAAAGCCTGATTGAAGTTTCGCTTTATCTATTTGTAATGGTGCAATGATTGCAAGAGTGGCTGTCCTATTATAAAATGAATATATTATTTTATTGTTGTGAATTTTTTAAATAGGCAAAAATTATATATAGGAGGGAATCATTATGTTTAAAAATCTTTTTAAAAAAAATCAGTCAGAAAAGACAGAAGGCAATAATACAATTATTCAACCTTTAGAAGGAAAACTATTATCTATTGAAGAAGTGCCAGATCCGGTATTTTCCCAAAAAATGATGGGAGACGGGTTTGCAATTGATCCAGAAAATGGAATGTTGATTTCGCCAATTGATGGCAAAGTTATAAACGTATTTCCTACTAAACATGCGATTAGCATAGTAGACAATAATGGAAGAGAAATATTGATTCATGTTGGACTTGATACGGTTGCATTAAAAGGGGAAGGATTTACTCCGTTTGTAAAAGATGGAGATAAAATCAAACAAGGACAAAAATTAATGGAAATTGATTTTTCCTTCATCAAATCGAAGGTCCCTTCCATTATTACACCAGTTGTTTTTACAAACTTAAGTGAAAATGAAAAAGTGGTGGTGGAAGGAAATCAAGTAAGAGTTGAATCGTAAGTATTTTTAAAATATCAATGATATGATAAGTGTTGAAAGAACCCTTCTTTTGGTTTTTGCAGCACTTTTTTTATTCATAAGATGAAATTGCAGAAAGGAATGATTTTATGGCAACTATTCTATTTGATTTACATACACATAATGAAAGATGCGGTCATGCTATTGGCACAATAGGAGATTATATTCAGTCTGCCATTGAAAAAGAGATGAATTATATAGGAATTTCTGACCATTCGCCACTTTTTTTTCATGAAAAGGATCATCCCAATCCGAGATATTCTATGGCAACAAGCGACTTTGCCAATTATGTAGGAGAAGTGCTGCAGCTAAAAGAAAAATACAAACATAAAATTCATGTGCTGCTCGGTGTGGAAAGCGATTATTTTCCAAAACATATTGAGCTGTATAAAAAGCAATTTAAGCAATATCCATTTGATTATATTATTGGTTCAGTCCATTCTGTAAATAGAAAAAGCATCTTTGATAAAAGCCGCTGGGATTTATTGAATGAAAAACAGCAGATCAAAGAAAAAGAAGCTTATTATTCGCTTATACAAGCATCAGCAAGAACAGGAATATTTCAAATATTAGGCCATATTGATGCAATGAAAGGCTATTATCCAGCATTTTCTGCCATTCATACCCCCATTATTGATGAAACCTTAAAGCTTATCGGTGAACTTGGCGTAGCGATAGAAGTAAATACATCAGGAAAAACAAAGGATGTCGGCGGTTGGTATCCTTCTAATGAGATATTGGAAAGAGCATTATTTTATGGGGTAGATGTTACGTTCGGTTCAGATGCTCATAGAGCGGATAGAGTCGGCGATGATTATTTGCTTGTGCAGCAAACATTAAAGGAAATTGGATTTAAAGAGATGGTGTTTTATGTAGAGAAAAAGCGACAAAGTGTTGTGCTATAAAAAAGGGCAGCTCTTCTTTGAAGGAGATGAAGGGCTGCCCCTTTTCTGCATGGCATTGCATAAATGAAAAGCTTCATTCAAACGAATACGTAATTCCCCATTGTTTTCTCACATCTGTCATAATGTCCATCACATCAACAGATAGATCAAGTGTTTTTTTGCTGGATTTATTAAAGATATAGTCTTCCATATCTTTAATTTCATAGCATAATGCTTTATTGGTATTGCCTGCTTCCACAATTTCTTGTGTTCCATCTAAATAAGTTATCGTTGCTTTATCAGCACGTGGAAATGCATCAACTGTAATATAGCCAAGCTCTCCTGCTACTACCCCAAGCTTTTGCATTCTTGCTCTCATAGTCAGTGTAATAACAGCCATTTCATCCTGTTCATTTTTTAAAATAATGCCAGACTGTTCATCCACACCTGTTTCAAATTTTTTTACTGTTGTTAGAATTTCATTAGGCTTTTTGGAGAGAAAAAATCTTGCAAAGGAAAGTGCATATGTACCGATATCTAAAAGGGCACCCCCAGCTAAATCTTTGTTAAAAAAGCGATTGGTAACATCATTTTCTTTACAGCTGCCAAAATTAACGGTCACCATTTTTAATTTGCCGATTTTTCCAGACTGCACAATTTCCTGCAATTTTTTATATAAGGGCATATGGTACACAGTCATTGCTTCTGCAACAATTAATTGTTTTTCCTCTGCTAATCGGACGATTTCATGAAGCTGCCTGCTATTGACAGTTATGGCCTTTTCGCAGAATACATGTTTATTATTTTCCAAACTTTTTAGAATATATTCATAGTGGTTGGAGTGAGGAGTGGAGATATAGACAACATCTATATTTTTATCTTGAAGCATCTCATCATAGCTGCCAAATGCTTTTTCTACCCGATATTTTTTAGCGAATTGTTCTGCTTTTGCTAAAGTGCGCGAGCCGACAGCATATACAGTTCCATTTGATTCCTTAAGTGCTTGCGCAAAGTCTGCTGCGATTGTTCCAGGTCCTAATATAGCCCAATTTAATTTTTTCATGCAATCACCTCATTTGTAGTTTTGGAGATTAATTGAATATTGGTTTTTTCTGCAAGCGAATCTTTATTGCTTGCTTTTTAAACGTTCTGGCAATATTTCCAGAGCGACAGGATGCCTGCAAGTTAAAACAAGGATAAATCAATTACTAGAATATAATTTTCTGCCATGCTTTGAGCAATCAGCTTTTCCTGTGTATGTATCCTTTAGCGCACACAGCTGTTCATCTCCTTCATCGCAGCCGCCAAAGGCAACAGAAATTGAACAATGGAGCTTGCAGGAAGAACATTTAACCCACTTTTTATACAAAGCATTTTTGTTGTATTAGGAGAGTCTATAATTTGCACTTGCAAATGGGGCTCTGCTTGAAGATATTTTATTAAATAAGCAATCGTGCTGCCGATAATGGCATCAGCTGCAATACAATCAAGTGCTTTTTTAATGCTCATTCCACACCTCTATTATTAGAGCCTGCAGTTTTAGTGTATGCTTCCAACAATTGGCTGTCAATTCTTATAAACGGTTTAACTGTTTATTTTGCTGATATGTTCATATAATCATTGGAAACTTTAAATAGAAATAATCCCTTGAAGGAAGACAGATAGAAAATGGGTATTTGTCGACTATTGAGGGATTTTTTTATGAAATAAGTTATTTGGTTCATGGATTAAAGTGGGTAGAGTAATGCACAAATAAAATACAATCAATTGTTTAGATAATAGAAATATTTTTAGGGTTTAGGGAATATCGTCTATTAATAAAAATTAAATCAATGTAAAATGAATAACTGATAAGAAAAATTTAAAAGAAGGTGACAAACAATTGACGAAAGAAAAAGATACAAAACGAATTAGATTAGCTTTGCTGCTTGGGTCTCTTGCTATCTTAGGGCCATTTACAATTGATATGTATTTGCCTTCATTTCCTACGATTGTAGAAAGCTATCAAACAAGTGCTTCCTTTGTGCAAATTAGTTTAACAACGTGTTTATTAGGCTTAGGTTTTGGCCAGCTGATTATTGGACCGATGAGTGATGTGCATGGACGCAAAAAGCCGCTTTTATTATTTTTAGTTTTATACTTTTTAGCATCTCTTGCTTGTTCTTTGGCTCCATCTATTGCTGTTTTTATCGGTTCGCGATTTGTCCAAGGATTTTCGGCAGCGGCTGGTCTTGTCATCTCGCGGGCGATTGTGCGCGATGTTTATAATGGAAGGGAATTGACCAAGTTTTTTGCTTTATTAATGCTTGTAAATAATCTTGGCCCCATTATTGCGCCTGTTGCAGGGAGCAGTATACTTGCATTAACAGAATGGAAGGGCGTATTTATTGTCTTGGCAGCAGTTGGAGTTCTTTTGTTCTTTATTATTTTAAAAAGATTGGAAGAAACATTGCCTATCGAGAAGCGGGTACCGAGCAGCATTTCTCAGACACTAAAAAATTTCGCGTCTCTTTTTAAAAACCGCCAATTTATTGGCTATGCTTTAACACAAGGCTTTATTGTTGCAGGGATTTTTGCTTATGTATCTGGAACTCCTTTTGTATATCAAAATATTTATCATGTTTCGCCGCAAGTTTTTAGTCTATTATTCGGCATGAATGGAATTGCTTTAATGATGGGGACACAAATAGTCGGCCGCTATACAGATGTTATTTCCGAAAAAACTTTTTTGAAAATAGGGCTATTTATTGCAAATCTTTCGGGAATGATATTAGTTATCGCTATTTTAATAAAGGCGCCGCTTTTGGCAATTGTAGTGCCGATCTTCTTTTTTGTTTCTTCTATTGGCATTATTTCTACTACCTCTTTTTCCTTGGCGATGGAATCACAGGGCCATATTGCAGGAAGCGCTTCTGCTTTATTAGGATTATTGCCGTTTATATTGGGAAGCATTTCCGCACCGCTTGTAGGAGTAGCAGGAGAAAACACAGCATTGCCAATGGGGCTGATTATGTTTTTAGCCAGCTTTATTGCGCTTCTTTCCTATTTTATTTTGGTGAGGAAGAGAAAACAAATCGTTCCAGCCATTCGTTAAAAAATAAAAAGCCGCTATCTTCTAGATTAAGCGGCTTTTTGCATTCTCTTCTTTATTGCAGTTCAATATTTCCTTTCTGTAAGTTAAATATAGTTGACAAAAAGAAAGGGTCGATATATATTTGATGCATCAATTATTGATATATCAAATAATTAGTGGAGGTGATGGATTGTCAAATAATTGTTTGATTCATTTACAAATTTTTTATCAGCTTCAAACATTAAATAAAAATTTAACCTGCAAATTTGAATCTTGTTTGGGCTCTAGTCCATCGCGCATTGAAATATTGCAGCAGCTTTATCATAACGAGGAAATTAGCCAAAAGGAGCTGCAGCAAAGAGTGAAAATAGACAATGCTGCTGTGACAAGGCATTTAAAACAACTAGAAGCAGCAAGCATGATTGTAAGGCGAAAAAAAGCAGAGGATAACCGAATCACATTAGTCGAGCTAACAGAAGCAGGACGGAATGCTATTAAAGAATCGCTGCAAGAAAAAGAGCAATTTATTGCTCAAACCTTTAAAGATTTTACTGAAGAGGAACTGCAAACTTTTTTAAAGATGCTTTCCAAAATAGGCTCTAATGTTGCAAGTGTAGAAATTTAATCAATAAATTGAAAGTGAGGAAATAAATATGACTACCCAATTAAAAACAAATGATTTTATGGAAATAATGAAAGGCAGACGTTCTATCCGCAATTATGATCCATCTGTCAAAATAAGCAAAGAAGAAATGAAGGATATGCTGGAGGAAGCAACGACTGCGCCGTCTTCTATCAATATGCAGCCATGGCGTTTTATTGTAATTGACAGCCCTGAAGGCAAAGAAAAGTTGCTTCCATTAGCATCTTTTAACCAAACACAAGTAAAAACCTCCTCTGCGGTTATCGCCATATTTGCAGACATGAATAATTTTGACTATGCAGAGGAAATTTATTCTAAAGCAGTTGAATTAGGATATATGCCAAAAGAAGTAAAGGAACGCCAATTGGCTGCATTTGCCAATCATTTTGCCACACTTCCAGAACAAGTGAACAGAGAAACTATTTTAATTGACAGCGGGCTAGTAGCTATGCAGCTAATGCTGACAGCAAGAGCTCATGGCTATGATACGAATCCAATCGGCGGCTATGATAAAAAAAATATTGCAGCGGCTTTTGGCTTGGATAAAAAACGCTATGTGCCAGTTATGCTGCTTTCTATCGGGAAGGCAGCGGATGAAGGCTATAAATCGTACCGCTTACCAGTAGAAACAATTACAGAATGGAAATAAGGGAGAGAGAACATTGATTATTATTCATGCTACCATGACAGTTAAAGAAGATAAACAAGAGGCATTTTTACAATACGTGCAGCAATTAGTGAATGACACAAAAAAAGAAGCAGGCAATATAACTTATCAATTAACAAAAAATACAGCAGAAACAAATGTATATACAATGGTTGAAGTATGGAATGATATGGAGGCAGTTGCACTTCATAATAAAAGTGAGCACTTTGTCGGCTTTACGCAAAAAGCTCCTGAATTTTTAGCGGCTCCTTTGCAAGTAGATGTATATGATGGTCAAAAAGTTCAACAATAATGAAAAAGAAGATAGGCAGCTTCATATCTTCTGAGACTGCCGGCACAATGCAAAAGTTTATCCCTTTGGATAGAAGAGTGTTTAGAAAGCATGATGCCGCCACTGTTATGTATCTCCTTATATTACAAAGTCAATCTATTTAAAATTCTATACGAAATAGATTGACAGCCGGTTGATTGGAGTGGAAGGGGGAGAATTAGCGAGATAGTCCGAGATGAAGCGGCTCGGCGCTCGCCTCGTGGAAAGCGAACCCTGGAACGGAAATCAACAACCCCATTTATAATAAAAAAACTGTAAACAAAACTTCCTTTTAAGGAGCGGTTGTCTATAGTCTGAGAAGATGGATAAATATCCATCTTCTTTTTTTGTAGAAACTGAGCAGTGATTGTCTATGGAAGTTAGATTTTGTACAACTGTCGCTGCAACGTTCATAAAGTTGTAAAATATGAATACTGTTTTTTATAAAAACCTCGATATAATAAAAATATAAAAGATGTCTAAAAAATATAGGTTTATTGATTTAAAGTAAAAAAGCATTATAAATAGAAAAATAGGCAGGCATCTTTATCTTTATGTGAAATGAATCACAAAAATATAAATAACGATGGCCCAAGATTAAATTTGGAGGAAATGACATGAAAAAACGATTAGTGATGATTGGAAATGGAATGGCTGGTGTACGTACAGTAGAAGAAATTTTAAAAAGAGATGCACAAAGTTTTGACATTACAATCATTGGAGATGAAAATCATCCCAATTACAATCGCATAATGCTTTCAAATGTTTTGCAAGGGAAAACCACTGTTGATGAAATTAATATAAATGACTGGGATTGGTATAAAGAAAATAATATTAACCTATTAACTGGAGAAAAGGCTATCCAAATTGACCGAAAAAATAAAGTAGTTGTAACAGATCAAAAGAAACATATTGGCTATGATGAATTAATTATTGCAACAGGATCCAGCGCCTTTATTTTGCCTCTTCCAGGAAGCGATTTGGAAGGAGTGATCGGCTTCCGTACAATTGAAGATACAGAAAAAATGATGGAAACAGCTAAAAAATATAAAAAAGCAGTTGTAATTGGCGGTGGTCTGCTTGGATTAGAAGCAGCAAGAGGACTAATTGACAGAGGAATGGATGTTCATGTTGTTCATATTATGCCAACATTAATGGAACAGCAATTAGATAAAGCTGCGGCAAACCTTTTAAGAAAAGACTTAGAAGCCCAAGGCATGAAGTTTTTAATGGAAAAGCAAACAGCAGAAATTTGCGGGGAAAATCGCGTAGAAAGTTTAAAATTTACAGATGGAACGTCTATTGCTTGTGATTTAGTTGTTATGGCAGTAGGCATACGCCCAAATGTAGCGATTGCCAGAGAAGCAGAATTAGAAGTAAATAGAGCTATTGTGGTGAATGACCACATGGTTACATCAGATGAGTCCATTTATGCTGTTGGAGAATGTGCCGAACATAAAGGAATTGCTTATGGCTTAGTGGCGCCGCTTTATGAGCAAGGGATTGCATTAGCTGACCATATAACAGGAAAAGAAAGCAAAGGTTATCAAGGAAGCATTCTTTCCACACAATTGAAAGTAGCTGGCTGTGATTTATTTTCTGGAGGAAAAATTCATGAAGATGATCAAACGGAAGCGATTATTGTTCATGATCAGTTTGCCAAAAAGTACAAAAAGATTCTGATCACAGATAATAAAATTGTTGGAATTGTTCTCTATGGAGATGCATCTGATGGAAATCGGCTCTTTAATATGCTGAAAAAACAAGCAGATATTTCCGAATACACAAGCACCTCTGTATTAAGCAGTGCGAATGCTGGCGGCGAAGAAGATTTGGTCACAGCAATGAGTGCGGAAGATACTGTCTGCGGCTGTAATGGAGTAACAAAAGGAACTATTGTTCAATCCATTTTAGAACAGGGATTAACTACATTTGAGGAAGTAAAAGGATGCACAAAAGCGGGCGGATCTTGCGGGAAATGCAAACCAATGGTGGAAAGCATTTTAGCGCATACATTAGGAGACAAATTTGATGCATCAGCACAAAAACTGGGCATGTGCAGCTGCACAGAGCTTACTCGTGATGAAGTAGTAGCACAAATCATGGAAAAAGGCTTAAAAACACCAAAAGAGGCGCGCAATGTATTAGGTTTTGCCCATGAGGAAGGGTGCTCTAAATGTCGTCCAGCGCTAAATTATTATATGCGCATGCTTCGTCCAGAAGAATATGAAGACGATAAAGCTTCTCGTTTTGTCAATGAAAAAATGGAAGGAAATATCCAAAAGGATGGTACATTCTCTGTAATTCCTCGCATGTATGGGGGTACAACAACTGCAGAAGACTTGATTCGCATCGGGGAAGTTGCCAAAAAATATAATGTGCCATTAGTAAAAGTAACAGGTGCGAGCAGAATTGGCTTATACGGAGTCAAAAAAGAAGATGTGCCGAAAATGTGGGAAGACCTTGGCATGCGTTCTGGCTATGCATATTCTAAATCCCTTCGCAATGTGAAATCATGTGTGGGTTCAAGATTCTGCCGATTTGGCACACAGGATTCATTAGGATTAGGAATCAAATTAGAACAAGCGCTTGAAATGGTTGATACTCCACATAAAATGAAAATGGGTGTGACAGGATGTCCGCGAAATTGTGCAGAAGTGCTGACAAAAGATTATGGAATAGTATGTGTTGAAAATGGCTATCAAATTTACTTTGGCGGAAATGGCGGTACAGAAGTGCGCGAATGTGACCTGCTTACAACAGTAAAAACAGAAGAAGAGGTTATTACAATTGCTAAAGCATATATGCAGCTATACCGTGAACATGCCAATTATGGAGAACGCACTGCTCCTTGGGTAGAAAGAGTGGGAGCAGAATGGGTGAAAGAAACATTATTAAAAGAAGAAAATATTGCACCGCTTGTAGAACGTTTTGAAAAAGCAAAAGGCACTTACCAAGAAGCATGGGCTAGTGTTCTGCAAGATGACAAGAAAAAAGAGATGTATCAAGTAGTAAGAAATTAAGAAGGATTGATATAACAAGTATCATTCATGGAGGGAAAAAAATGAATACAACAAAAGAAAGGGTAAAAGTAATGAAATTAGCCGATTTGCCAAAACAAATCGGCAAGGAAGTTATGATTAATGGAAAATCGATTGCATTATTTCATTTAACAAATGGGGATGTACGTGCAGTGCTTAATTCTTGTCCACATAAAAATGGACCATTGGCAGAGGGGATTGTTTCAGGAGAATTTGTTTTTTGTCCATTGTATGACTGGAAAATTTCCCTTGTGACAGGAGAAGTGCAAAAGCCAGATAATGGCCGTGTAGAAACATTTGAAACACAAATAATTGATGAATACATTTATGTGATGGTGTAAGAAGATGAAAACGAACAAAGGGTATGTAGCATTTGTGGGAGCAGGACCAGGGGATATTGGGCTTATGACACAAAAGGGGCTAGAATGTTTAGGCAAGGCGGACGTAGTTCTCTACGATCGTCTTGCCAATCCAAGACTGCTGCGCCATACAAAGGATCATTGTGAATTTGTGTATTGTGGAAAATTGCCGAACAATCATATTATGAGACAAGAAAAAATCAATGAATCGCTTATACACTATGCATTAAAGGGAAAATATGTTGTACGGCTAAAAGGTGGAGATCCTTCTGTGTTTGGCCGTGTAGGAGAAGAAGCAGAGGCATTGGCTGAAAAGAAAATACCTTTTGAAATTGTGCCAGGCATTACAGCGAGCATTGCAGCAAGTGCTTATGCGGGAATTCCGGTAACCCATAGGGAGCACAGCAATAGCTTTACTATTCGTACTGGGCATTTTTGTGAAAGTAATCACAATTTGAAAGATGAGAAAAATACCGGCGATACTATCGCTTATTATATGGGAGTAAAAGGATTGGGCTCCATCTGCAAAGAGTTGATAGAACAGGGAAAATCAAAGGATACAAAAGCTGCTGTTATTCAATGGGGGACATTGGGCAAACAAAGAGTGGCAGAAGGAACTTTAGCCACCATTGCAGCCCTTGTAGAAAAGGAAAAGATCACAAATCCTGCCCTTACTATTGTGGGGGATGTCGTAAATTTGCGTTCTTCGATTGTCTGGTTTGAAAAGCTTCCTTTTTACCAAAAAAGAATCCTCATTGCTGAATCATCAGCTGGCGAAAGCAAATTAGAAAAATATTTTTCCGATAATGGGGCAGAGGCCTTTGCTTTTCCAGCCTTAAAAAAAGTGGATAAAGTGCTTCATCCTTCAGAAATAGAAGCGGTTAAGAAAAGTGAAAGATTGATTTTTTGCGAACCTGAAAGCATAAAAGTATTTTTTTCACAATTTTATCAGCATGGCTATGATTTGCGTGATTTGCCAAAACAAATAGAGTATGCATCAGAGCAAACTAAAAAAGAGTTGGAAGAAAAAGGGATTCGTGGGCAAAAGGCGAGTTTTCAGCAACGTCCTGCTTGCATCATAGGCACATCTGCTGTTAAAGACGGCAATCAGTATGCTCCAGCAAACATTTTTATTATTTCCCATGAAGTAAACATAGATTTTCGTTTTGATGAAATGAACCGCCGTTTATTATCAGAGGATCAATGGGAAACAGTGGTATTTCCAACTAAATCATCGGTTGATTTTTTTCTAAAAGAATGGGAGCGGTTTTCTATAGAAGATCCGACTAGACTGATGTTTGCTTATAGTGGAGAAGCTGTGAAGGAATACGCTCTGGAAAAGGGATTTCATTTAATAGATGAAGCGGTGCAGCATGCATTAGAAACAAAAAATGGGAAGGTTGAGTAGCAGATGGACGCGGTTGTATACATTGGCCATGGCAGTCGATTGAAAGAAGGAATAGAGCATTTTAAAAAGTTTATTGCAAGTGTGCAAAAGGAAATAAATATTCCCGTACAGGAAATCGCCTATTTAGAAATAAATGCTCCAACTATCGAAGACACGATGGAGAAAGTTATTAAAAATGGGGCGAAAAATATCTTAGTTGTTCCAGTCCTGTTATTTGCAGCTGCTCATTATAAAAGAGATATACCAGAAGAATTGCAAAAGGTGCAACAGAAGTATCCATTCGTTCATTTTCTTATGACAGCTCCATTTGATGTGCATGATAAAATGATAGATTTAGTGGTTAAAAGAATAAAGGCAGAGACTAGAGCGGAAGAAAATGGAGTGGTATTGCTTGTCGGCAGGGGAAGCAGCGATCCAGAACCTATTTTAAAATTATTGGAAATCAGTCGGGCGGTGGAGCAAAAAATAAATCTCCCTGTAGATACTGCCTTTTTGACAGCAGGAACGCCAAGCTTTGCCACAGAGCTTGCTAAATTAGAGGAAGAATATGACCGCATTTATGTAATGCCTTATTTATTGTTTACAGGCGTGCTGCTAAAGCGAATGGAAAGAAAAATAGCTGCTTGCACTAAATCTGTAATTTTATGCGGCCATTTGCAATATGACGAATGGATGAAGGAAGTATTAATTGAAAGAATGTACGACCAGCTTTTATTACCTAATTAATAGGGGGAAATAAGATGAAAGAAGTAATAATGACTTTTGGCAATACAGCAGCGGCCAAGATTGCAGGGCTTCAGAAAAGCAAACCAAAATATTTAGTTGGTGCAATGCTGGCAGGATTTTTTGTTGGCTTGGGAATTATTCTTATTTTTACCATTGGTGGCATGCTTGCTCCAACTGGATTTGCCGGAACAAAAATCATTATGGGAGTATCTTTTGGAATTGCGTTAAGTTTAGTAATTATGGCGGGGGCTGATTTATTTACTGGCAATAATATGGTGATGACAATTGGCGTTTTAGAAAAGAAAGTAACATGGAAAGCGACAGGGCAAGTTTGGCTATACAGCTATATTGGAAATTTCTTAGGTTCATTGTTAGTAGCGGCAATGTTCAGCTATTCAGGTCTTGCCGTTGATGGTGTTGCTGGTTTTATTACAAATGCAGCAGCTGCCAAGATGAATGCTCCATTTATGGAACTATTAATACGCGGGATTTTATGTAATATTCTTGTTTGTCTAGCAGTTTGGTGTTCTGTTAAATTAAAAGATGAAACAGCAAAATTAATCATGATTTTCTGGTGCCTGTTTGCCTTTATTACTTCTGGATTTGAACATAGCGTGGCAAATATGACACTGTTGTCTATGGCGCTAATCATCCCTCACCCTGACACAGTAACAATTGGCGGCATGTTCGCTAACTTGCTTCCAGTCACAATCGGCAATATCATCGGTGGAGCAATTTTTGTGGGAGCCGCTTATTGGTACAATATTTCAGAAAAAACAAAAGGAACGGTTGCCAAATTAAAGAAAAATGCTTGATAGGAAAATCGAGCCGTCACTTATATTTTAAGTGGCGGCTTTTCTGATGGTGTGGAAAAAAGTTGAGCGACGGCGAATAAAAGGAAGAGGACGGCGGAAAAAGCGGAGGCGACGGCGAATAAAAGGGAGAGGACGGCGGAAAAAGCGGAGGCGACGGCGAATAAAACTGTTTAGATGGCGGGGAAATTATTTATTTTGTCCTTTTTGTTTTGGATCATAATATTTTCTCCCTTTATTGGCACCAGAAAAGGGCAATTTTGATCGAATTAGCAGTTTAGACGCAGCATCCATGGAAGAAATATGCACAAACTCACGAAATTCCTTATTTATTATCACTGGTTTTATCAGCAAAAAGTAATCATTTAATGCTTGTATATGTCCTGATGCATCGGTTGCCCCACAATGTGGGCAAAGCCATTTCCTTTGTTTGCGAACCATGGCAAATTTGCCGCAATTAGTGCATTGCACGCCAGTAATGATATCTGATGGAGAAAGTCGATATTTTTTTAGAATATCTACAGCATCGGCTTGATGACTTTTCAAAAGGAGTTTGCTCATTTTGCGAAGCATTTTTGGGTCCACTACTGGCTGTTTATAATGGGATGAAAGGCTCTTCCATCTTTCCAGCAAATGATGACTATGAATAACAGAATTTTTTATAGAGGGGTTTCCTTTAATGATAGTGGAAGAATTGCTGATAACAACCAGATGCTCAATGGGGAGAAGGGGAAGATTATTTTTTTTGAAAAAGTGAAGAAGCTGGTGGCGCTGTCTTTTGACTTGAGAGATGGGATCAATAAAGGCTTCTGATTGATCATTAATAGTGCGGACCATTTGATTAAAGCTTGTATCAAAATGCAATTCGCCATAAAAATTTTTGCATTCAATAATCAATGCAAAATTACTGGTTAAAATAACATAGTCCATTTGGAAATAAGTCTGTTCATTTTTTAAGCGGAGATCATGATAAATAAAACAATCATCTGGAAAGAAATCAAGATAATATTTTAAATCTTTTTCGCCTTTAAAACCTGCAAGCAGCTTCTTTCCATCTTCAGCAATTTGCTGCTTTAGAGGATGCTGATCAGGCAGCCGCTTCAATAATCCTTCTGTTTTGCATAATCTAATATTTTTTGAAAGCTCTTTATAGAACATAAGGCACACATCCTTTCTATCTCCCCATATTACCATAACTAGCATTTATAAAAATAATATTCACAAGAAAAAGGGTTGACGAAAACAAAACTGCAGGATAATCTATACATATTAAATAATACGTTTTAATACGTATTTAAAATACGTTTGATATCTTAAAGATAAAAGGAGAAAACTAATGACTGTACAAGAAATCGTTGAACAAATTCAAATAAAAAAGGAAAATGGAATTAAGGAAATATTTTTGGTTGCCTGTGGAGGCTCTTTGGTAGATATGTATTTATCTAAATATTTCTTGGAAAATGAAGCAAAAGAGCTAAAAGTATTTTTATATACAAGCAATGAATTTGCTCATGTGGTGCCCAAATCCCTTGGAAAGGATTCCCTGGTTGTGCTTTGTTCCCATGGCGGAAGCACAAAGGAAACAGTGCAAGCGGCAAAAATTGCGAAGGAAAATGGAGCGGCTACAATTGGATTAACATTTAATAAGGAAGGCGAACTTCTTAAGCATTCTGACCACAGCATTCTTTATCAGTGGGGAGAAGATACAAATGTAAAGGATAATCCAATGGCGATTATTTTTGCTATTGTAGTAGAAGCAATGAAGTTAAATGAAGGCTTCGAAGCATATGAAAAAATCCAAAAAGGTTTAGAAATGGTAAATGGGATCATTGTCAGAGCCGGTGAATTAGTAGAAAAAAGAGCAGAACAATTTGCCGAAAAGTATCAAAATGAAAAAATGTTCTACGTAATGAGCAGTGGAGCATCTTATGGACATGCATATGGATTTTCCATTTGTTCTTTAATGGAGATGCAATGGATGCATGCTTCGGCTATTCATTCAGGAGAGTATTTCCATGGGCCATTTGAAGTGACGGATAAAGAAACACCTTATATTTTATTGATGAATGAAGGCAGAACAAGAGCATTAGATGAAAGAGCCTTAACCTTTTTGCAAAAGTATGCAGAAAAAGTAGAAGTGGTGGATTGCAAAGAATTGGGAATCAATACAATTGACGATGAAGTAGTGGAGTATTTTAATCCGATTGTTTTTTATAGCATTTTAAGCATCTATCGTGCAAAATTGGCAGAGCGCAGGCAACACCCGCTAGAAACAAGAAGATACATGGGAAAAGTAGCTTACTGAGAGGAGAGGCAGGATGATGAAGGTAATTGGGGTTGGCGATAATGTTGTCGACAAATATACACATATCCGTACGATGTATCCAGGAGGCAACGCATTAAACTTTAGTGTCTATGCCAAAAGGCTGGGAGCAGATTCTGCTTATTTGGGGATTTTTGGATCAGATGAAGCAGCACAGCATATTCAGGATGTTCTTTCAGAGATGGATATTGAAACAAGCCATTGCCGAATAATGCAAGGGGAAAATGGCTTTGCTCTTGTCGGTTTGGAAAATGGTGATCGTGTATTTTTAGGAAGCAATGAGGGCGGCATCAGAAAGCACTATAAGCTTGAGTTTGATGCAAAGGATTTATCGTATATTAAACAATTTGATCTGCTTCATACAAGCAAATATAGTTATATGGAAGGCGAATTAGAAAAGCTAAAGGCAGCAGGCATTCCTGTTTCATTTGATTTTTCTGATGACTTCACGGAAGAGTATTTAGAACAGGTTGGCCCTTATGTGGATTATAGTATTTTATCCTGCAGTCATTTGGGGGAAAACGAAACAAAAATGCTTGCACGAAAAATGGTGGAGTTGGGAAGCACAATAGTGATTGCTACAAGAGGATCGGCGGGTGCAATCATTTTTGACGGCAATTCTTTCTTTTATCAAAAGCCCCATCTTGTGGAAGCGGTAGATACGCTTGGTGCAGGAGACTCTTTTTTAACTGCTTTTTTGCTGGAGTATATAGAAAAAAGCAAAGAAGGAGCAAAAGATATTTTATTAAAAGCTGCCTTGGAGAAAGCCGCTGAATTCGCTGCAAAAACTTGTCTAGTTGAGGGCGCCTTTGGTTTTGGAAAAAGCTACTGATGTTCAGGAAAGAGTGCAATATCTGATGGTCTTTGTTATTCTTTAAATAGATGAATAGCATAGAAGGTGAAAAAATGTTTAAACAGGAAAATCGTGTTCCATTATATTTGCAATTAAAAGAATCGCTGCGATCTTCGATTACAACACGCAAATTAAAAGCAGGCGATAAAATACCAACAGAAGTAGAGCTGAGCGAAAAATATAATATAAGCAGAGTTACCGTCAGAAAGGCAGTCTCAGAGCTGGTGGAAGAGGGATATTTAGTTCGAAAACAAGGAAAAGGCACGTTTGTGCAATCCCAAAAAATTGAAAGAAAAGTAGTTCATTTGACCAGCTTCACAGCTGCGTGTGAGGCGCATGGTTTAAAAGCAAGCAGCAAAACGGTGAAACGAGAAATTATTCTACCTGCTTCCAATGATAAAAAAAGGCTGCAATTGGAAGAAGATGACCAGCTTCTTTTTATTCAAAGAGTCCGATACGCTGATGAGCAGCCATTGATGTTGGAGAATAATTATTTTTCTTTTAAAAAATATAAGTTTTTATTAGAAGAAAATTTACAAGGCTCTATTTATCAGTTACTCCAAGATAAGTATCAAATTATCTTAAATAATCCCGGAGAAACTTCATTAGAATTGGTAAGGGCTTTGGATGATGTGGCATCATTATTGGATGTGCCGATTGGGGAGCCATTATTTTATATGGAGACAGTGGTTTCCTTTGATGAAACCCCAGTCTATTTTGGGAAACAGTATATGATAGGAGAACGGTATAAATTTTCCTTCTAGAAATAGAAGACAATCATTCAATAGAGTGATTTGTCTTTTTTTACAACAACAAAAAACTTTAAATTCAGAAAGTTTATAATAGATTGACTATAAATATAAAGCGTAGTATAAATTAAATAATACGTATCAATACATATTATTTAATATGAATAAGAATGAAATGGTAATGATTCTTGTATGGAGAAGTTGGAGGAGATTAGGATGAAAAAAAGAATAGCAGGGCTGTTTATTAGTTTAATTTGTTTTTTTGCATTATCTGCTTGCAGTTCGTCTAGCGATTCATCAAAAAATAATGCTAAACAACTAGTAATGGGAACTTCAGCAGATTACCCGCCTTTTGAATATGTGGATACTGCAAATGGTGATGATATCATCGGGTTCGATGCAGACCTGGCAAAAGCATTAGGAGAAAAAACTGGCTATGAGATTGTAGTAAAGGATATGGACTTTAACGGACTTATCACTTCTTTGCAATCAGGCAAAGTAGATTTTGTAATGGCAGGCATGGAAGCTACAGAGGACAGAAAAGAGAATGCTGATTTTACAGATCCATATTTTAGAAGCGATATTTCGATGGTTGTCGATAAAAATAGTGGGATAAAAGCATTTGAGGATATTAAAGATAAAGTAGTGGGCGTGCAAGTTGGCTCCATACAGGCAGAAAAAGCGAAGGAACTGCAAAAAACGGTTGATTTTCAATTAGAAACAAGGGATCGTGTTCCAGATTTAGTGCAGGAAATCAACAGTGGACGCTTTGATGGTGTATTAATGGAAGATGTTGTGGCAAAAGGCTATTTAAAGAAAAATGATAATTTAACAACAATTGCTGTCCCAAGCAATGAAACTGGAGGAGCTGCCATTGCCTTTCAAAAGGACAGCAAGCTGACAAGCAAATTTAATGATGCATTAAAAGAAATGAAAGAAAATGGAGAGATGGATAAGCTAGTTGCTAAATGGTTTAATGGTGAAAAATCATTGGAAATAGCTGATTAAAAAAATAATCTAAAAAGAGGCATTCATGCTAGCTGGATGCCTCTTTTTTATGCTATTAAAAAGCATTTTTCCTAAGCTATTCTTTTATATGGGCATATGAAAAAGGAAGAAAAACAGCTGAGGGTAAAAAGCAGCCGCTGAATCTGCAGGTGTAATTACATCTAGTTTGCGATAGGCTCGGGCATTGCCTGCCGCAAACTGTTAAAAGATTCAGGGACTACATTTGGCTCGAACAGCATAATACAAAGGAACACAGGAAAAAACTTTTTTGGGTTTTTATTTATGAAGGGTTATAGAAAAGCTCTATTCATCATATAAGAAATAGCAGCTTTTGAATTAAAGAGGAGAAGAAATGGATAAGCTTGTATATTTTTTTGTCTAAATAAAAAATTAATAAGTTAAAATATCCTAATAAAAGAAGAAATTTGTAATATTATAACTAGTTTTGACAAGTTTTTTCGAATGGGTTGAATAATGAAAGTGTTTACAATAAGATTTAAGAGTAAATGGATTAAAGAAACGAATTAGATTAATACTCACTCTATATTAAAAACTAAAGCGTTTTAGTATATTGCTTAAAAATAATACTAAAACGTTTTAGTAAAAAGATTATCCGTTAAAAGGAGGGATTAGGTGCAGCCCAATACTGGTGTACTGACACTTGGAGATGCGATGATCACATTTAACCCTGCTCAAACAGGCCCCTTGCGCTTTATCAACAGTTTTGATCGCAAGGTTGGAGGAGCAGAACTAAATTTTGCAATTGGATGTGCAAGGCTTGGATTAGAAACAAAATGGATTAGCAGACTAGGAAACGATGAATTTGGCCGTGTTATTTATAACTTTGCGCGCGGTGAAGGAATAGACATGACAAATGTTTCTTTTGTTGAAGGCTATCCTACCTCGATCAACTTTAAAGAAATACGAGAAGACGGCTCTGGAAAAACATTCTATTACCGCTTTATGTCCCCTATTTTAACTTTGGAACCAGAGCATATAACAGAACAGCTTTTTGAAAATATTAATGTTGTTCATTTAACTGGCGTATTCTTGGCAATTAACCCCAAAAATCTACAAATAACAAAACAAATAATTAAAATAGCGCAGAAAAAAAGAATTCCTATTTCTTTTGATCCGAATATTCGTTTAAAACTTTGGTCAATAGAAAGAGCAAGAGATGTTTATTATGAAATCTTTCCAGATGTCGATATTTTATTGACAGGTCTAGAGGAAATAAGATTGATCACTGGATTTGGGGAGGAAAGCGAATTAGCTAGATTTGCTCAGCAATTCAAAATAGACCAATTGGTTATTAAAGATGGAGAAAATGGATCAAAGTTGTATACAAATGGCAATTGGTACAGAGAGGCTGCATTTAAAGTTGTTCCTGTTGATACAGTGGGGGCAGGAGATGGGTTTGATGCAGGATATATTTACAGCTGTCTTCAACAGAAGGAGTTTCAAGAACGGCTTCGATTTGCAAATGCAGTTGGAGCGCTAGTCACAACAGTTTCAGGAGATAATGAAGGGTTGCCATATTTAGAAGATGTATTGCCATTATTAAATAATGAAATGATTATTGAAAGATAACCGCAGCAAAATTATTTATTAGAGGGGTTTTTAAATGTCCGCTATAGTTGCAGATGCGAAGAAAATAAAAGAATTGGCAAAAAATAAATTAGTAGAAGCTGGTTTAATTGAAGCCCATGCAGATAAAGTCGCAGATGTACTAGTGCATGCAGATTTAAGAAATGTAAATTCTCATGGAGTTTTGCGGACAGAACATTATGTGAATCGCCTTAAAGCGGGCGGTTTGAATCCTAATGCTTCCATTTCCTTTAAAACGACAGGCCCAGTTACTGGAATTGTTGATGGAGATGATGGATTTGGCCATGTTATTAGTGATATCGCAATGGATCATGCAATCGATATGGCAAAGAAGAATGGGGTTGGAATGGTTACAGCAATTAACAGCAGTCATTGCGGTGCATTAAGCTATTTTGTGCAAAAAGCCGCTGAAGCCCAATTAATAGGAATTGGAATGACGCATACTGACAAAATAGTGGTTCCTTTTGGTGGCAGAACATCCTTTTTAGGTACAAATCCTATTGCATACGGTGTACCAGCCAAAACAAAAAAGCCGTTTATATTGGATATGGCTACATCAAATGTTGCTCTAGGGAAAATTTTGCAAGCTAAAGAGGAAGGCAAAGATATCCCTGCAGGCTGGGGAGTAGATGAAAATGGCGTGCCTGTGACAGATCCCAGTAAAGTTGTTTCTTTGTCTCCGTTTGGCGGCCCAAAAGGATATGGCCTATCAGTAATTGTGGATATTTTTTCTGGTTTGCTGGCAGGAGCAGCATTCGGTCCTCATATTGCCAGAATGTATGAAGATTTGGATAAAAAAAGAAAGCTAGGACATTATTTTTGTGCGATTAATCCTTCGTTTTTTACTGATCAAAATACATTTTTAGAACAGATGGATAGACTAATAGATGAGTTAAAAGAAGTAGAGCCAGCTCATGGATTTGATAGAGTTTATCTGCCTGGAGAATTAGAACAGCTGAATGAAGAAAAAAATAACCAAAAAGGAATTACAATAGCATCGAGTGTTTATGAATTTCTAATAAAGTAGGTGAAGAAATGAAAGCGGTTCAAGTGGAAGGACCTCGTGTAATGAACATTTTAGAAATGGAAAAGCCAAAAATCACGAATGCAAATGATGTGCTGGTAAAGGTTAAGCGCGTTGGCATATGTGGTTCAGATATGCATATTTACCATGGAACGAATCCCCTTGCGACATTGCCTCGAGTTGTTGGGCATGAAGTAGCAGGGGAAGTTGTTGAGGCAGGAGAAGCGGTAACTAACTTAAAAGCAGGGGATCATGTGGTAGTTGAACCAATTCATTATTGCGGCAAATGCTATGCTTGCAGGAAGGGACAGCCGAATGTATGCGCTTCATTATCTGTGTTTGGCGTGCACGAAGATGGCGGGATGCGGGAATGGCTTGTATTGCCGGAAAAACAATTGCATGCAGTTGATCCAACATTATCTTGGGATGAGGCTGTAATGGCAGAACCATATACAATTGGCGCGCAAGCAGTATGGAGAGGCCAAGTAGAAAAGGGCGATACTGTTCTTATACAAGGAGCAGGACCCATAGGAATATGCATACTAAAGATGGCAAAATTAAAGGGTGCTTCTGTTATGATAACAGATTTAAAAGAGGAAAGGCTGGCATTTGCTGAAAAAAATGGAGCAGATAAAGCTATTCTTGCATCTGCACAAGATGTAGAAGAAGAAGTTAGAAAGTGGACAAAAGGAGAAGGAGCCAATGCTGTAATTGATGCGGTTTGTCTTCCGCAAACATTTCAGCTATCAATTAATGTTGTCTCTGAAGCCGGCAGAGTAGTAGTGCTTGGCTTTGATGAAAAACCAGCAGCGATATCTCAACTGCCCATCACAAAAAAAGAAGTGACTATTGTTGGATCAAGATTACAATCTAATCAGTTTCCAAGAGTAGTAGAGTTATTAAATGACAGAAATCTAACACATAATGGGCTAATATCACATAAATTCCCCTTAGAACAAGTTCAGAAAGCTTTTGCTTTTGTAGAGGGAAATCCTGATGAACTAAGAAAAGCAGTAATCGAGTTTGACTAAAGGAGGAGAAAGGCATGATTTTGAAGCATTCTATTGTTTCCCGGCTAATTGAAAGCAAGGTAGTGGCAGTTATCCGGGGAAATGATGCAGAGGAAGCAATCCAGATTTCCAAAGGAGCATATGAGGGAGGGATTAATGCTATTGAATTAACTTATACAACGCCAAATATTAAAGATGCATTTAAAGAGCTAGGCAAAATGGATGCTTTAATTGGCGCTGGCACTGTATTGGATTCAGAAACAGCAAGAAGTGCAATCCTTGAAGGAGCAAAGTTTATTGTAAGCCCGAGTTTTGATGAAGCTGTTGCAGTTTTATGCAATCGTTATAGTGTTCCCTATTTGCCTGGGTGCATGACGATAGGCGAAATGGTTAGAGCTCTTGAAGCAGGGTGTGATGTATTAAAGCTGTTTCCAGCAAATCACTTTTCACCGTCTTTTATTCAATCAGTAAAAGGGCCAATTCCCAATGCACAAATTATGCCTACAGGTGGAATAAATTTAAAAAATATAAATGATTGGCTTCAAGCAGGAGCTCAAGCTGTAGGAATCGGCAGCGACTTGAATAAGGCTTATCAACTTGGCGGATATGAATCTGTTGTACAGCTTTCGAGAGAGTATATAAATAAAGTGCATCAAAATATGGAGGTGCGGTCATGAATATTACATTTCGTTGGTATGGGCAAGATAATGATACTGTAAAATTAGAACAAGTTAAACAAATTCCTGGGGTAAAGGGAATTGTATGGGCTCTTCATCAAAAACCAGTTGGAGAAGTCTGGGAAAAGGAAGAGATTAAAGCAGAAGTAGATTATATAAAATCTTTTGGCTTTCATGCAGATGTAGTAGAAAGCGTTAATGTTCATGAATCTATAAAACTAGGGAATAAGGAACGGATGAAATATATTCAAAACTACAAACAGACTATTCGGAACCTTTCTGGATTTGGGGTAAAAGTAATATGCTATAATTTTATGCCAATATTTGATTGGACCAGGACAGATATGTTCCATCCTTTAGAAGATGGCTCCACTGCTTTATTTTATGAAAAAGCCAAGGTAGAAAGCTTAGATCCAAAGGAATTGATTCGTACTGTTGCTGAAGCGAGTGATTTAACCCTTCCAGGTTGGGAACCTGAAAAAATGGCAAAAATCTCTGAGCTTTTTGAAGCATATAAAGAGGTGGATGAAGAAAAATTATGGGCTAATTTAGCATTTTTCCTTGAAGAAATACTCCCAGTCGCCGAAGAGTGCGATATAAAAATGGCCATACATCCAGATGATCCGCCATGGTCCATTTTTGGGCTGCCAAGAATCATTACTGGAGAAAACAGCTATGAAAAATTACTGCGGATTTCAAGCTCTCCATCAAATGCATTTACATTGTGCACTGGATCTATGGGAGCAAATCCTGCAAATGATATGGTGAAGATAGCCGAAAAATACGCTGGAAATTCTCCTTTTGCCCATATTCGCAATGTGAAAATTTTTGACAATGGAGATTTTATTGAAACCTCCCATTATACCCAAGATGGATCCATTAATGTTCAAGGGGTAGTAGAGACTCTTCATAATCAGAGTTATGAAGGCTATGTAAGACCAGATCATGGCCGCCATATTTGGGGAGAACAATGCAGACCTGGGTACGGTCTATATGACAGAGCCCTTGGAATCATGTATTTATTAGGAGCATGGGATGCACATGCGGCACAAAAAAGGGGGAACAGTAATGCTTCCTATTCATACGAATTTAAAGGATAGAGTGGCCGTTATAACAGGGGGCAGCGGAGTATTATGCTCGTGCATGGCTCATGAGCTTGCTAGACAAGGGGCAAAAGTAGTTGTGGTAAATAGAAAGATGGAAAAAGGTTTAGAAGTAATTTGGCAAATAGAGCAAGCTGGAGGAGCAGCAATTTCGATAGCGGCAGATGTTTTAGATAGAAGCTCTATGGAAAATGCCAAAAATCAAATTATGGAGCATTATGGCCGCGTAGATCTATTAATTAATGGAGCAGGAGGCAATCAGCCTGATGCGATTACAGATGATGAAATTTATGTAGAAGAAAATGAAACAGGAAAATCATTTTTTACTCTTGATGAAGATGCATTTTCGAAAGTTTTTGCTACAAATTTTATCGGTTCGTTTATTGCCAGCCAGGTTTTTGGAAAAACCTTATTGAAAGCAGATGCGCCAGCTATTGTCAATATTTCATCCATGAGTGCATATTCTCCGATGACAAAGGTTCCTGCATACAGTGCCGCAAAAGCTTCCATCAATAATTTTACAATGTGGATGGCAGTTCATTTTGCCGAAACAGGCTTGCGTGTAAATGCTATTGCCCCAGGCTTTTTTCTAACAAATCAAAATAAAGATTTGCTCACAAATAAAGATGGCAGCTATACAGCTCGGTCAAAAAAAATCTTGGCAGGAACGCCAATGAAACGTTTCGGAAAGCCTGATGATTTATTAGGAACTTTGCTTTGGCTGGCTGATGAGAGCTATTCTGGTTTTGTAACAGGCATTACAGTTCCGGTAGATGGCGGCTTTATGGCATATGCCGGCGTGTAAAA